>ERZ1026780.142-NODE-142-length-62765-cov-7.034412_pt1 | contig 62765 bp, 76 predicted proteins | sample MGYA00380126_ERZ1026780 | MGnify/ENA primary metagenome ERZ1026780 (study PRJEB33269, sample SAMEA4719762) | human gut metagenome | biome: human-associated habitat; feature: organic feature; material: feces | place: Cameroon | collected 2013-10 ... | reverse complement strand
GCTCAACCCTTGACTTTGATATGAAATTTTGCGAGAATTCCTGTTCGTCAAGAATTAGCGCGGATAAACGCTTTTATATATGTCTGTTGTGACTCCGCATCTCAATGGTTGGGATTTTGGCGCCAATCAACGCCGCAAATTTAAGCCTTTATTTTTAGGTGGACAATAGTCGGCAGATAATTTTTTGAGAAATGCGATAAACAAAGCGGGCGGCGGGACCCGGAAGGGATTCCGCCGCCGCGTTATGTGTGGTTAAGCGCGAGGCTTATTATTTCTCGTCGTTGGCGAGTTTTTCTTTGAGGGCTGCGAGTGCCTCGAGGTCGCCGAGGGTGGTCTTCTCTAACGGGGCGTTGAGGGCTGCGGGAGCTTCTTCGGCCTTGGGTGCGCGGGTGGCACGTTTGGCTTTGCGCTCTGCTGCTTTCTCGGCGCGTGCTTCGTCTTCGAAGATGCGGCTGTGGCTGAGGATGATGCGCTTGCTGTCCTTGTTGAATTCGATGACCTTGAATTGGAGGGTCTCACCGGCCTTGGCCTGTGTTCCGTCTTCTTTGACGAGGTGCTTGGGCGTTGCAAAGCCTTCTACACCGTGCTCGAGGGCTACGACAGCGCCTTTGTCAAATACTTCGGAGATGGTGCCTTCGTGGATCGAGCCTACGGCAAATTCGGTTTCAAAGGCATCCCAGGGGTTCTCCTCAAGCTGCTTGTGGCCGAGGCTGAGGCGACGGTTTTCTTTGTCGATAGCGAGTACTTCGACGTCGATGTCGGCACCGATCTGGGTGAATTCGCTGGGGTGTTTGATTTTCTTGGTCCAAGAGAGGTCGGAGATGTGAATTAGACCGTCGACGCCTTCTTCGATTTCGACGAATACGCCGAAGTTGGTGAAGTTGCGCACCTTGGCGGTGTGGCGGCTGCCGATGGGGTATTTGGTCTCGATGTTCTCCCACGGGTCGTTCTTGAGCTGCTTGATGCCGAGGGACATCTTGCGGTCTTCGCGGTCGAGGGTGAGGACGACTGCTTCGACTTCGTCACCGACTTTCATGAAGTCCTGAGCGGAGCGCAGGTGCTGGCTCCAGGACATTTCGCTGACGTGGATGAGGCCTTCGACACCGGGGGCGATTTCTACAAATGCGCCGTAGTCGGCCATAACGACAACTTTGCCTTTGACCTTATCGCCAACTTTAAGGTTGGGGTCGAGGGCATCCCACGGATGGGGTTGGAGTTGCTTGAGGCCGAGGGCGATGCGCTTCTTCTCGTCGTCAAAGTCGAGAATAACGACGTTGAGTTTCTGGTCGAGTTGTACGACTTCGGCGGGGTCTGTAACGCGTCCCCAGGAGAGGTCGGTGATGTGGATAAGGCCGTCGACGCCGCCCAGGTCGATGAATGCGCCGTAGCTGACGATGTTCTTGACGGTGCCTTCGAGTACCTGGCCTTTCTCGAGCTTGGAGATGATTTCTTTCTTCTGGGCTTCGAGTTCGGCTTCGATGAGAGCCTTGTGGGATACAACGACGTTCTTGTATTCTTCGTTGATTTTGACCACTTTGAATTCCATGGTCTTGCCCACGTACATATCGTAGTCGCGGATGGGCTTAACGTCGATCTGCGATCCGGGAAGGAAGGCTTCGATGCCGAATACGTCGACAATCATGCCGCCTTTGGTGCGGCATTTGATAAAGCCTTTGATGATTTCGTCGTTGGCAAGTGCGGCGCTGATGCGTTCCCAAGCGCGTGCTGCACGAGCTTTCTTGTGGGAGAGGATGAGTTGACCCTTCTTGTCTTCTTGGTTTTCGATGAATACCTCTACAGTGTCGCCGACTTTGATGTCGGGATTGTAGCGGAATTCGCTCATGGGGATGATGCCGTCGCTCTTGTAGCCGATGTTAACCACTGCTTCGCGCTTGTTCAAGGCGATGATGGTACCTTCGATTACATCCTTGTCCTTGACGGTGTTGAGCGATTCGTCATAGGTACGGGTGAGTTCCTCGCGCGATTTGGCGCTGGCGGTTTCGCCGTTTTCGTAGGCATCCCAATCGAAGTCTTCGATAGGGGTGTTTTTAAGTTCTGTCATTAAAAAAGTTAATAAAATGTTAGTATACTCTCGTAACGGTCGTTTGATGCTGTCCGTTTTTAGCGCGGCAAAGATACGCATAATTTTCTAATTACCAAAGTCTCCGGCGATTTTTGCGTTTTTTTATCGGAATATTGCGTAATTTTGCCGTGCCGATGCGTGTGCGCAGTGCTGCTCGGTATCAATTCTGATGTGCGGCATTGCCTCTTATTATAATAATGTGTTTAAAGATATGAATATTGCTGCCAAACCGCTTGCTCCGCCGGTGGCGGATGGTGCACGCGACCACACTATTTCGATATGTAAGGGTATTGCCATTATCTTGATGGTTGTGGGGCACGTCGAGGCTCCGGAGCTTTTGACCAATTTTATTTACACGTTTCATATGCCGCTGTTTTTCATTGCGGCGGGCTACTTCTTCAGTCGCAAATGGCTTGACCGCCCTTGGGAGTTTTGCGTCAGGCGTGTCAAGGGACTTTATGTTCCGTTCTTGACTTGGGCGCTGGTGTTTTGGGCATTGCATAACGTGCTGTTTTACTTCGGTGTACTCAACGAAGACTATGGCAACTGGACCGGAGGAGTCACCCATCCGTATTCGTGGAACGGCGCTGCACAACGTCTGATCAATATTGTGTTTTCGATGTCCGGATATGATGAGTTTTTGGCCGGCGCTTTTTGGTTTTTCCGTGGCTTGCTTGTCGCGTCGGTGCTGTTCCTGATATTGTACAAATTGTTGAATCGGAGCGCCTGTTTGCGCGGCGATACGGCGGTGGTGCTGATATGTGTCATTGCACTCGCTTTCACTGCTTTCCGCATATTCTTCAATGCGCGGATACAGACTATTCCCAACGGCGGAATGCGTGAGATTTGGGGCTTGTTTTTCTTCGGCGCCGGCTATCTGATGTGTCGCTACGGCGGCTATGTGCCTCGGCGATGGTGGTTGACCCTCGCGCTCTTTGGACTGATGTGTCTGGCTGCTGTCCTGCATTTGTGCGGGATGAATAATAGCGGCACCATGCGCGATGTATTGACGCTTCCGCTGACGGGATTGATAGGCTTTATCGTCACCTATCGTGTATCGGCGTTTATACATGCCGGTCGCCTGGGAGTACGGCTGCGCCGCTTGCTTGTGTATATAGGAGAAAATACGCTATATATATTTGTGTTCCATATAGTTGCTTTCAAGGTCGTGAGCCTGCTCAAAATCTGGTATTACGGCTTGGATTGGCACCAAATCGGATGTCACATGGTGATACATTTCAATCATCTGGACTTTTTCTGGGTGCTGTATAGTGTAGCCGGCGTGGCTCTGCCGTTGCTGGGAGTTGAAGGCGTCAGGCGTCTCCGCCGCCGCTTTGTAAAGGCGTAGTTTCGGACTGTTCGTGCCGCCGCTTTCGCCGGGTCGGAATGCCTCGAAAAATAAAACGAAATTTTTTGCGGAAATATTTGGCAGTTAGAGAAATAGTGTGTATCTTTGCATCCGAAATATAGGCCGAAAGCCCGTTGCGCCATCGCTAAATCTTTGACGGATAAAGTGATAGGTGTGTTTTGGGTTGTGTGCCGTATGACAAAAAAGAACATCAACAACTGTATTAAACATTTTCAAGTAACACCAACAACTAAGATGCCTACTATTCAGCAATTAGTAAGAAAAGGACGCGTGGCACTGGTGGATAAGAGCAAGTCGCCCGCTCTGGACTCCTGCCCCCAACGTCGCGGAGTCTGCGTGCGTGTGTACACCACCACTCCTAAGAAACCTAACTCTGCCATCCGTAAGGTAGCTCGTGTGCGCCTGACCAACGGCAAAGAGGTCAACTCCTACATCCCCGGTGAGGGTCACAACCTGCAGGAGCACAGCATCGTGCTCGTTCGCGGCGGTCGTGTAAAAGACCTCCCCGGCGTACGTTATCACATCGTTCGCGGAACACTTGATACCTCCGGTGTCAAGGACCGCACGCAACGCCGAAGCAAATACGGCGCCAAGCGTCCCAAGGCCGGTGCAGCCAAGAAGTAATTGCCACAGGCACGGCAGTGAAGCTATACTGAAAGCACCGCGAGATTAAATCACAACAAATAAAATTTAACTCGTTTTCGTAAAACTTGAAAAGCAGCAGCCCGCACGACGGGCAAGCAGCAAAGGTTGAGTAAGCACCCCGCGCGACAGGCTGTCAGAGGACAGCGAAAAAGCGGCCCCGCTCCCGGGAACAACATCCACCACGCATCCGCCCGGAAAGCCGGAAGGCATAGCGACAGCGAGCCCGGTGCCGAAGAACAAAGCAGCAAGCAACCAAGCAACTCGAAAACACTACGACACAACAACAATGAGAAAGGCAAAGCCCAAAAAACGGATCGTTTTACCCGATCCCGTGTTCAATGACGTGCGCGTCTCCAAGTTCGTCAACCATCTGATGTACGACGGAAAAAAGAACACAGCTTACACCATATTCTATAACGCCCTCGAGATTGTAAAGGCCAAACTTCCCAACGAGGAAGCTACCGCCCTCGAGATTTGGAAAAAAGCCTTGGAGAACATCACTCCGCAAGTCGAGGTAAAGAGCCGTCGTATCGGCGGTGCCACTTTCCAGGTGCCTACCGAAATACGCCCCGACCGTAAGGAATCTATATCCATGAAGAACCTGATACTGTACGCCCGTCGCCGTGGCGGCAAGACCATGGCCGACAAGCTCGCCGCAGAAGTAGTTGATGCATTCAACAACCAAGGCGGTGCCTTCAAGCGCAAAGAAGATATGCACAAGATGGCAGAGGCCAACCGCGCCTTCGCACACTTCCGCTTCTGATATTCGGAATAAGAAAGTCATAACAACAGTATCACAGGACTTCATAAATATAGAAACCAACAACACATCCGAATATGTCACAAGCAGAAGACCAGAGACTAAAGTATACCCGAAATATCGGCATCATGGCACACATCGATGCCGGCAAAACCACCACTTCGGAACGCATACTCTTCTATACAGGCCTTACCCACAAGATTGGTGAGGTGCATGATGGCGCAGCCACCATGGACTGGATGGAACAGGAGCAGGAACGCGGCATCACAATTACCTCCGCCGCTACTACCGCATTCTGGAAATACAACGATGAGAAGTACAAAATCAACCTCATCGACACTCCGGGACACGTCGACTTCACCGTTGAGGTGGAGCGCTCGCTCCGCGTACTTGACGGTGCTGTGGCTACATTCTGCGCCGTAGGCGGTGTAGAACCCCAGAGCGAGACCGTATGGCGTCAGGCCGACAAGTACAACGTACCCCGTATCGGTTACGTCAACAAGATGGACCGCTCCGGCGCCAACTTCTTCGAAGTAGTGCGTCAGCTCCACGATATCCTCGGCGCCAACCCCTGCCCCATACAAATACCTATCGGTGCAGAAGAAACATTCAAGGGCGTTGTCGACCTCATCCGTATGAAAGCCATCTTCTGGCATGATGAGACCATGGGCGCCGACTACGAGATAGACGATATCCCCGAAAACCTCGTTGACGAGGCTCAGGAATACCGCGACAAGATGCTCGAGAAAATCGCCGAATTCGACGACGCTCTCATGGAGAAATACTTTGACGATCCCTCCACCATCACCGAGGACGAAATCAAGTCCGCCCTGCGCAAAGCCACCCTGTCGATGAACGTTGTACCCATGATTTGCGGATCTTCGTTCAAGAACAAAGGCGTGCAGCCCCTGCTTGACGCCGTGTGCGCATACCTGCCCAGCCCCGTCGATGCCGGCGCCGTACAAGGTCACGCCGTAGGCGACCCCGACACCATCCTCACACGCGAACCCTCCTCCGAGGCTCCCATGTGCGCCCTCGCATTCAAGATTGCCACCGACCCCTATGTAGGTCGTCTGTGCTTCTTCCGCGTATACTCCGGCGATGTAGATGCCGGTAGCTACGTGCTCAATGCACGCTCGGGCAAGAAAGAGCGTATCTCGCGCCTCTTCCAGATGCACTCCGCCAAGCAGAACCCCAAAGACCGCATCGGTTGCGGCGATATAGGTGCCGGCGTAGGCTTCAAGGATATTCGCACCGGTGATACCCTCTGCGACGAAAACGCTCCCATCGTTCTCGAGGCTATGGACTTCCCCGATCCCGTAATCGGTATCGCCGTCGAGCCCCTCACCCAGAAAGACCTCGACAAACTCGGCGTAGGTCTGCAGAAACTTGCCGAAGAAGACCCCACCTTCCAGGTTAAGACCAACGAAGAAACCGGTCAAACCGTTATCTCCGGTATGGGCGAGCTTCACCTCGACATCATCATCGACCGTCTGAAACGCGAATTCAAGGTAGAATGCAAGCAGGGACGTCCTCAGGTTACCTATAAAGAATCCATCACCAAGCCCGTAGAACTCCGCGAGGTATTCAAGAAGCAGACCGGTGGTCGCGGTAAATTTGCCGACATCATCGTACGCGTCGAACCCGTGGACGAAGGCTTCGAAGGCAACCTCCAATTTGTGGACGAAGTCAAGGGCGGTAACATTCCCAAGGAATTCATTCCCTCGATACAGAAAGGCTTTACCACAGCCATGAAGTCCGGTGTACTTGCCGGCTTCCCCGTAGAGCAGCTTAAGGTGACCGTTATTGACGGTTCGTTCCACCCCGTGGACTCCGATCAGCTCTCCTTCGAGCTCTGCGCCATCCAGGCATTCAAGAAAGCCTGCGAAAAGGCCGGTCCCGTGCTGCTCGAGCCTATCATGAAGATCGAGGTTGTCACCCCCGAAGAATCCATGGGTGATGTTATCTCCGACCTCAACAAGCGTCGCGGCCAAGTCGAAGGTATGGAAACATCTCGCTCCGGCGCCCGCGTAGTCAAGGCCAAAGCACCTCTGGCCGAAATGTTCGGCTACGTCACCGCCCTGCGTACCATCACCTCCGGACGCGCCACCTCGACGATGTCCTTCTCCCACTACGCCGAAGTATCCTCCTCGATAGCACGCAACGTGCTCACCGAGTGCCAGGGCCGCGTAGACCTAATCAAATAAGCCAATAAAAACGCAAAGCACATCATAAGAAATCATGAGCCAAAAAATTCGCATCAAACTCAAATCTTACGATCATAACCTCGTCGACAAGAGCGCCGAGAAGATTGTCAAGACAGTGAAGGCTACAGGCGCCGTAATCTCCGGCCCCATACCCCTGCCTACACACAAGCGCATATTCACCGTCAACCGTTCGACATTCGTCAACAAGAAAGCGCGCGAACAATTCCAGCTCTCGTCATACAAACGCCTCATCGACATCTACAACTCCACAGCCAAGACCGTGGACGCACTTATGAAGCTGGAACTCCCCAGCGGTGTCGAAGTAGAAATCAAAGTCTGACGAAGACCCCAAACGTTCCGGACCGGTCCCTGCGGCATTACGCCGCAGGGGCACCCCCGGGAAGGGACACAAGACAATCAACATTCAATAAATAATATCCAACCACAAAACCAACACAGAAATGCCAGGATTATTAGGAAAGAAAATCGGAATGACATCCGTTTTCAGTGCCGAGGGAAAGAACATTCCATGCACTGTTATCGAAGTAGGTCCTTGCGTGGTTACACAGGTCAAGACAGTGGCAAAAGACGGCTATGACGCCGTACAGCTCGGTTTCGGCGAACAGAAGGAGAAACACCTCACCGCCCCCGAACTGGGTCACTTCAAGAAAGCCGGTGTGGCACCCAAGCGATACTTGGCCGAGTTCAAGGGTTTCGAAGGACAATACAGCGCCGGAGACACCATCACCGCCGACTTCTTCAACGAGAACGACTTCGTTGACGTTATCGGCATCAGCAAAGGTAAAGGCTACCAAGGCGTCGTTAAGCGTCACGGCTTCGGTGGTGTAGGCCAAAGCACACACGGCCAGCACAACCGTCTGCGCGCCCCCGGTTCGGTAGGTGCCTGCTCCTATCCCGCCAAGGTCTTCAAGGGAATGCGTATGGCCGGTCAGATGGGCAACCGTCAGGTAACGGTTCAGAACCTCCAGGTCATCAAAGTCATCCCCGAACACAACATCATAATGCTCAAGGGCTCCATTCCCGGAAGCAAAGGTTCAATCATTTCAATCGAGAAATAACAATGGAACTCGCAATATACACCCAAGAAGGAAAAGACACCGGTCGTAAGGCAGTCCTCAACGACGAGGTGTTCGCGATAGAGCCCAACGAGCACGTACTCTACCTCGCCGTAAAACAGTATCTTGCCAACCAGCGTCAGGGTACGCACAAATCCAAAGAGCGTAGCGAAGTGTCCGGCTCGACCCGCAAACTGCACAAACAGAAAGGCGGCGGCGGCTCCCGTATCGGCGATATCAACTCGCCCGTACTCGTAGGTGGTGGCCGTGTATTCGGTCCCCGTCCCCGTGACTACCGCTTCAAGCTCAACGCCAAGATGAAAGACCTCGCACGTCGCAGCGCTCTGTCCGCAAAGGCAGCCGACGGCCAAATCATCGTGGTCGAAGACATCAAGATCGACGCCCCCAAGACCAAAGAGTTTGTCAAGATAGCCAAAGCCCTCAATATCGAAGGCAAGAAGGCACTCGTGCTCAACGCCAGCATCGACCGCAATGTAGCCCTGTCGGCACGCAACGTCCCCGGAGTCAACATCCTCCGCGCCGGCGATGCCAACACCTACGCACTGCTCAACAACAACGTAATCATCATTACCGAGAGCTCGCTCGAGACGGTAAACAAATTCTAAGGAGGAACAACAATGGATATAATGATCAAACCCATCATTACCGAGAAGGCTACCAAGCTTACCGAAAAGCACGGGACATACACCTTCCGCGTATCCCCCGAGGCAAACAAATACCAGATTAAGACCCTCGTAGAGCAAACATACGGCGTAAAAGTCGTCAACGTCAACACAGCCGTAGTCCGCGGCAAAAACAAATCCCGCTGGACTCGTACCGGTCTTCTGCGCGGCAAAACAGCCCAGTGGAAGAAAGCCTTCGTGAATGTCGCAGACGGCCAGACCATAGACTTCTTTAGCAACATCTAACATAAAATGGCAGTAAGAAAATTCAAGCCCACCACCCCCGGGCAACGACACAAAGTTATCGGTGTATTCAAAGGTACCATCACTGCTACTACACCGGAGAAATCTCTTACAGTCGGTAAACGCGCCAGCGGCGGTCGCAACGCCGAAGGCCACCTCACCTCCCGATACCTGGGCGGTGGTCACAAACGCAAATACCGTATCATAGACTTTAAGAGAAACAAAGACGGCGTACCCGCCGTAGTCAAGAGCATCGAATACGACCCCAACCGCTCGGCACGCATCGCCCTGCTGTACTACGTCGACGGTGCCAAAGCGTACATCATCGCACCCAACGGCCTCGAAGTCGGCACCACCGTGGTTTCCGGCGAAGACGTGGCTCCCGAAGTAGGCAACTGCCTGCCCCTGGGTAAGATACCCGTAGGTACGCTGGTACACAACATCGAGCTCCGTCCCGGCCAGGGCGCATTCATCGCCCGCAGTGCCGGCACCTTCGCCCAGATTGTGTCACGCGAAGGCAACTATGCTATTATCAAACTTCCTTCGGGCGAAACCCGCAAGATTCTTGCCACTTGCCGTGCAACCGTCGGCGTGGTAGGCAACAGCGAACACTCGCTCGAACGTTCCGGTAAAGCCGGCCGCTCGCGCTGGCTCGGACGTCGTCCGCGCAACCGCGGCGTGGTTATGAACCCTGTCGACCACCCCATGGGTGGTGGTGAAGGCCGCGCTTCTGGTGGACATCCCCGCTCACGCAAGGGTCTCTACGCTAAAGGTCTCAAGACCCGTGCGCCCAAGAAGCACTCTTCGAAGTACATCATTGAGAGAAGAAAGAAGTAATCAGATAATCAGCATACACTTATGAGCCGTTCCCTAAAAAAAGGACCCTTTATCTCCGTAAAACTGGAGAAAAAAGTCGCCGATATGGACGCCACCGGTAAGAAGAACGTCATCAAGACGTGGAGCCGCGCATCCATGATCGCTCCCGAGTTCGTAGGTCATACCTTCGCCGTACACAACGGTAACAAGTTTATCCCCGTGTACGTCACCGAAAATATGGTAGGCCACAAGCTCGGCGAATTCGCCCCCACCCGCACATTCCGCGGACACGCCGGCAACAAGAAAAAATAATCCGGCGACCGCGGCGGCAGCCGTTCACCGAATAAGGTGACGGCACCGTGCAGCGGCGGCAGCCAAGGCCGGTATCGGTCGCGCAGTTGCACTCCAACGTAAGCCAGCCTTCCTCGGCGAGTACCCCGGAGACACAGCGCCACCACCGATGCCCGAAAAGACAACCGACCGCGACGGAACACCGCCGCACCCCAACATCCAAAACAACAAAAACAGAACCCGCCAAAACAACAGCATAACACAATGGGTAAAAGAAAAAAAGAAGCAGCCGACAAGATTAAGGAAGTCAAGAATGTGACCGCCTTTGCTCGACTCAACAACGTGCCTTCTTCCCCCCGCAAGATGCGCCTCGTGGCCGATATGGTACGTGGCAAAGAAGTTTTCCGCGCCTTAGGTCTGCTCAAGTTCTCCAATAAGGAGGCTGCCGGACGTCTCGAAAAACTCCTGCGCTCGGCCATCGCCAACTGGGAAGCAAAGAACGAAGAGAAGGCAGAAGCCGGTGTACTCTGCGTCAAAACCATACACGTAGACTGCGCACCGATGCTCAAACGCCTTCGCACAGCGCCCCAAGGACGCGGCTACCGCATCCGCAAGCGTTCCAACCACGTTACTATCATCGTAGACCGTATCAACCAAAACACAGAAGCATAAACCATGGGACAGAAAGTTAATCCTATCAGCAACCGCCTCGGCATCATCCGCGGCTGGGATTCGAACTGGTACGGCGGCAAGAAATACGGCGACACCATCTTAGAAGACTCGCGCCTTCGCCGCTACCTCGACGTCCGCTTGGCCAAATGCTCGGTATCCCGCATTGTCATCGAACGCACCCTCAAGCTCGTGACCATAACAGTATGCACCTCGCGCCCCGGCCTGATTATCGGCAAAGGCGGCAGCGAAGTCGAGAAACTCAAGGAAGAGCTTAAGAAAATCACCGACAAGGACGTACAAATCAACATCTTCGAGGTAAAACGCCCCGAAATGGACGCCCAAATCGTGGCAGCCAACATCGCACGTCAAATCGAAGGCAAGATTGCCTACCGCCGCGCCGTCAAGATGGCCGTGGCATCGACCATGCGAGCAGGCGCCGAGGGTATTAAGGTACAGGTCAGCGGCCGTCTCAACGGCGCCGAAATGGCCCGCAGCGAAATGTTCAAGGAAGGCCGTACGCCCCTGCACACTCTGCGTGCCGACATCGACTACGCACTCGTAGAAGCCCACACCAAAGTCGGCGTTGTCGGCGTCAAGGTATGGATCTGCCGTGGCGAAGTCTATGGCAAACGTGACCTGGCTCCCTCGTTCACACAGGCCTCCAAAGATAACCGCCCCGCCGGAGCACCGGCAGGACGTCGCGGAGGCTTCCGCCGCGGTGCCAAGAACCCCCGTTAAGGCATAGCAAGCGGAGACCAACACAAAAGTTAACAACATCCAACACAAACGACAATGTTACAACCTAAGAAAACCAAATTCCGCCGTTCACAAAAAGGCCGCATGAAAGGTAATGCCCAGCGTGGCAACCAGCTCGCCTTCGGCTCCTTTGGTATAAAGACCCTTGAATCCAAATGGATCACCGGTCGCCAGATAGAGGCTGCTCGTATCGCCGTGACCCGCTACATGCAGCGTCAGGGTCAGATTTGGATACGCATCTTCCCCGATAAGCCCATCACCAAGAAACCTGCCGAAGTCCGCATGGGTAAAGGTAAAGGTTCGCCCGAAGGCTTCGTAGCACCCGTTACGCCCGGTCGTATGATTATCGAGGTCGAAGGCGTAAGCTACGAAATCGCAAAGGAAGCACTGCGCCTTGCAGCCCAGAAGCTCCCCGTAGTCACCAAGTTCGTAGTCGCACGCGACTATGATCCCAGCCAGAACATCTAAAAGTCAGCACGCCACTATGAAACAGCAAGAAATCAAAGAAATGGCGACCGCCGACCTGCGCGCACGCCTCGCACAGATGGAGAAAGACTACCGCCAGCTCACCATCAACCACGCCGTAACGCCTTTGGATAACCCCGCAAAGATTACAGCCGACCGTCGTGCCATTGCACGTGTGAAGACCGAACTTCGCGCTCGCGAAATCCAGGAAGCAAAAGCTGAGAAATAACTCCGGACATCCCCATCCAATGTTCCACAACAACTAACAACAGAAACACATGGAAAAACGAAATCTTCGTAAAGAACGCATCGGGGTTGTTTCCAGCAATAAAGGCGACAAGACAATCACCGTGACCGTAAAATGGAAAGAGAAACACCCCATCTACGGCAAATTCGTGAACAAGACCAAGAAGTTCCACGCCCACGACGAGAAGAACGAGTGCTCTGTAGGTGACACCGTACGCCTTATGGAAACCCGTCCTATGAGCAAGACCAAGCGCTGGAGATTAGTAGAAATCATCGAAAAAGTTAAGTAACGACAATGATACAAACCGAAACAAGGCTCACTGTAGCCGACAACTCCGGCGCAAAAGAAGTACTGTGCATCCACGTACTTGGAGGTACAGGGCGCCGTTATGCTTCCGTAGGTGACATCATCGTAGTATCGGTGAAAAACGCACTGCCCGGTTCCGACGTCAAGAAAGGCACCGTCAGCAAAGCCGTCGTCGTACGCACCAAGAAGGAAATCCGCCGCGCCGACGGATCCTACATCCGCTTTGACGACAACGCCTGCGTACTGCTCAACAACGCCGGCGAACTTCGTGGCACGCGTATCTTCGGACCGGTAGCCCGTGAGCTCCGTGCCACCAACATGAAAATCGTTTCACTGGCACCCGAGGTGCTCTAATCAAGCCTCGCGCCACCAAACACAAACAAGACAATGAGCAAACAGCATATCAAAAAAGGCGACACCGTACAAGTGCTCGCCGGCGAAGACCGCGGCAAACAAGGACGCGTACTCGAAGTACTCGTCAAGAAAGACCGCGTAGTCGTCGAAGGCGTCAATGTAGTCACCAAGGCCACCAAGCCCTCGGCTCAGCATCCCCAGGGCGGTCTGGTGAAGAAAGAGGCCGGCATACATGTGAGCAACGTTGCCCTGCTCGACCCCAAGAGCGGTAAGCCCGTACGCGTGGGCTTCCGTAAGAACGAGGCAGGCAAGACAGTCCGTTATTCCAAAAAATCAGGAGAGGAGATTAAATAATGAGCACCACCACACTTCAGAAAGACTACAAGGAGCGCATTATCCCCGCCCTTGAGAAAGAGTTCAACTACACCACCGTCATGCAGGTGCCCCGCTTGGAGAAGATTGTCATCAATCAGGGCCTTGGTGAAGCTACTCAGGACCGCAAGATTATAGACACCGCCATCGCCGAACTCACCGCCATCACCGGTCAGAAAGCAGTGGCCACTCTGTCCAAGAAGGATATCTCCAACTTCCACCTGCGTAAGAAGATGCCCGTAGGCGTACGCGTGACCCTTCGTCGCGAGCGTATGTACGAATTCCTCGAGCGTCTGGTGCGCGTGGCTCTGCCCCGTATCCGTGACTTCAAGGGTATCGAAGGCAAGCTTGACGGCCGCGGCAATTACACCCTTGGCATCACCGAGCAGATTATCTTCCCCGAGATCAACATCGACGCCATCAGCAAGCTCCTTGGTATGAACATCACTTTCGTGACTTCCGCCAAGACCGATGCCGAAGGCTACGCTCTGCTCAAGCACTTCGGACTTCCCTTCAAGAACGCCAAAAACTAACCCCCGCACAAACACAGCATAATGGCAAAAGAATCAATGAAAGCGCGCGAAGTAAAGCGCGCACGCCTCGTCCAGAAATACGCTGAGCGTAAAGCTGCCCTGCGTCTCCAGGCCAAAGAACTCGCCAAGCAAGGCGAAAGCGCCTACGAGATTTACCAGCAGCTTCAACGCCTGCCCAAGAACGCGTCCAGCATCCGTATGCACAATCGCTGCTCCATCACCGGACGTCCCAAGGGCTATATGCGCCAGTTCGGCATTTCGCGTATACAATTCCGCGAGATGGCCTCTGCCGGCCTGATCCCCGGCGTTAAGAAAGCCAGCTGGTAACCGTCCGGCGCCGTCGCGGGAACGACCCTGCGGCGGCCCGCGCGGACGCCGGTGCCGAAGCCAATCCCACCGCCTCATGCGGTTCCGCCCCTCCCTCCCCACCGCCGCCGGCTCACGGGTCGGTAGAGCAAACAAAGAAGACTCTTAGTATTAAATATTGTTGGGAACAACCCAATCAATTTAACAACAAACAAAAATGACAGATCCCATTGCAGACTATCTGACAAGATTGAGGAACGCCATCAAAGCCAACCACCGCGTGGTGGAAGTGCCCGCCTCCAACATCAAGAAAGAGATCACCAAGATTCTCTTCGAGCAGGGCTACATCCTCAACTACAAATTCATCGAAGGGAATACCCCTGCAGGCGCTATCAAGATAGCCCTCAAGTACGATCCCGTAGACCGTGTCAACGCCATCAAGGCACTCAAGCGCGTATCGCGTCCGGGCCTGCGTCAATACACCGGCTACAAAGACATGCCCCGTGTGCTCAACGGACTTGGCATCGCCATCCTGTCCACCAGCAAAGGCGTGATGACCAACAAGCAAGCAGCCGAAGAAAAAATCGGCGGCGAAGTGTTATGCTACGTATACTAATCACTGAACAAAGCACACAGACATGTCACGTATAGGAAAAGCCCCCATAGCAATACCCGCCGGCGTCACCGTTACGGTATCCGGCGAAAAAGTCACAGTCAAGGGTCCTAAGGGCACCCTCGAGCAGACCGTACACTCCGACCTCAGCGTCAAAGTTGAAGACGGACACGTAGTAGTAACCCGTCCCACCGACGACCGCGAACACCGCGCACAGCACGGGTTGTGGCGCGCACTGATTCACAATATGGTCGTAGGCGTGAGCGAAGGCTACCGCAAAGAAATGGAACTCGTAGGCGTAGGTTACCGCGCCACAGCTACAGGCCAAGTTCTGGAGCTGGCCCTCGGATACTCCCACGCCATCTATATAAAGCTTCCCCCCGAGGTAAAGGTAGAGGCCAAGAGCGAGCGTAACAAGAACCCGCTGATCATCCTCGAAAGCGATGACAAGCAGCTTCTCGGCCAGGTATGCGCCAAGATTCGCTCTCTGCGCAAGCCCGAGCCTTACAAAGGCAAAGGTATCAAGTTTGTCGGCGAAATCATTCGTCGCAAGTCCGGTAAGAGCGCAAGCGCTAAATAATATCCGGGCCATAGCTTAGCAACAACCTCACACAACCAACAAAAAACATCCTACCACAATGGTAACTAAAATAGAACGACGTAACAAAATCAAGACACGCATCCGCGGCAAAATCTCCGGCACAGCCCAGCGTCCGCGCATGACAGTGTTCCGCTCCAATAAGCAGATCTACGTACAACTCGTAGACGACCTGGCAGGAGCCACACTGGTTGCAGCATCTTCGCGCAACCTCGACGTCCAAGGCGACAAGAAAACCGTCGCTGCAGAAGTCGGCAAAAAGATTGCCGAGAAGGCTTTGGCCGCCGGCATCACCGAAGTAGTATTTGACCGCAACGGATACCTCTTCCACGGTCGTGTTAAATCCCTGGCCGACGCCGCACGCGCTTGTGGCCTCAAATTCTAAAGACAACCATCATGGCTAAAAGAAACAATCGAGTAAAAACTACAAGCGATCTTGAACTCAAAGACCGCTTAGTGGCCATCAACCGCGTCACCAAAGTAACCAAAGGTGGCCGCACCTTCACCTTCGCCGCCATCGTCGTTGTCGGTAACGAGAACGGCATCGTAGGCTGGGGCCTTGGTAAGGCCAACGAGGTACAGGCAGCCATCGCCAAGGGCGTAGAAGCAGCCAAGAAAAACCTCGTACGTGTACCTGTACACAAAGGCACCATTCCCCACGAGCAGGAAGCCAAATTCAGCGGCTCGCGCATCATCCTCAAACCCGCTTCTACCGGTACCGGTGTGAAGGCCGGTGGTGCTATGCGTGCCGTCCTCGAGAGCGTAGGCGTGACCGACGTCCTTGCAAAGAGCAAAGGCTCGTCCAACCCCCACAACCTTGTGAAAGCTACCATCGCCGCCTTGTCCGAGATGCGTTCGCCCGCACAGGTAGCGCAGAACCGCGGCATCACCGTCGAAAAAGTTTTCCGCGGCTAAGACACCCAAGCCCGCGGCCCTGAGCCCGGGCAAAGTCACACAAAACTACAAAACACCAGACAATGGCACAGATAAAAATTACACAGATCAAGAGCCGCATCAACTGCCCGGCAGTACAGAAGCGCACTCTTGACGCCTTAGGCCTGCGCAAGATGAACCACACCGTGGTTAAGGAAGACACCCCCTCCATCCGCGGTATGGTACAGAAGGTACACCACCTTGTAACCGTCACTGAGGCCTGATAAAGGAGACCGTCCGGTCCGCCGGGGAAAACACCCCGGCGGCGGGACAACTCCAAAAACAACATAACCAACACCCCCATAATAGTAAACAACAATGGACTTAAGCAACATACAACCCGCCATCGGCTCGGTACGCACCAAGACCCGCGTAGGTCGCGGCCAGGGTTCCGGCAAGGGCGGCACATCCACACGCGGACACAAAGGTGCCAAATCGCGTTCGGGTTACAAACGTAAAATCGGTTTCGAAGGTGGTCAGATGCCTCTGCAACGTCGTCTTCCCAAGTGGGGCTTCAAGAGCCTTAATCGCGTAGAGTACAAGGCTATCAACCTCGATGTAATCCAAACACTTGCCGAGGGCAAAAACCTTGATAAGGTGACCATCGCCGACCTTCGTGCAGCCGGATTGGCCGGCCGCAACCAGCTGGTCAAGATACTCGCCGGCGGCGAAATCTCCAAAGCCGTAACCGTCGAGGCCAACGCATTCTCACAGGCAGCCCAGAAGGCCATCGAGGCCGCAGGCGGCGCTGTCGTCAAAGCATAACACAATATGAGATTCTTCGAGACCTTAAAAAACATTTGGACAATCGAAGAGCTGCGCAAGAGGCTCCTCATCACAGTCCTGTTGGTACTCATCTACCGACTGGGCTGTTATGTCGTGCTTCCCGGCGTGTCTCCGGCTGCCATCGATGCTCTGTCTAACTTCACCAACAAGACAGGTATGATGCAGCTGCTCGATATGTTCTCCGGCGGCGCATTCTCCCAGGCATCAATCTTTGCCTTGGGTATCATGCCCTACATCACCGCCTCCATCGTCATCCAGCTCCTCGGCATGGTGCTTCCTTCGTTCCAGAAGATGCAGCGTGAAGGCGAGAGCGGACGTCAGAAACTGACCCAGTACACCCGTTATTTGACAGTGCTGATTCTGCTGCTGCAGGCTCCCGCATATCTGGTCAACCTTCAGTACCAGTTTGCTCAGGCCAACGGCGCTGCAGCCGCATCCTTCGGGTTCTGGAACATCGTCTACCTGACCATCATCCTCGCTGCCGGCTCCATGTTTATCATGTGGTTGGGCGAGCGTATCACCGACCGTGGTATTGGCAACGGTATCTCCTTCATCATCTTGGTAGGTATCATTGCCCGACTCCCATCGGCATTGTTCTACGAATTCACATCCCGTCTGCCCGGTACCAGTGGTAGCGAAGGCGGTCTGGTGATGTTCATCGTCGAAATCGTGCTGCTGTTTGCCGTTACCATCGGAGCCGTGCTTCTGGTGCAGGGAACACGCAAGGTGCCCGTACAATACGCCAAGCGTATCGTCGGCAACCGTCAGTACGGTGGCGCACGCCAGTACATACCTTTGAAAGTCAACGCAGCCGGTGTGATGCCTATCATCTTTGCTCAGGCAATCATGTTTATACCCATCACGCTGGTAGGTTTCGCGAGCGACGGTTCGGGTCTTGTGCAAGCACTGACCGATATCAATGGTTTCTGGTACAACTTCATCTTCTTCCTGATGATTGTCGCCTTCACCTACTTCTATACCGCCATCACGGTGCGTCCCACCCAGATGGCCGAAGATATGAAGCGCAACAACGGATTCATCCCCGGCGTAAAACCCGGCAAGAAGACGGCCGAGTACCTCGACACCATTATGAGCCGCATCACCCTGCCCGGATCCATCTTCCTGGGTATCGTTGCAATCCTTCCCGCTTTTGCCCGTTTCTTCGGCATCAGCCAGAACTTTGCTCAGTTCTTCGGCGGCACATCCCTGCTGATTATGGTAGGTGTTGTGCTTGACACCCTGCAGCAAATCGAGTCGCACCTGATGATGCACCACTATGACGGCCTTATGAAAGAAGGCAAGATCAAAGGTCGCACGACAGGCTCGGCATATTGATACAACCAAACTACCGCAGTGCCGCGGACGGGCATACAGACCCGTCCGCAGACACGGCGGCGACAACATCAGATAACCACCACCACAAAACAACGCCACAATGATCAAGCTTAAGACCCCGCAAGAAATCGAGCAGATGCTTCCGGCCTGCGACCTGACCGCCAGGACGCTGGGCGAGATAGCTCGCTGGATAGCGCCCGGGGTTACGACCCAGCGCTTGGACACTATCGCCCGCGAATTTATCCACGACAACGGCGGCATACCGGCCTGCCTCGGCTACGAAGGCTTCCCCGGCACGCTGTGCATCGAAGTCAACGATGTCATCGTTCACGGATTTCCGTCGGCATACACCCTGCGCGAAGGCGATATCATAGGCACCGATTTGGTGGTAGCCAAAGACGGCTTCATGGGTGACTCGTGCTACACCTTCGCCGTAGGCGAGGTAGACCCCGAGGTGATGGCTCTGTGCCGTACCACCAAGGAGTCTTTGTACGTAGGCATCGAGGCATGTCGTGCCGGCCACCGCATAGGCGATATAAGCAACGCCGTGCAGACCTACTGCGAGCGTCGCGGATACAGCGTCGTTCGCGAGATGTGCGGACACGGTATCGGTCGCGATATGCACGAAGACCCCGAAGTTCCCAACTACGGACGTCGCGGCACCGGACCGGTGATACGCAACGGTATGTGCATCTGCATCGAACCCATGATAAATATGGGAAGCCGCAATATCGTTATCGCCCAAGACGGATGGACCTGCCGCACTCGCGACCATCGTCCGTCGGCACACTACGAACACACTATGGCCATAGTCAACGGCGAGACACGAGTGCTGACATCCTTTGAATATATCCGCGAAGCCCTTGGCGAGCGATTTATCTGAAACGAGTCGCCGTAAAAGCGTACAAAAAAAAACACCACACAACACCACAAGCAATACTTAACAGCAACACCATTTATGGCAAAACAGGCAGCAATAGAACAGGACGGCACCATCGTGGAGGCCCTATCCAACGCAATGTTCCGCGTCGAGCTCGAAAACGGGCATCAGATCACGGCACACATCTCCGGCAAGATGCGTATGCACTACATCAAAATCCTTCCCGGGGACAAAGTGCGTGTCGAGATGTCTCCGTACGACCTGAGCAAAGGACGCATAGCCTTCCGCTACAAGTAAGCATTGTAAAGGTGTAACCCAGGACGGCGTCCGCACACCATTCGGCACCACCGGGCAATAATCCGACAAAAACAACGTAAACTATAATACTAAAAGAACAATGAAAGTACGAGCTTCAATCAAAAAACGCACGCCCGACAGCAAAATCGTCCGTCGTAAGGGTCGGCTGTATGTGATCAATAAAAAAAATCCCAAATTAAAAATGCGTCAAGGATAATTTTTTATTAAATCCAACCGCACCAACACAACAACAGAACCACACATATGGCAGTAAGAATCGTGGGAGTTGACCTCCCCCAAAACAAAAGAGGTGAAATCGCACTGACCTACATCTTCGGCATAGGCCGTAGCTCGGCCAAGAGCATCTTGGAAAAAGCCGGCGTAGATGTCAACATCAAAGTAAAAGACTGGAGCGACGAACAGGCCGCAAAAGTCCGCGAAGTGATAGGCAGCGATTACAAGGTAGAAGGCGACCTGCGCAGCGAAATCCAGCTGAACATCAAGCGTCTCATGGACATAGGATGCTATCGCGGTATCCGTCACCGTAACGGTCTTCCCGTGCGCGGTCAGTCCACCAAGAACAACGCACGTACCCGCAAGGGCCGTAAGAAAACCGTCGCCAACAAAAAGAAAGCTACTAAATAATAACAACACCATCCAATTATGGCAAAGAAAACAGTCGCAGCTAAGAAGAGAAACGTCAAAGTCAGCGCCGAAGGCCAGCTTCACGTACACTCCTCTTTCAACAACATCATCGTTTGCCTTGCCAACAGCGAAGGCCAGGTTATCTCCTGGTCGTCGGCAGGCAAAATGGGCTTCAGAGGCTCGAAGAAGAATACCCCTTACGCTGCTCAGATGGCAGCGCAAGACTGCGCCAAGACCGCTTATGACCTGGGTCTGCGCAAGGTAAAAGCATACGTCAAGGGACCCGGCAACGGACGCGAATCCGCCATCCGTACCATCCACGGAGCCGGCATCGAAGTAACCGAGATTATCGACGTTACGCCGCTGCCGCACAACGGCTGCCGTCCTCCCAAACGTCGCCGCGTATAATGCGGAGAGCGTCAAGACGACACTACCACACAGCCGGCAATGCCACGGGTGCAGCGGCACCGCGAGGCATAACCGAAGCGAATACCTTTTAGTACATAGCATACACATCAACAACAACCGACGATAGTGTGAATGCCGTCCGCCATCGAGTGGAGGCAAAGGCCGGGGCAGGCCGGCACACATAAGTGCAGGCACGACGTCCCCAACCGCGCAAGTCCGCACGGGCATCGCGGCCAGTGAAGGGTCACAACGAACATCACCTCTCTGTGACTGCGGCTGCACAACCGTGAAACGCCATGCGGAACACTACCGGAAGCGCACGAGCGCCCCGCGCCACACACCACCATCAAATATTCAACCATACAAGACAATAAAACAATGGCAAGATATACCGGTCCTAAGACCAAAATCGCCCGTAAATTCGGTGAGCCCATCTTCGGCCCCGACAAAGTCCAGGCAAGACGCAACTTCCCCCCGGGCCAGCACGGACAAAACCGTCGCCGCAAAACCAGCGAGTACGGCGTCCAGCTGCGTGAAAAGCAAAAAGCTAAATACACCTACGGTGTACTTGAGAAACAATTCCGCAACCTCTTCACCAAGGCTTCCTCGATGAAGGGTATTACCGGTGAAATCCTGCTTCAGCTTCTCGAGTCCCGTCTGGACAACGTTGTATACCGTCTGGGTATCGCCCGCACTCGTGCAGCTGCACGTCAGATAGTGCTCCACCGTCACATCGTGGTCAACGGTGCCATCGTCAACATCCCCTCCTACCAGGTTAAGCCCGGTGACGTTGTGGGTGTACGCGAGAAATCCAAATCGCTGGAAGTGATAGCCGACAACCTCGCCGGTTTCAACCACAGCAAGTATCCCTGGATCGAATGGGACGAAAGCCTCAAGAGCGGCAAATTCCTGCACGTTCCCGCACGTGAGGACATCCCCGAAAACATCAAGGAGCAGCTCATCGTCGAGCTCTACTCCAAGTAATAAATACTAAAAACGACCCGATCCATGGCTATCTTACAATTCCAAAAGCCCGACAAAGTCCTGATGCTTGAAGCAGACAACTTCTACGGCAAATTCGAGTTCAAACCCTTGGAACCCGGCTATGGCATCACTGTGGGCAACGCGCTACGGCGTGTGCTTCTCTCCTCCTTGGAGGGCTTCGCCATTTCGTCGATACGTATCGACGGCGTTAAACACGAGTTTGACACCATCCCCGGCGTCAAAGAAGATGTCACCAACATCATCCTCAACCTCAAGAAGGTAGACCTGCGCCAGGTTGTCGAGGACCACGAAGACGAAAAAGTCACCATTACCGTCTCGGGCACCGAAATATTTACGGCCGGAGACATAGGTAAGGCTTTGACCAGCTTCCAGGTGCTCAACCCCGAACAGGTGATATGCCATCTGGATGCCGATGCAAGTTTCACTATCGTGCTGACAATCAATAAGGGTCGCGGATGGGTGCCTGCCGAAGAGCAGGAAATCGCTGACGACGATGTCAATATCCTCGCCATCGACTCCATCTATACGCCCATAAAGAACGTCAAATACACCATAGAGAACTTCCGTGTCGATCAAAAGACCGACTACGACAAGCTTATCCTCGAAATCACCACTAACGGATCGATACATCCCAAGGATGCCCTCAAAGAGGCTGCACGCATCCTCATCCATCACTTTGCACTGTTCTCCGACGAGAAGATTACTATTGATGCTCCCGAGACCGGCGAAAGCGATGAATTCGATGAAGAAGTGCTGCATATGCGTCAACTGCTCAAGACCAAACTCGTAGATATGGAACTGAGCGTACGCGCACTCAATTGCCTCAAGAGCGCCGAGGTCGAGACTTTGGGCGAACTTGTACAGTTCAACAAAAATGACCTGCTCAAGTTCCGCAACTTCGGTAAGAAGTCGCTGACCGAGCTTGACGATTTCCTCGCAAGCATGAACCTGTCCTTCGGCATGGACATTTCAAAATACAAACTGGATAAAGAGTAACATTCACGATGAGACACAATAAAAAATTCAACCATCTTAGCCGCACCAAGGCACATCGCGATGCCCTCTTGGCTAATATGACCACCTCGCTGATTATGCACAAACGCATATTCACCACCTTGGCCAAAGCCAAAGCCCTGCGCGTGTACGCCGAGCCGCTGATCAACCGCGCCAAAGAAGACACCACTCCCAATCGTCGTCTTGTCTTTGCACACCTGCAGAACAAGGAAGCCGTTAAGGAACTCTTCGGCGAAATCGCAACCAAGATTGCTACCCGTCCCGGTGGCTACACTCGTATTCTCAAAACCGGCAACCGTCTGGGTGACAACGCCAAGACTTGCTTCATCGAGTTGGTAGACTACAACGAGACAATGGTTAAGGCCGGCAAGGAAGAGAAGAAGAAAACTACTCGCCGCAGCCGCCGCAAAGCCGCTCCCGCAGCTGAAGCACCTGCAGCTGAGGCTCCCGTAGCAGAGGCACCCGCTGCCGAAGCTCCCGCAGCTGAATAATCCGATAAACGGATATCAATACACACATGCGACATGCGATGCCGTAAGGCATTGCGTGTCGTATGTTTTTTATGGCAAAAGGGCGCGAATCGGAGTTTGACCGAAAAAAGTGAGCGAAATCGGCCGAAGGGTAGGGCATAAGTGATAAATTATTTGTAATTTCGTAGTCTAAGACACAGATATATGGAATTGGATACACTGACTGCGATTTCGCCCATCGACGGCCGCTATCGGGATAAATGCTCCCGCCTGGCCGAGTATTTTTCAGAGTTTGCATTGATACGCTACCGACTGAGGGTAGAAGTAGAGTATTTTATATCTCTGACACGTCTGGGTTTGCCACAGATTGCGGCATTAAGCCAAGAAGATGAACGGCGTATGCGCTCGCTGTATCGCGACTTTACAATCGAGGATGCGACGCGCATAAAGGACATCGAAAAGGTGACCAACCATGACGTAAAAGCAGTCGAATACTTTATCAAGGAACGCATGGACGCCATGTCCGTGAATGCCAATAAAGAATTCGTACACTTCGGCCTCACATCACAGGATATCAACAATACGGCGGTGCCAATGTCGCTGCGTGAAGCCCTGCACGAGGCGTATATACCCGCTTTGGACGCCCTGATAGAGCATCTGAAGACCTTGGCGCACGAGTGGCGCGACCTCCCCATGCTGGCGCGTACGCACGGCCAGCCCGCATCGCCCACCACGCTCGGCAAAGAAATATACGTCTACGTAAGCCGTCTCGAGAGCCAGAAACGTCAACTTCTATCCGTCCCCGTATCAGGCAAATTCGGCGGCGCCACAGGCAACTTCAATGCACATCGTGCGGCCTTCCCCGATGTCGATTGGCAGACTTTTGCGGCCGGCTTCCTGCGCGACACCCTCGGTATAGAGCGTGAGCCGTGGACCACGCAAATATCCAACTACGACAATATGGCCGCCATGATGGACGCTATGCGCCGCATCAATACCATCATCCTGGACTTAGACCGCGATATGTGGATGTACATATCTATGGACTACTTCAAACAACGTATACGCGAGGGCGAGGTAGGGTCGTCGGCTATGCCCCATAAGGTAAATCCCATAGACTTCGAGAACAGCGAAGGCAATCTCGGCGTAGCCAATGCCTTGCTGGCTCATCTTGCCTCCAAATTGCCGGTATCCCGCCTTCAGCGCGATCTTACGGACAGCACCGTGCTGCGTAATATCGGCGTTCCAATGGCGCACACGCTCATAGCAATAGCCTCCACCGAGAAAGGTTTGGGCAAGTTGTTGCTGAACCGCGAAGCTATTGATGCCGACCTTGACGCGATGTGGAGCGTGGTGGCCGAGGGAATCCAAACCATCCTTCGTCGCGAAGGATATCCTAACCCATACGAAGCTCTCAAGGCTTTGACCCGCACCAACCACGTCGTGACAGCTCGAACCATAGCCGACTTTATCGACAGCCTTGACGTACCCGAGGACGTGCGTGCACGCCTGCATCAACTGACGCCACGTACATACGTGGGGTACACCATAAGCGATAGGCAGTAAACGATGCACACCGGTGTGCGCATACTCGAATAAGCAATCGCTGTCGGTGTAAAAGCTTTCGACGACAAATACTTACAAAAGAAACATACACACAATAATAAACACGAATAACAATTATGAAACGTATTGTATTTTCCCTTATGCTGGCATTGATAAGCCTTGTCAGCGCATCCGCAATGACAATGACTGAATTCATGGCTAAATACAAGGCCGCCGAAGGCATCAATGATGTCACCGCAATGGCCGGTCCTTCGCTCCTGGAAGAAGGCATCAGCGATGGAACCATACTCATGGGTCAGTTGGACGCAGCTGCTATCGATGGCATTAAAACCGACCTCGCCACCATCCCCGAAGAAAATCAGGTTGCAGCCGTAAACGGCGACAACGGCGAATTTTTGGCCCTATGTCAAAACCCTACAGACAAGGAAGATATTATCTATATCCTGATGGTCACAATCAAGGATAATGCAGTAATGCTCATTGACGGTGTGTGCAACAAATCCAAATTTGATCAGACCGTTAGCGAAATATCCAAGTAACAGCAAACTTCCAAAACAATGGTCACTCCGGATATAGTAGTCACCATAGGGCGACAGATGGGCAGCGGCGGCCACGAACTCGGCCGTCGTCTGGCCTCACGCCTCGGCATCGAATTCTATGACAAAGAATTGCTGATGCAGGCTGCATGTGACGCCGGACTGTGCCCCGACTTCTTCCGCGACAGCGACGAGAAGCGACCCAGTTTTGCCGGCGGATTCTTCGCAAGTTTTCCCGGAGCCAGTCCTATGGCGTACTATGATGCCGGAGGCTTTGGCGGCGGAGACGATGCCCTCTATAAGGCCCAATGCGACTTTGTACGTCGTGTCGCCTCGCGCGGGTCATGCGTCATCGTAGGACGCAGTGCCGACTACATCCTGCGCGACCATCCGCGTGTAGCCAGCATCTTTGTCAGCGCCACCAAGGACGACTGCATCGAGCGCGTGCGCAAGCGTCGTCCCGAAGTGTCTGCCGATCAGGCACGCACCATTGTCGAAAAAACCGACAAAGCTCGTGCCGCCTTCTACAACTTCTACAGCGACAAGCAGTGGGGCGAAGCCGCCTCGTACGACCTTGCCGTCAGTACCTCGGCTATGGATATCGATGACCTGGTAGAGGTAGTGACCGCCTACCTACAGCGCCGCTTTGATATACAAATCAACTAACCGACAGAAAAATACACAACCATGTCAGTCAAGACAGCAATGATTTCCATCGTGGCGTTGTTTGTCGCGTTAACGACCAATGCCGCCAAAGTAGACACCATCACAATCAAGGCAGCCGAAATGCCGCAACCCATAGTGGTCACGGTCATCGTGCCCGCCGGAGCGTCCGCCACACATCGCGTACCCACCGTATATCTGCTCAACGGTTTCGGCGGCGACCACAAACAGTGGACCACTACATGCAAACAACTTCCCGCCCTTGCCGACCAATACGGTATGGCTATGGTGATGCCCGACGGTTGCGATTCATGGTACTGGGACGCACCCGCCAATCCCAAGGTGAAGATGGAAACATTTATGACCAAACGTCTTGTGCCCTACATTGATAAACATTACCCGACCATTCCCGAAGCATCCAACCGAGCCATCACCGGACTGAGTATGGGTGGACACGGAGCATTATGGCTGGGCGTGCGCCATCCCGATATTTGGAAAAATATCGGCAGCACCAGCGGCGGTGTTAATATCCTGCCTTTCACCGAAAGATGGAAGATGAAAGAAGCCCTTGGCGCGTACACCTCGGCCACAGCCAAGACGTGGGAGACGCATACCGTCATCAACCTGGTGCCGCAAATGGTTGCCGGTGCCAATAATATCATCTTTGATTGCGGTAGCGAAGACTTCTTCTCCGGCGTCAACGCCGCCTTGCATCAAAAACTACTCGAGGCCAAGATTCCGCACGACTACATCTCGCGCCCCGGCAACCATAGCCACAAATACTGGAGCAACAGCATCCTTTACCACCTGCTATATTTCTCCCGCCACTTTGGCAAATGATACTGCGCCACGTAAGCATAACCGATTTCAAGAATATCGCCGAAGCATCGCTTGACTTTTGCGATAAGTTGAATTGTATGCTCGGCGACAACGGCATGGGCAAGTCCAATCTCTTGGACGCCATATATGTACTGTCGTACACCAAGAGTTTTGCCGGCACGCCTGACAATATGCTGATACGACGTGGGTGCCCATGGGCACACCTGCACGCCGACTACCTGCGACATGGCGTCGAAGACGATATCAACGTCGTACTTTCGCCCGGACACAAAAGCTTCAAGCGCGGCGGCAAAGAATATCGACGTCTGAGCGCCCATATAGGGCTTTTCCCCGCCGTGCTCGTCTCTCCGGCCGATATGAACCTCGTTTCCGGAACGGCCGAAGTGCGCCGCCGTTTCATAGATATTGTCATAAGCCAGGCTGATAGCCATTATTTGGAGCACCTTATACGCTACAATCGCTCCCTCGAGCAGCGCAACCGTATGCTCAAGGACGCGTCTGCCGATTATCTGCTTTTCGACACAATCGAAGCCGGTATGGATATGTCATCGCGCTATATCATCGAGGCGCGCCGCCGCCATATTCGCCGCCTCGCCGAGCTCCATCAACGCTACTACGGCATCATCGCCGGTGACAACGAAACCGTCACTATGGACTACCGTGGCCCGTTGGACGGCACTTCGGACGCCAGCATCGCCGATGCGTTGAGCCGCAACCGCGACCGCGATCGGCTGCTTGGATACACCGCTATGGGTATACATCGCGATGATATAGACGTTACGGTCAACGGCCTGCCACTGCGTCGCACCGCCTCTCAGGGTCAAGCCAAGACCTTTACCATAGCCCTTCGTATGGCCCAGTATCGTTTCTTGGTCGAAAGCACCGGCCTCAAGCCCCTGCTATTGTTAGACGACATCTTTGATAAACTCGATGCCACACGCGTTTCGCGCATCATAGTATTGGTAGCCTCCGAAGACTTCGGCCAGATTTTCATCACCGACACCAACCGTCGCCATCTCGACGAAATACCCGGGCATCTCGCCGCCGATGCTCCGTGCCGGATGTGGCGTGTCACCGACGGTACATTCGAACAGCTGCCATGAAACGCCACGACCCATTGCGTGTTGACGCCATTATCCGTCAGGCTATTACGGCTGCCGGTGCTGACGAAAGTTACGAACGGGCGCGTGCCAGCTTCCTATGGAGCGAAGTAGTCGGCCCGACCGTCAATCGCTATACCGTACGACGATGGATCCAACAGGACGAACTGCACGTGGTTATTGCCTCGGCATCGCTTAAAAACGAGCTCTCCTTCAGCAAGGAACGTATCGTGCACCATATCAACCAATTGGTAGGAAAAAACGTTATATCCAAACTCGTGATACATTGACAGAGAGACGATAAATACAATCCACCATCGTATCCTACGACAGTAAAATAATAGATTCCGATGACTGCAAAATAATAGATAAAAATGAAACTGCAAATACTGGTACTATACGCCGCCCTCGCACTTAGCTTGGCCTCCTGCGGCAACAGCTACAATCCCAAGGAAATAGCCCGTATCGACGAAGCTGACGAACTCACCGCCGAGCAGACCGATGTAGCCCTCGGATGGTATGAAGACGCCTTACAACGCGAAATCGCCAAACTTGAAACCGACATCAGCAATGTCCGTCAAGATATGCTCGAAGACCGTGCTTCGCGCATCGGCAAACGTGCGGCCCGAGCCGGAAGCCGCGAGTCCGACTACGTCAACGCTGCCGTATATCGCAAGCACAAAGACAAAATCGAAGAATTGGAAAAGGAAGTAGAAAAGAAACGAGAAATGCTTTATGAAGAAATGGATAGAGTTCGAGAAAAACCTGATTAGTAGTAATTTGCGCGGCTTTGCGGCGGCAGAGTCTATATCGATTGCCTATAGTTGCCTAGCAGAAATGCACCGACCTTAGCATTAATTGTTTGTGATTTATTTAAAATTGTGTAATTTTGCAAGCAGAGACGGTTTTAGCTTTTAGCAAACGTTTTTTTTTACGCTAAGGCCGGAATAAACAGTCGATGCCGATGCAATGAAATATGACGTAATAATAAACCAACAGAAACGGCAGTCACTCTCCTATGCCGCACTAATTGCTTTACCGCTTACGCCCGACACACTAGTTCGTAGGGAAGGCGGCGAAGGCTGGATTCGTGTGTCTGAATGTATTGAACTGGCACACGTTATGGCATCGGCAGGTCATAGCAAAGAAACAGCCCAAAATCCCCCCCCCCGTTTGCGTTGAAAATACGCAAAACGGCGCATCCAATCCGTCTGTAAGCCCTTCCGGGACTTTCGTGGGCGGAAGAAGTACGCAGACACACTCTCACAGACCGACACCACAACAACCCACGCAGCAGAGGACGGCACGACCGCAGTCCTCCGCTGCCGCATATCCGTATCAAGCGTCGCAGCCGTATCAGCCGTCGCATTATACCAGCCAGCCGTCGCGGATTTTTGTCCCCTCGACCGAATACTTCAAGTGTAGGCAGAAACGTAAAGCGGCCATAATCGGGCTGTGCACGCTCGGACTAGCCGGCATAACGCTTATCGGGGTTGGCGAAATGTGGCGCAGCAATATATTCGAGGGAACGTCATTCGCGGCCGGTGGTATAGGCTTCGTATTCAAATGTCTGTCCTTTGTGTTCCTTACTGCATTGGTTGCGATACCGTACTTTATCTACTCCTTCTTTGCCCTGATATACTATTCCATCCGAATGCACAACCTTAAAGCCAGATAGATATGCCAATGTACACAGCCAGCCGGATTTCCAACAATGGTAATGTCTTATATCCCGACGCCATTGCCATAGATGACTATAATGTTACCTACTACAAAGGGCGTCCTGTCGGGTACGAGACCACGATAATACCACGTCACTGTATCAACGGCGTGTTTCTTGACAGCCATATCCTCTTTGCCGATATCGTCATATCGTCCGCAGGGCGGGAGACAATCTCGGTGCATGGATTCAAAAAATCCATAGCACGCGAAATAGTAAAAATCCTTACCCAATAAACTATGCCACAGACCGTATACTACGTACAGTTAGATGACGACTTCTTTGGACCGTTCGCACTTGAAACCGTTATAGGGACGCACCTCACGCCGGACGTACTTGTGCTGTCCTCTGCCACCAACGAGTGGAGGCAGGCGGGAGAGTATCCCGAACTGGTGGACTCGTTGGACTTGTCTGTCTGCGAAAACGAGGCCGAGGATGCGTCCGGCTGCGAGGCTGCCGAAGACGTCTCCGGCGCGACCCCGTCATTCGACGCCCACACGACATTCTATATCCGCCGGGGCGGTTCGCCCTACGGACCATACACATTGCAGGCGCTGTCCGGCACCGGCATCACGGAAGAGACACATGTCAGCGTGGACGGAATGTCCACATGGGTGTATGCCCGCCAAATCCCCGGGCTGCTTTCGACTATTGCCGCGATGCGCAGCCGTGCCGACGAAACACGCGAACCGGAGGAAACCACCGAAACAGCCGCCGAGACAAATATGCCGCCGCTGGCCAGGATTACACAGCTGCTCAACGAGATACACGCTGTAGGCGCCGAGGACGAATGCCGCTATAAGCGTGTGTTTGCCAGCAAAGGCGAGGAGCGCGACTTCCTGATGGAGGAATATTCCGAGAAATTTGACCGCCTTTTGGCTCTTGTGCGCCAGACTGAGGAAATTTGCTCCGGCGGCGCATTGTCCTCCCGCGCAACATTCCTCATTACCGAAACCGCCAACAAGTCAGGCGAGGCACTCAACAGCCGCTATGCATCCATGCTTGAGGCGGACGAGGGTGTTGATGCAGGAGCCTTGCCCGTGGGTCGCACGGCATACAGCTTTGAGCCTCCGTTGGCCGGGATTACGCTCGAACGCATGGACTTCTTGGAACTTCCCGGAGGCAAAAACCTGTGTGTCACCTATACTAAAGACGGAATGCCGCAGGCCATGGCGTTTGTCAATACGGTCATAGGCAGGCTGTATGAGTACAACCCGGCACGCTCCGTCATTGCCGAAGTCATAGACACTGAGTATTTTACCGGGCTGGACGACGTGTTCAAACTGCTCAAACGCGACCTGTACCGGATTCACTGCCGCCCCGAGGAAATCCGCAACCTGCTTGCTTCCTTGCAGAAACGCGCAGGTACAATCATGCGCAACCTCCTCACAGAAAAAGGCGCCACCTTGCGCTCATACAACAGGAGCCACGAGGGCAGCGAGCCTTATATCGTCCTTGTCGTCAAGAACTTCCCCAAAGGGCTGTCCTCGGATAACCTCGAAATGCTCGGACGACTGGCCAAGGTAGGCCCACAGACAGGCATATACCTTGTGCTGCTGGCAGACAGCGTGGCTTTGTCCGAACTGTCCGGGCGTGATGCCGAAGCTTTTGACATGCAAGAGTATATAGGTGCGGCAGCCCACTTTGACTTCAAGGCCGAGAGTGATTATATGTCCTCGCTGCTGGGTCAGGAAACTGGCGGACAGGGCGGACCGGCGTCACTTACACGCTACGACAGCCTCGACGATGACCGGCTCAGACAGGTCGTGGCCAGTGTAAACGCCAAATGCGAGCTTAGGGAAGACGTGGTTGTGTCTATCGGCGACTATATGCCCTCCGAGGATAAATGGTGGAAAGGCGACAGCGCCCGCCAAATCGAGATACCCTTCGGCGTAAGCACCGACCTCGAAGTCAAATCGCTGAAAATTACGCAGGAAAGCGGACAGAATACCGCGATTGTCATTGGCATACCCGGCTCGGGCAAAAGCGTGTTCCTGCACTCGCTGATATGCAGCGCCGCACTACGGTACTCGCCCGACGAGTTGGGAATGTACCTGATAGACTTCTCCGGCGTCGAGTTCAACTCGTATGCCGTTGGCTGCCTGCCACATGCGCGTGTCATAGCCCCCGAAGCCGAGCGCGAGTTCGGACTGAGCATCCTCAACGAACTTGTCGAAGAAGGCGCACGCCGCATGGAACTGTGCCGCAACTATAATGTCAGCAACATCGTTGACCTGAAAAATGCCGCGCCCGGCGTCAAAGTCCCACGCATACTCGTAATCATAGACGAGTTCCAAAAACTCTTTGAAATCGAGAACGACCAAATCTCACGGGAGGCCAACTCGAAGATACACACCATCATACAAGAATTCCGCAAATTTGGCATCAACCTGGTGCTGGCCACGCAGAAGCTGCCCTCCGGGTCGTTCCTTCCGCGAGACCTCATCGCCAACCGCGTGGTATTCAAGAGCTCTCCGGCAGACTTCTCATCGCTGATAAGCCTCGATGCCGGCGAGGGAATGCCGCGTCTGCGCACCGGCCAGTGCGTCTACAACTCCGAGTCCGGCGCCCCGTACGACAACAACATCGTCCAAGGCTTCTTCGTTTCAAAAAAAGACATAGACGATATACTTGCACGCCTTGGCGACTTTGCCAAAGCCCGCACATACGCGGGCGGGCAGATGAAGGTCTTCCGCTCGGCGGAACAGCCGGAATTTATCCGCCGCCGCGTGCAGCCGGGAGACGCCGGAATGCGGCGTCCCGGAAGCCGTATCCCGATATACCTTGGCGAGAGCATCTCCGTCAGCGAATATGACGTCAATGCCGGTCTTGCACCCGAAACGGCAAACAACATACTGGTTGTCGGCGGCGAGCAGGAAGTGGCCGAGGCGATATGCTACCACTCGGTGCTGTCAGCATCCACGTGCCACGAAGCCGGCGAGGCTACGCTCGTGGTGGTCAGCGGTATGCGCCCCGACAACGAGCTGGCCTCCGTGATACTGCCCACGCTGGAGGCTCTGCCCTTCGACCACTACTTCCCGGCCACGGCAGAAGATGTCGAAAAGACCCTTGCGGCTGTCAAGGAAACCATCGACAACCGCCGCCAGTCCAACGGGCCTATTCCGGGCAATGTCTATATCGCCGTATTCGACTTCCAGAGCTGCCGCGCCTTTGACCGCGACACCTCCGGACGCATCGAAAAACCGTCGTCGCAGGCCGCGCTGCTCGAGTACGTCCTCCGCAACGGCCCGTCCGTGGGTGTCTTCACGATATTGCAGACAGACAACCTCGAGAGCCTCGGGCGCGCCGGGTCGGTACTCTCCGCGTTCAACTACCGCGTGGCCTTGCAGATGTCCGAGGGCGACTCCAACAAGGTCGTCGGCTCGTCCGCTGCCAACAGGCTCTTTGTGTTCAACCGCCCGGCCTCGCGCTTCCGCGCCTACCTGCGCGACAACAACCGCAACCTCACAATCAAGTTCAAACCATATAAGATAAGCTGAATATGCCCGGAATGATCAATGACCCCGAAGCAATCCAGAAGTTCCGCTACCAGTTGGTGGACCTCGTGGACGCGCTGCGCAAGCAGCTCAAGCGCACCGACGAGGCGATGGAGACCGTGGCCTCGTCGTGGAAGGACGCGCAGTTCGCGAAATACAGGGACGAGTTTGCCAAAGACCGAGACGCCTTTGAACCGCTGTGCCGCGACATCGACGAGTTCGAGGCCGGGCCGCTGGCCGAGTTGCAGTCTATTCTCGAACAATACAACGACCTATAAGCCATGTCTACATCGCTATCACATACCGAAGTAACCTCGCAGTCGCTCATCCAGCTACAGGGCGAGCTGCGCTCCATGTCCGCAATCCTCGGCGAACTTTACGACGTCCTCTGGGGCAACCTCAACGCCCTCGGCGAGGAATGGACGGACGAGAAAATGGAAGAATTCAGTGACGAGTTCAAGGGTAGCCGCGAAACCATCATCGAATTGTCCGAGAAATACAAACAATGGGCTGACACCTACCTGCCACCGCGTATCGAGGAAGTCGTCCGCTATGAGAAAGCCTCGGCAGGCATACGCTGACACACGCAATATGCTCACTGAATTTCCACAACCAATCAAGACGCAGGGCGCGTACATTGCCGACCACCGCTCGCTGGTGGAGCTGGGTAACGCCATCGAGTACACGGGCGACTCGGTGCGCAAGCTCCGCGAGGCCGTAGACGACTTCTTCACGGGCGTCGAGCGCTCGATGGACGATATCATCGATGCCTTCGAGAAACAGGCCGAAGAAGCGCGCAAGCAGCTCGACGCGGCCGACAGCGCATTGTCCGCCTGCCTCAACTCGCAACGCTATGACGAGGAAAAGCGCGAATACCGCCCATCGTGCCGGTGCGAGGAACGCGATGTCGCCTGTGCGCAAAAAAAAGTTGACGAAATTGAATGTAAAATCGAGCGGCTTCGTGCAATTAAGGAGGAGGTGGAGTACGAGCTGGGCATATACCGCGAGCCTTTCGGCTTTACGCCCGGCGGCGGCGACGGCCTGTTGCGGCGGTTAGACGAGCAGGTCACCCGCTATGCCGGCGAGAAGATGCAGCGCATCCTGGAAGTCGTCGAGCAGTACCTGCGTGTCAATGTCCGCGACATCTCCTCGCCGCACATCCTCTCCGACGAGCCGGACGATGCGGCCATGGCCGAATTCAGCCCCTCAGAGCAGCGCAAGGCCGACAACTTCCGCAAAGGCATCGAGCGGCTGAACGAACTCCAGCGCGAGGACAATTACGGCGACCGTGCCTTGGCGCGGCCCACCGGAGTGGTGCTGTGTCCGCGATGTCACCGCCCCTACCCGGTGGCGTGCATTTGTGCCAACGAGCGCGAGCGTCCCGGTATCTTTAATTACGACCTGTCACAATCCCGATGAAGTACATTCCCGACTACGCCATACAGGTGACGGAGCTGATGCACCAGCTCGAGGCACAGGCCGCCCAGACTGCCGCAGACTGGAGCGACACCAAGCGCTGCGAGTATTATGCCGACTATGTAGAGCCGTATCTCAAGGACTTGGACACATACATCCACGGCGGCTCCGACATGAAGGGGAAGGGACTCAACGACCTGCTGCAATTTGTGGCGGACAAGGTGGGCGAGTTCGAGTACGAGTCCGGAATGTCGGTGGATGCCAACGGCTACCTGCCGGAAAGCGCCCCGGTGTACCTGCCGGGGGCACGTGCCTACTGGGAGGAAGATTACGACCTTGACAGTCCTGGAGCGTATTCGCCTACAAACTTGAAAGATATACTCAAAAAACGCAACAATGAATAATAAGGGAAACTATACAGTAAATGACGACGGCTCGGTGACTTTCGCCGGAGGCAAGGACTCACAGACGGAGACCATCACGGACATCTTCTGCGTGGAATTTGCCAAAGGCGGGATTTTCGCCGGACTGCGTATGTACAACCGCGCCGTCAAATATGCCAAGAAAGCCGGGATAGCCAATTCACGGCTGCTTGTCGAGAAGCTCATGCTCGAAGAATATCCGACACGCTTCAAGACGGTCAAGCCCGCACGCCGCCTGATGTGGTACGTCATCGCAGGGGCATTCTTCGTAATCCCTGCAATATGGGCTCTTATAGTAGTCGTTGATAAAGATCTTAAAGAGGCTTGGTGGATTATGTGCGTAAGTGCTTTATTGGCCGCATTGTTTGTGAAACTCGCATTGATGGAGAAAACCAAGATACAGGATATGCTCACAAAAGCAGCCGAGGCAAAGGCATCCGAAATGCGCCAAAAAATTCGCGAAAGAATATAAATGGCAATATACTAACCCAATACCCTATATAAACCAATGGAACAGAAAGTAAAAGTACCCTATGGAATGTTTGCCGGCGAAGACGCCGCAGCAAGGAAACGGGCCGAAATCCGCAAATTGCTTGAAAAACAACAGCCTATAAAACTTAATGTTGGAGGCAATGCGATGAACACTTCAGGCGATGTTACGATTAACACGCCAAAAGGCATTTTAGCCGGTGAAGATGCCGCAGCAAGAAGGCTTAGAGAAAAACGCGAACAAATCCGAAATTCGCTTATAACCCAACAGCCGGTGAAACTCGGCGTTGGTGGCAATGCAATGAATACAACTGGTGATGTTACAATAAACACGCCCGAAGGCAAACTTGCAGGCCAATGGTATGACAGCGATCCAACACTCCTGGCGATGGAAAAGATTGCCATGCAGCGCAACTTTCCGCAGTTCAGGCTCGAAAAACTTGACGATGGACGCCTGTGTTGGATTGGTGTCATCGAACCTGGCATATACGAATCAAAGTTTGGCGTGAAACGCCAGTACCACCTGATGGCGGTTTATGACAACAACCATCCACACCAGCAGATGGGTTCGTCGGTGCGCGTCTATCCCTTGATGCCTGATGTGAACGAGCTTATCGAAATGGCAGGATTCCGCCCCTACCACTTGCTTAAAGACTCTGTGGACAACCTCTACTTGTGTACTAACGAGGCCAGTGACCAAAAGACCGGGGCAACCACCACCACGGCGGCATCGGTACTCGGATGGGCCACCAAATGGCTCATCGCTTTCGAGTTGGTGCTGACGGGCGACCTGTCGCGAGAAACATTCAACACGCATGGCGGCATCTAATAATCCGGTTATGAGTAATTCGTGCGAAACTGTCGTCATCAGCGACAAGGCGTATAATGCCATCATACGCGAGTCCTTCGCCAAGCATCCGGTCGAAACAGGGGGCATACTCCTGGGGTATATCCTCGACAACGGCATCTGGGTGGTGATGGAGATGATTCCGCCGGGTATCAACGGCATATTCCAGACGGCATACTTTGAGTATGACCGTGACTTCGTCAACTACCTTGGGACTTCGGTCGCCAACCAGTACCGCGAGCCGCTGCAAGTCCTCGGCCTGTGGCACCGCCATCCCGGCTCAATGGACTACTTCTCGTCCACGGATGACGGGACTAACTCCGAATTTGCCTCCCGGAATCCTTACGGCGTCATCTCGGGCCTCGTGAACATCGACCCGAAATTCCGCCTGACGATGTACCACCTGAACCACATGGAGGGGCCGCGCCCGCGAAACATTGCCTATTCGACAGTGGACGTCGAGATTGGCGACGACCTTATCCCGGAAAAGTTCTTCGAGCTGCGGTATGTGGACGAGGAGCATAGCGACCTCAACCCCCTGCCTCCGCAGCGGCAGTCGCAGACTGTCCGCTCCGTGCCCAAGTCGAACCGCAACAGCGACGGCGAGGAATCCTTTCGTCCTACACCGGAGCAGCCCGCGGCCAGTAATACACCGGAACAGCCCCAAAAAACGTCGATACTGAAGAGCCGTTGGTTTATGCCCGTGGCAGTCATCGTTATGGCTCTCGCGGTCGGCTTTGTCGGCGGATGGCTCACGGGAAGGCCGGCGCCGGACAAGATGACTAAGGAAGATGTCGTAACATGTATATCAAAAATTATAAAAGGTGAGAAACCGTATGATACTCCCTTGTTCAAGAATTTGGTCAGGAAGGTAAAAGCTAAACTGTCAACCACAACCAAGAAGGAAGGAACACCCACTTCGGAGGGAAAAACCGGTAATTCTCAAGGTGTTAACCCTGAAGATGCTACAAACCATGGAAATTGACATCAACAAATTTATGAAGGGCAAAGGCCCTAAGCCCACCGTCTGCTATCCGCTGGACATAGAGGGCGATTGCGAGCTGTGGGGATACCACCACGACGAGTCCAACTACTACAACGTGATCTCGACCTCCAAGCCCAATCCCGAGATTGGCGGCGCCGCCCCGAGGCTCTTAGGCCACTTCTATGCGCAAAAGCCGGAGGCCGCGCCGTCGGGCGACGACATCTACGGCTACCGCGAGCAAGACGGCGTATGCTTCTATACCGCCGCCGGGAAACTATGCCAGCTGGAAGGATATAGCCTGAAGATTGACATATTCTCGCGCAACACCGGCATACTCGAGTCGGACATCATGCTACGCAAAGGCGCCGTAATCATAGGATGCGGCTCGGTCGGCAGCCTTGTCGCCCTCGAGCTGGCACGTGCCGGGGTAGGACGCTTCTTCCTGATAGACATGGACATATTCAGCTACCACAACATCTGCCGCCACCAGTGCGGCATCCTTGACGTGGGCAAGTACAAGACCACGGCACTGCGCGAGCGCATCCTGCAAATCAATCCGGCCGCCGAGATCCATGTGTCGCACACGCGCATCCAGGATGTGCCGCTGGCCGACATCGAGCCGTTCTGCGGCCCGGACACCGTCATGGTCGGATGTGCCGACAACCGCGAGGGTGACTATTACGCCGCGCAGATGCTGGCCAAGCCGCACGGTATGCCCTTTATCTCGATAGGGTGCTGGGAACGCGCCTTTGCCGGCGAGATATTCTACTGTCTGCCGGAGGGTATGCCGGACTACAGCGACTTCATGGCGACGATGACCGAGACTTCGGGACGCGTGCAGGCCAACACGCACATATATATGGGCGAGGTCGGCAGCTTCGAACCGGGTATCTCCGCCGACATCAACTTCGTGACCACCATAGGCGTCAAGATGATTCTTGACCTGCTCAACAGGGACAACCCCGGATACACGCAGCGCCTCATCGACTCGCTGACGCAGTACACCCTCGTCTGCAACACCAATAACCCGAAAATAGGCGGCGACATGGCCGAGATTTTCGCCTATCCGCTTCAGGTGACGCGCAGCATCATGCTCGACTATGCGCCCAAGCCCGAAGCCGCCGATGCTGGCGCCCCTGCCGCCCCGGAACCCCCTGCGGAAAACAACGAAGAAACCACGACACCTCAAACCGACAAATAGCTATGGGACAAGAAAATCCTAAATACCACGTATCTGACGACGGAAAAGTCTTCATCGTCAACGACGACGGCACCACGACCGAGTACGGACGTGTCGTCAAGCGCCATCCCCGGCCAATTCCGAACTTCGTCTTGTGGCTTATCGCCATACCATCTTTGGTAGTCGCTTTTGGCTTGGTATTGTGGTTAATAGATAGAGATGTCTACCGCGATTATCGTGGAATAATTATCCCATGCCTTTTGCTGCTGGTGCTAATCTTGGCGGCATGTTTAATCATACTCAACAATAAAATTCGCGCTGATAAATAACTATGGGACAAGAGCAACCGAAATACCACGTGGTCGATGATGGGAAAGTCTTCGTTGTCAACGACGACGGCACCTCTACGGAATATGGCTATGTACTGAAACGCCGTCGTATGTTAATTCCGAATTATGTCGTATGGTTTATCGCTATACTTTCCGGGGTTGTCGTTGTTTTTGGATCGGCTATGTCTTTGCTGAGTTTCGGCCGCATTTCTGACTGGAATTCTGATGTTGCCTATTACGACTATTACACCTATTACTACAATTATTACTACAATTATGATGCAGTATTTACCCCATGCCTTATGCTATTGGTGCTAATCTTGGCAGGATGTGTCATCAGACTTTACAGAAAAGCTCTAACGATAAATAACAATGGGACAAGAACAACCGAAATACCACGTGACTGATGACGGAAAGGTGTTCGTCGTCAATGAGGACGGCATCACGACCGAGTATGGGCATGTAGTACCAAAATATGAAGAATCGACGAACCCACACAAGCCAATACCTCGCTTTGTTTGGTGGATTGTAGCGATACTCGTCTTTTGTGAGGCTGCATTATGTATATGGGCATACTTTGACGTTGAAGAAAGCTATTGGTCTGGACCGGAGTATGCTCTTTTATGTGGCAACCGTTATCTTTTGGGAGTATGTGGCGCCCTTGCAACACTGGTGGTTGTCTTGGCATGGAGTATTCATCGCCTAAGTAAACAAAATGGAGAAGATTGAATGTGTAATGAGACAATAAAAGACTGATATGACTAATAGTGGCTTTATAAAAAAATCTCTTTTGGCTGCGCTCTTTTTCTTTAGCGTGGCTATATGTGCTGGAGCACAAAATCGTAATCCGATAGTAAATCGCACTTCTGCACAAGAAATCGCTGAGTGTAAAACACCGGCGGCAGTGGCGTATAACTTTGTAGTCGCATGCCTGAATAAAGACAGGTCTAAAATAATAGAGTTATCCACGCCGGATATGCAGGAATACCTCTCTGACCAAGACCAATACAATGAGTTTATGAGTATGTTCTCAAATCCAGAATACGAGAAATTGCACATAGAGTCTTGGCTTCCAATCCCTGCCGGGTGTGAAATCTGCGTGTTATATGTACAGGCAGAAACGCCCTCGAATTATCCTCCGGGGACAATAAAGAAAGTCTACATAAACGTTGTGCCAACTGTGGAAATCGGCTGTACCGGCTTTCAAGACATAACACGTATGTTTAATACGAATGTCAAGGTGCTTGTGTATAGGGTCAATGGACGTTGGCTCGCCGGCGGCTTTAAATAATTGCGGCTATGGGACAGGGGCAGCCAAAATACCACGTAACTGACGATGGGCAAGTCTATCGAGTGAACGAGGACGGCTCGTTTACCGACTTGGGTAATGCGGAAGATAAAATGTCTGCCTCGACACAGCATCTCAATAATGGCGGTCAGTCGAGGACCGGTAATCTGAAAGAATTGGAAAATAAGGTGTTGCAAAAGCGGATGAAAGAACTATCTTGCGAAGAAGCACGCTTTGTCGCCGAGAAGTCGGGAGATATAGAGGTTCTTACCGAAATTTTCGATTATTCGTCCACCGGCGATGACAACCTCGACCCCGACGTCTTCGCAGTGCTTATGAAGCGGTATATGTCTGAGGCAGATTTGGCTCCTCTCGGCTTTATGTTTTCCGCCGGGGTGTATGACGATTCGGACAAAATACGTATGATACTTGCATCTGCAAAGGTCGAGTATGACGATGTCGAGAACGTATTACAGCAGTTGTCCAAAGACAAGAACCCGACCATAAGGGCAACGGCGGTGTCCAATCCGTTCTACAAAGTCAAGAAAAGCGGCTGCTTTGGCATTCTTGTCTTGTCTTTGGTAACAGCAACGGTACTATCACTATTGGTTTAGATATGGCTGCGCTATTGGTAATCATAGGTGCCGCGCTGTTGGTCATTGTTATGTGCTTGGCAACACGTAGGCGGAAGCCGCGTGACGGGGCTGCTGCTGACGGCAGCGGCGTTGGCGGCGGCTATACGGGTATTTCGGGCGGCGCTTCGGGCGGCTATGACAGGCCGAGGACAGACGTGGGCAGCTTCGGGACGGACGGCACGGCTATGCGGCGCTTCACGCTTGCTGAGCTGCGTGCGGCTCCGGACGGAATGTACCACTGGGGCGAGGGCGGCTCGGTATTTGCCGTGAACGACGACGGCTCTGTCTCGATGGTCGGCACCTTCGACCCCTCGGAGGCAGACCCGGTTACGGAGCTCTATGAAAACCTTGTGTCTGACGGCCTTGGCGAGATGCTGCCGGCCCACTGGACTTTCCTCATAAGCCCGGGAAACGAGGATATGTCCTGGCATTACTATGCGAGCATCCCTGAAGGCGGCTACGAGGTCGTGCTGCCGGACTTCGGCATCGGCGGCTCTAAGCCCGAATGGGTGAGGATTATCGACGAGGGGCGCATCATCCCGTACGAGTCTTCGCGTGGATGGCCGGGGTGCATCGAGGCATTGGTGCATACCGGCGCGGGCTGGGTGGTGCTGATGCCGGCAGACCAGGCAGAATACACGCTGTCGCTCGGGGCAAAGGCGTGCATCGAGCGGCATCTTGCCGGGCGCGTGCAGGTGCATATCACCTCGCCGGCAGCCATGGGCGCTTTTTGGGCGGCGCTGAAGCCCGGAGCAAATGCGCACACGCGTGTAAGTTTCGCTTTTGGCGAGGGCGACAGCTACCAGTGCTGCAACCTCTCTGCCGCCGATGGCGTCTATCGCGTGGACTCGGTGGCCGGACAGTCGATAATCCTGCCGCTCGAACGGCAAACGGCAATTATACAAGTGCTTACCGGCGCCTTGGCCCTCTCCTTTGTCGATGCCGGGCAGCTTGTGCAGACGGAGTTCAAGGATATGCTGTACTATCCGGTGGCACTCGCCGTCGTGGGCGGGACTGCATCGACCGCATTGTATGGGTCAGTTAATCCGGCACCGCTGCCAATGGCGAAGGGATGGTTCGATATCTCCGTTCCATCGGACGCTTGTTTGTCTTTATGGATTGGACACCGCCTGACGCCGGTACTGCAAGACGTCCTTGCCGAATGTGGGCTTGCCGCCCCGGCAGACATTCGGGCAAAGATTGAATTTGAAGCCAAAGGCGACATAAAAATTGAAGTCCATGAAGCCAACGGCATGATAACAACAATAAATGTAGGACAATTAATAGGATAACGATATGGGAAAAATAGACCCTAAAGACATCTATGTCGCCAAAGACGGCACAGTGTACCGCGTGGCCGAGGACGGCTCGCTCATTAAACTCAAGGACGGCCCCGGCAGCGGCGAGCCGCAGAAGGCACAAGAGCCATACAAGCCCAAGCAGCCGGAGAAAGTCACTGAAGGTTATTGGAAGCCCAAGCAGCCGCAGCATGAGCCAGCGGAGTATTATCAAGAGACACCACCACCTCCACGGAAGAAGAAACATATAGGGCTGTGGATTTCTTTTGTCATCTTAGTCATCGGAGCGATTACTCCGTTCATTATTAGGGAAGTCAGAAATAGTAGCTACGATTCTTCCAAATGGGATACCGATTCGTGCGATCCGGCAATTACAGCCGAAGCAGTTGCTGCACCTGACATCGAGACAGCTCCTGTCATAGAGAATACACCAGCTGTCGAGGAGGCCGCTGCGAGCAATGATGACGGCTCCGATTTTGTTAATAATGGTAGGTTTTATGGCTCTGTTGGTGGTAGCAACATACATGGTTACATAAACTTCGCGGCTTGTAATGCCGATGGATGGTATTACTATGATAAAAGTGGGTCGGATAATAAGATGAGCCTTTATTTTGATACGAAGCAAGGTGACGCATTTGTTTGGCAGGAGTACTATGGTGATACATTCACCGGGACTTGGACACTGTACTTAGACTATGCGTATGATAATTTTGCCAATGGTACATTTGTGAGGGCGTCCGATGGGAAAAAGTTTGTAATCCATCTCTATAAATCAAACTAATGGGCATGGGAATAGACCCTAATAAATACCATATATCCGACGATGGCAAGATTTACCGCCTTGACGACACCGGCGAAATCACGATGCTGGGTGATGTCAACGACCTGCCCGGTGGAAACGACGCCGGACAGGCGCCGCAAGCCACTGAGGATGCCGGCGGTGTGGTGGATGGAGACCTTTGTGCCCTCGAAACCCGGATAATGAGTGGCAGGGGCAACAATCTGAGTAAGGACGAGCGACTTTTTGTTGCCGTCAACTCAAAGAATACCGCAGTATTAGACAAGCTCCTTAGCTTTGCCGGTGCGCAGGTTGTCATCAGGGTTATCCAGCGCTTCGAAAGAGGCGAAGCCAACCTTGAACCGCTTCTGCAAAGATTCGTATCACAAGGCTCTATCGCTGTACAGGAACGCCTGGCCAACTGCCGCCGTCCGTTCACAATCGAGGCCATAGCCTCCGGCCTATGGTCGCACCCCGATGCGCGTCTGCGCCATGCCTACCGCAACAACCCCTGCTGCATCTACCGGCAGGAGCAGCAGACGGCGCCGTCTACTAAAGAGAAAAAAGCTAAAGAAGGAAAAGGATGCTTAGGCTCTGTGGTAATGTTAATCCTTAGTCTCGCTTGGTTGGGATTTTTAATATACAAGCACATTGCTTAGAACTAAAACCAAGGCGAACATAAAACGCAATACAGAATGAAATTAGAATCGTTAGAAGACTGGACAATAAGGGAAATAGAAGATGATATTGACGAGGGCGGTAAATTCGTGGTATTCACCTACGCGATATCGCTTGTGCTAATTACGTTTAAGCGCCCAAGCTGTATATACTACATTCCATCCACGTGCCGCTCAATATCCGATGGCTGGAAATATGCCATAATAAGCCTTTTCCTCGGATGGTGGGGCATCCCATGGGGACCGATATACACAATACAGTCTCTGTGGTATGGCTTCTGTGGAAAGGATGTCACCGATGACGTCATGGACGAAATAAAGCGGCGAGCTGCTGCGCCTGAGGGACCGGACAACTCTTGATAGCCGGTAGACTAGGTACTTGGTGAGTCATATTATGAGCCATATTGATGGGTGATTTGGCTATGTGGGGAGATTTAGCTAAGTTTGCATAGAGATTTAGCGAACACGCCACAGGCACAAACTATATTCATTATATGAACAACAAGGTAAAGTCATCTGCAAAAAACTCTTCAGCAATATCTGACAAGGCAGCAGCATCCGATTCAAAGGCAGTCAAGCCTGCTATCAAGACTAAGCGTGCGGCTAAGCCGCTGGCAATTATACGCAATGATGCGTGGCTGGAGCCTTACGCTGCGGCTATCGAGGGACGTCATCAGGATGTTATACGAGCCGAAAAACGGTTGACGTCGGGCAGCGCTAAGACGTTGGAGGACTTCGCCAACGCTCACGAGTATTTCGGACTTCATCGCTTGGAGGACGGACGCTGGTGCTTTCGCGAATGGGCACCCAATGCAACGGCTATCACCCTCGAGGGCGATTTCAGCGAATGGCAACGGCTGCCGCAGTATGCGTTGACGCGTTTGGAGAACGGCGTCTGGGAGGGGGTGTTCGAAGCCGGAGCGATGAAGCACGGCGACCTTTACAAGATGTTTGTCCAATGGAATGGCGGCGAGGGCGAACGCATCCCGGCGTATGCCACGCGTGTACGGCAGGATGCTGACACCAAGCTTTTTGCTGCACAGGTCTGGTCCCCCGAAAAGGCTTATGTATGGCATGACGCGGGATTTGTTCCCGATGTACGGCCGTTGCTGATATACGAATGTCATATAGGCATGGCACAGGATCGCGAGGGTGTGGGCACGTATGCCGAGTTCCGCGACAATGTGCTGCCGCGTATAGTCGAGGACGGGTACAATGCCATACAAATCATGGCAATACAGGAGCATCCGTACTACGGCTCTTTCGGCTACCATGTCAGCAGTTTTTTTGCGGCATCAAGTCGTTTCGGAACGCCCGAGGACCTCAAGAGCCTTATTGATGCGGCTCATGGCAAGGGCGTGGCGGTAATCATGGATATCGTGCATAGCCATGCGGTGAAAAACGAGGCTGAGGGCCTGGGTCGCCTTGACGGGTCTTACGACTTGTATTTCTACGGTGACGGACGCCGTGAACATCCGGCCTGGGACTCGCTGTGCTTCGATTACGGCAAGGATGAGGTGATGCATTTCCTGCTGAGTAACTGCAAGTTCTGGCTCGAAGAATACCATTTTGACGGCTTCCGCTTTGATGGAGTGACCTCGATGCTGTACTATAATCATGGCCTCGGACAGGCTTTCGGCGGCTATGGCGACTATTACGATGGCGGCGAAGATACAAATGCCATTACCTATCTGACTTTGGCTAATAAACTGATACATAGCATCAATCCCAATGCAATCACTATTGCCGAGGAAATGAGTGGAATGCCGGGGTTGGCGTTGCCGTTCGGCGACGGCGGCATGGGCTTCGATTATCGCATGGCCATGGGTATACCCGACTACTGGATTAAGACGCTCAAAGAACGCAAGGACGAGGATTGGAAGCCTACAAACATATTCTGGGAGCTGACCAACCGTCGAGCTGACGAAAAGACTATATCCTATGTCGAGAGTCACGATCAGGCACTCGTGGGGGATAAAACGGTGATATTCCGTCTGATAGACGACCATATGTATTGGCACATGATGATGGGCGACGATGATGCGGCCGTTGCACGCGGTATCGCTCTTCACAAGATGATACGCCTTGTGACATTGGCTACTATCAACGGCGGTTACCTTAATTTTATGGGCAATGAGTTCGGCCATCCCGAATGGATAGACTTCCCGCGAGAGGGTAATGGATGGAGCTATAAATATGCGCGTCGCCAATGGAGTCTCGTGGATAATCCCGAACTGAAATACCACCTGCTCAACAATTGGGACAATTCCATCATACATCTCGTCGGCGGCACCTACAACTTCCAGTCCTTGCCTGTGCGCAAGCTTTGGGAAAAAGACGATGATCAGGTATTGGCCTTCATGCGTGGCGAACTGGTGTTTGTGTTCAACTTCAATCCTACGCAATCTTTTGACGGTTACGGCATTTTGGCGCCCGGCGGCAAGTATCACACCATTCTCAGTTCCGATGAAGTCCGTTTCGGCGGCTACGACAACGTTACGGCCGGCATCGACCATCTTACTTTGCATGACGAATTGTATGCGCCCGCCGGTGTCGAATGGCTCAAGTTATATCTTCCGGCACGTACGTGTATAGTCCTACGCAGGGGCAGATAAAACCATACGCACGCGTGCCGGCCGTGGCTTATGGCAGCGTTCGTTCTCGCAAAAATTGCGTAATTTTGCATATAAAAGCAACCGACACAATGAAACAATACTTAGAACTGCTTGATAGGATTATGCGCGAAGGCGTGGATCGTGGCGACCGCACGGGCACGGGTACGCGCTCGGTGTTCGGACACCAGATGCGCTTCGACCTTGCGGACGGATTCCCTCTGCTCACCACCAAGAAGTTACATCTCAAATCGATAATATACGAATTGCTGTGGTTTTTGCGCGGCGACACCAATGTGCATTACCTTCAGGAACATGGAGTTCGCATTTGGAATGAATGGGCTGACGCCGATGGCGATCTCGGCCATGTCTACGGTTATCAGTGGCGTTCGTGGCCGGACGGAAAGGGCGGTGCCATCGATCAAATAGCCAATGCGGTGGACACCATACGTCGTAATCCCGAGAGCCGACGCATCATCGTCAGTGCCTGGAACGTGGCGGATATAGACAGCATGGCGCTTCCGCCATGCCACGCACTGTTCCAGTTTTATGTTGCCAATGGCCGTTTGAGTCTCCAGCTGTATCAGCGCAGTGCCGACACCTTCTTGGGCGTGCCTTTCAATATAGCCTCGTATGCGTTGCTGCTTATGATGATGGCTCAGGTTACGGGGCTGCAAGTTGGCGAATTTGTGCATACGCTTGGCGATGCACACGTTTATCATAATCATTTCGAGCAAGTCAGACTGCAGCTGACACGCAGCCCGCGACAGCTGCCGCGAATGGTCCTCAATCCCGATGTCAAAGACATTTTTTCCTTTGATTATGATGACTTTCGGCTTGAAGATTATGACCCGTATCCTCATATTCCGGGAGTAGTATCTGTCTGAAAAATATATTAGGTATGATGATATCCATTATAGCTGCCGTTGCCTTGGACGGCGCCATAGGGCGCCAAGGCGGGCTTGTGTGCCATATACGGGAAGACATGCGTCATTTTCGCCGTTTGACCATGGGTCATCCGGTGGTTATGGGGCGAAAGACATTTGAATCGTTGCCCGGCGGAGCCTTGCCCGGTCGTCGTAATGTTGTGGTGACTCGCAATTCGGCTTACCATGCGGAAGGTATAGAGACTTTCCCCTCCTTGGAGCAGGCCATACAGCGTCTGCGTGCCGATAGTGTCGGAGACGCTGATGCCGAGATTTTTATCATCGGTGGCGGCGAAATCTATCGGCAGGCGTTACCCTTTGCCACACGGCTGTATTTGACGCAGATAGATGCGTCGTTTGCGGACGCTGACACGCATTTTCCCGAAGTAAATCCGGCGCAGTGGCATCTCGATGATGCTTCGGAATGGAGTGAGGATGCCCAAAGCGGCATACGCTACCGTATGGTTTGCTTATCTCGGATTTAAGCAGTACTTTTGCATACTTTTTCAGCGCCCCGATAGTTCAACGGATAGAATAGAAGTTTCCTAAACTTTAGATGGGAGTTCGATTCTCCCTCGGGGTACAAGCGCGGTGTCTACTTTGAGCCGTGCATAAGCCGGAGGCCGACCCACGATGGGTCGGCCTCCGGCGTTTCAATGGTTGTGTTTGTCGCTGCGGGCGCAATACATTGCGCCCTATAGTTCCATTTGTGCGTCCGTGTCTTAGAATACGACTTTGGTAGAGCGATTGCCACGCACGACGATATATACTTGTCCTGCTTCGGGGTTGTTCACGGGGATACCTTGGAGGTTGTATATGCGTGCAGGTGCATCGGCGTTGTCGTCAACGGTCACATCGCTTACGCCGAGCAGATCAAAGTCTGCCGGCAGCTTGATACTCGTGTCCGTGTTCTCGACGTTGTACCAGTCGCCGTTGTCTTTGCCGAACATAGAGATGAGAAGCATGCTTCTGGGGAATGACAGGACGTTGTCTTTGCCCAGCGTGGCGCCGGCTTCTGTTTCTGCGATTTCTTCCCAGTCAAATCCTGCGCCGAGGTAGTATTCGGGTGTCGAGCTCAGGCGGATGAGGCCGTAGCCGTAGTCAAGGCCGACAGGGCCTTCTTGGACGTAGATGCATCTGTCGTCAGAGGCGTTTATGGTGATATAGTGGAGCAGGCCGCAATTATGCTTGTTGGAGCCGCTGTATTTGCTATTTTCAAACGGCCCGGAGAGGCGTATAATGCGCGGATTCTGAACATTGCGTTGCAGGGGGACTTCGAGTGACTCGTCATCCACTTTGAAGAATGTTTTGATAAAGCCCACGTTGAGCGTTGCCGTGCCGCAGTAGGTCCATGCGGTGTCGTCGTTGTCCAGGTAGTAGCATGTGCCCCATTGGTATGCGACTTGCTGTCCTGCGCGGTTGAGGCCGACAAGGATTATTGTTTCCTTGCTTACCTCTGACATGGTCCAGCTGAATTCTCCACGTACGGTAAGGTCGAGTCCTTTTTTGGCCACGTCAGCCAGGACTCCCATCACTTCGTCTTCCTGGAAGTTGGGCAGGATTGCGTACTTGACCTTGTCGATGTCATTACCCACGGTGATTTTGCCTAAGATTTTGCGGTTTGATGTGCATTGGTTTTCGAAGCTGAAAACCATGGAGTAGTCCACGGCCTCAACGCCGGGCAACACTATGCGCCATTTTTGGTTGGTATTCATCGCCACGGCGCCGTCATTGTCTCCGTAGGCAACGCCCCTGACGGGAGCGGTGAAGATGCCGTCTTTGAATGTTACCTGCTTGGACGAGGGTATGCCGATATATACCGGGCCGTAGTTCCAGTCAAGACCAATCATGGTCTTGGCAAAGTATACGTTGTTGGGGTCGGAGGCATCGATGTCCAGCTTTGTCGTGCCGGCGCTGTCGTATTGTGTCTCTGTTAGTTGTACATTATTGGTGGCCAGCATCGCATCGGCAAAAGCCTTGCCGTAAGGCGAGATTACACGGTAGAAGTTGGGGTCTTCGGTGCTCTGCTGGATTTCGACTTCCCATGTCATAGGCTCGTATCCGAACGCCGGCAAAAGCATATCGTCGGTATACAAGCCTTTGCCGAGGCTCTTGTACTCTCCGGTGGGGAAGTTGTGTTCGTTGGCTTTGGCGACAATAGCAGCCTTAGGCATGCTTTTTTTGTCCGCTTTGAACGGGGTGGCGGTCTTGGTTAGGGTCGCGGCGCCGGCGGTCATGACAGTTGCCATTACCAGGGCAAAAAGAGTAAAATGTCTTTTCATAAGAGTAATTTATCGTTTTACGGTATGTTTATTGTCGGAGGCAAAGATATGTAATAATGTCGGGTTGTGCAAGAAAAGAGCTACAAAATGTTGAATTGTATCCATGTGTACTATCTTCTTGCATTGCGTTTATTCGGAATTTACGGAAACAAGTGGCGCGGTCGGAATATGCCTATCTCACGGCAATCTTGCCGGCAAAGCCGTCAGCCTTGACTATGTAGATGCCTTTGAGCGAGCCGTTGGCTTTGGTCACGTCGCGTCCTGCAAGGTCATAGATGCGAAAGTCTCCCGAGCAGTACACGCGCCCTTCTTTGGCAGTCGGGGCTGTGCGATGACCTCCGTCCGTGATGTCGTCCACTCCGGATTTAGGATTAAACACCGGACGCACGAGGCTTCCGCAGTATCGTCTATTGGAAGAGTCTCCGGAGAAGAATCGGGGGTTGACTTTAATAATATAGGCGTGGGTGATGTTTATGTAATTTGACGATTCCGTATATACCGATGAGGACAGGTAATACCCGGTTCTTTGGTAGTCGCGTAATTTATCATAGAAATATCCGCACAGGTGGAGGTATATGTAGTTGCCGTTCGGTCCTTCGACCTTGTATGTGCTTACGCCCAGGTGCTCGGTGAGCGTCCATGTGCATTTCTCCTCCAATTCGAGGCATTCGTCCTTGGTCGGCATACGCCATCGTCCGCCCCATTGTACACATGCGGCATCATCTTCGGGGTCGAGTACTGTCTTCCCGTCTTCCCGGTTGTATTTGTATATCTCTTCGTAGCTGCCCAAGGGTCCGAATTTGTAGTTGGCGGCTGTAAATTCATTTTTGGGCTCAGTTTCACCCCAAGCGAAATAATCGCCTTTGTCTACGGGACCTACCGCACCTATTGCCCGGTCAGACCACATCAAGCCGCTGGGCAGACCGAGGTCTACATATTGATGCCCGTTCTCAAGTTTTTCTTCAGACGTCTGCGCAGATGCGCAAAGTGCGCTAACCGCTGAAGCTGCGAGGATTAAAAAATATTTTCTCATTGTGGTTGTATATTAAGTTAGATTTTTACTTTTAGGCAGCCGTGGGGCGATACGAGGATATATATGCCCGGGGCAAAGTGGTCGGCCGAGAATTCGGCTTTGCGGATGCCGGAGGCGACGCGTATGCCTTGTAGGTTGTATACGTCAAATGTGGAGTCTTCGGTCGGGGCGTCTGTCGAGATACTTTCAACGACGTCAGTTCCTGTGACGTTGATCTTTAGTGTGGCGGTTATGCCATCGCAGAATGCCACGAGCGTTGCTTCGCCCTTGGCTATGCCGGTCACGACACCGTCTGCGGTCACGGTGGCGATGTCTTCATCGAGGCTGTACCACTTGACGGGTGCGGCGGTGGCATCTGCCGGGGTGACAGAGGCGTCCACTGTGATAGACTTAGAGATGTCTACGGAGACATTGTCGTCTGTAATAACGACTTGGTAGGGCAACTCTTGGAAATCTCGGAACATACTCCATCCTTCGGTGTTTTTATAGGCATCAATGCATCCCTTGGGGACGTAAAGCGTGCCTTTATAGCATGTTACATAGCTGAACGTTGTCGGACTGATGCTCGGCGGTGTCGCCGCGTTGCTGTATACATTCAGGAGATTGAGCTTGTTGCCGAAGGCGGCGTCAGGTATATAAGTGGTACCCTCGCCGATGTACAAAGATTTCAAGCTGACCAAGCTGCTGAAATCCATCTTAAAGTTTTCGGTCCATCCGTAGTATGGCAGCACGAAGGTCTCAATGTTTTTACATTCCAAGAAAGATTTATCAGCAACATCTTGGGCTTTAAAGATGTTTGCTGATTTCAGACAGAAGTTGTTCTGGAATGCGTATCTGCCGATTTTTGATATATGGTCGAGGTTTATTTCTGTCAGCCATTCGCACGAGGTGAATGCGTAGTTGCCAAGCGAGTCTACCGAAGCCGGAATGGTTATGGATGTGAATCTACAGGCAGAGAAAGCACTTTCCCCGATATGTGTCAACGAATTCGGCAGTGCTATAGATGTCAACTTCCCGCAACCGGCGAAAGTTGCGTAATCGATATATTTAATTCCGTTGGGTATATTTACTGAGGTTATATTATCGCAATGTCTGAATGCGCTCCTTCCGATGACTGTCACCCCATCCGGTATTGTAATGCCTGTAAGCGCGTTGCACTCGTTGAAGGCATACGATCCTATATACGTCACCGAATTAGGTATCTTCAAAGTATGGAGTTTTTTGCAATTCTCAAAGGACTGGTCCCCTATGGTTGTAATTGTTTCGGGTAAAGACACGGAAGTCAGCTCATCGCACCTCCAAAATGCCCCCAAGGTTTTTGTTACGGTATACTCTTTTCCATCATATATCGCTTTCTCGGGGACGATGATGTCGCCGGAGTATTTTGGCCCTATCCATGTAGATCTCAGTATACATGTTTCGTCAGATTCTATGTCGAACCACAGTCCGTCGTATAAGAATGTTTGTGCATTTGCTGAGACGCACGCTGTGAGGAGAATCGCTGAGGCGATTAAGTTCTTGATCAGGTGTTTCATATTTCTGATATTTAGGATGTTATGCTGTGTGTAGGGAGGCCTCTTAGGCCTATGCTCATCGCTTCAATTCTAAGAAGTTCTTAGATTTTTATTTTCAGACAACCTTTGGGCGATACGAGGATATATATGCCGGGGGCAAAACGACCGGCCGAGAGTTCGGCTTTGTGGATGCCCGTGGCAACGCGGATGCCCTGGAGATTGTAGACGTCGAATACGGCGCCTTCGGTCGGGGCGTCTGTCGAGATACTTTCAACGGCGTCAGTTCCTGTGACGTTGATCTTTAGTGTGGCGGTTATGCCATCGCAGAATGCCACGAGCGTTGCTTCGCCCTTGGCTATGCCGGTCACGACACCGTCTGCGGTCACGGTGGCGATGTCTTCATCGAGGCTGTACCACTTGACGGGTGCGGCGGTGGCATCTGCCGGGGTGACAGAGGCGTCCACTGTGATAGACTTAGAGATGTCTACGGAGACATTGTCGTCTGTAATAACGACTTGGTAGGGCAACTCTTGGAAATCTCGGAACATACTCCATCCTTCGGTGTTTTTATAGGCATCAATGCATCCCTTGGGGACGTAAAGCGTGCCTTTATAGCATGTTACATAGCTGAACGTTGTCGGACTGATGCTCGGCGGTGTCGCCGCGTTGCTGTATACATTCAGGAGATTGAGCTTGTTGCCGAAGGCGGCGTCAGGTATATAAGTGGTACCCTCGCCGATGTACAAAGATTTCAAGCTGACCAAGCTGCTGAAATCCATCTTAAAGTTTTCGGTCCATCCGTAGTATGGCAGCACGAAGGTCTCAATGTTTTTACATTCCAAGAAAGATTTATCAGCAACATCTTGGGCTTTAAAGATGTTTGCTGATTTCAGACAGAAGTTGTTCTGGAATGCGTATCTGCCGATTTTTGATATATGGTCGAGGTTTATTTCTGTCAGCCATTCGCACGCGTTGAATGCGAAGCTGCCAAGCGAGTCTACCGAGGCCGGTAAGTTTACGGATGTGAACTTGCAGCCAGCGAATGCATTTTCTCCGATATATGTCAATGAATCCGGAAAGATTATAGACGTCAAACCGCAACTGACAAAAATCGAGTTTCCGATGGATTTTATTGCGCTTGGTATGTTTATGGAGGTCAACTTATAGCAATAGGAGAATGCAGATTCCGCTATGGATGTTACGGATTCGGGCAGCGTGATTTCGGCCAGCGCGTGGCAGTCGTAGAAGGCGCGCCGGCCTATAGTTGTTACCGAGTTAGGTAATTCCAAAGCGGTGAGTTTTGTGCATTCCTCGAAAGCTTTGGGCCCTATGGTCGTTAAAGTTTCGGGCAAAGATATGGAAGTCACCTCATCGCACGCAATGAATGCGCCTACGATTTCGGTTACCGTGTATTCTTTTTCATTATATATTGCTTTTTCGGGGACTATGATGTCACCTGTGTACTTTGTTGTTGTTCGTGTAGATGTCAGCTTACATGTTTCGTCAGATGTTATTTCGAACCGTAGTCCGTTGTAGAAAAATGCTTGTGCGTTTGCTGAGGCGCACGCTGTGAGGAGAATCGTTGAAACGACTAAGTTCTTGATTTGGTGCTTCATATTTCTGATATTTAGGATGTTATGCTGTGTGTAGGAAGGCCTCTTAGGCCTATGCTCATCGCTTCAATTCTAAGGAGTCCTTAGATTTTTATTCTACGGCATCCGTGGGGAGATACCAGGATATATATGCCCGGGGCGAAGTGGTCGGCCGAGAATTCGGCTTTGCGGATGCCGGAGGCTACGCGTATGCCTTGAAGATTATAGACGTCGAATACGGTGTCTTCGGCCGTGGTGTCTGTGGCGATGTCCTCGACAGCTCCGGGGGTCATGACGCTGATGACGGAGACTTCCTTGGAGGCGGTTATGCCGTCGCCGAACGCTACGATTGTCGCCTTGCCTTCGGATACGCCTGTTACGATGCCCTCGGATGTTACGGTGGCGATGTCTTCGTTCAGACTGTACCACTTAATGTGGACGGGAGGACCGTATGCCGGGACAACGGAGGCGGTCAATGTGACGGACTGTGAGATGTCTACCGATACTTTTTCGTTGGGGATGTCAATCTGATATGGAAGTTCTCGGATGTCAGGTATTAGATTCCATACATATGCACCTTTGTAAGCGGTCAAACAACCTTGGGGGACGTATAATATTCCCTTGTCGTATGTGTCGGGGCTAAATGTCGTGGTGCTGATTTCCGGTGGCGTGGTAGCGTTGCTGTATATCCAAAATAGTTTATTGCTTTTGAATGTATCCGGCGGAATAGTTGCTGTGGCTTCCCCGATATACACTTTCCACAGGTTTGGCGTTTTACTGAAATCCAGTTTGAAGTTCTCTGTCCATTCGTATGGTAGTACTGCCGAACTTATAGAGCTATTAATGAAGGCATCCGAATTTACGTCTTTGGCATTGAAAATAGAGACATTAAGCAATCCTTTGCAATTGGCGAAAGCCCCGTACTTTATTTGCGATACTCTGTCAAGGTTTATGTCTTTCAGCTCGGTGCAATTGAGGAAAGCGCTTTCGCCGATAGTAGTTACAGAGGCCGGTAATGTTATGGATTTCAGCTTGGAGCAATTGGAGAATGTGTGGTATCCTACGGAGGTTAGCGATTCGGGTAATGTAACGGATGCCAGAGAACTGCACCCGGAGAAAACCGAACTTTCGAGAGCCGTTATCGAGTTGGGTATAATCACGGATGTCAATCCGCTACAATTCGAAAAGGCCCCCGTCCCGATATGTGTTATAGTGCCGGGCAAATATATGGAAGTCAGCTTGGAACAGTTGAGGAAAGCTTCATTGCCGATGGATTCAAGTGTGTTGGGAATGGCTATGACCGCCAAGTTGGAACAGTTGAAGAAAGCATGGTCTCCGATTGTTGTTGCCGAACTCGGTAAGTGCAGGGAAATCAGCCCGGTGCAATTGTAGAACGCCTCAGACCCGATGGTACTTAGAGCGCTTGGCAAAGCCACGGAATTGAGACCGGTACATAACGAAAAGGTTCCCGTGCTGATTTCAGTCAATGCATCGGGCAGTTTTATAGTGGTCAGTCCCGTGCAGCCTAAGAAGGCGTATTCGCCTATAGATGTTACGGAATTGGGTAAAACGATAGAAGTAATCTTGTCCTTAGTTTGGAATGCGCCCTCAAGAATAGCTGTCACGGTGTAATTTTTGCCCTCGATTACTGCTACTTGCGGTATGACGATTTCGCCGGTTTTCAGGGTCGATACAACCGAGCATGTTCCATCGTCATTGATATAGTAGAACAAGCCGTCATAGTGCCATTGAGTTTGCTGCGCTTTTGCCGGAATGAGCGTTGTCAGCATAAGCGCCAAAGTTGTGAGGCGTATTATCAGGTGTTTCATATCGGGTAGGTTTTTTTTGTTACTTTTTTGTATGAGGGGGGGTGTGCTAATATGAGGATTAGGCACTATGATAATGCCGAGCCGTCATGATGCTGTACAAAAGTCTGTTGCCTGCTACTAAAACGGGGCGGATATTAATCACGTTTGACTGCCGCAGAATATGAACTGTCGACTTTCAATCCGAAATCATGCATACAAAAATAAGTAAAAAAATAATGTAAGGCCACGTGTTGTGCGTAAATACTCGGCCTTAATTGTTGAAATCACACATCTTTGTGATTTAGGATATTTTGGATTTGTTGTTTAGGCTTTTTTTTATGGGGCACAAAACGAAGCGTGAGATGGGAGGGAGGGTGAAATGTGGGGGAAGTGATTGGGTGTTAGGCGGTTGGGCGGAGATGGGGTGAAGCCCCGGAAATAAAACGAAGCGTGCAAAAGTTTACATAGGCTTAATTTTGGTTTACATTGAGGGCGGTTTTCGGACCGGCAGGTTTGCTTGACGGATGCATGGGGTTTCATCCGGCTTGCTTGGAGCGACGGCGAGGCGGTGGAGGCGTGGTGATGGGTAGAGGATATGTGGGGCTAAATGCGGCTTAATCAAGCCGTCAGCGGCGATTATGGGCTGTTGTGGGAGAATGATTGGATTAGAGTTCGGACGACGTTAGAGGGCAAATATAACGATGATATCAGGGTGCTGTCGGCATAGGTCGGCGACACCCTTGTTTTATGTCATCGGGGGTCGAAAAACGGTGAAAAATCAAACTGGGTATTCAGGTGGATATTCAAAGTGGGTATTCAAAGTGGGTATTCACTTTTTGAAAAGTGGGTATTCATTTTTGGGTGATTGGGCTACACAAAGCCGGGGGGTAGAAAAGGATAATAAAAAGCGATTGTTTTCAAAAAAACGGGGGATAACCCCCTACCGAAATGCCCCTTGCTTTTCGAGGAAATTAGGAGCGAAAAAGCCCAAAATCAAAGAATTTGTTTGTCGAAATCCGATAAAACGGGAGGGGGGCTTAAAAATAAAAGAGGGAGGGGTGGCGCCGCAGTGGTCGCGGAGGGGTCAGTTGAGGCAGAAAAGGAAGCCGCATATACGGACAAAGGGAGACGCTATGCACCTTTCAGAACCTTTGGAGGAACGGTTTGAAGTGCCTCCGCAGCATCGGGGGGGGTATTGGCTTCCTCGAGTTCCCTTTCAAGCTGTTCAATACGAGCCTTCAAACGCCCTATCTCCTCCGCTTGGTCTTGTATTGTTGAAATGAGCTGAGGAATGATGGCATTATCATTTTGAGGTGCATTTGTTTGTTTTTCAGTAGATAAATTTGTACTTTTACACTCATCAAACTCGTTTTGGGGGAGAAAAGTGTTACCGGTGGTACGTTTCGTTTTAAGCATATCACCTCTCCCTGTTAACAGCCACTCAATATTAAGATTAGAGTATGTCTCTACAATAGAGTTTATCTTATCCAAGCCAATGCTTTTACTAATTGCATTGACATAACCATTTGAAACACCAATACTCTCTTCGAATGCAGAGACAGGTATCCCTTCCTCTTTGCAAAATGCCTTTATTCTATTTTTAACGGTCATCTCTCTAAATTTTAAGAAAGAAAATCTCTAAAACATTTTGTAGTTAGAGAAATTCTCTATACCTTTGCGGCGTGTTCCAATTGGAACGGGCGGTCAAAGGTACGAAAAAGACCGAGAAAAATCAAGAGACAGAAGATATATGAAATTAAGAGAACATGGAAGAGAGCATAACAGGACGTATGGCAGAGCGGTCAGCGGGGCGGCATAAAGCCGTGCCGGGGAAGACCTACCGAGTAGAAGTCTGTGACTACCACAGCGACGAGGAGGCGTGCAAGACGCTGACGCTGCCGGTGGAATATCCGGATATTGAGTCGGCAGAAGCCGCGGCGTGGGCAATCATCCACGCGTTGGCGACCATCAACGGCTTAGAGACCGAGAACCGGGGCGACCAATATATGGCGTACTACCCTGCCGGGCACGAGAAAGAAGGCATTGGAGCGTACACGGCGGCGGTATATGACGATGCCGGCGAGCGCTACGAAGGACTGACATAAAGAAGATAGTGAGGGGGTGAGACCCAAGAGAGGGCCATCCCGTGCGAGAGCGCGAAAGCCGCAAGGCAAATATTGAGACTCCCCCGGTGTGCCAAATTCGCCGGGGGACATGGAAGGGAAGCCCGCGAGACAGGAGCCGCGGGGCGAGGACTCCGGGGCGGCGAGCCGCAAGGCAGTAACAGTCGAACGCGCCGCACCGGGGTAATGCCGGGAAAGCCGCGCAAGGCAGGTTCGACTCCTGCCCCTTCCGCAACAAACTAAAAAAGAACGATATGATAAAGAGACAGACCGAAGAAGCCGCCCGAAGGGCGTTGAGAGCACTGCGTCAGATTATCGAAGGCACCATAGACGATGTCGGCGAAGTCCTTGACCGTTACGAGGCGGTGCATGACGACTACGAGCTGACATACTCGAAAGAATACGCCGCGCTTGTCGCCGGGTTCTACGGGCTAACGACGACACTGTGCAATATAGACAAACAGATAGACGGCGGCAAGGACGCCGACAAAAAACAAATAAACGAGAGAGACTATGAATTGTAAATATCATCAATCACCTTGCACATGCCGGCTTCGGAGCCGTCAGAGCGGCTGTACACAGTGTCTGCAAGAGCCCTCGCGCTTGGCGAGACTGCGTGAATTATGTCGGGATCTTGAAGGTGTCCCCGGATATAAGCTACATCCATCAGGACTTGCAATTGAAACCGTCGGTGATGTATTTTCTCTATCTCAGGAGAAGGCTGCGTCGATATATAATCGAATTGAGCGAGGTTTTCTCGCTCGAAACGCCAAAGCAGGAACTTTGCGAGCCAAACCCTGTCCTTGTCGCCCATTATCACGGGAAGAAGAGAGAGAAAGTAAGTGCGGAAGGCATCATTTTGAGCCTTTAAAAGTAAAAAATCGGCATTCATAAGCGATACAAATTGGTAACGGCAACAAAGATAGCGAATAAAAGAGACTATGAACAGAAAGAATAAACCTCGCGCTGTTGGAGTTCGACCGCAAAATGCGGGTTCAGGGCAGCGAGGTCACAAAGGATGTGAAGCCAAAGGAGCGCTGTATGTTCGGACAGACCTGTTAAATCGATTTCGTAACAGTCCTCTCCTGGCAAGGGTAGTAATGACGGAGGCAGAATTCGAGCGGCTTTGCAAAACGCGAATAGGTCGCGTGTATGTCTCTTCTTTTGAGTGGCAGACTTGTAGTCTACAATCATTATTCGGATAACTTCTCTCATGAGTGGTTCAAATTGGTAACGGCAACAAAGATAGCGAAAAAACAAATAACATAAAAACGATGAGAAAATACATAACAGTGAGCAAAGACGCGATAGGGCGTCTGATGAAAGCGTTCAATGTGACAGACCGGTGCGTCAAGAACGCCTTGGCGTATCGGAGTGACAGCGAGCTTGCCCAAAAGATACGCTGTGCGGCAGTCCGTGCATACTACGGGGTGACCTACTATATCAGCACCGAGTTCGAGTGCTTCTATGACAGCGACAGCAACATGCACCAGGTGTTTCCGAACGGCGCCGAGATCTACCTTGACAAGACGACAGGCGACGGGGTGGTTTACGACACCAAGGGAAACGTGGTGGCGAAATATGACGACATGCATGTGAGGGAGATATACGGGATACAGCAAATGGCAGCCGCCCTATAAGAGAATATGGAATACTACGACGGCAAACTCTGTATATCGAAGCGCGAGCTTGTTGACAGCCACATTGTCAGCGAGTCGAACTATCGCAACTGGACGACCCGCCGCCGAGTAGAAATAGCAAGGAGGGGCGGCGGCAACGCCGACGGCTATGCCCTGGTGTTTGTCGACTCCCTGCCGACGAAATACCGCGAGGCGGTGAAGGCGAAATTCGGCAGCGGCGACGAGGTGTTAGCCGCCGGGTGGTTCAGGGAGAACTACGAGCGCGACATGGCAGCCGTCGCGTGGTTTCATGACCGAGAGAACACCGGCGCCGACCTTCCGGCAGACAAGATAGAAGAATACGTGACCAATGCCGGGGTGCTGAACTGCTGCCTGCGGCTGTACACGAGGGCGCGTGACTGCCAGAAGATCCTCGGCAGCACTTACCAATGGGAAAAGATGGCGAAAGCCGTCGAGAGCCTTAGAGAACAATACGGGCACACCCTTCCGACCTCCATGTTCAGGCTGCGCAAGAAACTTGCCGACTACCGCAAATACGGTTACCGTGTGCTGCTGAGCGGCAAATACGGCAACCAGACCGCGCGGAGGATGACGATGAAAGAAGAGCGGGTGATACTCGGCATAGCGTGCCTTGAGAACCAGCCCTACAACACGACCGTCCGCGAGATGTACATAATGTTTCTGACCGGCGAATTAGACGTCTGGGACATCGACACCGGTGAGCTGTACGACCCCGGCGACTTTGCCCGGAAAGGCGAAGACCCGTGGATACCCAGCGAAGCCACGATCGCCAACTACCTAAACAAGCCCAAGAACAAACTGCTCATCAAGAGCCGCCACCTGAGCCGGACGACGTTCCTGCACGAAGAGATGCCCCACATGCACCGCCATGGCGGGCAGTACAGCCTGTCGCAGATCACCATGGACGACGTCGACCTGCCGCGCAGGATGAGAGGCAACGAGCGCGTCCACGCCTACTACGCCTACGACGTGGTGAGCCAGTGCAGGGTCGGAGCAGCCTACGGTCGCAAGAAAGACGAGGCGTTAGTGACAGAATGCTTCCGCGACATGTTCAGGCTTATCGAGCGCCACGGCTGGGGGATGCCCGCCGGCATCGAGGTCGAGCAGCACCTGATGAGCAAATACAAAGACGGCTTCCTGCAAGCCGGCGTCGCCTTCCCCTTCGTGCACTTCTGTGCTCCGCAGAACTCCCAGGAAAAATACGCCGAGCCGCTCAACGGCGCCTTCAAGAGGTCGATAGCCCACAAGAACCACGCCGGTGTCGGCAGGTTCTACGGCAAAGGCAAGAACCGGGTCGAGGGCAAGAAGATCAGCGACGAGACCAACGAAATGTGGGAAGACAAAAGATACTACACCTTTGAAGAACTTGTTGCCGACGACCGCGCCGACAACCGAGAATGGAACAACGCCCCTCACCCCGACCAAAAACGCTACCCCGGCATGAGCCGTTGGGACGTGCTTGTCGCCAACATCAACCCCGGGCTTCAGAGCCTGGACAAAATCACCCTGAGCCGGTATATCGGCGAGAAAGTCGAGACCAGTGTGCGGCGCAACTCCACGGTGCGCGTGAACTATGAAGACTGGTGGCTCAGCGCCCCCGAGGTCTTAGAGAAACTTGCGAGCAACGACTACAAAGTACAAGCCTACTACCTGCCCGACGAAGAAGGGCGAGCCACCGACGTCTACATCTTCCAGGGCGACAGATACATCGACAAAGTCGAGAAAGTAGAGACCTACAACAGGGTCTATGCCGAGCAGACCGACGAAGACGCCGCCAAATATATCGAGCAGCGCAAGAAAGTGTCGAGATTTGCCGCCTACGTCAAGGCGAATGCCGCGCCCACCGTCGGCACCGCCAAAAAGAGGAGAGAGGAGAAAGAGGAGAGCGAAACAACCGAAGCTGCCCCCGTAATCCTGCCGACGAACCTACAGACAGAGAGCGAAGACAGCGAGAACGGCGTCGGCTACACAGCCGGGATAGACTGGCGGCAGATAGCGTTACAAGACCAATAGAACGGCATTAAAAGGCCATACCAATACCAATAAAACAGCGATATGATAACGACAGAGATTAAGAAAAAGATTACGGGCGCCATCCGGGAAGCCCGCAAGAACTACCCCAGCGACGCCAAGCACGCCGCGAGCCTGGGGATAACGACGAGCGTATACAGCGCCGTCAAAAACGGTCAGACCGAGAAGGTGCTGAGCGATGCCAACTGGATAAGCATCGCGAGGAAACTCGGCGTGGGGCTGCGCGACGAGATAGAATGGAAAGCCGCCGCCACCCCCGTATACCAGTACGTCACCGCCCAGTTAGACTTCTGCAAAGACAGCGGGGTGAGCGGGATCTTGTGCGACGCCCCCAATATCGGGAAGACCTACACCGCGAAGCTGTACGTGCAGAACCATGCCAACGCCGTGTATATCGACTGCAGCCAGGTCAAGACCAAGCTGAAACTCGTGAGGAAGATTGCGGCAGAATACGGCGTTGACAGCAAAGGGCGGTACAGCGACGTCTACGACGACCTCGTGTACTACCTGCGCAGCATCGAAAAGCCCCTGATTATCTTAGACGAAGCCGGCGACCTGCAATACGAAGCCTTCTTAGAGCTGAAAGCCCTGTGGAACGCCACCGAGCGGTGCTGTGCGTGGTATATGATGGGCGCCGACGGACTCAAAGAAAAGATCAACCGGAGCATCGAATGCAAGAAAGTCGGGTACACCGAGATGCTGAGCCGCTACGGCGACCGTTTCAGCAAGGTCACGCCCGACAACGGCGACGACCGCCGCGCCTTCCTGAACGAACAGGCGCGGATAGTAGCCAAAGCCAACGCCCCCGAAGGGGCAGACATCGGGCAGATTGTGCGCAAGAGCGGCGGCGGACTAAGACGCGTGTACACCGAGATTGAGAAACTCAAAAGACAATAAGACTATGGACTTGAAGATAAAAGTAACATTTAGCGATGGCAAGCGCCGGGTAATGAAAGCCCCCGAGAAACTAAAAGACATCAACCCGAGATACGCTGCGCGTTTTCTTATGGACACCTTAGAAGTGTACAAAGGCTATTGTGACGGCGAGATTGGAGAAAGCGGAGAATTTATCCTCACCACGACAGCCAAATCAGGCGGTGTCGGTATAGCACTACCATATAGCCGCCTTTTGGGGTGGTGTTACGTAACCGGTGGAAGGAAGAAAGAGACTCGTAAAACGACTCCCGGCATTGAACTAACCTGCAAATAATATGGGCAAGAGAGCATACAGTCCCAAAGAGATAATCGCCAAGACCTACGACACCTTGCCGTGGGACGGGATATGGGCAGAAGCCTTCGGGCATCCGACGATAAACGAGACGTGGCTGGTGCACGGACCCAGCGCCAGCGGCAAGAGCAGCTTCGTGATGCAGTTGGCTCGCAGGCTGAGCGAATACGGCACCGTGCTGTACATGAGCTACGAAGAAGGCGTCGGTCAGAGCTTCCAGAAGAGGCTCGAGCGCTTCAAGATGCAGGAAGTCCAAGGCCGGCTGCGCATAGCCACCGACAGCTACGACGAACTGTGGAAACGCTTGCAGCGGAAGAAAAGCCCAAAATTCGTGATTATCGACAGCTTTCAGGAGGCAGTCGAAGACTACGGGTGGAGCTACGAGAACGCCTGCGAGATTATGAGACACTTCCGGCGGAAGAGCTTCATCTACATCAGCCAGGAGCACAAAGGGCAGCCCATGGGGAAGCCCGCCATGCGGCTGAAATACAAAGCCGGGGTGAAGATCAGGGTCGCCGGGT
>ERZ1026780.141-NODE-141-length-62792-cov-15.334189_pt1 | contig 62792 bp, 48 predicted proteins | sample MGYA00380126_ERZ1026780 | MGnify/ENA primary metagenome ERZ1026780 (study PRJEB33269, sample SAMEA4719762) | human gut metagenome | biome: human-associated habitat; feature: organic feature; material: feces | place: Cameroon | collected 2013-10 ... | reverse complement strand
ACTTTTTTTGAAAAATTTTTTATTTTTTTTATTTTTTTTTAACTTTCCTTTATTCCCTTTATTTTTTCCCTTGGCTTTTTCATCCCCCTCATTTCAGCCGCTTTTCTTTATTTCATTCTGTTTTTTTTGGCCTGGTTTTATTTCTTTATAAATGCCACGGGCATTCCTGAAGCCGCGCGGCCCGGACACGGAAGTGATTGGAGGGGCGCGAGGGAGCGTTGCGGAGCGGAACAGAGAAAAGACCGGGGATGGGAAGACAACTGGGCAAAAGGAAGGAGGCGGAGGCCGGAACCCCGGAAAGCACGACGGCAGGTTCCCTATGGAATCCTGCCGTGCCGCCCGAATGAAGAAAAAACTAATATTTTATGCTTAGGCTATTCTGATGCTCCCGCGGAAGAATCCGCTGCTTCCGGCTCTTCGCCTAGAACCTTGAGTTTTTCCTGACGTGTCTGGATTTCCAGATCCATTCCTTTTATCGCGGCAAGAATTTCCGTAACTTTTTCGTCCGCAACGGAAAGCGTCGCCGATGCGTCTCCGGTAAATTTTTCAAACGCAAGTTCACCGAGTTTTTTTATTTCATCTTTCTTTTTTGACTCGAACTGGCGGATTTCAATACGGATTACGCTCTGGTCGCTGAGTTTTCTTACGGCAGTTTCTGTTTTTTGAAATGCTTTTTTTGATGAGGCAACAACTTTATCCATTCCTGCCCTGAGTTTTTCTTTTAATTCGTTTTTGTCCATGGTTTTGCCTCCAAATATATCCATAATTTTAATATAATCCTGTTTTGCGGTTTTTTAAACTTTTTTTTGCCTTTTGTGCGATTTTTTTTCAGTTTCGCTGAAGGCAAACCATTGTAAGGTCGTCCTCCTGCGCGTCTTCCCTGATAAATGAATAAAAAACATTATTCGGATTCTTTGGATTTCTTACAGGCCGGCCGTTAAAACTTTCAGGCACAGGCGGCACTGCATATTCTTTATACAGCGAAAAATGTTTTTTAAGGAAGCGGTCGATTGAAATATCCACTTCCACAAGGTCTTTTACGGTGGCCGAAAGCGGCTTGTAAAGGCGGAACACTTTTTCAAGAGAGGCAAGAGCAAGAGTCGCTTCTTCCACAGTGCCTTCGCAGGTGGTAAAATCAAACTCAAGGATTTCCCCGGCCGCCGGATTTTCTTTTTTAGAGAGAATGTACTTTTGTTTTTTGAAAACCGCTTCTATAATCTCAGAAACGCGTTTTTCCCCGAATTCTTCTTTTTCCGCCTCAAATTCCGGGTTTCCATATTCATCGTAAATCTGGTCGCCGGAAGCGTCTGTCTTCGCTTTCAGCACGGCTGCAAAATCAGGGGTACGGATAATACGGCCGTTTTCTTCTATTCCGTCGGTATAAAGAATCAGAACGTCTTTCTGGTTCAACTTTGCCTGTTCAACTTTAAAGCCGCCCTTTAATTCAAGCATAAAATTCGGGAAAGGTCCTGCGGCGGGAGTTTCTGAAAGCTCAAGTTTTTTTATTGTCCCGGTAGAATTTTCATAGATTCTGACGAATCTGTCGCCGGCATGGCACATGAACACGTTTCCGGTTTTTGAGTCGTAAAGGGAAACAATCATCGCTACAAATTTTCCCTTTATATTCAGAGATTCCAGAAAGCCGTTGACCTTGTATACAAAATCTTCAAGTTTTGTGCCGTTTTTCTGGTAAGTCCAGCTTTCAAAATATTTTTTGTAGAGCGTAGCCACAATTGTCACCAGAATTCCGGCTGGAGCGGCATGTCCCGATGCGTCGCACTTTATAAGGACGTACCAGCGGTCGTCCAGTTTTTTAAAGTCAAAATAGTCGCCGGATGCGCCGGACGCGCCTTTGTAATAGGCAAATTCCGTGATATTTTCGTCTGAAATGCGCGAGATATTCTGCTTGAAGTTACCGGAAAGCGGCTCAAGGGAAACCATCGCCTGCTGGATTGGAGTCGCCTCGTTCGCCTGAAGGTTCAGCTCGCGCTCGTTATATCCAAGGTCTTTTTTCATGCGGTTTACGGAATCACCCAGGCGGCCGATTTCGTTATTAGGCAAATCCGTTATGTCGCCGGCAAGAAGACGTTCCCTGTCGTTTTCTTCGGAAATTTCGGTCACTGTTTTTTCCAGCATCTGAATCGGCCTGACTATGCGCCCGGCAAAAAGGTTTGCGCCGATTATTCCAAGTGTGATTGCAATCGCAGAAAGGGCAAGAACGATAAAAAGAATGTTGCGGCTGGCATTATCGATATCGCGGATAAGAGAATCCGTGTTTACTTTCAGGAACAGAATTCCGTGGACATACTGGTTTGACGCGCCTGATGAATAAAGCACCGGCCGGTAGAACAGATACTCCGTAACATTGCGGTTAAATTTTTCATCGCTATATGGAGGAATTGAATCCGAACCTTTTTCTGAAAGAGCAAGAAGTTCTCTCTGTATTTCGCTTCTGTAACTGGCGTTCAGGTTTGATATTTCAATCCGGCGTGAATTTGACGCGCCGGCGATTCCTGCATTCAGCTCCGCGATTTTCGCCTCTGTTTTGCCGCAGCGTTCATAGGCTTCGGAATTAAGTTCCACGCAGCGACGGAGGATTTCTCGTTCGGTCTCCTGCGCGGACGAGAGCATTGAAACGCCGGGAATTATTGTCCTGCGCGAGCTTAATCTGTTTACTTTCGAGGCTATGTTCGCATCGTTTGATGCCCATACGTAAAGTATGGATTTTTCTTCATCCGCCGCAACCGGAGACAAACCAGGACTTGACTTTTTATTTCCGGCGGAAAAGTTTTTGTCCGGCGCGAAATTTTCAGATGAGCCTCCGGTTATCGTAAGAAATTCCGCTTCGGAAAGCGATGACATCTGGTTCAGCAGATCGTTAAATTCCATAGTGCTTTCGTCCGCGTTCTGAAGGTAAGTTCTGGCGCCTGTAAAAACTGAAGTCATCAAAACGTTCACGCGGTCGTGAAGCCCTTTGGAAAGCGTCCGTTCCTGCCCTTTTATCATCGTAAGTCCAAGGCTTAATGAAATTACAATGATGATTGCGGCGACAAGCGAGATTGCAAACCCCGCAAAAGAAGTTTTTAAGCTGCCGTTTCTTCGTTTTTCAGTTTCTTTTGATTTTTGAAAATGCGGCATAAGACCTCCTGACTCAAGCTGGCTGACTATTTTTTTTGCAGAGCAAATTTCGGCATAATTTCTAAAAAACGCCGCTCCGAACACGAAAACTGCGATTACAAGAAGAACAAGCGCCGCGAAAAGCACAATGTAGCCGACAAAAACCGAATGCTCGTATTTTTTTTCAACGGCTTTCCATGCAGGAACATATTCGTAGCCGGTTTCAATCTGCACAGTTCCGTTCTGGCTGATTTTTAACGCCTTTGACTTTGTAAAGAAAATTCCGCGGCTTGAATGAACTACGCCCACAAAATAGGAGCCTTCATCAAGTTCATGTCCAAGATTTATTCCGGTAATTTTTGAATTCGTAACATTAAAATTCTGCGCTTCCTTTGAAACCACAATATCGTACGGAGGTTTTCCGTCTGAATCAATAATCACAGAACGAACTGTTCCATCGTATGCAAAATCGTTTCCAGAAAGTTCAATCGATATGTCTCCGAACGCAGAAACGCTTTCTTTAATCGAATAAATTTGTGTTCGCGGCACATATTTATTCAGAACGACCGGAAAATTTTCCGCCTGTCCGACATAACCGGCTTCGTCCACCGCGGCTACAGAAAGAACGTAAAGTCCGTTCCGCTGGTTTTTAAACGAATATGACGGATTTTTGTACACAGCCTGGGAAAGCTTTATTTTCTTCCGGATTGACTTTTCATTTGCATCCAGCAAATTCTCCACATAATTTTTTAATTCATCTTCAGGAACTTTTGTTTTGTTTTTTGGAGTTGAGCAGAATTTCGCCGGAATCTCGGCAATTTTAACAAGGGAATAAGAATATCCCCGTATGTCGTCATCCTGCGTATCCAGCTTCCAGCGTACAGTTCCATAATTTGAAGAAAGAAATCCCGCTCCGTCGCTTTCGTAAGGTTCAAAGACAACCGGACGTGGCGGTGTTAAATCCAGATAGTATTCATAGGAAACGGCTTTTGACCAGTTCCCGGCATTATCAAGAACACAAACATTAAGACGCCAGATTCCTTCGTTTTCCGCATAAAGCTGAAGGATGTTTTCGTTCCGGACGTTATTTTTTTCAAGAAAAGGAGCTTCTTTCTCATCCTGCGACCAGCTGTAGACATATCCCTGGATTCCGGAAACATCGTAAGGCAGTTTTATTCTGCAGGAAACTTTTCTGTTTTTTGAGCGTGCTGCTGATGCGCCGGTGTTTTTCCGTTCGGGAACAATTACAGCAAGGTCAACTTCCCTGTCCGGCTCAAGAGCCATTACGCGCGGGCCTGAAGCATTTCTGCTCTGCCATACAAAACTTAAATCATCTCCATTAATAAGCGGCGAAGGAAACGTTGAGTCAATCTTCTGACGGCTCAAGCGGCTTTCTTCCCACGAAACTTTCTGCTTTTCCGCAAGATAAACCTGCTCATAGCCGGAGCTGTTGTCAAACCAGAACACATATAGCTCGTTTTTTAAATTAAAGAGTCCCGCCCTGCGGCAGTTTCCTTTTGAAGCCACAATATCGACAGAATCAGGAATTACATTTCCCCCGGAAATCTGTTCGTACCAGATTTCAGAATTTTCAGTCCCGAGCACCTTGCGCTCCCATACAAGGTTGATTTTTTTACTGCTGTACAGAATGAACGGAGCCTGATTGTCAAAATCAGAAAAATCTCCATTTAATGAAGATTCTTTTCCTGTTATGTGAACCGGCGCAGACCATGAGCGTCCGCCATTTTCCGAATGGGAAAGGTAAATCTGGTAAGAATTTTTACTGCCCTGTGAATACTGCGACTGAAATGCAAGAAAATCAGAATTTTCAGAACTGCACATAAAAGGTGAAAAAGAATTGGGCATTGCAGAACCGCTGAAAGTTTCAGAAAAGCCCGGCCAGCGCAATCCATCGTCAGAGACAGAATGATAAATAAAAAATTCATGAAGCCGAAGCGCCGGATCCGAGACTTTGGATTTTGAGACAAACATAACGAATTTTCCGGTATAGGATGCGTAAATCCGCGGCGCAAAAAACTCATCGCGGGAAAAGGCAATATCCGATTTTTCAAATTTTTCAGAACCGTCTTTAAGGACAAAAACGCTTAAGAGCGAATCCGAAGCCTGGACTGCGACAGCAACTGTTCCGTTTTTTGACATAGCCGCAGAATAAATGTCCGGTATTTCAGAACCGGCGTATTCAAACGGACCGGCAATACGCTCCAAAGTTTTCCAGTTTCCAGACGAATCCATAAAACGCCCGGAAATCCAGATTGTCTTAGTTGATTTTTCAACTTCCTGCCAGAAAGCAAAGGTCTTTACGCCATTTCCGGCGGTTTTCGGGAAAACTGATTCTTTTTCGGTTGCGGGCTGAACAGGATTCCACCAGAATTTCTGCGCGGCAAATCCCTGGAACGAAAAAACTTCCAGAAAAGAGAAAATTAAAAATAGTCTTAAAAAATCTAAAAAGCGGAATCTCTTTATTTTCATTTTCCCAAAGCCCTTTCAACACGATTTTTAAGTTTTGTCAAATTATCAGTCCTGTTCGCGGGATTTTTCCACATTTCGGAAATAATTTCCTGCGCCATCTCGTAACGGTTTGAAGAAATAAATTCTACAATCTCCTGGTATCTGTCCGCATAGTTCGAATCCCTTGTATAGACATTTGTCTTTAACCGCGCGCTTATTTTTGTGCGTAGAGTTTTAAAACTCTGATTTTCATTATCAGTAGAAATCGCCTTATTTATTTTTTTGAACGCCTCCTGATAATTTCCGCTCTGGAAAAGTTTCTGCGCCTCCATTGCAAGCTGCTCAGCCTGTTTTTTTACGCCTGGAGCCAGAGGACGCTTCTTTTTTCCAAGAGAATATTCTATTTCAAGAATTGTATTTTTCAAGCCCGGATAGTTCGGATTAATCTCCGCAAGGTCAGAAAGTTCTGAATAAGCCTGAAGAAGCTTTTCACCGCCGGAAGAATCTTTTGCAGCCTGCGCCGCAGTTTCCTTTGCCTGAGAAACCCTGTTTGCAAAATTTATCTCAAACTGAGCCGGATCCTGGAACTGCTGAATTTCAAGCCGGAGCTTGTTCGCCGCCATATTCCTTGGAACAAGGGAGCGAAGAATCTCCAGAGTCTGAAGCGCCTCCACAAACTGCGCAGAGGCTTCCGCTGATTTTCCGGACTTTGCGAACGACTTTCCCTTTTCAAAGCTCTGCTTTGCGCTCCTGAGCATCTGGGAAACATCACGGTAAAGGGAATCCGAAGGAAGAACTTCACGGCCGTTATTTGCGTTCAGGGCATTTTCTACGATTTTCATCATATTTTGAATTTCTGTGTTTTCGTAATCAAGGAAAACAACGTTCCAGCGTTCTTCCGCGCGGTTCAAAAGAACCTGTGCCTCGGCATAATTGTCATTGTTGAACTGTTTTCCGGCCTGGGCAATCAAGTCATTAACTTCCCGGTCAATCACGATTTTCTGCTCATCGGAAATTTCGCCCAGAAGTTTTTCAATTTTTTTACGGCTGTTTTCCGCAAGGATTTTATCGTAGTCAAAACGCAGGGAAGTATCATAGAATTCAAAGGAATCATTTGCCGCCGCCCTTGCCTCGTCAAATTTCCGCTGGCGGAACAATTTCTGCGCGGTTTCGTATTTTTTGTCGCCTTCAAGAATGTTTTTATCCGAATTTTTTATAAGAGAATTCGCCTCTGCAAGAGATTTTTTTATTCCATCATAAATTGAATCAAGTCTTGAAATGCTTGATTTTATAGAGACAATTGAATTCTCGCAGTTTTTTTCATAGGGAGCAGATATTTTTTCAAGCCCGGAATAAAGAGTTTTTTTTCCGTCCGCTATAAACTTTTCCAGCGCAGAAATCTCCCGGACCGCAGCCCTTGAAAACCGCCGCTTCATTCCGTCTTCGACAGTTCCAGCCAGATTCTGCAAAATCTTTTCCTGGGATTCAAAAGCGTCGTTTTCATACTGAATGCCGGCAAGCGAATAGAACTCCGCTCCCCTTCCGTACAGCCCGCCGATAATTTCAAAACAGTAATCGTTCAGCGCAAAAATATATTCACCGCAGGTTTCGCCGATTTTTTCCCATACAAGAATTTTATCTTCAATCTGAATTCCATCGGTCTGTTTTTGCGGTAAGACATTTTCCGCCGCAAAAGAATTCTGCTTTTCAAGCAGAGTCCTGTACTTTTCGCTCCAGTCAGATTTTTCAGGAGAATTGGCGGCCACCTGATTTTTTACAGAATTGATTTCGGCCGCGACCTCCAGCAAAGACTGAATGTATGAATCTCCAGAAAGCGCAGAATCTCCCGGATTTTCAGGTTGCTTTATTTCATCTGCGGACGCTTTTATTTCTGCAATTTTTATCGCCTCGTCAACAAAATTTCCTGAATAAAGCGCCAGGTTTTCAAGATATTCAACGGAAATGTCAAAATTAGGAAACGGAACCTGATTTCCGTTCCCGGTGCGATTCGTTAAAAGCGAATATAAACTGTTTATTTCCCGGGCTTTTTTTCCGATTTCTCCGATTTTTAGAAGCTCAGATTTTTCAGGAAGGATTTTGCTCTGCCTGAAATTCTGCACGGAACTCCTTTCGGCGAAACGGACTGCGAGCCTGTTCAAAACCTCAGTAAAAGAGGATTTCATCATTTCAACATTTACATTGAAAGCTCCGTCCATCGCGCCAAGAATTCCATGGTCCGAGCCGGAAATCTCTGACCATCCGAAAACCGTTCCGCATGCAAGTCCGGGATATTCTTTTCCGTGGCCGGCAGAATTTTCGTCTTCACCAGTTTTTTTAGATTTTGTGTTTTTTTCCGCAAGCTTCTTTACCGCCACGGAACTTCTTTCCATGGCAAATCCGCTTTCCGCAACGGAATTTCTTAGCGAAGCGTATTCTGAAAAAACGTTCCTTACGTTCTGCGCCGCAGACTGCAAAGCCGCGGTGTTTTCAGAATCAAGGGCTTTTACACAAGATGAACGGGCGTTTTCAAGCCTTGCAAGAATTCCGTCAAAAAGCTCAAGATTTTTTTTAATTTCCTTTATTTCAGAATCGATTTCCGCGCTGGCTTTTTCTTTTCCGAACTCGGCAATAAAATTTTCATGCAGGATTTCAAATCCTTCAGCGGCCTTTTTAACCGCTTCGGAAAAATTTCCGCTCTGGACAAGCCTTGCAGTCTTATTTTGAATCGCGCTGTACTGCCGGATTGAAGCAAGATAGTTCGTGTCCTTTACAATATCAAGCCGGCGGTCGTTCGGGTTGAATTCCAAGGCTAGAATTTGCTGCGTAATCCGCTTGATTCTTTCGTCAACAATCTCAGTATCTTCATCGGAGCTGTTTTTAATCAATTCAACAAGTTCGTTTGCAAGCTCGGAATACAATTTCCGGGAACTCATGATTTTTCTGTAACGCCGCTGGACAGCATCAAATTCCGCTGGATTTTCATCAAGATATTTATTCAGCTCAACAAGAGCCTGCTGAAAATTCCGTTCATTCGGGTCGTCTATCATTCTGTCTATTTCACGCAGCGGCATTGCCTTTTCCTGAGAAAAAAATGGCTTTGCAAGGAATGAGAAAATCGCTATAAATAATGCCAGATTTTTTTGTTTTCGCATCATAAAAAAAGGTACATTGCAAAAATGCAAATGTCCACAATTTCTTTTTCGGTATATATTCTAATGAGTTAAGAAAAAAAAACCGAACAATAAATAATGTCGTATAATTTAACAAGATGAAAAAAAACGGTTCGCTTATTTTTATAGTTTTGGCAGTTTTCTCATTTTTTGCGCAAAAGAAACTTTTTGCCCTTGACTACACCGAAATTTCTTCATCGCTTGCTAATTTCTTTGATTCCCTTTACGGCGAAAATGAAGGAACAACCGGATTCCGTTCACTTTTAATTCCTCTTGGCGGACGTTCAGAAAGCATGGGCTCGGCGTACACAGGAATCGCAAACGACGTCAGCTTTATTGACTACAACCCGGCGGTTTCCTGCATTTTAAACGAAACGGAAATTTCTTTTTTCCACAATTCGTGGATTGCAGACTCAAGCATGGAAACGCTGGCTTTTACAACAAGGTTCGGCAATCTTGGAGTCGGCGGAAAAATTTCCTGTTTTTACGTTCCGTTCACGGAATACGACTCGTTCGGCTCAAGGATAGCCGGAAATTATTATTCTGAGACAACAGGATGCGCAAATTTTTCGTACAATTTTTTTTCAGGCTATAATTTCAAGGGACTTGCCGCGGGAATAAATTTAAAAGCGGCGTGGCGTTCCGTTCCAGATTACGCGGATGACACCACCGGCGATATTATTTCCGGCTCGGGGCTTGAACAGTCCGCGCTTGCATTGATGGCGGATATCGGAATAATGCTTCAGTTCAACGCGGCAAAATACTTTGTCTCTGAAGATGCAAACTTAAAAATTGGATTCAGCCTTACGAATTTGGGAGCGGCAATAACAGGATTTTCAGACGGCGAGGTTATAAAAGACGATCCCCTGCCTTCCACAGCAGGAATAGGAATTTCATACAATTTTCTGCGCCCTGTAACAGTTTCGCTTGACTTCAGGCAGCCGGTAAACCTTCAGAATTTTTCCGAGTACCAGATGTTCTATGCCGGGACAGGAATTTCCGTGCGGATTACAAAATTCTTTTCAATCCTGGGCGGATTCCAGATAAAGGGAGCAAATCCCCGCTTCAGCCTGGGCGGCGAGGCGCTCGTTTCAAAACTGAAGCTGAACGCAAATTACACGCTTGATTTAACATCATCCCTGAATCCATTGAACCGGTTCAGCATTTCGGCAGGACTTCTTCTGGGAGACAAAGGCCGAGGCGAAAAGCGGGAAAAAGTAAGAAAACTCTACAACGAAGGCATTTATTTCTTTGCAAAGAAAGACTACGAAAAAGCAATTGAAATCTGGCGGGATGTATTAAAAATCGACAGAAATTTTGACCCGGCAAAAAGCGGTATAAAAACTGCGGAAAGCTACAGCGAAATGCTTAAAAATATGGAAAACCTTTCGTCCGCACATAAATAGCGCAAGACCTGGAATGAACGCCACGCGGCACAGCCAACGGAACTTTTCTATCGCCAGAACCGAAACGGACAAGGACGCGCAAACTATATTTTCTTGCTGAAAATCCTGTAGTTTATCCAGGGAAAAATCTGGTGCTTTTCTTCAAGGTTTGTAAGCCATTCCGTGCTTACCGTGTTTGAACCGAGAGCATCAAAAACCGCCGTAAAATCGTTTATGCTCTGCTTAAAACGCATTTCGGCATATTCAGGAAAAACTCCGTTCTGAATCATTTTTGCCCAGCCGCTGCTCTGCGCAAACATAAGCTCCTTTGCCCCAAGGTTCAAGAGCCTTGCCTTCAGACCTGTATCCGCAGGAAACCTGTCCGCCAGGTCAACCATGCGTTCGCTCGCCTTCCGCACAAATTTCATCATCCAGCTGTTTTTGCTGGAAAGCAGATCCTCACCATATCCTACGCCGCTTGAAGAACCGTAATACGGCTGAATGCGCTGAAGCTCAAAAGGATTTTTCGCGATATTTTTAGGAAATTCCAGCTCAACGCCGGCTTCTGTGAATTTTCTGCACACCTGCTCAATCCAGTCAACGCTTTCAAACCATTTTTCGCCAAGCCGGGTAACATTCACGGAAACAACAAGAGAAACTTCATCTGAATCCGGAAGCAATTTTTCAGCCTGCGCAAGTTTTTCTGTCTTTTTAGAAACAAAATCCTCCGCATCCTTCAATACCTGCTCCCTTGCAGCCTGCGCAGAATAAACATTTTCCGTTTCAAACGGATTTGTCGCAGCCGAGCCGGAATCCACACCTTTGCTCCAATATTTATATCCAATTGAATATCGCGCAGTTCCTTTTTTTACAAAAGATTCAATTTCATCTGACGGAAGAGAAAAAATCACATCGCAGTTTTCAGAACGGTACACGGAATTCTCTGAATATCCTTCCTCGCCCATAATCTCGCCGTCTGAAAAACCGTCACGGCCGAACGCAACAAGAGCATTTGTGAACCTTGCAGGAGAAAAAATTCCTTTCTTAGGCTCGATTTCGCTGAACAGAAAACTATGCGCATCCAGAACAGTGTAGTTCATTCCGTAAGCGCGCAGAACTTTTTCAACGCCGTCGTAATATCCAAGCTCAGGCAGCCAGAAGCCGTCTGGAACTTCGCCGAAAAAACTTCTGTAGGCAAAAATTCCGGCCTCAACCTGAGCGGCCATAACTTCATTCATATCGTTGTAGAACGGAAGGAAAATATCGGTTGCGCAAGTCGCAAGAATCTCCACAAAACCTTTTTTTCTGAATTCCGCGATTTTTTTTACAAGGCGGCGGCCAAGCCGTTCAAAATTCGCCTTATCACCCTCTGCTTTTTCAAGACAGCTTTTTACCGCTTCCAGAAGTTTTTCGTATGACTTTACGCGCTCCAGCTCTTTTTTTCCAAATTCAATTTTTTTATCAAGCCATTCAATATACTGGGTCTGAATTTCTGAATCTTCAAGAAGAGTACAAAGAACCGGGGTAAGAACAAGCGCGATTTTTACCGGCAGTTTTTCCGCCTCAAATTTTTCCAGCATAAGAACAAGCGGAATGTAAACGTTTGAAATTGATTCAAACAGATAGCTTTGCTCTCCGGCGTAAAGGGCAGCCTCTTCTCCGGTATGTTTTATATATTCCTGATTTGTATTAAGGATAAGAAGTAATTTCTTTTGTGCCATTTATTTTTCCTGTCGAATTCCACAAACTATGAAAAAGATTCACGGTGGTTTTTGTAATGCTCAAGCAGAAGTTCGTTCATGCCGGAAAGTTTCATTATTTCAGACACATTTTCCATCTTTCCGGGCTGAAGGAGCGCAAAACGTTCGCAGCCCCTGGGTTTTTCAAGAACCCTGGAAGATGCAAGAATGTCTACAAAATTATCAAGATTAAAAAGAAGATCAACCCGGAAAAATTTCTTATTCTGCGGAAGAAGAACATACTGTCCGTTGTCTTCTTTGGAAATCTGAATGTCAAAGAATTCGTCCGGCTTAACCTGGTCTTTTTCTGAAAAAGAATTCACGCGAATACGCATCTGGCTCACAAAAGCTTTTTCAAGCGAAATTCTGTCGGAACCGCTTATATTCCAATAGACGAATGCCCAAGCAGGATTCCTAAGGACAATCCCCACTTCAGTCTGGTTATATGCGCGCGGAACGAGCTCCTCTTCTTTTTCGGGCTCAACTTCGTCATCGGTAATAATCATATCGTCTTTTTCGATTTTTTCTAAATCTTCATAGACTTCAAGAATTTCTTCTATAAGAAAGTTACGGTTAAAATCCGAAGGAACATCTATACCTTCATCATCAGCAATTTTTATAAGCTCTGAAAATGAAAGCGTTTCCAAATAGGCGCGGTTAAGCACAATGTTTTCCATAAAATAATAATCTAAAAAATACTGATATTAGTCAAGCGAGAAAATTTTATCTTTCCGGAAAGAAGGGGCGCAAGGGTTGAAAAACCGCGGCAATTATGTTATTAAAACTCTATGAGGGTTTACGTTTTTTCACTCCCGAAGAATTTAGCGCGCGCAAAAAAAATCCATGATTTTTTAGAGCTAAAAGGACATTCCGCAAAACTTTTTGATTCCGACTCGCGCTTTTTTAATTGCGTCTACAAAAAGGAAGATTTGCCTGATTTTATTGTCTACGACTATTTCCTGTTCAACCACAATCTTTTTAACATCTACACTTTTATGAAAGGCGAATGCTGCCTGATTCCTCTGCTGTTTTTCAACGATCCTACGCTCCATTCCGGAATAACAGAGTTTTTTTTCAGAAACCTGCTGAATTCTATCCATTCGGAAAAAAAGCTGGACTGGAAAAAATACGGAAAAATCGTCTCGGAACTTGCAGAAGCCGTCGATCTTAGCAAAAACACAGTTCCTTCAATAAACAGACTGCCGGAAACAGCGCCGACAGAAACAAAACTTAAAGAACAGAATGCTGAAACAAAAGAAAATCCCCTGCACATCACAAGAAAACTTTCCGGAATAAATCTTACAATATTCAAAAAACTTTTTAACAACCTGAACAGCTGCGTTCCGCTGGAAGAACTTCAGCATTCAGAAGAACTTGACAAGAACTTAAAGGAAACGACAATTTTCTGCACAATTTCAAAAATAAGAAAAACGCTGAAAGCGGTGGACGAAGATTCATTTGAAATCCTGAAAAATTCAAACGGCTACACAATGATTTCCAGATATTAACAGGAAATTCCCTGCACAATATTTTTTTCAGCAAAATATCTCATCATCGAGTTCAGAACATCGCGCTTGTTTCCCGTCCAGAGCGGCGCAACAAGGATTTTTTTAGAGCCGTCGCCGGTAAGCCTGTGAATCACAATGTCTTTTGGAATAATTTTCAGGGCATTTCCCAAAAGCTCAAAATATTCATTCTTTTCAAGGCATTTAAATGCTCCGCCGCGAAAATCTTTTGCAAGGTCAGTTCCTTCCAGCACATGAAGAATAGAAATCTTTATTCCGTCAATTCCTGACTCCAGAACATATCTAACGGAATTCATCATATCTTCCGCAGTTTCCCCAGGAAGTCCAAAAATAAGATGCGCGACAACATGAATTCCCGGGGCTTTTTCTTTTATTCTTTTTACACATTCGCAAAAAACAGAATTTTCATACATACGGCGCATATATCTTACAGACTCTTCTTTTGAAGACTGAAATCCAAGCTCCACGCTGAGATATTTTTTTTCGGAAAGCCCGGCAAGATATCCGAGCATTTTTTCAGAAATGCAATCCGGCCGCGTTCCGACAGAAAGTCCGGCTACATCTTCAAAACCGGTCGCAGCAATGTATTTTTTCAGAAGAGAATCTTCATCGCCATAAGTCGATGTAAAATTCTGAAAATAGGCAATATACCGGATTTTTTTCCCGTCTTTTATTTTTGAAGACACAAGGCGTTTCGCCTGCAAAACCTGTTCCTCCACGGATAAATTCCTGCTGGCGGCAAAATCTCCTGAACCGCTTGCGCTACAAAAAATGCAGCCTCCGTAACCTTTAGTTCCATCGCGGTTAGGGCATGTGCAGCCTGCGTCCAAACTGATTTTATATACTTTTGAGCCAAAAATTTCCTGATAATACTGATTCGCCGAATAAAAATGGCCATTAGAAAATTTCATAATTTAAAACAAAAAAACCAGCCTTCCGGCTGGCATAATCTGATGCTTGCAAGGCTCGAACTTGCGACCTGCTGCTTAGAAGGCAGCTGCTCTAATCCAACTGAGCTAAAGCACCGTACGGTAACTAGTACTCATCTGTAAAAACAGTATAAATAATATATAGAAAAAATATTTTTTTTACAATAGCAAGCTGACAAAAATTATTTTCTGAACGAATCAGTTATCTTCTTCAGAAGCATTAATGGCAACCGAGCCAAGATAGAAAACGTTGCTGTAGTAATTTGTAAAAGAATTGTCGTGGCCGACTGCAACTGCATATAATGTAATGTAGTACATATTCTCTTTGCTGGCAGTGCCATAATTTACATCATCCTCACCGCTTTTTGGCTTGTCATAATCGCCGCTGCTGTTTTTCCTGCCAAAATCAAAGGATTTTGTGTTGTCCTGGCGCATCGGAACATATTTTTCCACATCATTAACAACAATTTTCGCGCGGTAGTCATAATCTTTCCATTCCTTGCCGTTTTTGTCCGCCGGTTCATGGTAATTTGTAAGCCGTATAAAGACACTCTGGTCTTTTCCGTTAACATCAGGAATCAAAGGAGAAACATTTTTTCCGTAAACCCCAAGCTCCTGATAACCATAAGACTGAAGTTTTGGAAACGCGGAAGAGGAATTTGTCGAGCTGGAAATGGAACTGATGGTCGAAATATGGCTGTTCATTGTGGAATAGTTGTTATAAATCTTATAATAAACAGCCGTTCCCATATACTTAAAGCCGCCTTCCGCACCGCTGGAATTTCCGCTGTCGTTCGTAAAAAAATCAAAATAAGCAGAATCAAAAGCCGCCGCATCGCCAGAATCAGAAACAGTAGGATTCGTCCTGCGCTGAAACGGAGCTTCCACAACATAATATTCCTCAAGTCCGCAGCCAGGACATAAAAAAAGACAGATGCAAAAAATCGAAATATAAAATAAATTCAACTTTTTCATATCTGTCTTCCGTTTAAATAATAAATTTATAAAAACTACTCTTTATCAGCAAGTTCAAGACTAATAAGACGAGATTCCGCGAGTTTTGCCCATGAATCATTTGGAACAGAACCAACAAGCTCTGAATAAACTTCAACAGCGCCGGTCTTATCGCCCTTAGCTTCTTTTACACGTCCAAGGCTGAATTTTGCGTGGGCAATCTGATCAAAATCCTTGTATGAAACAGTTTTTTCATACGACTTTTCAGCGTCATCAAGATTTGAAGCATCTTCAAAGGCTGCTCCCGCATTAAAATAGCACAACGGAGCAGTATACGATTTTTTGCCTTTTTCTGCGGCGGCTGTCCAAAGAGCGGCAGCCTCGGCATAATTTTTCTGTGAATACTTTACTTCCGCAGAAAGCATATTCGCGCGGACTCCTACAACTCCGGATTTTTTATTATATAAATCCAAGTCCGACAGCGCCTTTACACGACGAACCTCAAGAGCCTCCTCTGAAAGTCCAGACGAATCTTTCGTAAGGTTATAGGCAATCGAATCAATATCTTCAAGTCCTTTTCCGTTCAGATTAGAAATAACAGAAAAACTGATTCCGTAACCCAAGATAAAAACTGCCAGCACAACAAGAACTACAAGAAGAATTTTGCGGTATGCCACAAAAAATCCTGATAGTTTTTCTCCTGCTGTCGCTTTTTCAAATTGTGCTTTCATTTATTTCTCCAAATAACAAAAGTTGCTTCTAAAAAATATTTTTTAGAAACTTATATATTTTTATCGCGTATATGCAATTCATTCATAAGGCGCGACACGTAAGTTCTCTGTATGCCAAGAATTTTTCCAGTTTTCGTCTGATTCCAGCCGCATTCATCAAGAATTTTCAAAATGTAACGCCGCTTAAAATCGTTCAGCGCAGTCTTAAGGCTCTTGTCCTCGTCATCAAACAGAAGCCCCTGCCCGCTTTCCGGCTCAGAATGAACATAAGCAAGATGCAAATCTTCAGCCTGAATCAAATTTCCATGGCATAAAAGCACGCTTCTTGAAACAACATCCCGGAGCTCAAGAATATTTCCAGGCCAGGAATAATCCGTCAGCGCCTTTACGGAATTTTCTGAAAAACCTTCTATTTTTTTTCTATACTTAATAGAAAAGAAGGACAGAAAATTTCTTGCAAGAGGCTCAATATCCTCTTTTCGCACGCGAAGGGCTGGAATCCGGACAGGAAAAACATTCAGCCTGAAAAACAACCCTTCAATAAAACTGCCTTTTTGAACAAAATCGGAAAGATCTTCCACTGTAGATGCAATTATCTTTACATTTATTTTATTTTGAATCAAATCCAGCAGTTTTTCCTGGCAGCCGCGTTTTAAATATCCGATTTCATCAAAAAAAATCGAACCATATTCTGAACAAACTTTTTCAAAATCAATCGTCTCCGACGTTCTGCAGTCGAAATAAAAAAACGGCAATTCACTGCGGCTGCAATTTTCATGGATTATTCTTGCAAAAGTCTTTTTACCGCACCCCAGTTCCCCCATCAAGAGAACAGGAGAATTCGTCGCCGAAGTTTTTCTGATAATTTCAAGCAAATCCTTTGTAACCGGACTTGCCGCGACAAAAGTTTCGTTCATAAATAAAACGGCTTCCATTATGACAAAACGCATTGCAACCATACTAAGTATAGCCGCAATGCGTTTGCCGAAAAATCAAACTTATTTATTTTCAGCTTTTTTATCGTTCAGCATATCACCCAGTGTATATGCACCCTGATCATCATCATTAGATGTAGACATATACTGAGAAATTTCATCACGCTGCTGCTTTCGCTTATATTCTCTAACAGAAAAAGCCGCTTTTTCTTTTTCTACGTTCACATCAACAACAAACACGTTGATTTTGTCGCCGATGTTGTATTTTTTTACAGCTTCCTCGTAAGGAATATCACGGTCATCGCTAAGGTTAGACTTATTAACAAGACCTTCAATTCCGTTCGGCGCTTTTACAAAAACACCAAAATCTGTAATTGAAGTTATCTCGCCTTCCAAAGTTGAACCGACTTTATATTCTTCCGCAAACTGCTTCCAAGGATTTTCTGTAAGCTGCTTGATTCCAACCCTGATGCGGTGATTTTCTGCGTCACAGTCGATAACTACAACTTCAATTTCCTGATCTACAGCCAGCTCGCTGCCAGGATGCTTAACTTTCTTTGTCCATGAAATGTCATCTGCATGAAGGAATCCATCGATACCTTCTTCAAGCTGAATAAAAGCGCCTGCGTTTGTGATTTTTACAATTTTTCCAGTTACTTTTGTTCCTTCAGGATATTTTTCCGCAATTGAATCCCAAGGATTTGCAGTAACCTGCTTGATTCCAAGAGAAACACGTCCGGCCTGAATATCGTAGCCCAGAATCATCGCCTCAACTTCGTCGCCAACTTTAAGCATGTCAGACGGCTTATTGATTTTCTTTGTCCAAGAGAATTCACTGATGTGAACAAGACCTTCAATTCCTTCCTCAAGCTCGATGAAAGCGCCGAAGTCTGTAAGCTTTGTAACTTTTCCCTTAACGACATCATTCACATGGTACTTTTCTTCAAAGTGAATCCACGGATCTTCTGTAAAATGCTTCAGAGAAAGATTGATTCTCTTTTCTGCAGGGTCAAGACGGATAACCTTGAGCTCAATTTCCTGACCTTTCTTTACAAAATCCTTAGGACGCGCAACGTGTCCCCAGCTCATGTCATTGATATGAAGAAGTCCGTCAAATCCGCCCAAATCGATGAACGCACCGAAACTTGTGAAACTCTTTACAGTTCCCTTTACAGTGTCGCCGATTTTTACTTCATTGAAGAAAGCGTCGCGTTTTCTGTCAACTTCTTCCTCAAGATATTTTCTGCGGTTTACAACCACATTTGCCTTGCTTTCCGAGTACAAACGCTCAATATAAAACTTTGACTTGACATTGAGCAATGATTCCGGCTTTTCAACCTTCTGGCTGTCTGACTGGCTGATAGGTAAAAATGCATGAATATCACCGCCAAGAGTCACTTCATATCCACCCTTGACAATCTTTGTTATAACGCCGTCAACTGCAACCTTATCCTTGAATGCCTGAGAAATTTCTTTCCACATGCGCTTTGAATCTGCTCTTGTTTTTGAAATTTCCGGCCCATATTTTCCAAATACTTTAGCCAAGAATACTGATACTTTGTCCCCTACTTTTGGCAGGTTACCTGCGAACTCCTGTACGGGGAGTCTACCCTCTGACTTGCATCCTACGTCAAGAAAAACGTAATCTTCAGAAATTGAAATAACTTCTCCTTCCACGATCTGTCCTTCTTCAGGATTGCTAAGATTATTCAGAGACTCTTCTAATTGTGTCTGGATAGCGCTCTTGGAGTTCTGAGCTTCTTCCTTTTCCACTTCCATTTCTTCCATTTTGAACCCTTGTTTGTTGATTTTGTCTAATATTATTTCACAAACACTATCTATGGTCAAGGCTGATGTGTCAATGTAATATGCATCCGGAGCGCGTTTCAAAGCGCCTTCCGCCTTATTTCTGTCAATCTCGTCGCGCTTTCTTATAGCTTCCTTGATTTCCTCAAGGGTCATGCTGCTGACACCCTGATTGAACCTGCGTTCCGCCTGGACATCAAGCGAAGCATCAAGATAAAATTTATAGTCGGCATTTGGAAAAACGACCGTTGTCATATCCCGGCCTTCGCAGACAATATCAAGGCTTTTTGTAATTTCCCGCATCCTTTCGTTTACAAGATGACGAACCGGCACAAATGCGGAAACCTGCGCAACGTTCTGGCTTACACGGTCATCGTGAAGGTGGGATTCAACATCCGTTCCATTCAGAACAAGATGTGAATTTTTATATTCAAGTTTCTGTTTTTTACAGAAATCAACAACCTTCTCCTCTTCATCAGGCTGAATTCCGGCATCCAGCATGGCAAGCGTAAGCGCGCGGTAAAAACTTCCGCTGTTCAAATACGTAACATTAAGTTTTTTTGCAATAATCGAAGCGATAGTGCTTTTTCCTGTTCCAGCAGGTCCATCAATGGCAATAATCATTCAGGCTCCCTATAAATTATTTTTGCGGCAAAGCTTAAGCAGACCAGAAACTTCCTTTTCTGAAAGCTCCCTGAATTCTCCCGGCTTTAACCCGTTTATTTCTATATTACCGATTCTTACGCGAACCAGTTTTTTTATACCGATTTCTTTAGAGGCAAAGACATTCCGGATTTCACGGTTCTTTCCTTCCACAAGGACAATTTTAATTTTTCTGGCATTAAGCTCCACCGCCGACTTGCATTTGTAAAAAACTCCGTCCACGCGCAGACCTTTTTCAAAATCAGCGGCAAGCGTGCGCGGAAGCGGAACAGATGTCTCCACAACATATTCTTTTTCAATTTCCGCAGATGGATGGGACAGCCTTGAGGCAAAACTTCCGTCATTTGTAAAAATTATAAGGCCGGAACTGAACATATCAAGCCTGCCAACATTGTAAAGCCGCTCGGAATACTTTTCCTTGAGCAGGGAAACCGCGACCGGGCGGTCCTTTTCATCCGCCAGTGAACAGACATAGCCGGCCGGCTTGTTCAAAAGCACGTAGCGCTTCTTTTCTTCAATGGAAATTTTTTTTCCGTCGACACAAATCTCGTCGCCGTAAGAAACTTTTGTTCCCATTTCAACCGCGACATTTCCGTTCACTGTAACACGGCCGTCCGCAATAATCTTTTCCGCGGCACGGCGGCTGGCGACTCCGGAATGAGCAAGATAAACCTGAAGCCTTATCTGATCTTTTTCTGAATTCTGTTTTTTTTCGTTATCGGGCAAGTTCAAACCTCTGTTCTTCATCTTCGTCAAGTTTCGGCAAATCAGCGATGCTGTTCAAGTGGAAAAATTTCAGGAAATCTTTTGTAGTTCCAAACTGAACAGGCTTTCCGGGAGCATCGCTGCGTCCGACTTCCTTTATAAAATTACGCTCAACAAGAAGCCGGATCATATTGTCAACGCCCACACCGCGAATTTGCTCAATTTCGCTGCGGGTAATCGGCTGCTTGTACGCAATTATAGACAGAGTCTCAAGCGCGGATTTTGAAAGACGGCCGCTGTTCTTTTCTCCGTAACGCTCTGAAAGAACTCCCCAGAATTCTTTTTTAGGCACAAGGCTCCAGCCGCCGGTTATAACGGCAAGCTCAATTCCTGAATTTTCCGCTTTATATTTTTCGCCGAGATTTTCAATGCAATGCCTTACAACTTCCTCTGAAAGCTGCGCGATATTTGAAATTTGTTTTTCCGTCACAGGCTCACTTTCCAGAAACAGAATGGTTTCCACAAGCGCCGTCTCTTTTTCAAGCTCCATTTTTTCCAACCAAAATTATTTTTTTAAACAGTCATCCTGAAATTCAAGTTTTTTTTATAAACCTCAAATCCGCCTGCTTTTTTTTATTAAAAACCAGATTTCAGAACCATTTAGAGTTTACTGAATTTTTTCATTTTCTTCACTAAATTTATCGATTTTATCGATTGTAATTTCAAAATTCTTAAAACTTTCGTGGCTGTCAAGACGGCGGCATATTTTTATATCCCCGAAAAGGCGGTTCTGCATAATAGTAATCATCCTGAACTTCACAGCCTCAAGAATCGCCATAAACGCGCAGATTATATCCATCTCGTTTCCGTTCCGGGTAATCAAATCCGTAAACATGCACTCGTTGTTTTTTTCAAAAAGCTCGTTCATAAGGGCAATTTTTTCGTTCACAGAAATCTCTTCATACATATTCAATATTTTTTCATTTGAATAGCGGCTTACCATATTCTTAAAGAGTTTCTGCATCTGCTGGAGCAATTCCCAGGTGTCGACTTCCTTCCATTCGTTTTCGCTTTCATCAAACGGAAGAACACGCTGGATTTTAGAACGCTCGTAGTTCCAGTCTGAATTATCCTCTTTTTCTTCCATCAGCTCAGAAAGTTTTTTAAATTTCTGGTATTCAATAAGCTTTTCAACAAGCTCATCGCGGGGATCCTCAACATCCTCGTCATCATAGTTTATTTCAACCGGAAGGAGCATCTTGCTCTTCATATTCAAAAGCATTGCCGCCCATCTGTAGAATTCGCTCAAGTCGCCAAGGTCTGTCTGAACCGCATAGTCCAGATATTCAAGATACTGTTCAGTGATAACAGCAATCGGAATGTCGTAAATATTTATTTCACTCTTGTGAATAAGATACCAGAGCAAATCCAGCGGACCTTCGAACTGTCCTGCTGTGAATTTGCGCTTGTTTTTTTCGTCCGGATATGAAGCGGCAGAAGCCGCGTTTTTTGATTTTGACTGTTCTTTTTCCATATTATTCTTCCGCCCGAATCACCGTTCAAGCTCTTTTCTGAACTGAACTTGTATTTTTTCAGGACATTTTTTTACGCCCTGGTCAGGCAGTTCGCTCAAAAATTTTCTGAACATTGCCCTTAATTGTTCATCGGCAGAAGTTGTTAAAATCTCAAGAGCCGGAAGCAAAACAAATTGCCTTTCCTTAACCCTTGGATGGGGAAGAATAAGCTCCGGCGGCTCATCAACGACCATTCCGCCGAATTCTTCTATATCAATATCCAACGGACGCGGACCGAAACGGATCTCCCTGTCTCTGTCACGTCCATATTTTTTTTCTATTTTGTGAATTTTTTCAAGAAACACAAAAGGATCCGCCGAATCCTCGGCAAATCCTTTTACCGCCATGTTGAAAAAGTTCTCCTGATTTTCAACGTACATCGGTCTTGACTCATAGACACAGGAGAATACCGGAGACCTCAGAAGCCCCTGCAAATCCCGGCAGGCGGCGGCAAGCAGCCCGACCGGATTTTTCCCGAGAAAATATGTATTTGAGCCAAGACCAAGCAGAATAGTTTTCAATCAGAACAAGCCTTCCTGAACAGGAATTTCTGTTTTTGCCGCGGCATCCGGCTTTTCATCGGATTTTTTAGAAGCTTTTTTCTTATCATCTTTTTCTTTCTTCACAGGATTTCCATCCTTGTCTTTTATCACAAGATTCGGAAAAAGCTGTCCGCGCAAAGTATCTTCCAGCATTTCGGCAAATTCCGGATTGCTTTCAACAAAAGAAACCGCATTTTCATGCCCCTGGCCGACTTTTATATCGCCTTTTGTAAACCATGCGCCTTTTTTGTCGACAAGGCCATGCTTTACCGCGGAATCAAGCAGGGAAGCATAACGGTTAATACCTTTTCCGAAATAAATATCAAGCTCAACTTTCCTGAACGGCGGCGCGACCTTGTTCTTTACAACCTTGACCCTTACCCGGTTTCCAATCGCCTCCTCATCACCTTTTCCGTCGATTGTCTCAACGCGGCGTATTTCCAGACGGACAGAAGAATAGAATTTCAGCGCATTTCCGCCAGTAGTTGTCTCAGGATTTCCGAACATAACGCCGATTTTCATACGAATCTGATTGATAAAAATCACAATGCACTTGCTCTTTCCTACAATAGCAGTGAGTTTTCGCAATGCCTGGCTCATAAGACGAGCCTGCAGCCCCATCACGGAATCACCCATATCACCTTCGATTTCTTTCTGAGGAGTAAGCGCCGCGACAGAGTCAATTACGATAATATCAACCGCTCCGGAGCGCACAAGATTTTCCGTAATTTCCAGAGCCTGCTCTCCACAATCCGGCTGGGAAACCCACAGGTTATCAATATCCACACCAAGATTTTTAGCGTAAACCGGATCAAGAGCGTGCTCGGCGTCAACGAAAGCCGCAATTCCGCCAAGTTTCTGGGACTCAGCAATCGCATGCAGAGCCAGGGTAGTTTTTCCCGAAGATTCAGGTCCATACATCTCGATAATACGGCCCTTTGGATATCCTCCGATTCCGAGCGCTTCGTCAAGCAGTATTGAACCAGACGGAATGACTTCTATTCCTTCCATACTGTTCTGAGCGCCAAGCCTCATAAGTGAATTCTGTCCGTACTGCTTTTCAATCTGCAGACGGGCCGCTTCAAGAGCTTTAAGTTTTTCTGACATATCTTTAGTTTCTGCCATATCGCCTCCAATACCTCCCGCTTAATATATAGACGAAATTTTGCATTTTTTGAAATAAATTACAAAAAAATGATTAAAAATTTACTGATTTTTTATGCTTTGATAAACAGCCTTTCCCAAAAGCGCAAGCTTTCCGTTTTCTGAAACTATTTTCGCAAGCACCGTGACAGCCCTATCGTTTTCTATTTTTGGGGGAACAGCAAACTTCAAGGGAACAATTCCGTCAACTTTTTCCATTGTTTCATAACCGACAAGCAAATCGCACAAAAATTCCGAGTCAGAAGCAACCACATTTGAAATGCGCCCAGACCACGAAATCCAGCAGTCAAGGTAAAGGGCAGGCTCTTTCTGCACGGCCGAATAAGCGGGCACGTCTTTTATGGTATCAAATGAAGGAATTTCAAGATACGACATCAGAAGCGTAGCCTTTCTTTTTACCGCGACAGACGCATTAGAATTCAAAATGCGGTTTATTTCAATCTGCGCCATGTTGTCCCGGTAATTCTGAAAATACACCAGAGACTTTTCATAGCTTTCATTTATCTGCGAAGAAGAAAGGATATAGGCAAACGAACCGCTGGACAAATCTGTCTCCTGAATATTTTTCCGCTCATCAACAGAAAGCACAAGCGAAGTCAAATCCGCGCGCGTTCCTTTTTCCGGGCGTGAGACAGGAGCAATCTGAACCGCGACAAAGATTCCAAGGACGCAGGCAACAATTGGAACTAAAACTCCCGCAATTTTATAAGGGTTCAGGCCAAGCGGTGGATAAAACTGCTCTATATCGCCGGTGTCGACCCATTTGCAGATTGTTGAATAGTCACCTTTTGTGCGTATAAATTCCATTGCGTTTCTTGCAATTTTATTTCCGGGCTCGTAATCAAGCACATCAAGATAATATTGAAGAGCGCGATCCGTGTCGCCGCGCCTTAGAAAAAGCGCCGCCTGCCCAAGAAGAAGAGTTGTATCCGTAACCCTGATTCTTCTGGCCTTCTGGAAATACGCGGAGGCTGTTCCTGTATCGCCAACATAAAGGCAGGAAACGGCAAAAAGAAGATAGTATTCAAAATTATCCTCATAAATTTCCGCGCGGCTCTGAAGAATCATTATCGCTTTATCAAACTGGCGCCGCCTCATCATTTTTTTTGCAGCGGCAAGAACATCAAGCGCCATCTTTACTGCTCCAATTGCCTTATCGCTTCATCCAGTTCGTAGTTCAGCTTCAAAAGCTCGTCGCGGTTCACAGCATCGCTGTCTTCCTGAAGATTCTGTATTCTGTTTATAAGGGTCTGGATGTACTCCGAATCATAGTCTGCAACGTTCAGTTTTCCAAACGGAGAATTTCCTGTTCTTTCCAGGCCAGAAGCGTTTTCCGCAGATTCAAATTTTTCATCCGCCCCGAAAGAAGGCCTGAAATCATTGAATCCAAGCTTGTCCTCTATCATTTTTTTAAGGCTTCCAAGCTGATAAGTCTGGTTCTCAGGATTTTTCCACGCCTTGCTCACAATTCTGTACGCCTCGTTATATTTTTGAGCCGCATACAATTCCGAAGCCTTTGCGTAGACATCCTCTTCTGACTCAGAATCCGGCTCTCCATAGGCAGAAATGCTTCCGAACGGCAGAACGTATTCTTCACCATCAAGAGGCCACCCGTCCGTCGCGACCGCGATATAGTATGAAACTTCAAACTGCTCTTCCGGAGAAAGCATTTTTCCTTCCCAGTTTATGCAGAGCGCGGAATTGTTATACGAAAGGACGGAATCGAATGTGCGGGATGAAATCACCTGCGGAATCCATTTTTGAAGCGCGAGCAAATCCTTATTGCTCAAAGAAACAGCTTCTGGCACCGTTATTCCTTCTCCGCAGAAAATAAACTGTATGCCGGCCTTTGCGCTTGAACTGGAAACCCATTTTACTTTATCAAACCTTCTGTACTGCCGCTCGCTGTTTACAGCAATTTCCTCTGCGGTGGAAAAATGAGGCCCGAGCTGCTCGCCAAGAACCGTGTCGAACACTTCCTTTACAGAAAATTTCATAGTCCTGGCGCTTCTGTTCATAACAGAAAGAGTGACTTTTATAACATCGGAAGCAATCTTTTTTTGGGCAAGAAGCTTTTGAGGAACGCTTTCAAAAGTAAGCAGGACACGCGCTATATCAGGAACGACGTAGACCATCTGAACGCCGCCATCCGTTTTTCGCGCTCCAATAACGATTCCTATATTATTTGTAAGCTTGTATTCTTTTTTTCCTGCAAGAAGAGAAACAAAAGACGATGTAAATTCATCATAGCCGGCAAGAAGAGGAATTTGCGCGCCGTTTTCTGCAAGCGCATAGAGCTGGAAGCTTCCGACCGCTCCTTTTGCAAGAAACCTTACCTTCCCGACAGTATTGTCTACGGTTTTCGCCCTGAAGTTTTCTTCCTTTACCACAGGCTCATAGGCAATGCCTGCTGAATTTTCTGATTCGGAGTCAGAAACAATCGTCAGGTCGGTCGCCTCTTTTAAAGAATTCTGAACATACTTAGCCTTTTTTGACTTTGAAGCGGAATACGCGGGAACGGAAAAACCTCCGATAAGGCTGAAAGCGGCAAGCGCCGCGAAAAGATTTTTGCCAACATTTTTCATTTTGAATTCTCCGGATTTAATGCAGAATTCTTGCCGTCAAGAAGTTCCTGCGCCTGCAAAGCTTTTCTTTTCAGTTCAATTATAAATTCATCGCTTCTGCGCTTAGCTTCGGATTCCTGCATACGGTGCTCGTCAATCCTTGCCTTGAGCGCAGAATTTTCATCCGTAAGCTCCTGGACTTTTTTCTCAAGGTCGGAGGCATTTTTCTGAAGGTCAAGTATCCTTCGCCTGGCCTCGCCGGAATTTTCCGCGCCGGCATATTTTAACTGCCGTTCGTACTCTTCTTTGGCTGCAAGGTATTCCTCGCCGGTTTCTTTTAAAAGATAAAGGAGCTTTTCTTCCCTGAAACTCTGGGCAATAGTGTCAATCCTGAAACGCGCGGCGGGCGCCTTGGCATCGTCCGGATATTCGTTCACAACGGTTTCATACAGAAGTTTCGCCTCGTCGTAGTTGTATCCTGCAAAAAATGATTCCGCAATCCAGTAAAGCGCGGACGCATACATCTCATTGCTGCTGTACTGGTGGCAGAAATCGCTTAATACAAGAATTGAATTTTCATATTCTCCCATAAAAAAAAGCGCGCGCCCCTTATGGTAAAGGACGTATGAAGTATAGGGGCTTCCGGAAAAATCACTTAGATAACGCTCGCAGTCCTGAAAGGCGTTTTTATATTCGCCTGCATACATTTCCGCGGCAATAAGCATATACCATGTTTCCGCATTGTTATTTTCCGGATACGAAACGGCTTTGCGGAGCTGAAAAATAGACGACATCCACTCTCCTGCGCTGAACGCCTTTGCCCCCTGCACAAATGCGCCGGCCGCGACGCCAGAGCCTGAGTCCTGAGCAGAAGCGGAGAACGGCAGTACAAGCGCGGCGCAAATGGCAAGCCGAATTAAAAAACTACTTCTGCTTTTGTATAATCCGAACATAAACTATTTCTCCCATTTTAACTGGCCGCTGAAAAAAGCCGAGCCAGAGACAATAATATCAGCGCCGGCGGATGCCACGGAATCAATAGTCTCCGCGTTCACTCCTCCGTCCACGGAAATTTTAAAATCCAGGCCGCGCTCGCCGCGAATCTTTGCAAGCCCGGCGATTTTTTTTACGCACGACGGAATAAGCTGCTGTCCGCCAAAGCCGGGGTTTACAGTCATCACAAGAACAATATCGGCATACTCAAGCAATTCTTCCACCGCAGAAACCGGCGTTGAAGGAACAATTGAAATTCCTGCTTTTTTTCCAAGCGAATGAATTTTCTGTATAAGCCTGTGGGAATGCACGCAGGCTTCGTGATGGAACGTAATCCAGTCCGCGCCGGCCGCGGCGAACGATTCCACCTGCTCCTCCGGATGCTCAACCATAAGGTGCACATCAAAAGGCAGCGGGGAATATTTTCTAAGACATTTTACAACAGGCTGCCCATAAGAAATCTGGGGCACAAAACGACCGTCCATTACATCGATATGAACGGCGGAACCGCCATTTTTTTCCACAAGGGCAAGAGCATTTTTTAAATCAGCCAGGTCAGCGCTAAGCAAAGACGGCGCAAGAATTCCATTTTTCATTGTGTACTATAATAGCATACAGAACAGGCTTCTGCAACGAAGCCATTAATTATTAGGCTTAATTTCGAGTTTTTTTTGCAAATTATGTAAAGAATGCTCTCGGCATATTTCCAATTTGTTCAGATGGATTTGGCTCGCGCTACGCTTGTATTAATTCGGGTGCTCCGCACTTTAATTAATTCAATCGCCAAAAATCTTCACAAATTGCAAATCTGCCTGCGCTTTTATTCTTTTTATAAAAAACTCGACATTCAGGCTATTATTAATAAAACTGTTTACGGCGGTATTTCCACGCCCGCGATATATTGCGCCGTGCTGGAACGGTTTTGACGGCTCCGCCGGCAAAAGGATTTTGCGAAGCAAAAGACCGCGCGCAAGCAGGCCGTGGAAGTGCGGTTTTCTGGAGGAACCTGGCGGGAAAGGGAAATTTGCCGCTAAAAAAAATCTTGGCGCCCTGAAAAATGAAAAAAAATTAAAAAATTGCAAAAACACTCTTGACAGATAAGTATTTTGCCTGTATAAACTTTGTTCCATTTTTAGTAAAAATTCACATTTTAATTGACTAAATTCCCTATTCTGCTATAATAGAACTTACCGCTTATGGATATTCAAACTGAAAGAGGATTAAAAGAAGCTTTTGATTTCCTTGAAGCTGGAAATCCTGAAGAAGCCAGCAAAATTGTTCAGAACAGTTTTCTTTATGATTCTGTCAGCCCGGAACTGATATTTACCTCGAACTGCTGCAACCGCTGGATTGACTACATAAGAAACGTGATGTTTCAGGAAAATCCCATGGAGCGCGGAGAATCGCTTCTTGCCGAATGGAAAAATTTTCTTTGCTACGTGAAGGCCCAGGATTTTGTATATCAGCCGACGGTCTATGCAATTTGCCGCGGAGTTTTTTCGCTTGCGCTGCAGAATTTCAACCGTCTTCTTAACGAGAAGGACCCCGTTATAAAAGCTGATGTCCTTAGAAAGACAGGTCTTTGCTACAAAAAGCTCGGTGAATTTGAAAACGCGAAAATGTGCCTTGCGCAGGCCAATTCGCTTCATCAGGGACAGGCGGCGGTTCTTGCGGACTTGGCGGACTGCTACGCCTTGTGCGGAGAGGACAAGTATTCAAAAGTGCTTTTCAGGGAAGCGTTTTTTATAGATCCCAAGAAAATAGACCTTGAATACCTGGATTCGCCGCTTATAAACCAGCTTGCGGAAAAAACAGAGGAGCAGGGCTACAGCGGAGCGCTTCTGAATGCGTGGATTCCGGTTTACGGCGTGCTGTGGGGAGTTTTTTCCATACGAAGAAACCTTAAGCCGCAGGAAGTAGCAAGGCTGCGTCAGGAAATTTACGCCATGGAGAACGAACACAAGGATCCTTCAAGAGATTCCGAGATTCTGGTTCCAAGGCTGATAAATAAATATTTTTGGCTTATTGATTACTGCCAGACTGTAAACGACACGAGGCTTATCAATGAGATTTTATTAAAAATAAAAATTCTGGACACTGAAATATACAGGATGTATGTAAAGTAACAGAAGGGCAAGAGTTTATAAAAAGCCGGGCTTAATCATACTAAACGGCCGGCTTTAACAGAAAAGGGGTTTTTTATGGCAGAACTTATGAATTCCGTGCAGGAGATGCTCAAAGAAGAAACTTGGACGCGCGCCGCAATTTCCAACTACACGAAAGAAAAGCTTGTTGAACTTTCGGGAATAATTGAAAAGGCGCGGGAAGAAAACTGTCTTTCCGAACTTAAAGAAATCTGCGACGAGCAGCTCTCTCATTCCCGGGAAAGCATCATAGCCCTTTACATCTCCGGAATGATTTCCCTGAAGGAAGGTATCCTTGACGAATCCTCACTGCGCGAGCTTGTCGACATCTTCCAGAAAAACCACAAGGAAAATGTTGTTGAATACATCTGCCAGACAATCATTGATGAGAACGGAAACAATATTTTTGCGCTTAGAACGCTGGCAGAGGCATACCGCGCCGAAAACAAGGATGAGGTATGGGATTTCTACAAAAAAATAGTCAAGCTTGATTTTGAGGAAGCCGACCTTGCAAAAGCCCTTGGCGAGCACTTTGAGGAAACCGACAAAGAAACTGCGGTTGATTATTATAAAAAGGCAATCCTGAGATATACAAACGTAAAGAACATAAACGCCATAAAGGAGCTCTGGACAAAGCTTATCGAGCTTATTCCTGAGGAAGTGGACTTCTTCCAGCTTGTAAAGAGAAAGATTGCAAAAACTCTTGGCGAGGACAAAACGGCGGTTCTCCTTCAGGAGCTTTACACAAAATACAAGACTATGGCTCCGAAAGAACTTAAATACTGGGACATAGCAATCGGTCTTTTGAAGGAAATCCTTCACATTGACAACGGAGACATCTGGGCCCGCCGCGAGCTTGTTGACTGCTACAAGAACAAATACGAAGGACACAGCCACCTTGACGACTACATACGCTCGTCAGATTTGACTGCAAACTACAGAAACGTGTTCGAGGCGATAAACGACTTTGAAAAGCACATCGCATTTGACGAAAAAAGCTATGTATTCCACAAAACCTGGGGCGTAGGCCAGATTGGAAAAGTAAGCGACGACAAGCTTTACATCTGGTTCGGAAAAACCGCTCCTTCAAAAAAAGACCCGAAGAAAAAGACAAAGGTATACGACACCATGTCATTGAAGATGGCTGTAAGCGCGCTTACACCGCTTGCGAACGACCACATCTGGGTTCTTAAGGCAAAGAAGGTCGTCGAGGTTCTTGATAAGAACGGAACTCCTGTCCTTGACGGAAAAACAGGAAAACCGCTTACAGTTCCGCTTAAAGAAAAAATAAAGGACGACAAGGCGTGGGCTTTAAGGACAATCATCAAGAGTTTCGGCAACAGCTGCGACTTCAAGAAAATCAAGGCTGAGCTTGTTCCTTCTGTCCTTACAGCCGGCGAGTGGACTTCATGGAATTCATCTGCAAAAAGAATCCTTGAGACAGACTCTTCTTTCGGTGTGAATCCAAACGATATTTCGCAGTACATAATTGTAAACGACATTACTCCTGAACAGAAGCTTGCGAACGAATTCAAGGCCCAGAAGCACTTCTTTGCAAGAATTGATATTCTTATGAAATACGTGAACAAAGACGAGACTGACAAGACGAGCGACTTGTTCGCGGAAATGTTCAGCTATTTTGTAGGATACGTAAAAACCCTTGAATCAGAAGAGATTTTCCCGAAAGTAAATGAGCAGATTCTAGCATCTTACCTTGTAGTACAGAACGTTTCCGCCCAGATCAAGGAGCTTGCGTACAAGCCTTCGGTTACTTTCCAGCAAATATATTCAAAAATCGAAGATCCGCGCGAAATGTACCTTACCTTGAAGGATACAAAAAACACAACTTTGCGCCACGACTTCCTTGCAAACATAAAAATGCTTCCAAACTGGGCGGACGAATACATCCGCCTGTTCCCGACTGTTCTTTCAGGCGAAATGATTTCGCACCTTCTGAACAACAACCAGGAAGAGAAGCTTCAGAACCTCGCTGTTACGGCATTTGAAAACTGCCGCGACTACAGAAACGCAGTGCTTTACTTCTTCAAGGAATGTCAGGACGCTGAATGGTTCAAGAACGCAGGAATTCCTTACGAACGCCAGATAATCGCCCTTGTACAGCTTATACAGCTTGCATACCGCGAAATCACCAACCACGTGAATTCTACGGACAACAAGAAAATCATTGAAAACGCCACAAACCTTCTTTTTGGAAAAGACAGGATTTTTGACTATATGTTCTCCAGCGATGAAGATACAGTTAAGCGCATATACACTCTTATTGACGACGCGGAAGGCCTTGAGCCAAACTTCAAGGCTCTTATGAGAAACAGAATTCTTGAAAAATATCCTGACTTCAAATTCCACGTTACAGAAGAAAAATCCGCCGCTCCAAAGGGAATGCTCGTTACAAGCGCAAAACTCGAGGAAAAGAAGGCGCTGCTTGATGACCTTCAGACCGTACAGATTCCGCAGAACGCGCAGGAGATTGACGAAGCCAGGGCGAAGGGCGACCTTAAGGAAAACGCCGAATACAAGGCCGCAAAAGAACACCAGCACTATCTTAACACCCAGGTTGCAAAACTTACTTCCGAGCTTAACCGCGCGGTCATCTTTGACCCTACTACAATCACAACGGCGATTGTTTCTTTCGCAACAGTCGTTACACTGCACAACAACAAGGATGACAAGGATGAAACCTACACAGTTCTTGGACCATGGGAATCTGATCCGGACAACGGAATCATATCTTACATGGCGCCGTTCGGAAACGCGATTATGAACGCAAAAGTTGGTGAAAACCTTAAATTCGACATCAACGAATACAGCTACGATTACACTGTAAAGTCAATCAAGGCGGCAAAAATCTAACACTACGCGCGAAGGAGATAAAATCCGGGCTCTTGCACCGGCGCTCCTTCCGCAGCGGATAAACAAAAATCCCCTGTTATCGGAATTTCCAGTAACAGGAGATTTTTTATTCCCTAAAATACAGTATTCTGATTTTTTAAGAACATGATGCAGGCTGCTATTCAACCTGCCCTATAAAATACTTTTTCTTTCCGCGGCGGATAATCAAAAGCTTTCCTTCAATCGCCATTGACTTTGTAATCATCGCGTTTTCATCGGTAAGAACTTCGCCGTTTACGGAAACAGCCTTCGCTCCGATGAATTCCCTGGCTTCACGCCTTGACTGGGCGATTTTATTGTTCACCAGAACGTCTATCAGCGGCTCATCTTTTTCAAATTTGAAAGACGGAACTGATTTCATTCCTGACATAATGTCCTTCGCAGAAAGGCCTTTAAAATCGCCGGCAAAGAGTTTCTGGCTCACGTTCACAGCATTGTCAGCCTCCTCTTTTCCGTGAATGTCTTTTACAACTTCCCACGCAAGGGTTTTCTGCGCAATTCTTGTTTCTGGATGAGCCTGCTGTTCGGCATAAATTTCTTCAATCTTTTCTTTTGAAAGGAATGTGAAAACCTTAAGATATTCAAGAACCTTGGCGTCATCCGTGTTGATAAGATACTGATAAATTTCGTAGGCGGAAGTCTTGTTCTTGTCAAGCCAGAGCGCATTTCCCTCGGACTTTCCGAATTTCTTTCCGGTTGAATCAAGAATCAGAGGCATTGTGAACGCATAAGCAGTCTTATCAAGCATTTTGCGGATTAAATCAACGCCTGTTGTGATGTTTCCCCACTGGTCGCTTCCGGCGACTTCCATTATGCAGTTTTTTTCCTGATAAAGGTGAACAAAATCATAGCCCTGCATGAGCATATAGGAAAATTCCGCATAGGTTATGCCGTTTTCAAGGCGGCGCTGGATAATATCCTTTCCAAGCATATAGTTTACGTTGATGTATTTACCAATATCGCGCAAGAAATTCAGGAATGTATAATCCTTAAGCCAATCGTAGTTGTCCACAAGCTCCGCATTTGGAACAAGACGTGAAACCTGCGCACGGATTCCTTCAATATTATGGTTCACAGCCTCTTCCGAAATAATTTCCCGCTCGGCGGTCGGACGAGGGTCGCCGATTCTTCCTGTAGCGCCGCCGCAAAGAAGAACAGCGTGGTGTCCTGCATTCGTAAGGCGCTTTGCCATGCACAAAGATGAATAATGACCTAAATGAAGGCTGTCAGCAGTAGGATCTGTTCCCCAATAAAAACTGAACGGCTTTCCGTCCAGAACTTTCTGCAATTCGCTTTCTTCACCGGCAACATCTTTTATAAGACCGCGCCATTTCAGATCTTCAAACAATGACATATTTCAATTCCTATATAGTTTTTTTTGAATAATTAAGTATAATCATTTATGTAAAATTATGAAAGACACAACAGTAAAAAGAAATTTTATTTTCGCGCTCTGCTTTTTTACGTTCTGCGCAGGCATTTTTTCCATGGGAATCGGCCCTCAGGCTGACTTTACAGCCGGAATGGACGGAAGCGATGTGATTGCGCAGGCAGGAATTTCATGTTCCATAAAAAATGACAACATTCCGCTGGTAATTTCTGTTGCGACAGACTACGATTTTTCCGCAGATTCATTCAACGTATCTGCAACCGGTGATTACTGGCTTTTCAACCCGATGATTGGAAATTACTGTTCTTTTTATACAGGTCCGGGAGCCTGCATTGGGGGTTCATTTTTTGCCGGCAATGCGTTTTTATGCGCCGCGCCGCGCGCTGTGCTTGGCTTCAGCTGGATTTTTTACGACGGTTTCCTTGAATATTTTGTTCAGGCAGCCGCGCAACCGGAATGGAAAATTGGCGCGGAAACGGAATTCGCGCTAAAAATTCCATGCAACGCAGGAATAAGGCTCTACTTTTAGAAAAGCTCAATTTTATACGAGCCGTTTCCTTCTTTTCCAAGCAGTTCCGCAAGATACGGCAGGACTGACTCAAGATGCTCCTTTAATCCCCAGCAGGGACGCACCGCAAACATTCCGCTTCCGTAAAGGCGCGGCTTTTCGCTTCCGATTGATTTTTCAAGCGCTGTCTCGGTATGGCTGTCTTCTGTATCAACAAGAAGCCGGGCGTCCAGAATTTCTGTGTGGCTGTCGCGGTTTTTTGCGGCGGAAAGAATAGACTGCTTCATGTTTTCTATTTCTTCAGATTTATTCGCAAGAAGCGGATACCACAGAAGAACCGTGGCCGCGCTCCATTTTTTGTGCGCCGCGGAAAGAAGCTCGGCGGCATCTGTGTAATCAGATTTTTCCTCGTAGCTTGGGTCGCAAAGAATCGCGCCGCGCTTTATTGCAGGAGGAATATTTTTTTTAAGGATGTTCCAGCCGGAATCGTTCAGCAAGTTTACGGAGCAAGAGGGCTTTAACCTTTCAACATTTTTTTTAAGAGACTCAAATTCTGTCCTGTGAAGCTCCGTAAGGTTTATGAACGAGCCTTTTTTTGAAAAAGAAATTTCAAACGCCGGGCTTCCGGGATAAAAGCCATTTTCAAGGGATTTTTTTACAAAGTCCAAATATGGCGCAAGCGCGGAAGGCATCTCCGTGGCATTGTTTTTATATTCTGAAAGAAGCCTTTCAATTCCAAGCCTGGCCTCGCCGGTTTTCAGCGCATTTTCAGCCATCAAATCATAAAGTCCTGAACCTGCGTGCGTGTCAAAAAATGAATACGGTTTTTCTTTTTTGTTAAGATATTCAAGCACATAAAGCAAAGTCACGTGCTTTAAAATATCAGCGTGATTTCCGGCATGAAAACTGTGCAGATAGGAAAGCATTCTGTTTCTCCAGAGAAATTATTTAAGCCTGTCAATTTCTTCCAGCCAGACCGCGGCGCTCGCATCGCTTGGCATACGCCAGTCGCCGCGCGGAGAAAGATTTACAGTTCCGATTTTTGCTCCGTCCGGCATACAGCTTCGCTTAAACTGCTGAGTAAAAAATCTTCTGTAAAAAATTCTAAGCCACTTCAGTTTAAAATCGTGCGTATACGGAAGAGCGGAATTATCCGCAAGGTACAAGATTTTTGCAGGGCTAAAACCGAACCGCAGGAGATAATAAAGAAAAAAATCGTGAAGCTCGTACGGACCTACCAAATCTTCAGTTTTCTGCGCGATATTTCCGTTTTCAGGGGGAAGAAGCTCCGGACTTACAGGAGTTTCCAGAATATCTTTCAACACCGCTGAAAGCTCTGTATCTTTGGAATCATCTGAAAACCATTCAACAAGAAACCTTACCAGGGTCTTTGGAACTGAAGAATTTACGCCGTACATGCTCATCTGGTCGCCGTTGTAAGTACACCAGCCTAGAGCAAGCTCGCTTAAATCGCCGGTTCCAATAACAATCCCGTTAGTTTTATTCGCAATATCCATAAGAACCTGGGTTCTTTCCCTTGCCTGCGAATTCTCATAAGTAATGTCGTGTTTTTTTTCGTCCTGACCGATGTCCCGAAAATGAAGGCGCACACTTTCCGCAATTGGAATTTCCAGAAGTTCCGCGCCGCATTTTTTTGCAAGCATACAGGCATTTTTGTAAGTTCTGTCAGTTGTGCCGAAGCAAGGCATAGTAACAGCTTTTATTCCGCTCCGGCTTATTCCGCACAAATCAAAAGCGCGGCAGGCGACAAGAAGCGCAAGCGTTGAATCAAGTCCGCCGGAAAGCCCTATTACGCAGGAAGAGCAGCGGATGTGCCTAAGCCTTTTTGCAAGTCCTTCCGCCTGAAGCTGAACAACAGAAGAGCAGCGTACGGCGCGTTCGGTTTTTCCACCCGGAACAAAAGGATGCGACTCCACGGATCGTTTCAAATCCTTTATCCGCCTGGAAGCCAGATTCAAGTCTACGAAGATTTTACGGTATTTTTTTTCAGCAAAATCCGCGCACTGAGCAAAAGTCATTGATTTTCTACGCTCCTGAACAATGCGTTCCAAATCAATATCACAGACAAGGAGCTCATTCTCAAAAAGCGGTGATTCTGCCAGAACAGAACCGTTTTCCGCAATCATGGAATGTCCGGAAAAAACCATATCCTGAGAAGACTCGCCGCATCCGGCGTTTGCATACAGATACGCTGAAATAGTATGTGCCGACTGCATTTTCACAAGATTCTTACGGTATTCAGCTTTTCCAATAATTTCGTTAGAGCCGCTTAAATTTGCAATAACTGTCGCGCCGGCAAGAACGTGTCCGGAAGAAGGCGGAACAGGAACCCACAAATCCTCGCAGAGCTCAACGCCCAGAACAAAGTCCGGACAACCGGAATCGCCTATAAGTATATCCGCGCCAAACGGAACTGAAGGATTTTTTTCTGAAAGGAACACGGTTTCAGGAAGATTCTTTGACGCCGGAGAAAACCAGCGGCGTTCATAGAATTCGCCGTAATTTGGAACAAAAGTCTTAGGGACAAGGGCAAGTATTTTTCCCCTGAACAGGACAGCCGCGCAGTTGTACAGCGCATTTTCCACAGCGACGGGAAGCCCCGCAAGGACAAGGCAATCGCAGGAAGAAGTTTTTTTTGCAATTCGCTCAAGGTTTTCTACGGCAGAAGCCTGAAGCCTTCTCTGCTGGAATAAATCTCCGCATGTATAGCCTGTTAAGCAGAGCTCCGGAAAAACCAGAAGGCTGACGTTATTTTCACATGCGGCCCGCACAGAATCTATAATTTTATCTGCATTAAAACAGCAGTCCGCAACAACCAAGTCGGGCGAAGCGCAGGCTGCCCTAAAAAAACCGTAATTCATGCGTCAAGTCTATCATTTTTCAGGGTTCTTTTCATCATTTTTTACAGGCGGAGTTGATTCTTTTTTTACGCTACAAAAATATCCGCCGTCCTCAAGATAGCGTCTGCGCGTCATTATAAGCCCAATCAGCTCCTGATACATATTAAAATCGACCTCAAGAGCCATCGGAAGCAAAAAATATTCTGTCTCATCGCAATAGCGTTCAATAAATTTCGGGTCGGTAACATAGCCCAGCGAAATCATATTTGAAATTCTGTCCGCGCATTTAAGTACCTTTGCCCGCTGGCTTCCTGTATCAAGAATTCTTTTCAGAAACTGGCGCTTATCCTCATCCCCCTGCCGGGTAACTTCCAGGACAAGCTCAAGAACCTGCGGGCCTTCCTCGTCGGCGTTTATTATCAGATTCTTGTCAAACCCGGGAATATCCTCAACTGTATCATGAATAATAGATGCCTTCAGCAGGACTGAATCTATATAGCCGTAATCTATAAGGATTGCCAGCGTATCCATCTGGTGACGGAACATATTTCCGCCGGCATGCCGGGCTTTTCCAATAAGAGCCGTAGAAAGCTGCATAAAAGGAGCAAGATGCATATCGCTCAGCTTTTGCATTTCACTGTTTTTCATGTTCTGTGAACGTTCAATTTTCATCTCATACTTAGCTTTTTTCATGAACCTGCCCCCATTATATTTTTTTTCTGCCGATTTAAAGACTCTTTAAATATGAACGGAGCTTTTCAATCGCGCGGATGCTTTCGTTCATTCGGTCGCGCTCCTGCTGGACAATTTCCGGCTTTGCGTGCAATGCAAAGTTTCCGTTCAATTTCGCCTCGCTCCGGCGGACATATTCAGACTCAGTGTCAATCTGCTTCTGAAATCTTGTTTTTAATGACTCTTTGTCAATATTTTCGTCCACAATTATAAACGCCTCAAATCCTGTTCCTACAGCGCCGATAGCCTTTTCTGGTTTTTCAGAAACGAACTCCGTCTTAGACGCTCCAACAAGAAGCTCAATCATATCGACTTTTTCTTTTGTAACTTCCGCCGGTGAACCTGGCGTTACAAGGATTGCGATATGGATTTTGCTTGCAGGATCCAATCCGCATTCCACGCGCAAAGCGCGGATTTTTCCGATAAGATCCTTTAGAACTTCAAAACGGGCTGAAACTTCCTTATTTTCCCGGGCGCCGGAATGCTCAGGATACGGAGCGTTTATAATCATTCCTGTATATTCAGAGTTAGAGACGATTTTATTGTCACCAGCCTGTTTTCGCGCGGCGACAATTTCTTCAACCGGAAGCTTTGAATAAATTTCTTCCGTGACAAACGGCAGGTATGGATGCAAAAGCCTCAGGCTTTCTTCAAGCAGATTCAAAAGAACGGAAGCCTGACGGTCCTTTTCCGCATTGTCGCCATTTTTGAATGAAAGCTTAGACGCTTCAACGTACCAGTCGCAGAATTCATTCCAGAAATATTCCATTATCGCGCTCGCAGCGTCATTGTAGCGGTAAGACTCAAGAGCCTCGCGCGCATTTTTCGCCGCTTTATCAAGGCATGAATAAATCCATACATCAAGCTCGTTCAAATCGGAATCTTTTACAGGAACAATATTTCTTCCGTCAAGGTTTCCAAGAAGATAGCGGCTTGCGTTCCATACTTTGTTGCAGAAGCGTGAGCCTAGCTTAAACGAATCCTTGTCGATAAGAATATCCTGTCCCTGGGCGCACATAAACGCAAGGGTGAATTTCAACGCGTCCGAACCGTAAATGTCAATAATCTCAAGAGGATCGATTCCGTTGCCCAACGACTTTGACATTTTCCTGCCCTGCTTGTCGCGGACAAGGCCGTGGATATAAATATCATGGAACGGAACTTTTCCAGTAAATTCAAGGGAAGCCATAATCATTCGGCTGACCCAGAAGAAAATAATATCGTAGGCTGTAACCAGCGCTGAAGTCGGGAAGAATTTTTCAAAGTCATCAGTTTTTTCCGGCCATCCTAGCGTAGAAAACGGCCAGAGCCATGAAGAAAACCATGTATCAAGAACATCCGGATCCTGCTCAAGTTTTTCCTTTGCGGCATGGCATTTAGGACATTCACAAGGGTCCTCGCGGCTTACGATTGTCTCTCCGCAAGACTGGCAGTACCATACAGGAATTCTGTGTCCCCACCAGAGCTGGCGCGAAATACACCAGTCGCGGATTGTTGTAAGCCAATGCTCATATGTATTTTCCCATTTTCTAGGGAAGAACTGAATCTCGCCGTCTTTCCAGGCTTTTAACGCCTTGTCTGCAAGCGGCTGCATTTTTACAAACCACTGATAAGAAAGATAAGGCTCTACGACTGTATTGCAGCGGTAACAATGTCCGACAGAATGCGTGATTTTCTCTTCGCCCTTAAAAAGTCCGGCGTCCGTCAGATCCTGGAGAATAAGAGCACGAGCCTTTTCGCAGGTAAGACCGCGGTACTTTTCAGGGCAGTTCTCGTTCAAAGTTCCATCAGGATTCAGAAGATTTATAACTTCAAGATTATTTCTCTGCGCAACCTGCCAGTCGTTCGGGTCATGGGCAGGAGTAATTTTTACCATGCCAGTCCCGAATTCCTTGTCGACATAGCTGTCGGCAATAACCGGAATAACGCGGTCTGTCAAAGGAAGCTTTAATTTTTTTCCGACAATATCCTTGTAGCGCTCGTCAGACGGATTTACCGCGACCGCCGTATCGCCGAGCAAAGTTTCCGGACGGGTTGTGGCAACTTCAATTCTTGTAGAACCGTCAGGAGCAGGACCATCCGCATATTCATACCAGATGTGGTACATTGCGCCGGCGGTATCCTTGTGGTCAACCTCATCATCGGCAAGGGCAGTTCCGCAGCGCGGACACCAGTTTACAAGATAATGTCCTTTATAGATAAGTCCGCGCTCATACAAAGTAACAAAAACCTCGCGGACAGCCTTAGAAAGACCTTCATCCATAGTAAAGCGCTCGCGTTCCCAGTCAGTTGAATTTCCAAGTTTACGCTGCTGCTTTACAATTATATCGTGATGCTGATTTTTTACCTGCCAGGTTCTTTCCAAAAAAGCGTCGCGGCCCAAATCATTGCGCGATTTTCCTTCTTTTTTAAGCTGGCGCTCAACAACATTCTGCGTTGCGATTCCGGCATGGTCAGTTCCAGTCACCCACAAAGTATTGTCACCCTTCATCCTGTGGTAGCGAACGACAATATCCTGCAAAGTATTGTTCAAACCGTGTCCCATGTGCAGAACTCCGGTAACATTCGGCGGAGGAATCACCACAGAATAAACGCCGGTTTTTCCACCGCACTTTCCGCAGCCGCATTTTTCAAAATTTTCGTGGACAGGCGACTCTTTATCGCTTGCCGGCTTAAAATAGCCGTTCTTTTCCCATTCGTTATAAATTCGGTCTTCAAAATCTTTCGGATTATAAGCTTTTTCTAGTTCAATTGCTTTCATAAGGAACTATTTTAATGAATTAGACCGTTATTTTCAATTCGTTTTTTTATGAAGGGCTCCCGCCCTACGTCTCAAACCTTCGGTTTTAGCAAGTTTCACGCAAGCGTTCAACATCTAAAACCTTCGGTTTTCGACTACCCTCCCGGCACGGGACCGCGCTCCGCTGGTCGGATTTTTTATTCTTTCAAGCTGTTTCCTGTGCAAAGGGTGTAATACCGCCCTTTTTGCGCAATCAAGGTCTCGTGGTTTCCGCGCTCAATTATCCTGCCCTGCTCAAGCACCAGAATCTCATCTGCGTTTCTGATTGTAGAAAGCCTGTGCGCAATCACAAAAACCGTCCTGCCGCGCATAAGGCTATCCATTCCGTCCTGAATAAGTTTTTCAGTCCTTGTGTCCACGGAGCTTGTGGCTTCATCCAGAATAAGAACCGGAGGATTTGCAACAGCAGCGCGCGCAATGGAAAGAAGCTGCCTCTGCCCCTGGCTTAAACTTCCGCCGTCGCCGGAAATCACAGTTTCATAGCCATTTTCAAGATGATTTATAAACGAGTCTGCGTTCGCAAGCTTTGCGGCGTTTTCAATCTGCGCCCTGCTCGCATCAAGATTTCCGTATTTTATGTTTTCAAGGATTGTTCCGGTAAAAAGATGCGTATCCTGCAAAACCATTCCAAGCGACCGCCGCAAGTCATTTTTTGCAATCTCGTTCAGTGGAATTCCATCGTAGAAGATTTTTCCGTTTCCGTCTGGAACATCGTAAAAACGCGTAAGAAGATTTGTAATAGTCGTCTTCCCGGAACCGGTAGAGCCTACAAGCGCGATTTTCTGCCCCGGCTCGGCATGAATCGAAATATCATGCAGGACAGTCTTTTTTAATGTATAGCCAAAATCAACGTGCTCAAACACAACATCACCTTTCATCGGAACAAGGCTTCCGTCCGAACTGTTCTTCCAGGACCATTCGCCTGTGTACGCAAAGCACTGCCGGTTTTTAAATGAATTTACAAGTGTGATTCTTCCTTCGTTTGTCTCCGGGATTTCATCAATTACATTAAAAATCCGTTCCGCTCCGGCAAGCGCATTCAAAATCGAATTAAAAAACTGGCTTATCATTGTCACAGGGCGGCTGAAATTTCTTGTGTACTGCAAAAATGCCGCAATCGTCCCAATATCGTGAATCCCGAAAATAACAAAAAAAGCGCCGAAAACAGAAACAAGGGCATACTGAAAATGCCCCAGATTTCCCATCACCGGCCCAAGAATATTTCCGTAAGTGTTCGCGCGCGTTCCGGCGCGGCAAAGCTCGTCATTCAAGACATTGAACCGCTCTATCGACTCCTGCTCGTGGTTGAAAATTTTTACGGCTTTCTGGCCTTCAATAAGCTCTTCAACATATCCGTTCAATTTTCCAATATTTTTCTGCTGCTCGCGGAACGACTCCGCTGATTTTTTTCCAATTTTCGCCGCAAGGAACATCATGACAACCAAGGTGACAACAACTACAACCGTAAGAACCGGCGAAAGAAGCAGCATCATCAGAAAAACACCTGCAACCGTAAGCAATGACGACATAAGCTGCGGCACAGTCTGACCGAGCATATCGCGCAGAGTATCAGTGTCGCTGGTAAAACGGCTCATAAGCTCACCGTGCGTGTGCGAATCGTAAAAATTTATAGGAAGGGATTCCAGCCTGGCGAACAAATCCGTGCGGATACGGCGCAAAAGACTTGAACTGATGTGAAGCATTAGCCGCGCGTTCAGCCAGTTCGCAAAGACTCCGGCAACAAAAACAACGGAAACCTTTAAAAGAAGCATAAAAAAATTCCTGAAATCCGGATTTTTCCGGCCAATCATAGGAATAATAAAATCGTTCAAGACCGGCTTTATGATGTACGAACTTAAAATGTCAGCGCCGGCCGCTATTATCACGCAGACAAAAACCAGAATCCACAGGGCCTTGTAATTTCCCATATATTCAAGAATTCTTTTTATCGTCTTTTTTGTATTCTTTGGCTTTTGAAGTCCTTTAATTTTTACAGGTGGCATTTATTCCTCTTTATTAAGCGCAAATTTCATCCGTGCATTTAATTTATATCAGCGTCGCCCATGCTGGCCTGACTTTCAAAAACTTCCCTGTATATTCTGCTTGTATTTAAAAGTTCATCATGAGTTCCGCTTTCAGTTATTTTTCCATCGTCCAGAACAAAAATAACATCCGCATCTTTTACAGAAGAGATTCTCTGCGCAATTATTATTTTTGTTGTCTCAGGATGCGACGAACGTAGCGCTTCGCGAATCCTTTTTTCCGTAGCCGTATCGACCGCGCTTGTTGAATCATCCAGAATAAGAATCTTTGGATTCTTTAAAAGCGCGCGGGCTATGCAAAGCCTTTGTTTCTGTCCGCCGGAAAGATTCACTCCGCCCTGCCCCAGCTCCGTATCGTATCCATCCGGAAGGCTTTTTATAAATCCGTCGGCATCGCTTGCCTTGCAGGCCCTTTCAATCTCCTCATCAGAAGCGTGTTTGTTTCCCCATTTCAGGTTTTCCTTTATTGTTCCGCTAAAAAGCACGTTTTTCTGAAGAACTACCGCGACATTGTCCCTAAGAGATTTCAAAGCGTATTTTTTTACATCAATTCCACCTACTTTCACAGTTCCGGAAAACGCATCGTAAAGCCTTGGAATAAGCGACACAAGCGTTGTTTTTGAAGAGCCTGTTCCACCGATAATCCCGACCATCGCTCCGCTTTTTATGTGAATGTTTATATCCGAAAGCACAAGATTCTGACTGTTTTTAGTGTAGCTGAAGCATACGTTCTCAAAGTCAACAGAACCGTCTTTTACTGTTTTCTCAGCATTTTCCAGCTCAGAAATATCAGGAGTTTCATCCAGAACCTGACAAATTCTTGTTACGCTTGCGCGGGAAAGGACAAGGTTCACAAAAATCATTCCAATCATCATCAGCGACATAAGGATTTGCGTTACGTATGTTAAGAAACTTACCAGCTCACCGGCCTGCATAGAGCCATGCACAATCATTTTTCCGCCGAACCAAAGGACAAAAATAATGCAGGCATATATGACGAATTCCATAATCGGCATTAGGACAATTACAATTCTTTCCGCCCGGACCTGCGCCTGTTTTACATTTTCCGCGGCATCCACAAATTTCTCGTTTTCAAAATCGCCCCGGACAAATGCTTTTACAACGCGGATTGCAATAAGGTTTTCCTGCACAATGCTGTTCATTCTGTCATACTTTTTTAGCATTTCCGAAAAACGCGAATACGCCGCGGAAGAAAGGAGCGCAATCGAAATGGCCAGAAACGGAATCGCGGCGGCAAAAATCAGCGCAAGCCGTGAATTTATCCTGAACGCCATAATTGTTCCTGCCGCAAGCATAAACGGCGCCCTGAAACAAATCCTGCAGAGCATCTGGTATACGTTCTGAACATTTGTAACATCAGTTGTAAGCCGGGTAACAAGACTTGCCGAACTGAAACGGTCCACATTCGCAAAAGAAAAGTCCTGAATTTTATTAAAGAGCCTGCTCCTTAGATTCCGCGCAAACCCTAAAGATGCGACAGCCGAAAACCTTGCTCCGCCAGCGCCAAAACAAAGAGAAACAAAAGCGCAGGCAATCATTATTCCGCCGGTACGCAAGACATAGGAAAGATTATGCTCCGCAATCCCTACGTCAATAATTTTTGCCATAAAAAAGGGAATGAGAGTTTCCATTGCGACTTCCCCGATCATAACAACAGGAGCCAGAAAAGTGTTCAGCCAGTATTTTTTTTCAAGGCCATAAGTAATTTTTTTAATCGTGTTCATTTTTTGCGCAAATCAATTCTTTTAGAAAATCGTTCCACATCTTTTCGTTCCAGCGGAATTCTTTCATAAACTTATTGTTCAACATTCCAAAGCCGTGCTTTCCCCATTCGTAAACGGCGAGCATGGAAGGAATTTTTTTTGCCTGAAGCGCCTCGTAAAGCGCAAGACTGTTTCTATAGTCAACAACAGGGTCATCAAGGCAGACAACAACATAAGTCGGGGGCATATTCCCAGGAATATTAAGTTCCAGCGAAAATTCGTTTTTTCGCGCATCAGACTGATTTTTTCCCAGAAGGCTTTTTCTGCTCCACCGGTGCGAAATTTCGTCGTTCATGCTTACAACAGGATAAACAGGAATGCAAAAATCTGGGCGAAGGCTGACTTCATGCGGAATCCCAAGCTTTACAAGCTCGTCGTGCGAGTCAGAAAACGCTCCTGCCATTGCGACAAGGTGGCCGCCGGCAGAATAACCGATTACACCGACTTTGTTCACGTCAATTGAATATTCTTCCGCATTTTCGCGGACAAGCTGAATCGCCCTCTGAATATCCTGAAGCATCGCAGGATGATGGAATCCGTTTCCGGCAGTCCTGTAGCGCAGTGTAAAAGCCGAGACACCTTTTAATGCAAACCATTCCGCCGTCATGTAGCCTTCGTTGTAAAGCCCCAGATGATGATAGCTTCCGCCGGGACATATAATTACAGCCGCGCCGGTATTTTCCCCGGATGCAGGATGGAAATACATTGTGGAATTATATTTTTTCATCTCCGGAACGTCTTTCCAGATTTTAACCGGAATTCCGCCTTTTGCAAAAACAGCGGAAGAAATCAGTAAGACTGAAATGATTAGAAAATTCTTTTTCACACAAAAATTATATCAAAATGAAAAAACATAGCAAACGCAATATAACCTTAATTTCGAGTTTTTTTACAAATTCTGAAAGAACGCTCTCGGCTTATTTCCAATTTGCTCAGATGGATTTGGCTCGAATTCGGGTGCTCCGCACTTTTATTAATTCAATCGCCAAAAATCTTCACAAATTGTAAATCTGCCTGCGCTTTTATTCTTTTTACAAAAAACTCGACATTCGGGCTAACCAAAACAACGTCAACATGGAATTTTAAGAACCGCAAGGTTCTGTAGGATTTTTTCCATCATAACAAAACTTTCTTCGGTAAGAGAATCGAAATTATCCTGCCGTGTGTGGAATTTTTTCCATGACGCGGGAATCATTTTTTCCAGGAACGATTTTTCCACGTCCTGCGGAACTTTGCGGTTCAGCACAAAATCCTCAAGATACGGAAAACGAACAAGATTGAACATATATTCATTCGCCTCATCTACAGGAAGCATTGTAACCGCGACCGCGGCTATTCCATGCGCAAGGAATCCGGCGTTGTCGCTGTAAGGAACAGGAAGTGAAACGAATTTTCCGTCGCAGGATGAACGCAGAATCCGGGCGATGCGCGATTCAATGGAAAAAAAACTGTTCCTGAATTTTGAACCGGCTTTCAAGGGTACAAAGCTCTTAGAAAGCACCGGAACTGTTCCACGGCCAACGCAGTCAAAAACGTAGACATCGTCGTCAACAATATTAAGCCGCTTAAAGACATTTGCAAGCCCAAAAGCCCCCTGCGCCGAAACCGGATTTTCCGCGGAAAAAGATTTTTGCGCCGGCTCAGAATCTTTCCGCACGGAAGCAATTTCTTCTCCGTCAGTAAAAATGAGGCGCACATTGTGCCGGATTCCGCTGTTATAAAGCCTGGCGGCCCAGTTCATAAGGCAAAAAACGGATGAAGTATTGTCGTTCGCGCCCGGACTTCCCGGAAAAATGTCATAATGGGCAATCACGGTTTTTATTTTAAAAAGCGGGCTGTAGGATTCCTTTGGAAAAACAACGCATATATGCTCGTGTCCGTCAATCGGCATGACGGCAGTTTTTACACCGCGTGCGGAAAGCCAATTTAAAATAAAATCACGGCGGTTTGTCTGCGGCTCAAGGAATTTTTTAAAGTCTTCTCCCAGATACATGGCGAAATTATAGCACAAAATATAAAATAGCCCAAATGCCAAGCTCCATAAATTCAGCGCAAAAATTGAATGCGCCGCCAGAAGCGGAAAAAATATATTCCAATGAAAATATTATCCGTCTTCTACTGAATCAAAACCTGAAACAAAACCTGAATCAAATCTTGATTTATCTGGTTCAAGTCATTATCTTTTTTATATGTCGTTATTTTTAGTTTTAGCGTTTTTGTTTTGTGTCGGAAGCATAATCGGATGGTCTATCGAACTCATCTACAGACGTTTTTCCCCGTTAAAAGGTGTTGAAAAAAAATGGGTGAACCCCGGCTTTTTAACCGGTCCGTACCTGCCGATTTATGGATTTTCCCTTATTGTCCTGTTTCTTCTTTCGCAGATAAATGTTTCGTTTATACAGAATCCTACCCTGCAGAAAATAGTGTTGTTCGCGCTTATGGCTCTTGCAATAACCGCATTTGAATATATCGCCGGACTTATTTTTATAAAAGGAATGAAAATAATGCTCTGGGACTACAGAAACCAGTGGGGAAACATCCAGGGTATCATCTGTCCGCTTTACACCTTTTTCTGGTGGATTTTAAGCGCAGTCTACTACTTTCTTATTCATCCGCACATAGAATCGTGGTTATACTGGTTCACAAACCACATAGCGTTTTCATTTGTAATAGGATTTTTCTACGGAATCTTTGTGGTCGACCTTTTCAGCTCGTTCCAGGTCATGGCAAAAATCAGGGCGTTCGCAAAAGAAAACCAGATTGTATTCAGAATCGAAAACTACAAGAATCATCTTCAGCAGAAACGCGAGGAACGAAAAGAAAAAATCCGCTATCTCCTTACATACAAGGCAGAAAAGAACCTTGCGGAAAGCTTAAAAGAATATCTTGAAAAAGTTCGCCATACCGAAAAATAATCACTTTGAAGAAAGCGCCTGGACGATTGCATAAACGCAGTCGCCGGCTCTTTCAATTTTTCTTACAATATCCATGTACTGAAGCTCAGTCTTTACATCACCGCCGGCTTCAATCCTTTTACGGCTTGATTTCTGAAGTTCCTTCTTAGTGAGGTCAATCTTATCTTCAATTTCGGCGGACATATTCCTTTCATCATCAGAAATTCCAAGCGCGATGAAAGTGCAGGCCTGCTCATAGAAAATCCTTACCTGATCAAGATACGAAAGCAGCTTTCTTACCCTTCCTGAACCCTGTATGATTTTTTTCTCTGAAATATATTTTACAACAGTGTGCATCATCGAGCAGCATTCATCGCTAAGATCTTCTATGCTTTGGGCAACGTGAATAAGGCGCGAATAATTCTGACGGTCATTATGGTTCGCGTTTTCCTGCCGCGAGCAAATCTGAAGAAAATGCGAGATAGCCTCGTTCATTTCGTCTATGTACGCTTCATCCGCAGTAATTTTTTCAGCATAACTTTCTATTTCATCCGGGTCGCCGGTAACGCCCTGCGCAATCAAGTCAATCATTCCCAGAACACGGGCTGACATCTTGGAAATCTCTTTCTGCATCTGGAATGAATATACATCCGCTGAAATATGATTTTTAGGAAGAATGACCGGAAGCTTGTAATGCAAGTCCTCTTCTTTTTGCGACGATTTTATGAATTTCTGCGCAAGCGATGCAATCTGATTCACAAAAGGCAGGAAAATCAGCGTCGCGCACAGATTAAAAACCGTATGAAGCATTGCGATATGCGTTGTTATATTCGAGGCGGGCGTTCCGGGAATTAAAAAATCGACAAAGCTAAGGAACGGATCAAACAAAACAAGAGCAATCAGAGTTCCTGTGACATTAAAAGCCACGTGAACCGCGGCAGTCCGCCTTGCATTGATATTCGCCCCGAACGAAGACATTACGGCATCAATGGTCGAACCTATATTGCTTCCAAGAACTATAGCCGCCGAAAGTTTCCACGAAAGCGAGCCGTTTGCCGCCATCGCAAGAACAATCGCCGTCATTGCCGAAGAGGAATGTATAAGAGCCGTAAACACCGCTCCAATCAGAACTCCCAGAAGAAGCCCGGCAAAGCCCAGATCCGTAAGTTTCTGTATAAAATTAATCGCCGGCGGCGGCAGCTGCATTGAATCTTTTAAAAGCCCCAGCCCCATGAAAAGGATTGCAAAACCCATGAAGCAGTACGCAAAATTATGGATTTTAAGCTTCTTAAAATACTGAAGGATAAACCCCAGTCCAAAAAGCGGAATCGCCGCGGCCTCCATGCTGAACGAAAAACCGAAGAATGAAACAATCCACGCCGTTACAGTTGTTCCGATGTTCGCCCCGAAAATGATTCCAATAGCCTGCGTAAGGGAAAGAATTTCCGCGTTGACAAAACTTACGACCATAACAGTTGTAGCCCCGGAGGACTGAATTATCGCCGTAACCGCTAAACCTGTAAGAACGGCAGAAAACCTGTTCCCTGTTATCTTGCCAAGAAGACTCCTAAGGCTGCTTCCTGCGCCTTTTTGAATTCCGTTGGAAAGCATATCCATTCCAAAAAGAAGAAGGCAGAGAGCCCCGGCAAAACTTAAAATTTGTCCAATAAAATTTAAAACCAATTGATTAACCTTAAAAAATTCAGCAAAGTTTTTATATGAAAAGAATATACATAGGCAACCTTAATTTCAAGACTACAGAAGAAATTCTTACAGAAAAATTCTCAGAATTTGGCGAAGTTTCTTCGGCGACAATCATAAAAGACAGGACAAGCGGACTTTCAAAAGGATTCGGATTTGTTGAAATGCCGGACGACCTGTGCGCGGAAAAAGCGATCGCCGGGCTAAAGGGAAAAGACATTGACGGACGAAAAATCCGCGTTTCAATCGCAGAGGACAAGCCAAAAAGAAGAGGCACGGCAGAATCATAAAGTAAATTTATTGATTCCTGCAAAACCTGGCTCCGGTCAGGTTATTTTAATGCTATTACCTTTAAAAGACGCTCTTCTTATTGAAAAAAGCACTTTTTAAAAGTACACTTATCTATCTCAAAAATAATTATTTAACCTTAATTTCGAGTTTTTTTGAAAATTATGAAATAACGCTCTCGGCAGATTTCCAATTTGCTCAGATGGATTTGGCTCGCGCTACGCTTGTATTAATTCGGGTGCTCCGCACTTTAATTAATTCAATCGCCAAAAATCTTCACAAATTGTAAACCTGCCTGCGCTTTTATTCTTTTTACAACAAACTCGACATTCAGGCTATTTATGGAGTTTATATGTCAACACCATTGGAAGAATATCTTTCATCATGCAACGGAAAACCGAACGCCGCAATGTGTTCCTATGTGGCAAATCTTCAGCAGGTCGCCGAAATCAGTCCGGAAATCGCCGCATCAATTGTAAACGAACTTGAAAACCAGAGAAGTCATTTAAAACTTGTAGCTTCAGAAAATTACTGTTCACTCAACGTTCAGGCGGCAATGGGAAACCTTCTTACAGACAAATACGCCGAAGGCTATCCTGAGCACCGCTATTACGGAGGATGCGTAAACATAGATGCCGTTGAAAACACAGCCGCACGCGAAGCTGAAAAACTTTTTGGCGCAGAATACGCATACGTGCAGCCGCACTCAGGAGCAGACACAAACCTTGTTGCATACTGGGCAATTCTTTCTGCAAAAGTAGAAACTCCTACACTTGAGGAACTTGGCGTAAAATCACTGAACGACCTTACCGCAGAACAGTTCGATATGCTCAGAAAGCGTTTTGGAAACCAGCGCCTTATGGGACTCGACTATTCATGCGGCGGACACCTTACACATGGCTACAGGATGAACGTATCTGCCAGAATGTTTGAAAGCCATCCTTACGGAGTTGAAGAGGACACAGGTCTTCTTGACTACGATAAAATTGAAAAGCAGGCTATGGAAGTAAAACCGCTTATCCTGCTTGCAGGCTATTCTGCCTATCCAAGAAAAATTAATTTCAAGAGATTCCGCGACATCGCAGACAAATGCGGAGCAGTTCTGATGGTCGACATGGCGCACTTTGCAGGTCTTGTAGCCGGAAAAGCATTCACAGACGACTACGACCCGGTAAAATGGGCGGATATAGTAACAACAACAACCCATAAAACACTGCGCGGTCCGCGTGGCGCCCTTATTCTCTGCAAAAAGGAATACGCTGACTACGTAAACAAGGGATGCCCTATGGTTCTGGGCGGACCTTTAGGACACGTAATGGCCGCAAAAGCAATCGCGCTGAAAGAAGCGAACACCCCGGCATACCGGGAATACGCAGGCAATGTAATAAAAAATGCCCAGGCGCTTGCCGAAGCCTGCAAATCGCTTGGAATGCCGCTCCAGACCGGCGGAACAGACAACCACCTTATGCTTGCAGATGTAACAGTTTACGGTCTTACAGGAAAACAGGCGGAAGCCGCTCTTTTTAACTGCGGAATCACAGCAAACGCCAATGCGCTTCCTTATGACAAGAACGGAGCATGGTGGACTTCCGGAATCCGAATCGGAACTCCAGGACTTACAACTCTGGGCTTTAACACGGAAGACATGAAAGAAGTCGCTTCTATAATTGACTTTGTACTTAAAGGAACAAAGCCTGGACTTACAAAAGACGGAAAGCCGGCAAAGGGAAAAATCAACCTTGATCCAAAAGTACAGGAAGAAGCCAAAAAGCGCGTAAACAAGCTGCTTTCAGCCCATGTCCTTTATCCTGAGCTGGATTTGGATTTCCTGAAAAAAGAATTTGTAAAATAGCTATAAAAAAAATCGTACCTCAATAAAGGGGTACGATTTCAATTTTTGCATTTTGAAAGTTTTTATTCTTCGCTGATTTCAAACCTTTCAGAACCTTCATCAGAATCCGTTTCCGAGCCTGAAGAAAAAAAGTTCTTTTCCAGAAATTTAAAGAATGAATCCTTCACCTTGTTTCCAGTGCTGTCAGCCTGGTCTACAATTCTTTTGGTGTCTTTCCCAACTTGACGCGAAGTTTCCTTCAGCTCTTTTTTTGTGGTTTCAACCTGCTTCCTGACCTTCTCTTTTGCCGCGCTTATAAGCCAGGCATTATACTCACTATGCGCCTTTTTACATTTTTCCGGCATAGGAATATCAGTGTATTCATCACACTCTGTAAGCTTATGGGTCAGTTTATTGAATTTGCACGCAAAAACGCCAGAAAGCCCCAGAACAAAAAATAAGCCGACGCAAATGATTCTTTTCATCTTAAAACTCCGCGCATAAAAATCTTACTGAAGCTATTTTTCAGCCACTGTAAGATTAACAAGCCAGCGTTCTTTTTTCAACCAGAAATATGCAATAATAGTCTTTGCAATATCGCTAAGTTTTACAATCGCATACATTTCTACCGGACCAAGCTTTGTAAGGAACGTAAGAAGCACCATTCCGCCTATGAACAGCACATTCGCCACAGTATCACAAATAACGCCCATTGTAGTATCGCCGCCAGTCCTTGAAACAGCATACTGACCGTTCAAGAAAGCCCAGAGAGGAAGATACGCCGCCGCGACAATTATAAGGTGCTTCGCAATTTCCTGCGCCTCAAACGTAAGATTTTTAAATACAAACGGAACAATAGATGTTGTGCCAAAACCAATCAGCATAAAAATTGCGCCAAAAATAGTCGCGCCGGACAGAACCCAATTCTTATACTTTCTGGCCTGTTCCAGTTTTCCGGCGCCAAGCTCCTGCCCCATAATGACGCTGGCAGCAGTAACGATTCCGCTGAAACAGATAAAGAACAGGTTCGCAACGGCAAATCCGCCTGCCATTCCGCTTACAATTTCCGCGCCGCCACGAGTATTGTAAAGAGCATTTGAAAAAGTTTCTGAAAAAGCCCAGAAAAGCTCAGAATACAAAATCATAAGGGATTTCGCAAAAATATTTCCAAAAAGCTTGAATTTTATGAAGAAAATCTTAAAAGGATTGAACATAAAAGGCGGACGCTTTACCACACAATACGCGATAAACAGAGCAAGCTCAACGCCGCGGGCAATAACAGTCGCATAGCCTGCGCCGGCAACCTCCAGCCGCGGCGCGCCAAGATTTCCGTAAATCAGAAGCCAGTTAAAAAACGTATTGACCAGAGTCGCAATTGAAGAGATTACCAGCGGAACTCTTACAATCTCAATATCGCGCAATGAAGAGGCAAATGACTGCGCAAAAACCATAAAGAACCAGGAAAGCGCAACGGAACGGGAATAAATCTGGGCCTGGTCAAGAATCTGCACGGCATCCTTGTTTATTGTAACCATCACTCCAAAAAGATTTCTTGGCGCAATAAACGAAACCACCGTATAGGCAAGTCCGAAAATTCCTGTAACGATAATTTTAAAGCGCAGAGTCTGACGCATTCCCTCCTTGTCGTCCGCGCCCTTAAACTGGCTCATAAAAATCCCGGCGGAAAGGCAGACTGTATTCACAAGGATAAGAAATATAAAATTAATCTGGCCCGCGACATTTACGCCGCTCATTTTTACGTCGCCAAGTCCGGCAACCATAAAATTGTCGATAAGGGAAACAAGATTCTGGATTAAAAGCTGAAGCATTACCGGAATCGCGATTTTTACAGCGCGCTTATAAAATTCCGCTGTTCCAAGATATTTATGTTCCAAAGTTCTCATAAAAAAATCCTCCTCGATTTTTTGCAGAGATTCGTCAGTTTTATTTTCTAAAACGATTTTATCAGCAAATACAATAGTATTTCAATATGTACTACTAATTATAACTAAAATTTATTCACCTTTTTTTTTGCATTAAAATGACTAAATAAAAGTTTTTTGAAATAACCCGAATAAAAAAATATCAGGCATCGATTTCAGAAGCCAGATGGTGGACAATAAAATCCCTGCGCTCCGGAGTATTTTTCCCCATGTAAAATTCAAGAACCTTAGGAACATTCTTCAAAGCCTGAACCGTAACGGGAGTAAGATGCATTCCCACATCTTCATTTTCTCCTTCCTTGCGTTCCCGGATGAACATTTTAAATTCATCGCCATTAATTTCACCAAGCCCCTTAAACCGCGTCGTTTCGCTGTCTTTGCCAAGTTCCTTCTGCGCCTTGTCCCGGCTTTCTTCCGAATAGCAGTATATTGTTTTTTTCTTGTTTCTTACGCGGAACAGCGGTGTTTCCAGAATAAAAACGTGTCCTGTAAGCACAAGCTCCTCGAAATAAAGCAAAAGATATGTCATCACAAGATTTCTGATGTGGAATCCGTCATTATCGGCATCGGTCGCAATAATGATTTTATTGTAGCGCAAATCCCCGACATCTTTTTGAACGCCAAGGCTCAACGTAAGGTTTCTTAATTCTTCATTTTCAAAAAGCGCTGTCTTTTTGCGCCCGAACATATTCTCAGGTTTTCCGCGAAGACTGAAAATCGCCTGAACGGAAACATCCCTGGAATTTACCATAGAGCCGGTCGCAGAGTCACCTTCCGTAATAAAAATCATTGAATTCGCGCCCTTTGCGCCATCCTGAAGGTGGTACCTGCAGTCCAAAAGCTTGTGAATCTTAAAAGTCGCGGAACGCTCCGCATCCCGGATTTGCTTTGCTGAGACATTGTTTATTTCATCGCGCGCCTTCATGTTGCGAATTATCTTTTCTTCAAGAATATCCGCAATTTCAGTGTTGTGCCTCAGCCAGTCGTCAACGGCAAGCTGAACTTCCTGGATTATAGGCTGACGAATCTCGACATTTCCGAGCTTGTTTTTTGTCTGGCTCGTGAACATCGGGTTGTCAATTCCAATTTTCAAGGCGACCATAAGACCGGAAGAAACATCTTTCTCATCATAGGTTTTCTTGAAGAATGAATTTACACCGCGGGTAAAACCGTCCAGAAACGAAGTGACGTGAGTACCGCCGTCTTCTGTAACCTGCCCGTTTACAAATGAATACACAACTTTATCAAGACTTGCCGTATGCGTAAGGACAAAATCAATATTCTTGCCTTTATATGTAAAAAAATTGTACAGCGATTTTTCAGCGCCATCCATCTCGTGCGCAATAAGGTCCTCAAGCCCCTTTTCGCTTACAAAAACCTTGCCGTTGCAATAAATTTGCAGCCCCGGATTAAGATACGCATAATACCAGAGACGTTTTTCAACCATCTCCATGTTATAGGAATACTTTCCGAACATTTCGCTGTCGGGAACAAATTCAAGGTAAGTTCCATTTTTTACGCCGGGCTTAGCAGCGCCGTTTTTAGAAGACTTCTTTTTACCGCGCTCATATTCAACAACGGCCATTTTTCCATCACGTATAGAAGCGGCCCTAAAATATGAAGACAAGGCGTTTGTAGCCTTTATTCCAACGCCGTTCATACCGATAGCCTGCTTGAATACAGAATTATTATATTTTGCCCCGGTATTAACGTCGCTTACGCACTGCTCAAGTTTTCCAAGAGGAATTCCGCGCCCGTAATCACGGATTTTTACGCGGCCTTCTTCGGTTATCTGAATGTCAATCCTGTCGCCAAATCCCTGGGAAAATTCATCAACAGCATTATCAATTCCTTCTTTTAAAAGGATGTAAATTCCATCATTTTCGTTAGTTCCGTCACCAAGAGAACCGATATACATTCCGGGTCTGAGCCTTATGTGCTCAAGTCCTTCCAAATGAAGAATGCTGCTTTCATCGTATACGGCGGCTGATTTTTTTGCAGCAGTTTTTTTAACAGTTTTTTTTGCAGAAGCCTTTTCCGGCTCAGCTGTCTTTTTCTTTGTTTCCTCACCCATAATGTATAGTATAAAGGTAGACGAAAAGTTTTACAAGGATATAAAAAAGCCCCCGGTGCAAGCGCCGGGAGCTGTATCCGCAGAGCGGAAAAAAGACTGGAATTAAGCCTATTTAGCAAATGTCGCGATGAATACACCGGCGGCAATCGCAGTTCCGATTACTCCAGAAACATTAGGTCCCATTGCGTGCATCAGAAGGAAATTCATAGGGTCGTATTCCTGTCCAAGCTTGTTTGAAACTCTGGCCGCCATAGGAACAGCCGAAACTCCGGCAGAACCGATAAGCGGATTGATTTTCTTTCCTTTTGGCAGGAACAGGTTCATCAATTTCGCCATAAGAACACCACCGGCAGTGGCAACAGCAAAAGCGACAAGACCAAGAAGAATAATTCCAAGCGAACGGCCGTTGATAATCTTTTCCGGGGTCATCTGGCTTCCAACGCCAAGGGAAAGAAGAATGGAAACAATATTCATCATCTCGTTTTCCATAGTTTTTGAAAGCCGCTCGGCAACACCGCACTGCTTTACAAAATTTCCAAACGCAAGCATACCGATAAGAGGCGCGGCCGCAGGAAGCAGAAGAATCGTCACAGCAAGAAGAACAAGCGGGAACAAAAGTTTTTCCGCCTTTGAAACCGGGCGAAGCTGTTCCATCCGGATTTCGCGCTCGCGCTTTGTGGTAAGGGCGCGCATAATCGGCGGCTGAATCATCGGAACAAGAGCCATATAGGAATAAGCCGCAACCGCAATTACAGCCATAAGCTCAGGCGCGAGTTTTCCAGAAACGTAAATTGAAGTAGGCCCGTCCGCCCCGCCGATAATCGCAATGGCGCTGGCCTGAAGAATATTGTAGTCAAAAACGCCAGGAATCAGGTTCAGCAGGGAAACGCCGAACAGCGTAAAGAAAACGCCAAGCTGCGCCGCGCCGCCAAGCAGAGCCATTTTCGGATTCGCAATAAGCGGGCCGAAATCTGTCATCGCTCCGATTCCCATAAAAATAAGCATAGGGAAAAATTCATTTCCAACGCCGGCATTGTAGATAATATTCAACATTCCGTCAGGGGCATTTCCCATTCCAGCGCCGGGAATATTCACCAGAATTGTACCGAAACCAATAGGAATAAGAAGGAGCGGCTCAAAGCCACGTCCGGCGCCAAGGTAAACAATAAGAAAACCTATCGCAATCATCAGAAGATACTGCCAGCCCGGAGCGCTTTTTGCAAAAACACTGCCGCCTTCATTTTTCCTAATCTCTTCCGCGGCAATCTCAGCCTGAGACGCAGCGGCTTCTTCAGGAGATTCTGTATGAATCATCTTGTAAATGCCTGTAGTATGCCACAAATTACCAAAGAACGAACCTACAGAAATATCATGTTTTCCATTCCAGTTTTCTGTTCCCGGAATAATCCTTTCCATACCCGCAGGTTCTTCCGCAGCCGCTGAATCCTGGGCAAAAACCTTTGTTCCTATGGACACAACAGAAGCCGCAGCCATAATCGCAAGCATGATAAAGGCAATTTTTCTTGTATCAGTTTTTGTATTATTAAGCATTATGTTCCTCGAAAAAATAACTTACTGTACCTCAGCAAGAGTCTGACCGTTTGCAACCTGCGAGCCAGTCGCCACAGTGAAATGAATTTTTCCTGCCGCAGGAGATTTTACTTCAAGCTCCATCTTCATAGACTCAAGAATAACGACTGTATCGCCTTTGTTTACAGAAGCGCCTTCCGCAACGGCATATTTAAGCAAAGTTCCGGCGACAGGCGAAGCGACCGGAGTTCCAGAGCCAGATGCAACAGGAGCAGCCTTTTCAGCAGGCGCAGCCTTTGCCGCAGGTTTTGAAACCGGAGCCGGAGCGGCAGCGACACCGCCGACAGAACCAAGCTCCTGTCCCGCAGTCACCTGAGTTCCCGGCTGAACAGAGAACGTTACAACTCCGTCCGCAGGCGCTTTTACCTCAAGCTCCATTTTCATAGACTCAAGAACGATCACAGTGTCGCCGCGCTTTACAGAAGCGCCGGAATCAACAGCATATCTTAAGAGGGTTCCCGCGACAGGAGAAGGAATAGAAGTTCCTCCTGTAACAACCGGCGCAGAAGGTGCAGGCGAAGCGGCAGGAGCGGCGCCAGGCTTTCCGAACGCAACGTTATAAGAAGTTCCGTTTACATTGATATTTCCCTTGCCGTCTGAAGTTACATTGTAAGAAGCGCCGTTTACCGTGATTGAATAAGAACCGCCGGCAGAAGCCTTTGATTCAGCCTTAGGAGCAGCCTCTTCTTTCTTTGCGCCGAACGCAGTTTCCGCATCAACAGGGCCTTTAGAACGCTCAGCAAAGAATTTTGGAGCAACATTCGGGAACATTGCATAAGTAAGGGCGTCTTCGTCAGAACCGTTTCCGCCGTTTTTCTTTGACTCTTCAAGCATCTTGTTCCATTCCGGTTCAATAAGGTCGGCCGGACGGCAGGTAACAACCTTATCCATCTTGTTCTGCTCAAGCGCTTTCTTTACCAGCTCCTGGTTAGGCTCGGCAGGAAGTTTTCCAAAGCGGCCTACAAGAAGGTTTCTGAAATCCTGAGTCATTGTAGTATATCGTCCCATAAGAACGTTCATTACAGCCTGAGTTCCAACAATCTGGGAAGTCGGAGTTACGAGCGGAACATAGCCTGCGTCCTTATGAACGCGCGGAAGCTCGGCAAGAACATCATCCATCTTGTCTCCGGCGCCCTGCTGCTTAAGCTGACTTTCAAGGTTGGAAAGCATTCCTCCAGGAACCTGGGAAACAAGGATGCGCGTATCTGCTCCAAGGAATTTTGACTCAAGCGAAGCATAGTGCTTTCTGATTTCGCGGAAATAAGCCGCAATCTCAAGAAGAGCTTTTGTGTCAAGCTCAGTATCCATGTCAGTGCCTTTAAGCATCTCCACAACGGTTTCCGTAGGAGAATGCGAGGTTCCCATGGACATGGAAGAAATCGCCGTGTCAAGAATATCCGCGCCGGCTTCCGCAGCCTTAAGCAATGTAGCAACAGAAAGACCTGTTGTGGCGTGCGAATGGATTTCAACAGGAAGATCAACCTTTGACTTGATAGCCTTAACCAGGTCGTATGCAACATAAGGCTTCAGAAGTCCGGACATATCCTTTATACAGATTGAGTCAGCGCCAAAGTCCGCGTAAGTCTTTGCGAGCTCAGCATATTTTTCAATAGTGTGATACGGAGTAACCGCATAGGAAATAGCCATCTGAACGTCAACGCCGGACTTTTTCGCAGCCTTTGTGGCGCGCTCCATGTTGCGCGGATCGTTGCAGGCATCAAAAATACGGAAACAGCCGATACCGTTCTTTGCGGCAGTCTCAACAAACTTGTCAACAACATCATCAGCGTAGTGCTTATAGCCAAGAAGGTTCTGCGCCCGAAGGAGCATCATAATCTTGTTGTTCGGAAGGGCAGCGTGAAGCTTTCTAAGGCGTTCCCACGGGTCTTCGTTCAGAAATCGGATGCAGGAGTCATAGGTAGCTCCACCCCATCCTTCAATATATTTATAGCCGATTTTATCAAGCATTGGACATGCAGGAAGCATATCTGCCGTCGTCATTCGTGTAGCGTGAAGCGACTGGTGCGCGTCACGGATTACAAGTTCAGTAATTCCTACTTTAGCCATTTTAATTTTTACCTCTTATAAGTTAGTTGTTTTCTTTTTCGTGAACCGCCATAGCGATTGCGGCAATTATAGCCTTTTTATCAACAGCAGCATTTACAGCCGCAGGAACTGGTTTTGCAGAAACCTTAGCGGCAGGTTTTGACACAGGTTTAACTTCGTCTTTATCAAGCCTGAGCGCATGAACGACACCATGAAGAACATTCATACATACAATCAAGATGATTATAAAAGCGAATACAACAGCCATACCCAGCAAAGTCAAAAGACCGCTCTGCCCGAGCATCTGAAAAATTGTCATATATCCTCCTGAATTTAGGACTATTTTGAAAAACAAAATATCACTTAAATTATAAAAGAATCTAACCTATTTTTCAATAAATCGTGATATAATCAATTACCAAATTATGAGCATTTTTAATATATTATTTTTAGTTTTTACAGCACTTTTTATTGCAAGCGCAATAGTAGAAATCACAGGCTACTATAAAAAAATCAGCCTTATGGAATACATAGCGAATCCATGCATGTATGTATTTCTGCTCGCATCGTGGATTATGGTTCTTACGCCGCTCCTTCCGGACTCGCTGAATATAATAATCTGCGTTTCCGCCGCCGTTCTGTTCGGGCTTACAGGCGCATGCCTTCAGTTCCTTCCAAAAACGAAAAAAAACGTGGCGGCGAGCGCGATATTCTTTATCGCAAGTTTTTTAAGCTTTATAATTCTTATCCGCCCTTCGTTCCGGCTGTTCAGCCTTCCGCGCTGGGCATCGGCGGCAATATTCACAGCGTATTTAACTCTTTTTATTCTATATTATATATTTTCAATCGGAAAAAGAAGCCTTTTAAAAACCGCCGGAATCACAATCTTTATGATTCCGCTGATGGTTCTGCACTACGGCTCAATCCTTACGCTCTGCGGACAGCCGAAACTCTACTCCGCGCTGCTTTTTGCCGGAAGCACAATTTTCATAGCCGCCCAGGCGCTTATAGTAAAAGGATTTTTTGTAAAGGCATCGCCAAAAGACAGGCTTTTCAGGATGATTCTATACATTGCCGGGCAGTTTTTTGTAACCGCCGGATTTTCGCTGATGGTAGTATGATTTTTGGATAGAAATTTTACAGGTAAATCCGCCTGCGCGGGATTGTAACCGCTTGCCGCAGGCAAGTTGCGGAGCGGAAGCGGAGCAATGCAGGCGAAAGCCGGAACGGTGAAAAGCCCGTTACGGTGGTATTTTGCGCCCCAAAAAAAAGTCCCCGAAGGCTTGCCTCAGGGACTGAAATTTCCGAACGAATCAGAACAAATCTTTCATCGTGTAAAGCGCGCCTTTTTTTAACGCGCCGGTTTTTAACGACTCAGAAAGTTTTTCCAGCGCATGAACCGCGCCCATGGCAAAACCTTCGCGGCTGCGGGCACGGTGGGTAATCTCAATCGTGTCGGCCTTGCTGTCAAAGAATACAGTGTGCGTTCCGGGAATAGAACCGCAGCGTGTTGAAGAAACATGAAGCTGCTCCGGTCTTGGCCTTTCATGAAAGGCGTCCGTCACAATCTCCGACTTTTTCTTTGTGTTCGCAAGAATTGTCTCCGCAATCGCAATGGCAGTACCGGACGGACTGTCGGCTTTCTGGTTGTGATGAGCCTCCCAGGTGGCAATGTCGTATTCCGGCCACTGCTCCATTATCTTTACAGCCTCGGAAACAATCTTTAAAAGCATATTAACGCCGATTGAAAAATTCGCGGAAGTCATAACCGTTCCGCCACAGCTGGCAGCCAGCTCATTAACCTCGCCGTATTTGTCGTTCCAGCCGGTTGTGCCGACAACAAGAGGAATGCCTAGCGGCAAAAGCGCCTTTATGTTTCCCATGACCGCAGACGGATGGCTGAATTCAATCACGCCTTCCGCCCCGCTGGACTTTACCGCCCGGGCAACAGCGTCATAGTCGCCGGCAGGAATCTTTACGCTGGCATCATCAGAAACAACATCAATGGTCGCGACAACATCGTGCCCCAGAGACTTCGCGCAATCCGCAATCATGTGTCCCATCTTTCCATATCCAACAAGTGCAATTTTCATATAAAATCCCTTTTATCTTTTTTCAGATTGAATAAAAAACCATCCCTAGCCAAAATAAGCCTGGTGCAGAATCTGAACGGTTCTGTCGGCCTCGTCGTCGTTCACAATAAAACTTATATTCACTTTTGAAGCGCCCTGGCTTATCATCTGAACGTTTATGCCCTCGTCCGCAAGAGCCTCGAAGCCGCTTGCAAGAATCGCGGAGGAATGCTCAACGTCGCAGATTACGGTGACAATGGCACGCTCCTTGCGAACAGAAACATCGCAGGCCTTGCTCAAATCCTGCACAAGACCTTCAAGCTTTTCCTTGCCGCTTACAGTGCAGGAAACAGAAACCTCGGAAGTAGCAATGACATCAATGCAGACATTCCACTTTAAGAAATTGTTAAAAATATGCGCCAAAAAACCGGCCGCGCCAAGCATACGGTTAGAAACCATATCAATCAGCTGCACATGCTTTACAGAAGTAATCGCGCATACAGGCGGAACTTTTCCGCTGTGCCTTTCAACAATAATCGTGCCTTTGCTTTCTATATTATAGGAGTTTTTTACCCGGACCGGAGTTCCGCTCTTCCTTACAGGAACCATTGAACGCGGATGCAAAACCTGCGAGCCGAACATCGCAAGCTCCTGAGCCTCCTCATAGGTAACCTCAGGAACAGGCTTCGCCTCCTTTACCACGCGCGGATCAGATGTAAGGATTCCATCAACATCCTTCCACGTCTGGACCTCCTCCGCATTCATCGCCGCGCCAATCATTGTCGCAGTCAAATCCGAACCGCCGCGGCCGAGCGTTGTAATAATACCGCGCTTGTCCTTTGCAATAAAACCGGTCACAATCGGAATAGCATTGTCCAGACCCTTGCTGTACGAACCCAGATGCCGCGGAATATTTTCCCAGACCTCGTCCAGAAGCTCCGCCGCCATATAATTTGAATCGCTCACAAAACCGATGTCCCACGCATCATAAAATTTCGCGTCCACACCCTGGCTCTTCAAATAAGCCGCCATCATCCTTACAGACATCCGCTCGCCGAACGAAACAAGATAATCGCGCGAGCGCCTGCTGATTTCCTTCAGCATAGAAATTCCAGTCAAAAGCTGCTTTAGCTCAGCCAAAAGAGCCTCTATCGCATCAATATTTATGCCAAGTTCCCTTGCCGTTTCCTCATGAAGCTTTGCCACACCGGCAACATCAACAGTTCCTGTAACCGCCAGATCCGCGGCCGCCAGAAGATGGTCCGTTGTGTCGCCCATCGCGCTAAGAACCACAACCGGACGCTTTTCCCTGTACGCCTTAATAATAGAAGCAACATGCTTAATTCTTTCTGCATTGGCAACTGAAGAGCCGCCGAATTTCATAACTATCATATAAATAAAATACACATTTTTGTATATTTATGCAATTTCCTTTTAAGATTAAAGGCGCAAATTTCAACCGTAACCGCACTTCCAGGGCACGCTTGCGCTTGGTCTCGCTCCGCTCGCCTTGCTCCGCAACCCTTCCACCGCGGCGCAAAAGGCACACGCCTGCCCGGAGCGGCTTCGCAAACATCAAGGCTCGCACATTGTTCCACAAACAAAAAATTCCGCCTGAAAAAAGGAAGGAGATTTTTCCGCCGCGGAAATATTTAAAAAAAAAGCAAGAACAAAAAATCAATCTATCGTAATTTGATAGACCAACTGAGGTAAAATGCCATAAACAAAAAAAAGGAAGGTGTTTTATGAAGAAGAAACTTGTTTTAATCCTGCTGATGGCGGCAGGCATCGCGCTTTTTGCAGAGGAAAAGGTTTTCCGGTATTTGCTGATTCAGGAAAACCCACAGTACAACACAATGACACTCGCAGTCTTTGATACAGACCACGACACAGGAGTTGACCTGGACACAAGCACACCGGGAACAATAACAGCCCGGTTGAACAGAAAAAACGCAAGACTGATTAAAAATTCAATCCTCCCGAACCTGGAATCTTCCTGGTATGGATATACATCATATATCTACATCGGAGCTGAACAGGATGCAGATGCAGAAATTATTTCTGAAGAAGAATTTGAAGACTATTTGGACGAAGCAATCCGGCAGGCTAATTAGCCTTAATTTCGAGTTTTTTTGCAAATTATGAAAGAACGCTCTCGGCGGATTTCCAATTTGCTCAGATGGATTTGGCTCGAATTCGGGTGCTCCGCACTTTAA
>ERZ1026780.139-NODE-139-length-62890-cov-7.769460_pt1 | contig 62890 bp, 44 predicted proteins | sample MGYA00380126_ERZ1026780 | MGnify/ENA primary metagenome ERZ1026780 (study PRJEB33269, sample SAMEA4719762) | human gut metagenome | biome: human-associated habitat; feature: organic feature; material: feces | place: Cameroon | collected 2013-10 ... | reverse complement strand
GGGTGGCGAACGAGGACATAGTGTACCAGATCCCGCGGGGCCGCGCAAGGGGGAAAGGACACTTTTCTCGAAAAAGTTTTCAGCCCTCTCCCGAGAGGGCGTCGATCTGCTTGCGCGTGCCGAACACGATCAGCTTGTCGTCCGCGTGGATCTGGTCGTTCGGACCGGGGATGAGTACCGCGCGCGGCCTCTTCGGGTTCTCATCGAGGCGGCGGATGCAGAGCACGGTCACGCCCGTCTTCTTGCGGAGATCCGCCTGCGCGAGCGTCTTGTCGGCGCAGGAGTCGGGGACGTCGATTTCGGCGATCGAGCAGCCCTCCGAGACTTCCAGGAGGTCGAACGCGCCGCCGCTCATGATCGTGTGGGCCAGACGGTGGGCGCTGTCGCGGTCCGGGTAGATCACCTGGTCCGCGCCGAGTTTCAGCAGGATCTTCCCGTGGAGTTCGCTGGAGGCCTTCGCGTAGACGAGCGGGATGCCGAGGTCCTTGCAGTTCGCGAGCGCGAGCGTCGAGGCCTCGATGTTGGAGCCGATGGCGACGACGGCCACGTCGCATTCGGCGAAGCCGGCCTCCTCCAGGATCCGCGCCGAGGTGGCGTCGCCCTGGACGGACTCGGAGACGACCTCCAGCGCCCGCTGCACGAGCGCGCCGTTGCGTTCCAGAAGCAGCACCTCCGTGCCGGACTCCGCGAGCGACTGCGCCAGCGCCATGCCGAAGCGTCCCGCCCCGATGATGCCCACGCGCCTCATTTCGCCTCCTTCTTCAACTCCCTCTTCCGCCCCAGCGTGGGACGCTTGAACTCGCGCACCACGTTGTACAGCCGCTCGGCGAGTTCGGGATCCTCCTCGAAGACGTTCTGCGGCTCCGAGAAGGTCTTGTTGTCGAACGCGGCGCGCACGGCGATGAAGCGGCCGGGCGAGGGGTATTTCGTCGCGTGGAACATCTTGTCGCGGTCGAAGAGCCCCGCGTTCACCAGGTCCTGGAAGACCTCGCGCACGTGTTCGGGATCGACGTGGTAGTTCTGCGTGTGGTAGTCGTCCCACGTCGCGTCGCCCACCGACTTCGCAAAGCTGTCCGAGACGCGGCGCGACGTGCCGGACTTCACCTCCACGAATCCCGAACCGTTGACGCGCACCGTCTCGCGCCGGATGGGCTCGCGGTTCGCGTTGTAGTAGTGGATCTCGATCCAGTTGAGGGGCGTCACCGTCACCGTCACGTACGGGTCGTCCCAGAACAGCCCGCAGCCCGCCACGCCGGCGAGCAGCAGGAGCAGCGCGCTGCCGAAGATACGTCGTCTCATCCTCTCGTTCCTTTCCGTTTAGCAGGAGTCTTTGCGCACAGCTGCGCGGCGGCCAGGAGGCCCGCGCCGTGCAGGGTCAGGGTCGGGTCGACGACGAAGGGCATGCCGATGTCCCGCAGCACCCACTTCGCGAATCCGCCGGTCGCGACCAGATTGAAGTCCGTCCTGAAGTTCCGCGCGAGCGTCGTGACGATCTCGCGCACCATGCCGCGGTAGCCGACAAGGGCGCCGAAGCGCATCGCCTCCTCCGTGGAGCGCCCGATCTTCGGGCACGCGCCGCCCAGCTTCATGCGCGGCAGCTTCGCCGTGCGCTCGTAGAGGTAGTCGCGCATGAGGGGGAAGCCCGGCGCGATGACGCCGCCGCGCCAGACGCGGTCCGCCGTCACCGCCGCCGCCGTGAAGGCCGTCCCGAAGTCGCACACCACCACCGGCGCACCGTAGCGGGCGACGGCCGCCGCCGCGTCGGCAAGGCGGTCCGCCCCGATCGTCTCGGGATGCGGGTAGTCGAGCGTCAAGGTGCAGAGCGCCGCGACCGCGCGGTGGGTGATGCGCACAAACGGCAGCCCGCGCGCCGCCGCGTCGCTTCGCCAGCGCGCGTCGGCGCGGGGCACCACGGAGAGGTAGGCCACGCCGTCCAGCCCCTTCGTCCGCCGTCCGCACAGGGCCTCGACGCGCGCGCGCGCCTCCTCGAAGCCGCCGTCACAGTGCGAAACGTTCGTCACCCGTCCGTTTGACCAGAGGCCAACGGCGGTTGACGTGTTTCCGACATCTACGACAATCAAGTTCACGGGACGCACATTATAGCACAACGGGCCGATGCGGCACCGCGGCGAGGGACGCGCGCGGGACCAGGTCCCGCAACCGAACCGGCGCGCCGTCGCCCCAGCCGCACGTCCTCGCCAACAGCCCCACCAGCTCCTCGGGCCGCCGCCCCGCCGCACGGTACGACGCGATGCGCGTGTCGCCGTGGCGCTTCGCGAGCCGCCGCCCGTCCGCCCCCACCACGAGCGGCACGTGGCAGAACGCCGGCGGCTCGCACCCCAGCGCGCGGTAGAGAAGGATCTGCGCCGGCGTCGCGGCGAGCAGGTCGTCGCCCCGCACGACCTCCGTCACGCCCATCGCCGCGTCGTCCACCGTCACCGCGAGCGTGTAGCCCGCGCCGAATGCGTCGCGCGCCACGGGGAAGTCCCCCAGCGTCCGCGCGACGTCCTGCCCGAAGGGCCCCGCGAAGACATCCTCGAAACGGACGACCGTACCCGCCTCCACGCGGAAGCGCCAGCAGGGCAGACGCGGCACGTCCGATTCTTCACGAAGAAACGCCTGCGCCGCCCGCCACGACGCGAAGCGCCCCCGGCAGGTCCCCGGATAGAAGAGCTGGTCGCCCGCGTGCGGTGCGGACTGTGCCCGCTCCACGTCCTTCCGCGAGCAGACGCAGGGATAGACGAGCCCCTGCGCGTGGAGGCGTTCGAGCGCCGCGCGGTAGAGCGCCTTCCGTTCGCTCTGGACATATTCCTCGTCCCAGTCGAACCCCAGCCACTTCAAATCCTCGACGGCCTCCCGCGCCGCCCCCGGCTTGTCGCGCGGATGGTCGAGGTCCTCCATGCGCAGGATCACCTTTCCGCCCCGCGCCCGCGCCCGCAGCCACGCGATCATGAACGTGCGCGCGTTCCCCAGGTGCAACGCCCCCGTCGGAGACGGAGCCAACCTCCCCACGTACCGCGCCCCGGAACTCATGCGCAACACCCCTTCAACGGAAAAACAGGACGGTGCCGGCGGGAGCGGTACCGGCAAGCAGGACGCCCGGGCCCGTGAAAAAAGGCAGCGCATGCGCCGCTCCCGAACCTTCCGCACCATAGGTTCCGAACGCCTGTTCCGCACCGTCCAGGAAGAACGCGCCCACCCGCATCCGGCCGGCATAGTCGAGCGCGATCCGTCCCGTTCCGCCCTCGACGCGCAAGACGGTTTCCCGGCCAAAGACCGCGCCATGTTCCAACTGGAGCGTACCGCCCGCCACAACCACCTCCGCCGCGTTCGACCAGGAGCCTCCTGCCGCAAACGCCAGCGTCCCCTTCGCCACCTGCACACGCCCCGTCGACGTGCTTGCGCCCGTCAGACACGTCCCGGCAGTCCCCTCGAAGGAGAGCGACGCCGCACCCGCGAAACGGCAGGCGTTCGTCTTCGACCAGCCGTCAAATTCATGGTTGTCCGTCACGAGATGGAGCGTCGCCGGGCACGCGCTCGTAATCGTCAGGCCCGCACCCGTCCCCATCTCGGAAAGCGCCTGGTCGAAGCCGCACAGATCCCACCGCGCGTTCCTCACGCCGAGGGCCTTCAGCCTCTGTCTGCCGTCCGCCGCCGTGAATGCGAAGGGGGCGCGCGTGAAGAGACGGCCGTTCGCGCCCTGCATCCAGAACCAGACGCCGCCCAGGCTGTTCGAGGGTGACAGGAGGGTGAGCGCGAGATTGTCCTGCATGGAGAACCCGCCGCCGGAGACGACGGCCAGTCGCCCTTCGATGACAAGCGACGCCGGCTCCGACTGCACGAGCCCTTTGCAATAGTTCCAGTACGAACCGCGCCGCCAGTCGCCGGCAACCCGCAACGACGCCCCTGCGCCGAAGTGAATCGACCCCTCCTCGTCGACCGAGAAGTCGACATCGCCCGCGATCGTGTTCGCCGTGGCGGCCGGCAGCGTGAAGGTCGCCTTCCCGCCCAGCCACTTGAGCGGACGCCTGAGCGTGACGCCGTTGAGATTGAACGCCGTCTTCGCGAACGCCACCGCGAGCGGCTGCGACGCGCTTTCGCCGAAGGCGCCGTCCGCATCCACGTTCACGGTTCCGCCCACGAGCGAGACCGGCCCGGCAAACGCCTGGGCGGCGCGGACGTTCACCGTGCCCGCATTCGCGATCTCCAGGTCCGCCGTCCCAGACAGCGCGGCGGAGAGGTTCAGCGTGTCGCCCGCGCCAACCGTCCACGTCTGCGGCGCCGAGAGGAAGAGCGGCCAGCCGATGTCGTAGGTCTTGCCCGTGCCCGCCGTCTCAAGGCCACGCGAGCCGAGCGCCGCGAACGCCGCCGTCCCCGCAGATGTCAGCGCAAACGGGCCGGGCGCCGCAAACGCCACCCCCTTGAAGTTGGCCGTCCGGTCCAGCGACGCGCCCGTGCCCGCCGCAAAGGTCGCGACGAGCGAACCCGCCGCGAGGTCGGGGAGGGCCGCGCCCTCCCAGTTCGCCGCCGTGCCGAGGGCGTCATCCGTTCCGCCTCCCGCCGTCCAGCGCGCCGTCGCCGTCTCGTCCGCCTCGGCCGGCAGGACGACGTCCGCGCCGCCCACGCAGAGGTAGCCGCCGCCCGCGATCCACGCCGCGCCCGTGCCGCCGGCCACGCCCGTCGCGTGGTAGACGCCGGCGGGCAGGTCCGCGCCGCCCACCGTCGCCGCATCGACGGCGATCTTCACACCGCCTTCGAGGAAGAGGCGCTCCGCGCCCGTCTCCAGCACAAGGGCCTTCGCGTGGAAGGGCTGCGCCGGGGGCGCCTCCACGCGGAAGCCCGTCGCCGCCCCGCCCATGAGCGCAAGCGTGCCGAGCGCGGTGAACGTCGCCCCCTCCGCCAGGCGGACCGTTCCGTTCGTGACCGTGAGCGCGTTCGTCGTCGTGTTCGCCGAAGAGGTGCCCGCGAAGGTGAAGGTGCGCGCGTTCGCGGGCCCCCAGAGGAGGCTGAGCGGCGCCTCCAGGACGCCCGTGAAGCGCGAGTCGGCCGCCGGCTCGCCCACGAGCGCGAGCGTGACGGCCTTCTCCTCGACGTGGACGTCGCCCGAGTCGCCATGCGCGCCGAGGCGGTGCGCCCGGTTCGCCGCCGCCGCCGTCTCGGCGATCACCGCGCCGCGCAGCGTCGCGTCGCGGTTGCACCGCAGCGCCGTGTTCTCGCCGGCAAAGACGATGTCCAGGTTCTCGGGGAAGGACGTGCCGACGCCGAAGCCCTGCCAGCCGAGGGAGACCCGCCCCTCGTACAGCTCCAGCCGCCGGAAGCCCGTGTAGGCGTTTGCCTGAGACTGGAGGGCCCAGAGGCCGCCCCCTTTCTTCCGCACCGTGAACCGATGCCCGTCCGTCGACAAAATGTCGCCCTGGTGGCCGACGGCGGCCGATGCGAAAAGCGTGATCGCGTCCGCGTTGACGACCAGCGGGATGCGCCAGTACATGAAGCCGTCGTTGTAGATGCCGTCGTTGGGGTCCGTCCCGTCGAAGATGACGGGGTTGCCGCTGGGGCTGGAGTAGCCGCCCTGCACGTAGATCCGGCGCGGGCGGAAATTGACGAGGTCGTTGACGTTGTCAGCGGCGTAGCCGCCCGGCAGGTAGATCGTGTCGCCGTCGACCGGCACGCCGTTCTGGCCCGTCTGCTCGTCGATCCAGTTCTCCGGGCGGCTCCACTTGAGACTCTCGTAGGCGTCGCGCTTCACCCAGCGGAACGTCTCGGGTACCATCCCCTCGACGACGACCGTGCCCGCGCCCGTCAGCCAGGCCGCGTCGTCAGCCGTGTAGACGCCCGGCGGGAGGCGCGTGCCGCCGATGAGCGCGCCGCCCACCGTGAACGTCACGCCGGCGGCGAGGTCCATCTTTTCCGTGCCCTCGGTGAGGACGAGCCGGCGCGCGCGGAAGGCGTCACGCGTCGGCGTGTCGACGACGAGCCGCGCCGCCGCGCCGCCCGAGAGATGCAGCGTGCCGAGCCGGGAGTAGCCCGCGCCACCCGTCAGCCGCAGCGTGCCGCGCGCGACCTCCACGTCGCCCTTCGTCGTCGAGGTCCGCCCCGAGAGGACGAACGCCTTCGCGTCGGACGCCGGGCTCCAGCAGAAGTCGACGGACGTCTCGAACGTCCCCGTGAAGACCGTCTCGTCGTCGGGCGGCGTGCCCGTCACGGTGAGCCGGGCGCGCTTGACCTCCGTGCCGTTGTCCACCTGGCAGGAGATCGCGTGCGCCTTGTTGCGCGCGTTGTCCGTCTCGACGAGGTGGAAGTCCTCGAAGACGCACGGCTGGGAAATGCCGAGCGTCGCGCCTGCGCCGTCGAAGACGACCGTCTGGCCCTTCGGCAGCAGGTGCATCTTCCCCTCGCCCCCGTTGATGCCGTAGATCCACTCCCCTTCGCGGATCGTCACATGGCGGAAGCCGGCAAAGCCGGCCGCGCCCGGCACGCCCCAGCCGTTGATGCCCGCGCGCCCCGGGCCCGTCTTCACGATGCCCGCGTCCGATCCGTCCAGGCTCCTGAACGACCCGCGCACGACGCACGTCGCGCTGGAGAAGAACGGCACGCCCGTGCCGACAAGCGCGACGGGGAAGTCGAAGTGGAGGTAGCCCGTGTTGTAGATGCCCTTCGAGGTGGAGGTGAAGATGAGCGGCTCGCCGTCCGTGGAGGCTTCCTGGTAGCCGCCCATCTTGATCTGTTCCAAGTAGAGATTGGGGATGTCGCTCTTCCCGCTTTTCGTGTTCACGTCGATCGTGAGCGTATCGCCCGGCTGCGGCACGGCGTTCGTCTTGCCGACGACGTCCTGCCAGTTCAGCGCGTTGCTGAAGAGCTTGTCCGCGCCGCCGCCGACCCACTTCAGCTCGCGCGTCGGTACGGGCTCCGGCTCGGGCGCGGGAAGCTCCATCACGTACTGGGCGCAGTCCGGGCCGTGGGTGCTGCCGTGCCCCATGTTCTGCGTCCACGTCGCCTTCTTCGGCTCGGGCAGGTTCTTGAAGAGAAGGACCTCGCCCGACGGCGGGCACACGTAGTCGCCGAGACCGGCGGAGAACGTGACGGGGCAGCGGACGAGCTTCGCGAAGTTCTTCGCGTCGACGTAGTCCATGGTCTCCGTCCAGTCGGGGCGCCAGCCCGTCATGCGCCCGTACTTGACGCCGCCCGAGAGGTCCACGTGCCAGGGGATGAAGGCCGAACAGGACGTCACGTCCGCGTCGAGGCCCGCCATCGCGAGCGCCTGGTAGCCGCCCATCGAGCCGCCCGTCACCTTCAGCGACGCGCCGTCCCATTCGCGGCGCGTCTTCGCGTACTGGAGCGCGCGCAGGCCGCGCAGGATCATGCCGTACTGGTCGGTGTCCGCCACCTTCTTGTCGAGGTTACGGAAGCAGAAGCCCTTCATCTCGACGTTCTCCAGGTTCTCGTAGTAGGCCGCGTCGGGATGGACGGGATCCTCGCCGTGGCGCGTGACGGCGACGACGATGTTACCCCTGCGGACATCCGCCGCGTTCGGGAGGGGCGTCGCGCCGAAGCCGTAGCCGTTGAAGGTCGCGATGAGGCCGCACGAGGCGGCGGCCGCGTCCTCGGGCATCGCGAGGATGCCCGTCGCGGGGCGTTGGCCGTGTACCGTCGGCAGCTCGAAGAGGAAGTACGAGACGCCCGCCGCCGCGTCCGTCGGCGTGAAGTTCGTGCAGACGGGCGCGTAGGGCGTCGTGAAGAGCGTGTTCGTCGTCTCCGCCCAGAAGGCGCGGAAGTCGGCGGGGTCCGGCCATTCGGGGATGTTCAGCACGTCCGCACCCGCGCCGCCGTCGAAGACCTGCGTGTTACCCGAAAGCCACGCCCCGTTGTCCTCCACCTCGACCTTCAGCCGCACGAAGCCGGGCGACGCGAGCGCCGTCGAGAGGACGAGCGGCGCGTCGCTCGTCGCCGTACCGTTCTTGTCCAACGTCCTGTCGTCGTGCGCGAGCGTCCAGCGCAGCGCGCGCCCCGTGACCGGCGCGTTGTCCTTGTCGCGGTCGACGAGCGTCACGGTGAACGTGATCGTCTCGTCCAGCTTGTAGTCCAGCGGGTTCTTGTCCGTCCCGCCGACGAACGACAGGTCCTCCGCATGGGCGCCGACGGCGCCGAGCAGAACCAATAGCCCCAGCAGTCTTCGCATCGCGCACACCTTTCCCTTGAAGTTTCAGAGAACGGCATTATACCACAATCCAAGGAGGCAGTTGCAAAACCCGGACGCGACAAGCGCGTCCCTCCCGCCCTCGTCTGCGCGCGATGCACAAACTTAAAGCCGCGCAGCGGCGATTTAACCACTTAAAGGCCGAAGGCCGACTTAACCACTTTCAAGGGCGGGAGGGTCGCGCTTGTCGCGACCGTTGGCTGCTGGGGGACACGGACGTGTGGTTAAGTCGCCTCATAAGTACACCGGCATTCCCTAGGGTGTATCGACAACACAGGTATTTTCAAAACCGGGCAGGGCGACCGAGACCTTGAAAAATCGACTCGTTCCCCTGACCGGACCGAACGGTCCCTCCGGGCAGTCCGCGCCCAGAATCGTGTACGTTCGTTCCGCGCCGAGATCCGGCTCGTAGGTCAGGTTCGGCTTTCCGTCCTTGAACGTGAGCGAGGTGATCCTGAACTTCGCATGCGTGTCAAGGGGATTGAGCCCCGCGACGTAGCTGTCCGACAGGGATTGTCCATTCGCGGCCACCGCTGCGGACAACCCAATCAGCGTACCCAGGGACGTAACGATCCCTTTCCCCCTGTCCTTCAGCCATTTTGAATAGTCCATGAATTCACAAACGGCATACTGTGGGTCACTGATCGTGAAGAAGCCTACGGAGACGGCCTCGATTCCAACCTTTGGACACATGTCGCACGCCTCCACGCCAATTTCGTGCGCGCTACCCGCAATGTCCTTCAACGAACGTTTCCATTGGACTTCCAATTCGCCCATGCCAATTCCCTGTGTGAGGACATTGACCCGTCCTCCTGACAGCGGAACGAGAATGACATTGGCAAGACAGAACTGTGCGCCCCCGTCAACGCCTCCGATACGGTACCAAAGATGGTCTGCCCCCTCCTTGGAGACCGTCAGGCGGGAGGGAGGGCCAAACGTCGTCTCGCCCGGGAAATCGCCGCACGTCCCCAAGGGAAGATTCGCCACGCTCTCGACCATCTTGTCCGTGAACACCCAGCTCCGGCCACTCTGCGGCAGCGCGTCATACAGGTATTTCGTGTAGGCCGTCAATTCGCCAAAGGTCAGACGGTGGTCCTGAGACCGGTTCGCGCCGCCATCGGCGTAGACATCCGCCGCCGCGTTGCGCCATCCGTTGTCGAACATCACCTTCTTGAAGAGAGACCATCTGGTTCCGTTCCAGGAGAACTGCCTGACCCCGGCGGACGCCAGCCAGGATTCGTTTGCAAGGCACATCCCGAGTCCGGCAACGTTCAAGATGTCGCATTCGTCCTTCCAGAGCGTATCATCGGAAACGATACCCTCCGCATGGCACGCCATGACGACCCCCTGGAAGGCGACCCCGGGGCGGGGGAGTAGATTCGAACGGACATCCATCAGCATCTCCCGCGCGAAGTAGTACTGGTCGGCGGTGACGAGCCGCCCGTCGTTCCTCGGCGTCCCGCCGAGAGGTTCACCGCCGTGGGCGCCGATGTAGAAGAACACGTAGTCCCCGTCCTTTGACGCGCAGATCGCGTTTGTCAGGGCGTTCCGGATGTCGTCCTTCCGCGCCCCGAAGCCAACGATCTTCCGTGCCTCGAATCCCCCGTTCCGGGTCAGCAGATCGGAAATGTCGGCGGCATCGACCGCCGTCGTCGGACGCCTCCCGAGATTCGTCCTGAACGGTTCCGAACATCCGACGACAACCGCCCGCCTGTTCCGCGTCCAGATGTTCGTGCCCGCGAGCTCGATGTCGAACAGGGTCGGAACGACATCATAGCGGACCGGCTTCGTAAACGGCGGGGCGGACCTGAAACCGACATCGACAAGGACATTGGTGGTCGAGGCCGTATTCTGCACGAGGTTGGAGGCGATCAACGCAGTCTCGCCCCCTTCGACGCTGCGCCGGACGGCATAGCGGAGGTCCGGCGGACGGAAGTCCGAGGTCCAGCCGAGCGTGAGACTTCCGCCCGGAATCGACACCTCCTTGACAAACAGGTCGATGTCAGGGTTCCGGACCTCCATGTAAAGCCCCTTCCACAGGCCTGTCGCCGGGTCCGTGGCCGCGTCCCACCCGTCCCGGCCGTCCATCGCCCAGCCGCGTGCCATGCAGCCGGCATTCGGGGAGAACTGGCCCGTGAACGCCGGAGGCGGACAACGGAAATAGACATTGGAGACGAGCCCGCATCCCGCAAAGGCGTCGGCCGCGAACTCCTTCACGTTCCGCCCGAACACCAAGGTGGAGAGCTGCGTGCAGTCACGGAAGCCGGAGGGCGGAACACGCTCCGCCTCCCACACGACATTCGACAGGCCACGGCATCCCCTAAACACCTCGTCGGAGACCGTGGCTACCGTCTCGGGGATGACGGCCTCGTAGATCCTATGGCAGTCCCTAAACGCATCGGACCCGATCTCCTTCACATTCGACAGGAAATCCAATTTCCCGACCGTCCAATTCACACATCCCCAGAAAGTACTGTTTCCCACGTTCGTGACGGCATTCCACTGGAGTTCGATCTCTGCCAAGGCCTCACACCCTGCAAACGTTGCGGATGGAAGGACCTCAATGTCTCCCTTTGCCGTGAACCTTCTCAGCTTCTTCATGTTCGCAAACATGTTGTCCGTAACCCCGTCGTACCTGAACTTTCGTATGCCCTTTCCCAACTCGATCTCTTCAATACTCGGGCTTTTGTAGAACAGTCTAAAGGGAAGAGGGAAAATGACACCATCTCCGAACTTCACCGTCCGAAGTTTCCCGCAGTACGCGAACGGGCCGTTCCCCGGTCTCCTACGCTGAAGGACGAGGTTTTCCCCATCGATCTCCACCGATTCAAGGTTCGCGCATCCGGCAAAGGCATCCGTGCCGATGCGTGTGGGCGACAGCAGTTTCACCGCCGTTATCGTCGTGAGGTTCTGAAACGCGCCCTCGTCGATTGTCTTCACATTTTGAAGATAGTCCAGCACGCCGAAATCGTACCCGCATTCCTTGAATGCCCTACCCCCAATCGTCTCGATCTTGTCCCACTCCAATTTCAGCGTGCGCAGGTTCGTGCATCCCTCGAACAGGCCGTAGGGGATGTCCCGTATCTCGCCCTTCGCGATGAACGTCGTCAGGCTCGTCAGGCCCTTGAAGCTGTCGTTGATCTTCGTGATCCCCCTGCCAAGCTCGACCGTCTCCAGGTTGGCGCTCCCACGAAAGGGCCTGAACGACAGATCCACGACGCCGTCCCCGAACTTCACCGTCCGAAGTTTCCCGCAGTACGAGAACGGGCCGTCCAGGTTGCTGCTCTCCAGTTCAAGGTTCTCCCCGTCAATCGTCACCGATTCGAGGTTCCCGCACCCGGAGAACGCCTCGGGCCCGATGTGCGTCAACGAGGTCAGGTTGATGGACGTGATGGATTGGACGCCACTGAACGCATATCTCTCGATTGTCTTCACGTTCGGAAGGTAGTCCAGCGCACCGAAGTCATACCCACAGTCCTCGAATGCCCGATCACCAATCGACTCGATCTTGTCCCACTCCAGCTTCAGCGTGCGCAGGTTCGTGCATCCCTCGAACAGGCTGTAGCGGATGTCCCGGATTTCGCCCTTCGCGATGAACGTCGTCAGGCTCGTCAGGCCCTTGAAGCTGTCGTTGATCTTCGTGATCCCCCTGCCAAGCTCGACCGTCTCCAGGTTGGCGCTCCCACGAAAGGGCCTGAACGACAGATCCACGACGCCGTCCCCGAACTTCACCGTCCGAAGTTTCCCGCAGTACGAGAACGGGCCGTCCAGGTTGCTGCTCTCCAGTTCAAGGTTCTCCCCGTCAATCGTCACCGATTCGAGGTTCCCGCACCCGGAGAACGCCTCGGGCCCGATGTGCGTCAACGAGGTCAGGTTGATGGACGTGATGGATTGGACGCCACTGAACGCATATCTCTCGATTGTCTTCACGTTCGGAAGGTAGTCCAGCGCGCCGAAGTTGTATCCACAGTCCTTAAACGCCCCCCATCCAATGGAGACGATCTCCCGCCAGTCAAGTCCCAGCGTTTCAAGATTCCCGCAACCGGAGAACATTGAAGTCGGAATAATCGAAATTTTTCCGTTAAAGACAACCGACTTCAAATTCGTGCATCCCCTGAACCTGAGCGCATTCGAAGGTCCTTCTTGCGTGATGGAAAGCGTCGACGGAAGCGTAACATGGGTGATCGTGGTGTTTTCTAGAAAGGCATCCATGTTGATGTACTTCACCGTATAGTTCCGGTAGATCGGATTGCCATCGTCGTCACGGTCCCCCGAATCGGCCCTGATGGACGACGGGACGTCGACAACCGCACTGCTGCCGATGTACTTCTCGATATACGCCGTCCCATTGGATTTGTAGACGTCATACCTGAAGTCCTCCTGCGAGGTCGCACGTACCGTTGTCACGACGGACAGGAACGCCATCATGAATCCTAGCCTGAGGCAATCAGCCGTTCTGCTTTTCATTTTGAATCTTCTACCTTACCTTTCCCGCACGGTCTACCCCCCACGCCCCTCCCTGTGCGGAAAAGAAAGTGGCGCGTTCCAATCACCACGTCTTGTCTGAGGCATCGCCAAACGCCCATTAGAAAACATGAATGATGAAACGCGCCACGTGGATTCCTCCACGCAGCACGACCATCGTATTCCGCTTTCTAATTAATACTTTTGGCGAAGTTTCAGACAAAGCGTCATACGCTGTTCGCGTACGCTGCACGGGTTAGGTTGCCCATCCCGTGCATCCCCCGCTCCGGCGGCACAGCCCTGCGGCCACGCCCATCCGTGGGAAGCCGGCCGTCCTTTCCGCACGACCGGTCTGTTCGTTCAATGATCCGATTCTACAACGTCTTTTGTCTCCTTTGGTCCCAAGTATACCACAATCCATCGCCCTTCCGGCCCGATACTTGAAATTTCGTGTCCAAGTGTACACGCCCACGCGGCAAGACCAGACGGCTTGGTGCGCAATGTACCCGCGCCGCCCCCGGTCGCGCAGGAGCGCGACCCTCCCCGGGAACTAGCGCACGAAGAACGTCGTGCCGTCGGGCGTGACGGCGGCGGAGAAGGATCCGAGCGGGGCGTCGATCCCCCGTCCCGTGAGGCGCACCACGTCCCACGACGGGGAATGGAGCCACGCGGGCGGCGCATCCGCGAGGGCGCCGAAGACGGCATCGCCATCGGCCCGGGCATCCAGGCGGGACGACGCGCCGTCCGCGTCGACCCGCAGCCGCCAGGCGAGCGTCCGCACGCCATCGGCCGGCGGACGTTCCGGGACGGCGGTCAGCGCCTCCCCGTCCGCCCCCTCCCGGACGAACCACGCCCCGCAGTCCCAGCCGACGAGGCAGCCCTCCTCCCCGACGTCGAGCCTGCCGTTCCCGTCGGCATCCCTGCCGAACGCGACCTCCACGTTGTTGGAGGGCGTCGCGCGGCAGACGAGGTCGAACGAGAGGCGCCCCGCCGCGTCAAGGGCCGTCGCAAACGGGACGTTCGTCACCGTCTCCGTGTCGGCGTGGACGGCGGGCGGCAACGCGGCGGGAACCACCGCGCGGCCCCATGCGGGGACAACGATCAGCACGGCAAGGGCCATAGGAACGTAGATTTTCATCTCCGCTTCTCTTTGGGTGTACCGTCATCGATTTCCTTTGACAGGCGGGGAATCTCCCGCATCCTGATCGCCTTGCCGCCTCCGACGTCCTCCAGGTATTCACGCGGACGTCCCGGTGGCGTCGGCAGCCAGGTCCGCGTGTCGTCGGACCTGTAGGGGGGCAGTTCGACCATCTGGTTGTCGGGATCCCAGACGACGACCCTGCGACGGGCGAGCCCTTCGAGGCGTCCAATCCATTCTCGCCGTGCATGCGGGGGCAGTGCGTGGAAGTACGACGTGAAACCGCCGCACTCAAACCCCTTGCGGACAAACTCGAACCTTTTTGCCTTCAGGGCTTCAAGGTAGAGCCTCCGGGTACGAAACGCCCCCTGTCCGCGCGTAACGTCGCCATAGGGCCCGCCCTTCGGCTCCCCCTCGCAGCGCGCGATCTCGGAGTTGATCCGGTCAAGTGCCGCAACCTTGAAGCGCCAGACGCGCTCCTTGTCCTGAACGATGCCCAGGAGCCGTTCGGACATGGAGGAGACCAACTGGAAGTAGGACGAGACACAGGCCGCGCGGGCCTCATACGAACGCTCGTCGAAAGGCACGCGCAGGAACGACCCGGCGAGCCGGTCGACGATGCCGGCCCGGGCCTCCATCGGTAACGCGGACACCTGGCGGCAGATTTCAGCACAGGCCCGGTCGGCGGCGACACGTTCCGCCTCCGAAGCGAGCGACATGCCGCGCACCACCGTCTGGACGCGCATGGCCACACGGTCCGTGGCGTCGCGGCATCCCGCAAGGCCGATTACCACGGCCGCCAGAAGAAAGGCAACCAGCGTCCTCGAATCATTCCGTCCCATTGTGTTCTCCGTTCAGGAAGACCTGTCCGCTTTCCGTCAGGACCAGCACCTGCCCATGCTTGGTCTTGGTCAGCGCGTCATCCGCCATTGTCCATTCCGACTGGTAGACCACCCCTAGGCGTCTCTCCTCGTCGGCGTAGGGAGGGTAGCCGCTTTTCCAGGTAATGGGAATCGCCCATGTCATGTTCCCGTTCGACCAGGGGCGTGGCCATCTCATCATGCGCGATTCGTCGTAACGGCCAAAGAGGTTCCCCTGCGAAACCTCAATCCACTGGCCGGCCCCCCAGGTCGCATAGTGATACCACCGTGTCTGGTAGGCAAGGTCGGCGAAGAACCCGGAATGGACGCCCCACTCCGGAGACGTCGCATTCGCGGGCGCCGCGACTTCCTGCAGAAGCAACCCCTCGAAGGAAACCGTACGGGGAAGAACGCAGACCTCAAGGGCCATGCCGATGCCCGTCAGGGGATTCGCGGGAAGATACCCGACCGCAGTACACGCCAACCCCTCCGGTTCCTTGACCTCGATCTTCGGGCAATAGGAAACTGAGCCTACGGATGCCGTCAATCCATCCCGTTCGGCGCGGATGGGGCATCGATAGGCGACGGGGAGCGAGTCCGAAACGATGCCGCCCCCCGATGATGCCCAGACGACTTGGGGCGAACTTGGCCGCTGGAGGCACAGGACCGTCTCGTCGATCCCATAGACGTGCCGGTTCGGACAGGGATTCTCCGGGGCCGTCTTCGCCGCCCGCAGGGCAACCTCGACGACGGTGAGCTTCGCCTCGTCGCCCTGCGTCTCCCCAGTCCCCGCGTCGGTGAACGACGCCGAGACCGCCACGTCGCCCTCCGCGCCGCTCGCCTCCACTCCGCTGCACTCGAACGTGGCGGAGTAGGTCTCGCCGGGGGCGAGGGTCCAGCCCGACGGCAGGGCGAGCGGGCCCGTGCCGCCCTCGGGCGCGAGCTTCCCGATGTTCCGGGGCGTCAGCGTGAACGTCCCCCCGTCCGGGCCGCCGTCCGCCCGGACCGCGAGCACCGTCCGCGTCGATCGGCGCTCCGCCCACGCGCCGGGGGCGGTCTCGTGGCGGTCCTCGAAGACGACCGCCTTCGCCGAGAACGAGACGGAGACGCCGCCCGCGGCCGGGACGGGTGGCGGGGGATCGGGACCGAGGGGGTTGTCGTCATCGTCGTCGCCTTCCCGGCACCCGCACGTCGCGGGCGGAGGCTCGAACGACGCCCCCTCCAGGCGGTAGGTCCCCGCGACGGAGCATCCCCCGCACCCGCAGCCACCCGGACAGTCGAACGCGACGGTCCCGCCGCCCGCCGTGAACGGGCAGCCGCCGGAACGTGGTCGCGCGGCCCTCCCGCGCCGCCTCGAACCCCAGCGGCCAGCGGACGGCATACGCGCACGGGCCGTCCGCCTCGATCTCCGCGAAGCCGCCGGGGGCGGCGGCGGAGACGGCGACCGGGACCGTCGAGGTGACGGCGTAGGCGATGCCGACGAGGAGCGGGACGCGGTTCGTTTCGCCCGCGCGGGCGACGAGGACGGGGGAGCCGAGGCGGGAGGCGCGGTCGGCGGCGAAGGAGACCGGCGCGGGGCCGGCGGCGGCCACCACGTCGACGAAGTGGTAGGCGCGCGCGTTGGCGTCCGCCCGGAACGCGACGGCCTCTCCGTTCGGGAGGGACACGACCTGTTGTGTCCGGTCCCCTGCCGCCTCGAAGACGTTCGAGCAGACGACGCGGTACCATTCGGCGTTCGCGCCGTGGGCGTCGGCGGGGTCCGGCACGAGGGGTTCGGGATCGACCGCGTTCGCGAGGCCGTCGCCGTCCCAGTCGAACGGGAGGACGGGCGCGTAGCGCGTTACGCGCCCGTCCGCGTACCAGGCGAAGGAGCCGTCCGCGTGGAGCGCCAGGCGGAGGTCCGTCGGACGGTCCGGGTCGCGTTCCCGGAGCGCGTTGCGCCAGTCGAGGAGGAGCGTGCCGTCCTCCGTCACCGCGTGGCGGAAAACGCTCGCCCCGCCGTCCGGGAGGAGGCCCCACCGCGCCTCGGGGAGGAGCGAGACGCCCCCCGGCAGGGGGACGGGGAAGAAGCGGGTGCGCGCGTCGGGCCGCGCCTCGCCGCGCGCGAGGACCGTGACGCCCGCGAGCGTCCCGCCCGCCCACGGGAAGCGCCAGCCCGGCGGCGCCACGCGGAACGCCCAGGCGGAGCCGCCGCGCAGGCGGAGCGGGCGGTTCGTCACGGCGCCCGGCGGCTCGTCCAGGGGGCCGGACGGGGCCTCCGAGACGACGCGCCAGCCCCGCGCGACGTCCGCCTCCGCCACGGCGGCGGCCGCGCGGGAGCGCGGCCCTCCCGCCGCACGCGGCGCGCGGGCACCCGCGCCCTTGCCGCCGCCGCGGAGCGTGCAGCACGCGGCCAGCGCCGCGAGCGCGAGGCGTGTCCCCAGCGGGAGGCGCATGAACGGCGCGCACGCGCCCACGAGGGCGCGGAGGATGGAAGGCGGACTCATGCGGCAATTATAGCACAACGGGGCGGGTGACAGTCGGGAGGGGCGCGCTTGTCGCGACCGTTGGCTGCTGGGGGACACGGACGTGTGGTTATCCTAACTAGCGCCGTCAATTGCTTTCGCGTCTTTGGCCCGCCGCCAGAACACAACCTTGAAGAAACCGGCCTCTTCCGAGACGGTCGGCGGCGGCAATCCTGATGCTGCACATGCGGTGAAATAACGCGATACGCCGCCACCCCACGCCTCGACCTCGCCACTTCGCGATGTCGCGCCAATGCGGATGAACGTCCCCTTGTGAATTCCGAAGGACTTGACGTAATAAGGCGTCTTGTCCCCGCTCTTTACGCGACAGGAGCCTTACCGTCAAGCGTCGCCGGCTTGATGTCGATGGCAACCGTAGGCGTACAGGTGTTCACGACCGTGTCCGCAATGGCATCCATTTCTGCCGCGACCTTTATCCCGATTCCCCGGACGCGACAAGCGCGTCCCTCCCGCTCCCGCCCTCGTCTGCGCGCGATGCACAAACTTAAAGCCGCGCAGCGGCGGTTTAACCACTTAAAGGCCGAAGGCCGACTTAACCACTTCAAGGGCCGTAGGCCGACTTCATTCCGAACCGCAGGATCCACTCGTCGACGCTCCCGAACATCGGGTGGCAGTTCGAGTACACGTCGTCGCTCTCCCGCCATGTCTCCCAGAGCGTCGTCGCCCCCCGGTCGAGCATGTGCAGCCACCCGGGAAAGCCCCGGTGCAGGACGACCTTCTCCGCCAGATCGCGCCGCCCGTGTTCCGAAAGGTACATCAGCAGATAGCGCGTCGAGAAGATGCCCGTCGTCGGGGCGCAGCCCGCCGCCTCGACCGCCCGCACGAGCGCGGCCTCCGCCGCAGGAACCTGCTCCGGCGGCACGAGACCAAGGTAGAGTCCGATCGACTGGGCGCTCTGCGTGCCATTTGCCACCACGCCCTCCTTCACGTACTTCGCCGCGAAAGCCGCGCGGATGCGTTCCGCGAGCGTGCCAAACGCCTTCGCCTCATCCGTCTTTCCGAGCATGGACGCGAACCGCGCCGTGAGGGAGACGAACCGATGCCAGTGCGCCGTCGCCGTCACGCCGTCCGGCGCGCGTTCAAGCGCCTCGTGGTCGCCGATGCACTGCGCCACAAGGCCGTCCGGGCACCGCGCCGCGACGAGGCGCACGTAGCGCGCGCAGACAGGATAGAACGCGAGCGCCCGCTCCCGCACGTCCGGGTAGTGGCGGATGAGCGCGTCCATGAGGGCCGGCACCACGAGCGCCCAGCTGATCGGGCCCGCGCGCCCGCCGAATCCCCGGTCCGCAATGCCCACATACGGGGCCGTCTCGGTGATCCAGCCGTCCGCCGCCGCCTCGTCCGCGAAGTCCTGCAGCGTCTTCAAATAGAACTCCCGCATATCCCAGTTGAGCATGTACGCCTCGCACGTCGCCACGATGTCGCCGCCGTAGCCCAGCCGCTCGCGCCCCGGGCAGTCGCTCTGCACACCGCCCACCACGTTCGCGAGGAACGTGCGGCGGCAGACCTCGTGCAGCTTCACGAGGTCCGCGTTGGGCGAACGGAAGGCGGCGGCGGACGGACGCTCCCGCAGCGCCGGCGCGAGCCACTGCATCTGCGCGCACCCCGACTCCAGCAGCCGGTCGTAACCGCGCACTTCCGCATAGCGGCCCACATGCCACGAGAAACGCGGCGAAAAAACCTCCGCGCCCAGGAAGGGGCCCTTGCAGTCGCCCGTGCCGAGCACGAACACGTCGCGCGCGCACGCCACCTGCGGCGCCCCCGGTCCGCCGTTCCCGCGCTTGATCTGGCCCGCCGTCTGCGTGAGGACGTTCACGCTGCCGTCCGGGTTCAGCCGTTCGCCGTAGACGACCTCGACGCGCCGCCCCTCCGTGAGCTTCGTGAACAGGAAGCGCGGAATCCCGGTGCCGTTCACGCCGAAGTCCACCACCTGCACCTCGCCCTCCTTCAGCCACGTCGCCGTCCCCGGCACGGGCAGCCCCAGCACGGTCGGCGGCGCCGCGCGCAGGACGATGCGCCCCTTCGGGCCCTCCACCTCCGCCGCCGGCTTCCACACGCGGTCCTCCGCGCGCGCCCAGTCGAATTCCTCGCCGAGGTACACGTCGTTGCGCACGATGCGCGTCTTTCGCCACGTCCACGCGAGCGGCGCCGTCACGCTGCCCACCTGCAGCTTGAAGCACGGCCGCCCATGCACCAGCGCATCGCGGAAGCGGAGTCGTCCCCAGAACCGCAACGGCGCGAGGTTGTAGAACCCGTTGCCGAGCGTCACGGAGACCACGTTCTTCTGCGGTGCGCTCCGCCGCGCCTCCGCGCTGAACACCAGCCTCTCCGCATAGATGGTGTGGTCATAGGGACTCCACAGCGGCATCATCGCGGATCCATTGAGCGGGCGCTTCCCGTTGAACCGCACGTGGCAGTAGCCCGCACAGGCGATGTAGACCACCACCTCGCCCTCCCCCGGCGGCAATGTGCACTCGGCCCGGAATTCAGGCGCCGGATCCTCTCCGTAGAAATCTGCCTCGTTGACGAAGTCCGGCCGTCCATCGCCAATCCACGGCAACCGTTCCAGGCCGACGAGCTGAACCGCCCGCGCCGCCAGCGCCACGCACAGCGCCACACCCAATCCAAGTCGTTTCATCGATGCAGGATCTCCTGTTCCGCAAACGCGACGATCCGCCGCGCCACGGCGTCCTTCGAGAGGAGCGGCAACGGCTCGGATGAACCATCCGGATGCACGAACGTCACGCGGTTCGTCGTCGTCCCGAACCCGCACCCCGCCGCCGTCACGTCATTCCCCACTACGAGGTCCAGCCCCTTCTCGCGGCACTTCCGCGCCGCCTCCGCCGTCGGCGCGCCCGTCTCGGCGGCGAAGCCGATGCGGACGAGCGGGGCGGGGAAGGGGGTCCGGGCGAGAGCGGCATTGAGCGTCTTGAGGATGTCGGGGTTGCGCACGAGCTTCAGCGTCCCCGACATCTCGCCCTTCTTCAGCTTCCGCGCCGCGCAGTCCGCCGGACGCCAGTCCGCCACCGCCGCCGTCATGACGAGGCAGACGGGCCGGCCGGCCGGGGAGGACGCGAGGACGCGCTGGACGGCGGCGAGCAGGTCGCGGGCCGAAACGACGTCCACGCGCGCCACGCCCTGCGGCGTGCGGAGCGCGACAGGCCCCGCAATGAGCGTGACGCCGTGCCCGGCCCGGCGCGCGGCGCGCGCGACGGCGAATCCCATCCGTCCCGTCGAGGGGTTGGAGAGGAACCGCACGGGGTCGAGATATTCGCGCGTCGGCCCCGCCGTCACGATGAAATGGACATGCTGTTTCATGGCCGCCCTTTCCTTTTCTCCAGCCGCGCCGCCACGCAGGGCGGCACGAGGTCGGCGATCGGCTCGCCCGCGACGAGACGGCGGCGGATCTCCGTGGAGGATTCGCGCGTGCGCGGGTAGGAGACGAACCGCACGCGCGTCTTCAGCGTCTCCCAGTCCTTCCAGCGCGGAAGCCCCGCGATGTTGTCCTCGCCGATCACATAGAAGAACGTGGCTCCGGGGAAGCGCGCCTCGGCCGCGCGCACGGTGTCGATCGCATACGAGGGTCCGTCCGCGCGGCGAAGTTCGATGTCCCAGGGCTCCAGCTTCGGATTCGCCGCGCACGCGCACGCCACAAGCTCCCAGCGCACGGCATCGGGGAGACCGCCCGCGAGGTCCGTGCCGCTCGCCCCCACCCGAAACGGGTTCACCTTCGCGGGAATGACGAGCAGACGGTCCAGACGCCAATCAGCCAACGCCTGTTCGGCAATGCGGAGATGCCCCAGGTGGATGGGGTTGAAGCTGCCGCCGAAGAGCCCGATGCGCACACAAGACATTAAGTGGTTAAGTAGTTAAGTAGTTAAGTAGTGTGGTTAAGTGGTTAAGTGGTTAGATCGCCGCTGCACGGCTTTAAATTTGTGCATCGCGCAACACGTAAACGATTCGTGGCCATGAAGGTCCAAGGGCATTTAAAGCCGCGAAGCGGCGACTTAACCACTTAAAGCCGCAAAGCGGCGACTTAACCACTTAAAGCCGCGAAGCGGCGACTTAACTACTCTTAACGCCTCAACAGGTCTTCCACTCAAGCGTCAGGTCGATGGAGCCCTGGCTGTGCGTGAGGCAGCCGAGCGAAATGGCCGTCACGCCCGTCGCGGCGACGGCCTTCGCGCGGTCGAGCGTGATGCCGCCGGAAGCCTCGGTCTTCGAGATGCCCTTGCAGAGCTTCACGCATTTCTTCATGTCCGCGATCGACATGTTGTCGAGCATGATCCACTCGGGCTTCGCCTTGAGCGCGCTCTCGCACTCGCGGATGGACTCCACCTCGATCTCCACGTCAAGCTTCGGGAACGCCTTGCGCGCCGCGCGGACGGCCTGGTCGAGCTCGTCCGGGTCGCCGCCCTTCCAGAGGCGGCGGTGGTTGTCCTTCATCAGCACGCGGTCGTACAGGCCCATGCGGTGGTTCGTGCCGCCGCCGCAGGTGACGGCGTACTTCTCGAAGACGCGCAGGCCGGGCGTCGTCTTGCGCGTGTCGAGGATGAGCGTGCCCCACTTCTTCGTCGCGTCGACGAACTTCCGCGTGAGCGTCGCCGTCGCGCACATCCGTTGCATGAAGTTGAGCGCCGTGCGCTCCGCCGCGAGGATGCTGCGCGCCTTGCCGCTGAACTGCAGGATCGTCTCGTTTGGCTTCACCTGCGTCCCGTCGGGCCTGAGGATCGTCACCTTGATCGCCTTGTCGACGGCCTTCAGGACGGCCGCCGCGACCGTCGCGCCCGCGACGACGCACGGCACGCGCGAGTAGATCTCGCCGACGGCCTTCGCCTTCGGGTCGACAAGCGCCTCGCTCGTCGCGTCGCAGCGCCGGGCGAACGCCGTATTGGAGACGGAGCCAAGGTCCTCGTCCAATGCAAGCAGAACGGCCGCGCGCGCGCGCGGCGACTTCATCACGTCGGCCATCTCGTCGCCTCCTGGCAGCTTGTCAGACGTTCTGGATGAGTTCCAGGTTCTGGTAGATCAACCAGGCCGTCGTCCCCAGGAGGGCAATCGACAGCAGCGCGCAGACGAGCGCGACCGCCGCGCCCACCGTGGACGCGCCCGCAGATGCGGGAACCGCCTCCGCGCCGAGGTTGAAGGAATCGACGGTCGCCGCGCCACCGCCAACGGCGGGCATCGGGGCGATCATCTCCGGCTCTTGCGTTCTCTTAAGTTTCATGGTGATTCCTAGTTTAGCATAAAACCGTGGCTTGCGGCAATGCCGCTTTCCGCGCGCGGTTCGGCGAAACGATGTCCGCCAGCCGTTCCCGCCTGCGTCCCCCTACGAGCCGAAGCGGGCGATGAAGGCGTCTTCGGAGATGACCGGCACGCCGAGTTCCTTCGCCTTCCGGTTCTTCCCCGACGTGGAGGCGACGTCGTTGTTGATGAGGAAGTCCGTCTTCGCGGAGACACTGCCCGTCACCTTTCCGCCCTCGGCGGCCACATACGCCTTCAGCGCGTCACGGTTCGCGAACCGGCGGACCTCCCCCGTGACCACGAACGTCAGGCCCGCACAGGTGCCGGCCGCCGCCGGTGCCGCCACGTTCTCCAGCGTGACCTGCCCCAGCACGTCCTCGACCACCGCCAGGTGGCGCGGGTCCGCGCACCAGTCCACGAAGGCGGCCGACTTGCCCGGTCCGATCCCGTCAATCGCCGCGAAGGCGTCTTCGCCGCCCCCTTCGGAGCGCGCCGCCTCGGCGGCCTTCGCGAAGAGATCCCGCACCCCGTAGGCCCCCAGTAGCCGCTTCGCCACATCCGCGCCGCAGAGCGGGATGGAGAGCGCCACGAGGAACTGGACCGCGCTGCGGGTCCGCGCCTGCTCGATGGCGGCGCGGATGTTGGCCGCGCTCTTCTCGCCGAACCCCTCCATCGCCGCGATCTCGCGTGCGTGGTCGCCGAGGCGGTAGATGTCGCCGAACGTCTTGATCCATCCCCGGTTCACGAACTTCGCGAGCGTCTCGCCCGCGAGCCCGTCGATGTCCATGCCGTCTTTCGAGACGAACCGCATGAACGTGCGCAGTTCGCGCGCGGCGCAGGCGGCGTTCGTGCAGCGGAGCGTCTTCGTGCCGCTCTCCGCCTGCCGCACCTCGGTCGGCGCGCCGCAGACGGGGCACGCCGAGGGGATCTCCAGCGCGCCGACGGTCTTCGTGACGGCGACGACCTTGGGAATGATCTTGTTCGCCTTGATCACCTCGATCTCCGTGCCCGCGCCGCCGATGCCGAGGCGCTCGCATTCGGAGATGTTGCAGAGCGAGGCGCGCTTCACGGTGGTGCCTTCGAGCTGGACGGGGCGGAAGAGCGCGACGGGGGAAATGGAGGCGACGGCGCAGGACCACTCGACGCCTTCAAGCACCGTCGCGGCCGTCTCGTCCTGCCACTTGAACGCAAGACCCGCGCGCGTGGCGTGGTGCCCCGTCACGGAGCCGGTCTGGGCGTAGGCCGTGTCGTCGTAGCAGACGACGAGGCCGTCCACGGGGAAGGGGCACGCCCCGCTCGTCACCTGTTCCGTCCAGCGGTCGATCACCGCCTGGACGGCCGCCTCCGTGGGGTGGTCGACCCGTTCGCGCGCGACGGACGAAAGGCCGATCCGGTCCAGTTCGTCCATCCGCGCCCCCCAGGAGACGGGCGCGGCATCGGCATGGACGAGTGTGAACGGAATCCACTGGAGATTCCGCCGCCGCAGTTCCGCGACGTCCTTGAGCGTAAGCGAGCCGCTCGCGAGGTTGCGCGGGTTCGCGTAGTCCTCCTGCGACGCGGCGCGGAACGCCGCGAAGTCCGCATAGGAGATCACCGCCTCGCCGCGCACGACGAGATGCCCCCTCGCCGCCACGGTCTTCGGAATGCCGCGAATGCCGGCGGCGAGATGCGTGATGTTCGTGCCGACGTGCCCGTCGCCGCGCGTGACGACCTTCGCCAGGCGGCCGTTGTCGTAGGTGACGACGAGCGTGAGGCCGTCGAGCTTCCAGCTGATCCAGATCGACCGCCCCTCCGCCCACTTCGCAATCTCGGCGACCTCCTTCGTCTTCGCGAGCGAGAGCGCGGCGAACTCGTGGGGCTCCTTCTGCCCCTCCACGGCGTCCGCGCCGACGCGGTTCGTCGGCGACTCCGGCAGCACGACGCCCGTCTCGGCCTCCAGCGCCTTCAGGCGGTCGAAGAGGTCGTCCCACTCGAAGTCGGTCATCCGCTCGCCGCGCCCGTTGTAGTAGGCGTCCGCAGCCGCGTTCAGCTGCGCCGCCCAGGCGCGCATCGTCTCCATCTTCTCGTTCATCGGCACGCTTCCCCCGTCTTCGTCTGGCACAGGCGAACCGGGCCGAGGAGGCCGGAGGGCACGAGCGGGGAATCCTTTGTGAAGTAGTTCCAGGTCGTGAAGCAGACGCGCCCCTGCGACGGACGCGGCGTGCGTCGCACGAACCAGTCCGGGAAGCGCGCGAGGTACGCGCCTCCGGGGTAGGGCGCCGGAACGAATGCGCAGTCGGGCGGTTCCTGCTCATCGCCGATCAGGCGGTTCGCCCATACGTTCGTGAACTCCACGGCGAGTTCGTTCGCGCCCGCCCGCAGGGTGCCGGCGGGAATGCGGACCTCGTAGGGCGGGCACCAGGCCGTTCCGCAGTCGACGCCGTTCAGGACCACGCGGGCGATCTGCCCCTGGCAATCACCCAGAGCCACCACGTCCGGCAACGTCCCCTGCAAGACGGGGAACGTCGTGCGATAGGTCGCCGTGCCGCTGAAGTAGCGGATGCGGGAATCGCCCTCCTGCGTCCAATCCCGCAAACCCTCCCTCTTCATCTCCACCGCCGCGCGATCTCCGCGCCCCGGGAACGTCACCTGCCACGGACCCTTCACGACCGCGACCTCTTCGGCACGGGGCCATGACGCCCCCGTCGGCTCCTTCGCCGCCGGACGTCGCTGCACGAGAAACCCGCTGCCACACGCCGGCAGACGGATCGGCACGCGCGCGTCCGCGACGGGCAACGGCGTGACGCACCCCGTCACGGGATCGAACCAGTCCGGCACAAACCGCGTATTCGGAAGTTCCAGCGACAGGGAAACCGGGTGGTCCGAATGGTTGACCACGAACACCACGTCCTTCCCGTCCGCCGTGCGCGCGACGGTGGAGACGGGCGTACCGGCCGGGCGGATGTCATGGGCGGCGGGCTCGCGCGCCGACGGCGCGCCCCACTGCAGCAGGGCCTGGCAGCGGTTGAGGTAGCGGAACCAGCCCGCGCCGGATTCCGCCCACGTCTGCGTGCGGCCGAAGTGCGTGCCCCAGCGGCCCATCGTCATGCCGGGCACGATGCCGTCGTCCCACGGCTGGAGCGGGGACGTATGGAGGATGAAGCGGTTCACGCCGCGCGCGAACTGCTGGTCGCCGCAGGCCTTGAGCTGCAGGGGCGTCTCGGTCCACTGGCAGACGTTGGGCTGCCCGGTGAACGCCTCCGCCTCCACGACGTTGTGGAGGCGTCCGTCGGGTCCGGTCCATTGGTTCCAGCCCAACCGCTTCGGAACGCCGCGGTCCAGGCTGGGGTTGAACCAGAACTCGGTCATCAGGCGGTCCACGTGGGCGGCGCAGGCGCGCGAGTCGAACGGCCCCGTGTAGGGTTCGCAGGCGAACTCCAGCCCGACGGCGTGCAGCTTCTCGCGCATCGTCTTGAAAAGCACGTCGCGGTAGAGGTCCTTGACCGTCTGGTCCCAGTCCGCCCGAAACGCGGCCTCGCGTTCGGCGGAGGCGACGCGGAAGCCGCCCAGCACGGGGAGGAAGGGAAGCGGGTCGTAGCCCCGGCGTGCCTGGAACGCCTCGCGCATGCGGGGCGTCCAGGTGGGCGTGCCGGCCTCGTAACTGTCCAGCAGGACGAACTTCAGCCCGCGCCCGACCTGTCCGCCGAGGTGCGTCTTCAGTTCGCCGATCACATGGTCGAGGTGGAACGCGACGGCCTCGGGGTTCATCTTGTCGCATTCGAGGCCGAACGCCTCCCACTGGTTGGGCTGCGTGAACGCCCCCATCGGGATGTGCGCCACGCGCACGCCCGAGACGACGGCAATCTCCTGCAGGTCGGTGCGGCGGCAGGGGATGTCGGGTTTCTCGAAGCGACCGGTATCCTCGTTGTGGACGGGAAAGTCGGCATGGGCGGCCAGCGGAATCTGCTCGACGGCGTTCGTCACGTTGAAGACGAGCTCACGCATCGCGAACTTCGGCGGAATCCACGGCCCGCCCGTCGACGTGTAGCCCGGGCAGTTGTGGAGGCCGAGTTCGATACCGCGCTTCTCGGCCTCCTCGCACGCGAAGCGCACGAGCCGCCACCAGGCGGGCGTGAACGCGACCAGGCCCTCGTTCGGGCTGTTCCGAATCGAGGTCGCCCACGGCGTGCAGGCGTCCGCGAGGCCGAAGATCGTCGCCGAGCCGATGCCGACGCGCCGGAACCAGTCGAGGTCGCGCACGATCCCCTCGCGCGTCACGTTGCAGCCCATCCAGTGCCACCACACGCCCGTCTTCGCCGACGGCGGCGGGTTCTCGAAGACGACGAGCGGGTCGGGGGCGGGCGCCTCCGCCCTCCCGTCCCCGGCGGCGAGCGCGGCCAGGGCCGCCAGCGCCAGCATGCCGATCGTTCGCCTCACCATGTCCCGCCGCCGTTCGACGGCGCCCCTACTTCACGATCGGCGTGAGGACGATGTTGCGGAAGTCCGCGTCAGAGTGGTCGCCCTGGAGGTAGAGCGGCCCCTTCACGAACTCGTCGCTCGTGATCGCGCCGCCCGTGCAGCCGAGGACCGGCTGGTTGTCGATGATGTTCACGCCGTTGAGGACGACCGTCACGTGGCGCTTGTAGAGCGTGACGTCGACGTGCTGCCATTCATTCGCCGGCTTCTCGGCCGCGACGCGCGGCGTGATGCGCCCGTAGAGGGCCGCCATGTTGTGGCAGTCGACGGGCTTGCCGTAGCTGTCAAGCACCTGGATCTCGTAGATGCCGCGCAGGTAGACGCCCGAGTTGCAGCCTGGCAGCACCCTCACGTCGTAGGAGAGCTTGAAGTCGAAGAAGTCGGCGCGCTTCGTCTTCAGGTTCGCGCCGTAGCCGTCGGGCTTGCCGTCCGCCTTGCGCTTGATGCGGTTCGAGAGGACGCCGTCCTTCACGCTCCAACCGAAGTGGGCCTTCGGGTTCATCGTCTCCCAGCCGGCGATGCCGTCCGCGAGGAGGTCGATGGGCGCGCCGTAGACGGCCTTCGCGCGGTCGGGCGCGGGCGGCAGCGCGGGGATGCGCTTCGCCTTGGCCGTCTCGCGGGAAAGTTCCTTGCCCGTGCCGTCCGTCGTCACAAACGTGACGTCGGCGCACGCGCCGTTCGCCTTGAGCGTCGTCACGCGGAAGCGGGTCTTGGCGGGGTCCTTGTCGCCCTTCAGGCACTGGCGCATCGTCGCGGTCGCACCGTCGATCTTGACGTCCGTCTGCGGGTTCGGCGAGCCGCCGCCCCAGAGGAGCTTCGCCTTCGGCGTGCCGTCCTTCCGGCAGATGCCGAGCCAGAACGCGCCCGGCTTCTGGATCGCCCAGCGGCCCTCCGCGCCCCTGCAGGTGCAGTCGGCGCACGCGCAGGCGTCCTTTGCGCAGCCGCAGTCGTTCGACGTCGGCTTGCACGCGCACGGCGCGGTGCAGCCGGCAAACCCTATCATTCCGGCGGAAACCACGCCCGCCGCCAGCAGATTCCTGACCATCTTGTTCATTGTATCATGTCCTTCCTTGTTCTCCGTTTCATGAAACGGTTCAATTATCGCACAGTTGCGGCATCGGGTCAACTCCCGCCGCACCCCGCCGCCGTCCCGGTCGGGCGGGTCTCATTTCCGTCCCGGGAACCGCCTCTTGTTCCGTTCCGACGCCATCGCGCGAAAGGCGACCGTACCGAGGCGGCTGCCCGGCGAGACGGCCTTCCCGGCCAGAACGTCATCCTCCGTAAAGCGGTGGAACCAGATTTCGGCCTCGCTCCCGCGGCCGTGGTCGTGCGCGACGCAGATGGTGCCGTCGGGAGCCTGGACGACATCCGGGTAGGATCCGAAGGTCGGGTCGAGGACGAGGCCGCCCTTCCAGCTCTCCCCGTCATCGTCGGAAAGGTAGGCCGAGAGGCGGACACGCCCGACGCCGTCCTTCCCGCCCTCTTCGGGGCGTCCGTGGCAGACGAACAGCAGGCGTCCGCTCGCAAGCCGCACGACCTGGAAACGCGCATTCACGTTGTCCATCGTCGGCAGGGTGCGCGGCGGGCTCCAGGACCATCCTCCGTCACGGGAATCGCTGGCCATCAGGCAGCCGATCTTCTTTCCGTCCTCCGCCCGTTCGACGCACACGCGGCTGAAGACACGGAGCGTGCCGTCCTTCCGTTCGAGCAGCTGCGTTTCCTGCCAGTCCGATCCCGGGAACTTCACGGCGCCGCGCCGCGTCCACGTCCGCCCCCGGTCGGACGACACATAGCAGGTCGAACCACGGAACGGGTCGAGTTCCGCGAACGCCCCGCCCACGCTCGGCGCGCCTTTTCCGAAGACGCCACAGTCGTTAAGGTAGGCCGAGAACGCCCACTCGCCGTTCCGCAGCACGATGGGCTTGTTCATGACATGGCCGTCGCACAGGCGGCGCGGTTTCGACCAGACGGGGCGGGACGCGTCCGGATTCTCGCAGACGGACTCCCAGACGCCCGCGCGCCGGTCGTAGTGGAACAGCGACTGGTCGGTGTACAGGCGCAGACGGCCGTCCGGATCGAGCCAGTAGGTGCCGATGATGTTGTTGCGGTCCGTATAGGTGCCGTCATGGCCGTCGATGACCAGGTTGACGTCCGTCCAGGTTCTGCCGCCGTCATCGCTCCAGTTTCCCGCCGTGAACGACCCGGCACCGTCCCCTCCCGAAATCCAGTTGAGGTAGATCCGCCCGCCGCGCGTCATCGCCAAGCCATTCATCAGCGCATAGTCAAGGCGGTTCGACGAATAGGCTTCAAGGCCGTCCGTGCGGATGACGGGCGGGATGTCCCCGACAGACCTCACGAACGCCTCGTAGACGCATCGGTCCATCTGCCCTGAAAGCGCAGGATGCGTGCAGGCGGCCAGCACGGCCAGTGCCGCGATCCTCCCTTTGCCGGTCATCTTCGTCATGTCGTTCCCCTCCTGTCTTGTCTGTGCGGAATGGAATACCGTTGCGGACGTTCATGCGATTTCGCTGCGGATAAGGCGATAGCTGCGCGTACCGTCCGGCGCAAGGACAATGGCGGCCGAGTCGAGGTATTGGATCCAGTTCTCGACCGTGAACTTCGGCACGACCCCGCGACAGGCAAGAAACGCCCCGTTGTAGAGGTCATGGGTCGTGAAAATGCCAAGGCGCCGGGTGAAGCGCGCAAGCACCCAGTCCTCCAGCGCATCCGTCGCGGCACGCAGATCGGCGAATCCGGTTTGGCGTCCCTTCTCGATGTAGGCGAACACCTTCTCGAAGAAGGTTCCGTCCCGGAAGAGTTCGAAGACGGCATGCTGGTCGGCGAAGTAGAAAGACGAATTGCCCAGCCGCCCATCGGCCGGGATTTCGGGATGGTCGATGTCCATCCCCTTCGCGATGTACTGGGCGGTCATCCGCGTGCGGCGCAGCGGGCTCGAAAAGAACTGCACATCCGGCGCGAATGCCCGGAACTGCCTTCCGAACGCCTCGGCCATGCGCATCCCATGTTCGGTAATCGGCAGACTCTCCCCAAACGACGGATCATCGGGATCGATGTGCGGGCGTTCCGCATGCCGCGTCATCAGCAGGACCCGGTTGCCCGTTTCGAGAAGGTCTCTCACATCTTCAAGTTTCATGTCGCCATTATACCATTTCCCTTCTGCGCGCGGCGCGCCGAGGACATCACGGCCCACAACTCTCGAATGGCACCGTAGACCTGAACACTGGTAGGGGCCGACGTCCTCGGCGGCCCGCGACAATGGAACGTCCCCATGCGCGCGGCGCGCCGAGGACATCACGGACCACAGCTCTCGAATGGCACCGTAGACCTGAACGCTGGTAGGGGCCGACGTCCTCGGCGGCCCGCGACAGCGGAACGTCCCCATGTGCGCGGCGCGCAGAGGACATCACGGTCCGCCAAATCACAGACGACATCGCAAACGACCCGGGTACGGAAGTTGTTCCGCGTGAAATTTCTTCCTCCCTGGGCATCCCCGAACCGAACGGCCCACAACTCTCGAACGACACTGTAGACCTGAACGCTGGTAGGGGCCGACGTCCTCGGCGGCCCGCGACAGCGGAACGTCCCCATGCGCGCGGCGCGCCGAGGACGTCACGGTCCACCAAATCACAGATGACATCGCAAACGACTCGGGTACGGAAGTTGTTCCGCGTGAAACCTCTCTTCGCTCCTGAACGTTCCAAAATCGAATGATTCCATAACAATGTACACGGTTGCCGTTTTTTTGTGATTATCGGCCCATCAAACACCCTGTTGATAACCAGTTGATAACTGGTCCGGATTTTTCGACATTTTCTGCTTGAACTTTGACGGAATATTACCAACCCCTAGTAAATAAAGGGTGAAGCGCATTATTTCCATTTTAAGAATGTCGCATAACATATTTGTTCTTAACTTTTGGTCAATTGTCGATAAAAAGGCTCTTCCTGTTTCAGGCGCGACGATGGGAACAGGTCATCACAGACCTCATCATTTTACGGGTCAAGGTTACCAGAGACGGGAAAGAGAAGAATTCAGCTCCGTCTCTCGGTTCGCAGTTTCTCCTTCGGCCGTGCAGGAGCGCGGCCCTCCCTATAGATGTGGCAATGAACTATAGAGATAACCTCCGATGATTGATGCTCTCGCGCGGCCTACGGCTACCCTTTGAAGCAAGCTTCTGCAGCACATTCCCGCTCCGCAGACTACATCTGGCTTCGCAGAAGTCCGTCACAAAACAATCGCCCACAGGGTCGTGAAGTGCGAATGTTGCAGCCTTTGGCAGGAACATTTACGGAGCGGGAATGCGTCGAAGCGGAGCGGAGGGCAGGTCGCCAAGGCAACCGCGAAGCGATACGCAAGTACCCGCGCGAATCGGAGTTGTTTTTACATTGAGGAGAATCAACCTATTGCTCCGGCAATAAAAAGGGTTGATAAACTCCGATGATTGATACTCTCGCTACCGCTCCGTAGACTATATCTGGCTTCGCAGAAGCCAGTCGAAAAACAATCACTTTCATGGTCGTGAAGTGCGAATGTTGCAACCTTTGGCAGAAACATTCTGCAGAGCGGGAATGCGCCGAAGCGGGGCGGAGGGCAGGACACCAAGGCGACCGCGAAGCGATACGCAAGTACCCGCGCGAATCGGAGTTGTTTTTACATTGAGGAGAAACAACCTAATTCTTTTATTCTCGTAAGCCCGTTTCCTACAGAAACTTTGTTATTGTACTTGATTCAGGGGCAAGGAGAGATTGGGAGGGTCGCGCTCCTGCGCGTCAGAAAGGAGTTGCGGGCGAACACGACGAAGCATACCTTCCGGTTCGTTCCCCTAACAACTCCTTCAAACCACCACATTCCATGTTAACGGAGGGTTGAATGTTTAGGGGGAACAGATCCAATCCTCACTCTCGAACATTGGGAAAGGACACACGGGAATGCATTCCTCTTGCGAGATCATGCTTTCTCAACTCATTGCCTAAGTACCTCCTCATAATCAGGAGTTTGATATAATATGGTCAAATGAACCTTCAACCTGACATCATTGTCGTAGGCGGCGGACACGCCGGCGCGGAAGCGGCCCTTATCGCCGCGCGGATGGGTGTTTCAACGCTTCTTGTGACCGGACTCAAAAGCGCAATCGCCCGTATGCCCTGCAATCCCTCCATCGGAGGATTGGCAAAAAGCCATCTCGTTTTCGAGCTCGACGTGCTGGGAGGGGAAATGGGTTTCAACGCCGATCTTACCTCGTTGCAGGAGAAAACCCTCAACACAAGCCGTGGACCTGCCGTACAAGCCACCCGCGCCCAGTGCGACAAGGCGGAATACACGGCGCGTATGCAGAAGATTCTTGCAACACAGGTCAATTTAAGTATTCTCGAAGATGCCGTAGTTGGAATTGTCACCGATGCAGCCCATTCTCAAATTGTCGGGATTCAGACTGAAAACAACGGCATTATTTCCACACAGAAAATCATTCTGACAACAGGGACGACCCTGCGTGGTAGAATTTTCATCGGAAAAGAATCCCTCTCTTCCGGTGGTGACGGGCGGCCCGCCGTCGATCTTCTGAGCAACTCCCTCAAAAGCCTTGGGTTCAACCTCATCCGACTCAAAACGGGCACCCCTCCTCGCATCAAAGCCTCAACAATTGACTTTTCAAAAACAACCCCACACCCCGGCGAACACAATCCACGTTTTTTCTCACTCCGAACACACGCTCTCATATCCAACTGTACTGCCTGTACTGCGAATTCTGTTTCCACGTGGAAACAGCCCCACGACAACCACCCGTCGATTTCTTCATCTCCCCAAAAAAACGAAACACAACATCTTGTTTCCACGTGGAAACAAGAACTCATTCAGACAACGGGGAAATACAACAATTTCATCCAAATCAAAGATCCTCTAAGACAGCCCGCTCCAAACGACGTTTCCACGTGGAAACAAACAAACTTTCTTCCTTCATCGATTTCAAAGGAAAATCTCCGCGCGATTCCTGTTTCCACGTGGAAACAACAGATCTATGCGCCATGGGAAATAAATTCCATTCGCCTTCCCTGTTGGGAGAGTCGCACGACCGAAGAAACCCACGGAATCATCCGCCGTCACCTCTCCGAGAGTGCCCTCTATGGCGGTTCAATCGTTGGAACAGGCGTTCGGTATTGTCCCTCAATTGAAGACAAAATCGTCCGATTTGTCAACGCACCCAGCCACCACGTCATGCTCGAGCCCGAAGATCGGGATTGTACAATCATCTATCCAAACGGGCTATCCAACAGTCTCCCACGTTCCGTTCAACAAGACTTGGTCCATTCGATTCCAGGACTTGAAAACGCCGAGTTGCTTGCCTACGCCTACGCCATTGAGTATGACGGCATCGATGCCCGCGAATTGAAGCACACCCTGGAATCAAAACGTATTCGCGGACTTTATTTTGCCGGGCAGGTGAACGGAACCACCGGCTATGAAGAAGCGGCCGCACAGGGCATCATGGCCGGAATCAACGCCGCCTTTTCTGTCCGAAACGAACCACCTCTGGTCTTCAGCCGACAGGATGCCTATATCGGCGTTCTCATCGACGACTTGGTTACAAAGGGAACGGACGAACCATATCGCATGTTCACCAGCCGCGCCGAACGCCGTCTCATTCTCCGCCAGGACAACGCGCGCTACCGCCTTGCAGATGCCGCCGACCGCATTGGCGTTCTTCCCTCTGAGATCCGTGTGCAAACGCATCACTACATGAACTTGATCGAGGAGATTGAAGCAGACCCGGAAAAACGGCACGCCGTTCTTGCGAACGAGCCCTCGTCTTTCACCGAGAACCCAAGCTTTACACCAGCAGAGGAAGAGCCATCCCTGCTGCGTTCCGTCCCGGCTCCCGTTCGGGAGCAGATTCAAATCCGTAAGCGGTACGAAGGGTACATCCGTCAGGAGAACATCGCCGCTGAACGGGCCAAGCGCGATGAAAACATCCTCATCCCAGCTTGGCTCGAATACGATCGGTGTCTTGCGGTTCGATTCGAGAGCCGTGAAAAACTGAAGAAGTACAAACCGGAAAACCTCGCCCAGGCCAGCCGGATCCCAGGCGTCAACCCAGCCGACGTGGCCGTTCTCGCCGTTATCATCAAGCGTGGTCACCATTAAAGACGCGAATTCGCGTGCGCGGGAACACAAGGTGCCCCGCCGACACGTTATCCTGGTAGGGCGCGACGTCCACGGCGCGCCGCGCACACGGGGACGCCAGCGGGACACCATCGGGGACGCGGGCCGCCGGGGACGTCGGCCCCTACCAGGGTACACGGGAACACAAGGTGCCGTATGATGATGTTATGCGTCATCATTGGAATATGCTCATTTTCGCTGGAATCAAACCGCGTTCCACAGAACAGGATCTGCCCTCGACCACATCCGATCGGTTCATCGGCATTTTCCCATCATTTCATTTAAAACGCAAAACTTCATGGAATCCTTGCGCTTCCTCCATCAAGCCGTCTATGATATACTAATTGCCGTATGAAAAACAAGATTCTTCTGTTCGGCATTGTTCTTTTAACCGCCGTGGCGACCCTGGCAGGGGATTCCGTTCCGGCCTATCCGAACTTCAACATGCCGCGTGTCGAGGAAATGATGTTTCTGGTGTTGCAGATCGGCATCATCATTTTCGCCGCAAAGCTGGGAGGCATGGTGGCTTCGCTGCTCAAGTTGCCCTCCATTCTCGGTGAATTGGCGGCCGGCATCGTGATTGGCCCGTGGGCGCTTGGCGGTATCGGCTTCGGCCACGGAATCTTCCAGTACGGTCTTTTCAACGGCGGCGCGCTCCGGGCGATCAACGGGGCGGCGTTCCTGGCCGACGGCGCGGCCGCGCCCATGAAGGCGATGTTCGGCACGATGGCCGGCGGCGGGACCATGTTCGACGCGACGAGCCCGGCGCTCTACGGCATCGCAACATTGGCGTCCATCATCCTTCTCTTCCTCTCCGGCCTGGAGACGAACCTGAAGATGTTCATCAAGTATTCGTTCGTCGGCCTCATGGTCGGCATCGGCGGCGTCATCTTCTCGTTCGTCTTCGGCGACCTCTGCGCCGTCTATCTGCTGCCGAAGTTCTTCGAAGCGAAGTTCGGCTATTTGGCCCAGTTGCCGCTCTCCCGCGCCTGGATGGAGGCGGCCCCGATGTACATGGGCATCATGTCGACGGCGACCTCGGTCGGCATCACGGCGCGCATTCTCTCCGAACGCAAGAAGATGGATTCCGAGGAAGGCGTCTCAATCATGGCCGGCGCGGTCATCGACGACGTGCTTGGCCTCATCGTCCTCGCGATCGGCAACGGCATCATCGCCGCCACCCTTGCGGCCAAGGCCGCCGGCGGCACGGCCTCGGCCGGCGTGAACTGGGGTGCAATCGGCATGGTGGCCGTGAAGGCATTCGGCGTGTGGCTCGGCGCCACGCTCATCGGCGTACTCGTCGCGCGCAAGATATCCTGGTTGCTGAAGCTCTTCAAGAACCCGCAGGCCATCGCCACGCTTGCGTTCGGACTTTCCATGATCCTCGCCGGATTCTTCGAGTACATGGGCCTCGCCATGATCATCGGCGCCTACGTGACGGGCCTTGCGCTGAGCCGGACGGATCTCAAGCACCTCATCCAGGAAACGCTCGCCCCCGTCTACACGTTCCTCGTGCCGGTCTTCTTCTGCGTGATGGGCATGATGGTGGACTGTTCGGCGCTCGCCTCCAAGTCGGTCCTCTACTTCGGTCTCATCTACACGGCCTTCGCCGTTCTGGCCAAGGTCATCGGCTGCGCGCTTCCCTCGCTCTTCTGCGGGTTCAATCTGCTCGGCGCGGTCCGCATCGGCGCCGGCATGGTGCCGCGCGGCGAGGTTGCCCTCATCATCGCGGGCCTCGGCCTCTCCAGCGGCTTCCTCTCGCAGGAAATCTTCGGTATCGGCATTCTCATGACGCTCATCACGACGGTGGTGGCGCCGCCGGCCCTCGTGGGGCTCTTCTTCCCGAAGGCGCGTGGTGTGCGTCACCCCAAGCCGTCCATGACAAATTCGCGCCAGGTCTGCTTTGAGCTCGCCGACGACCAGGTGGCGTCGATCATGCTGCGCAAGCTCGTCAACGAATTCCGCCGCGAGGGCTTCTTCGCAATCCAGTACACGAACGAACCCAACCTGAGCATCTGGGAAGTCTCGATGAACGACATGGAACTGACGTTCCAGCGCACGGGCAATACCATCCGCGTCGACTGCACGCCCACGGAGGAGTGCGTCTTCAACCAGGCGTGGATGGAAGTGGTGAGCCAGATGAACGAACTCGCCAAGTCCATCTCGAAGCCGCTCCTCAAGAAGAAGGACATGGCGGAGCTTGTCACAAAGGCGGAAGCCGACGCGAAGGGGGAACTGACGCTGGCCGCACGCTACGTCCAGAACTTTGCCATGCTTCCCAAGTTCAAGGCCCACTCCAAGAAGGAGGCCATCGAGAAACTCATTGCCGCCACGGCCGAGGCCTTTCCGAAGAACGTCCTCGACAGGGATGTCGTGAAGGCCGCCGTATTTGCGCGCGAGGAGTCGATGCCGACGGGGCTCGACCACGGCATCGCCGTGCCGCATGGCCGGACCGACGGCGTGAACCACATCGTCGGCGCGATTGCCCTCGTCGACAATTCGGACAACGAGAATGGCGTGATTCCGGACTACGAAACCATTGACCATTCAAAAATCCAGGTCATTGTCCTCACCCTCGTTCCAGAATCGGCGCAGCTTCCCTACCTCCAGGTCATGGCGTTCATCAGCCGTATCCTGCACGCCAGCAGCTCCATTGAAACGCTTCTGAAGTGCCAGACCGCCGATGAAATGCGGAAGTTCTTCCATTCCGCCCGTTAAGGTGGAGGAGCCAACAGGTTATCGACAGTTTTCTGTTGATAATCTGTTTACATATTATGATTTTTTCTGCGTGGCTTTTCCACCGGATTATGCTTGAATACTGCCAGCGTCGTTAAAGGCAGAAAAGGTCGATTTGTGAATCAGGACAACAAGATTGCGGACGAACAGTGGAGTTCGATTGTCACGCGCGTCAGGGCTTCCCTCCCAACGGAAGTCGAACGTCATCGCATGGAACGCTATTTCCCGCTGATGCTTACACATGAGCAGGTCGGCGGTGAATACGTCATCGGCGTTGCGGAGCAGATCCAGGTCGAAATGTTTACCGAATCTTACGGAAAACTGATCGAAGAGGCCCTCCAACTTGACGGACACCTGGACATTCCCGTGCGCTTCGTCGTCATCAAGCAGCAGGCCACCCGCCCAACACCTCTTCCGCATCCAACCTATCAACAGCATTTTCCTGCTTCCGCTCCCGTTGTCCATCACGTTTCCAAGGGCATTCCCTCGACGCTCCCCCTGCACGAGCATTACACGTTTGAGAACTTCGTGAAGGGACCCTCCAACTCCTTCGCACACGCCGCGGCGACGGCTGTCGCGAAGGGACCTGGCCGTACCTCGTACAATCCGCTTTTCATCTACGGCGGAACCGGACTCGGAAAGACGCACCTCATGGAGGCGATCGGCCATTACGTCCTGGAAAAGTCCCCTTGGTCGTCCGTCTGCTACATCACGTCAGAAACCTTCCTCAACGAGTATGTCAACGCAATCCAGAACGACGCCATGGCCGCGTTCCGCGAACGTTACCGCAAGGTCGATGTGCTGCTCTTGGATGACGTGCAGTTCATCGCCGGCAAGACGCAATTCCAGGAGGAGTTCTTCAACACCTTCAACTCGCTCATGGGCACGCACAAGCAGATCGTCATGACGAGCGATGTCGCCCCCAAAGACCTCAAGGGATGCGAGGAACGGCTCATCGGGCGCTTCCAGATGGGCATGGTCGTGGAAATCGAGTTTCCCTCCTATGAGACCCGCCTCGCCATTCTCAAGTCAAAGGCCGCCACGGCGCACATTCTCATCCCGGATGAAATCCTGAAGTTCATCGCCGAGAACATCCGTTCCCACGTGCGTGCCATCGAAGGAGCCCTCAATCGCATCGTCACCTTCACCTCCCTCAATCCGGACATGCCCTTGACGATCGACATCGCCAAGCATCTCCTACGGGACTCCATTGAGGAGGAACAGACAATCAAGGATCTCACCGTCGACGAAATCATGAAGACCGTCGCCACCTACTACGGCATCAAAATCGAAGATATCCTCAAGAAGGAACGTACGCAGACGCTCGTAACTCCCCGCCAAGTCGCCATGTTCCTCTCCCGGAAGCTCACCACGAAGTCGCTCCCAGACATCGCCGACTCCTTCAAGAAGACACACGCAACCGTGCATCACGGCGCCCAGGCCATCCAGAAACGCCTTGACGTGGAGCCTGACCTGCGGAAAGCCGTGGAGGAAATCACATCGAAACTCGGAAGGAAGTTCTCGGACCTCAGTGCTTGATAACCTGTTGAAGATGCGTTGACAATCTGTTCACATCTTGGCGGGTTATCGAACGGTCGTACAGGACAGACGACTTGCCGAAATCGATCAACAGGTTTACAAACGGGTTCTCAACAGGTTCCAATGCGGCTTCCCCCAGTAAAACAAGGCTTCCAACACGTTATCAACATAATCGACAGTTCTATTAATACTAATATTCTTACTTTACTTGCATAATAGAAATAGGGTAAACTCTCATCGTTCTTTTTCACATTCGTGGAAACAGTCAAAACGCGGAATACCGGAACAGGAATACCGGAACAGCCAACAGGAGTTGTCATGAAGTTCAAAATCGTTCGGTCAAAGTTTCTTGAGGGCCTGAAGAAGGTCCAGAACATCGTCGGCGCGAAGGGATCGATGCTGATCATCCAGAATGTCCTGATCGAGGCGAAGGAAAAGGAATTGATCCTCACGACGACGGACCTCGACATTTCCATCCGTTCGCACGTTCCGTGCGAGGTGACGGAGGAGGGATCCACCACGCTGCCCGTGAAGCTTCTGGTCAACGCCATCGCCAAATCGCCGGAAGGGCCCATTGAAGTGGACGTGGGCGCCGCCGACTGTGCGTTCATTTCGGCCGGATCCGCCGAATTCAAGCTGAACGGCATGTCGGTGGTCGATTTTCCGTCCCTCCCCGAGGACCAGAATTCCTTCGAGTACGTCCTTCCGCAGATGACGCTGCGTGAAATGCTCCGCAAGACGGCCTACGCCGCCTCGCAGGACGATACGCGCAAGACGCTCAAAGGCGTGCTGATGAGCTTCCGCGATGGAAAGTTGACGATGGTGGCGACCGATGGACGGCGCCTTGCGCTCGTTGAACACGAAGTCGAGCTGCCCGAAGATGCCCAGAAGGATATCATTCTTCCGACAAAGGTCGTTTCGGAACTGCAGCGTTCGCTGTCGGGCGACGGGGATGCGCGCATCACGATCGAGAAGTCGCAGATTTCCTTCAACCTGGGTGAGACGCGCCTTTACTCCAAGCTTCTCGACGAGGTCTACCCGAACTACCGCCAGGTCATTCCAGGAAACTGCACCGAGCGCGTGGTGGTGGATCGTCAACTCCTCCTCGCCGCGCTTGACCGCGTGAGCGTGATGACGATGGACGAGTCGAATTCGGTCTGCTTGACGTTCGATGCCAACCAGCTCATCGTCGCGTCCTCGAAGTCGTCAGAAGCCGGGTCCGCGCGGGACATCGTTCCGATCAAGTACGACGGGGCGAAGATCGACATCGTCTTCAACCCCAGCTTCGTGATGGATCCGCTCAAGGCGATTGACGAGGACGAGGTGACGATTGAGCTGAACAACGGCACGTCGCCCGCGATGATCAAGTGCTCGGTTCCGTTTCTCTACGTGATGATGCCGCTGCGCATCAACTGAGGTTAACTTACCGTTTGTCTGAAGTTTTCGTTTTTTCCGTGTAAAAGGCTTTGTGGAAGAATCCAAAGGGAGGTTCTTGTGAAGATCTGGACGGACCGTGAGTATCCCATCATCCTTTCCTGCGCGAAGTGCCTGGCTCCTTGGGTCGAGCGCGAGGTGAACGCGCTTGGATACCGGCCTATTGATGTCACCGACAACGTGGTGGTGGTGAAGGGCAACATCCGAGATGTCTTCAAACTCAATTTGAGGTTGAGGACCGCGCATCGCGTGCTTGTGCCGCTTCTGCGTGCGACCTGCCGGCATGTACGCGAACTGTATACGCTCGTGTCGTCGATTGACTGGGAAAACCTGCTTGAGGCGGACGGCTATTTCTCCGTTTCCTCGATTGTCCACAACGACACGGTGCGCGATACGCGCCTCCCGTCCCTCGTCACGAAGGACGCCATCGTGGACCGTATGCGCACGAAGTGCAACCGTCGTCCGGATTCCGGCCCCGACTACGATCAGGGTGCCGCCGTCTTCCTCCACTGGGAACGCCAGCGCCTTGTCATGTACCTCGATACGAGCGGGGCGCCTCTCTCGAAGCGCGGATATCGGAAAATCCCGGGTTCCGCCCCCATGCAGGAAACCCTCGCCGCCGCCTGTATCGACGCGATGAAGTGGAACCGCCGCACGCCGTTCATTTCGCCGATGTGCGGTTCGGGAACACCGGCCATCGAGGCTGCGCTCGCGGCAATCGGACGCGCGCCCGGATCCCTCCGTTCGCATTTCGCCTTCATGTCGCTCAAGGGCTACAACCAGATCATCGAGGGTGAACAGGCCCCCCGTTCGGCTCCACGCCAGCGCTTTGGCGCCACGCCGGAACAGATCTGGAAGGACATGGTACTTGAAGCAGCCGAACAGGAACAGACCAGCGGCCTTCCGCCGATCATCGCGACGGATATCTCCCCGGAGGCCGTACAGAACGCGCAGATCAATGCGCATGCCGCCGGTGTTTCGCAGTACATCCAGTTCAGCGCCTGCGACTTTGCGGAAACGCCGATTCCTGAAACGTTCGGCGAAGGGTTCAAGAAGGACGGAAAAGTCTACAAGGGGTGCATTTTCTTCAATCCGGAATACGGCATCCGTCTCGGTGATCCAGCTGAACTCGTGCCGGTCTACGAGCGTATCGGTACATTCCTGAACGAGAAATGCAGGGGGTATGTGGGTGGACTGATTACGGGAAACCCTGAACTGTCAAAGATGGTCAACCTCTACTACGTCACACGCATTCCGTTCTACAACGGCCCGATCGACTGCCGCCTGTTCATCTATCCTAACTGCGAGATCAAAGGCGAAACGTCTGGCGAAGCCGCCGGAACCGAGAAGGGCAACGATGGTTGCTGTTCTGGTCCGGGAGAATAGACGTATGGGAGGGACGCGCTCCGTCGCGTCCGTTCATGATGTGGAGGGGCGGCCATTTCGGTCGCCTCGTGTGTTCTATTGCTTCGTCAATCGAATATTGTAATCCGCAAAGTCAACAAAGCCTTACGCTCTTTGTGATCTTTGTGACAAGGAATCACCATGTTTCGTTTGATGATTTCATTGCGGAGCGTTCCGAAGTGAAATCGCACACTCCATTTGATGCCCATTCAGTCCACCCGTTGAGTCCAGTCCATCTGTACCTGTTTATAGATGTGGCAGCGAAATATGGCGTCAGCTGGGATCTCTCGACCGAAATATCAACAGAATATCACATCGTTGTTGATAAATGTGTTATCGACAGACTTATTATCACCTGTTTATAACTCATGTTGTGATAAGTTTGTTGATATCTGTTGATAATAGTCCCCTTGTCAGCGGGCGAACGAAAGCGCATACTATCCGCCGTGACGAATCTCTCGACAGAAATCTGTCTCCTGTTCAAGGAGGCGCGCAAGGCGAAGGGGCTGAACCAGTCCGCCCTTGCCCGTTTCCTTGGTTGTCAGCAGTCGGCCATTTCCATGTTCGAAGGTGGTCAGTCCACAAAATTGTCTGACGAGACGGTCAAGAAAATGGCCGATTTTCTTGGTGTCGAGATCCCGGAGAAAAAACCGGAACCGGAGGCGACCGATTCTGTCGTGGCGGTTACCCAGACGGGTGGAGAGGGAATGGGTGGTGTCGTGGCGCGCGGATACTGCCCGAATTGCCATTGTCCATCGAACATTCCCTATGTCGTTGAAGGTCGTCTTTTCTATCGCCCAAACCGCGTTCTCGCCTCTCCGACAGGAGGCGTGCGTTGCACGCAGTGTGGCGAGATTCTTGAAATGCGGTGTCCGGTCTGCGGTGCGCCTTTGAATGACGGAGCCTGTTGTGCGGTCTGCGGGGGTGCCTACGTAACGCCGGTTCTACCAGAAGGTGTCGATCCATCGGCCTATGCGCGGGCGCGCCGTGACGAGATGCTGCAACTGAAGGCGTTGATGCAGACATGAAGGCATGGATTCAGCGTGTTGCGCGGGCATCTGTGACAATCGACGGGGAATGCGTTTCGCGAATCGATCGGGGTTACTTGGTTCTTCTGGGCGTCACGCAGACCGATACGGATGCGGAAGCGGATCGAATCGCCGAGCGGATTCCCGTGTTGCGTCTTTTTACGGATGAACGTGGTCTGATGAATCTTTCTTTGGAGGATGTGGGCGGTTCGGTGATTGTGGTTTCCCAATTCACGCTCTATGCGGATACCGCGCATGGTCGACGCCCTGGCTTCTCAGATGCGGCACGCCCGGAACAGGCCAATCCACTTTATGAGCGGGTGGTTGCGAAACTACGGGAACGCCTCGGTGCGAAGCGGGTGGGGACAGGACGCTTTGGGGCGGATATGGCCGTCGAACTCGTGAATGACGGCCCGGTGAGCGTAGAGGTCCTGGCCGGCGTGCGATGACGGTTATTTGATGCGCCGATTGGCTGCGCCGGGGATATTGAGGGACTCGCGGTACTTTGCAACCGTCCGGCGTGCGCATTTGATGCCGTCGGCGGTGAGGGCCTTTGCGAGACTTTCGTCCGAAAGAGGGTTTTTCTTGTCTTCGGCCTCTATCAACAGGCGGATGCGGTTCTTCACGGCGACATTCGATACGGTTTCGCCGCTCGCAGTTGTCAGACCGGCCGTGAAGAAGCGCCGCATGTCCACGACACCAAGCGGGGTGGACATGTACTTGTCGCGCACCGTGCGGGAGACGGTTGCGTTGTGGACACCGGTTTTCTGGGCAATCTGTTCCATCGTCAGGGGCTTGAGAAAGGTGAGGGACTTTTTCTCAAAGACGTCGGGTTGGGCGTCGACGATGGCCTGGGCGATTTTCTGGATGGTGTCCTGGCGGTCGTCGATGGAGATGATCAGCGCCTCGGCGGCCCGGATGCGTTCGCGGATGTAGCTCTTGGTATCTGCCGGACAGTTCGGGTCGTTGAGCAATGCCAGATACTTCTTCGAAATGCGGATCTCCGGGATGTCCCGGTCTGTCACGCGGGCAACCCATCTGCCGGACTTCGCCCTGGACACGAACACCTCCGGCCGCACATAGAGCGCGGCGTCCGACTGGGGGGTAAAGCCGCGTCCCGGTTTGGGGTCGAGTTTCCGCACTTCGGACAGCACGTTCTTGTATTCGGACGGCTGGATACCCAGCTTTTCGCAGATGAACGCCTCGCGATGCGCGGCGGCATCGGGCAGGTAATGGTCGATGAGCGCGCGGACTTCGTCCTCCCAGGGCGAGTCCTCGAGCTTTTCCATTTGATAGAGCAGGCACTCCCGCAGATTCCGTCCGCCACACCCCAGTGGATCGAAGGACGAAATGGCGGCAAGTGTATTGAGGATTTGCTTCTCGCTCGCATGCGATACCATGATGATGTCGGGAAGAGATCCCCGGAAGTAGCCGTCCTCGTCGATGTATTCAATGAGAAGCTTCGCAAGCTTTTGATTTGATTCGGGGATGTTGGAAACCGCAATCTGCTTCTGGAGGTGTTCCTGAAGCGTTTCGGGCTTGATCTGGCGGTCGAAGAGGGCCTGTCGGCGGGACTGTGCATCTGGATCGACGGCGCCGTTTTCCGTGGAGGCATGGAAGTTTTCCATGTTCTGGAGATAGTAGTCCCGATCCGCATCGTCACAGGAGAGCGTCTGCTGGGCGGCTTCACCCGTGGGGGTGAAGTCGAGTTCACGCTCGGAGACGGTTCCGCTCGCGTGTTCGTCCGGCAGCGTCGTGGAAAGTTGACGCTCGGTTTTTCCCACCACGTCCTCAATGACGGGATTGGTCTCCATCTGGTGCTGGAGTTCGGCACGAAGTTCAAGGGAGGTCATCTGAAGCATGTCCAGACCCTGGCGCATTTGTGGCGCCAGAACCTGTGATTGACGCACCGTCGGCGTCTGCTGCATGCCTTGAATCATCGGGTAGCCCTTTGTGTTAGCAATTTTCGTGCCAATTATGTGGGTATAATACCAACTTACGCCTCCTCAGGCAAGCGGAAAATGGCGGCGCTGCCCGTCGGAACGGCGAAAAATCGGTTTATCTGATTTCCGCTTGCATCCGGCGGCGGAGATGTGGTAAACTACGCGCCGTTTTCAACGAAACGAGGTACATTAAAGATGGTTAAGCTTAGAATGCGTCGTACGGGTTGCAAGAACCACGCGACCTATCGTATCGTCGCGGCGGACGAGCGTTCGCCCCGTGACGGCAAGTTCCTGGAAATCCTCGGCTGGTACGACACGGCCATGAAGGAGAACAACTTCCAGCTGGATCTCGCGCGTGTCGACGACTGGCTGAAGCATGGCGCCAAGCCCTCCGAGACGGTTGCGTCCCTGATCCGCCGCGCCCGTAACCCGCAGCTGAAGCCGCACCACGCGGTGAAGTCCAAGAAGGCCGCCGAGAAGAAGGCCTAGGGAAAGGACGGGGAACCCCGGTTCCCCGAACCCTTCGAAGTAGAAAGGCAGGATTATCATGGGTATCGCAATTCTGGACAAGATCAACGCCGAGCAGTCCAAGGCTATCATCGACAAGAACTTCCCCGATTTCCATTCGGGCGACACGGTGCGTGTTTCCGTGCGCATCAAGGAAGGCGACAAGACGCGCCTTCAGGACTTCGAGGGCAAGGTGCTCGCGATCGACAACGGCACGAAGACCGCCAACGGCAACTTCACGGTCTCCCGCGACAGCTACGGCGTGCGCGTCGAGAAGCTCTTCCCGTTCGCCTCGCCGGCGGTCGAGAAGATCGTCGTCGTGAAGAGGAATCCCTCCCGCCGCAGCAAGCTCTACACGGAGCGCACGTTCTGCAGCCACAAGGCCGTCCGCAAGCTCGTGAAGAAATAAGTCCCTTCGCGCAGCCGCGCAGAAGCGCCGTCCCGTTCCGGGGCGGCGTTTGTGCTATACTACGGACCCTATGCGCATCGACATCATCACCGTCTTCCCCGAAATGTTCCGGGGGTTCCTCGGGGAAAGCATGATCTCCCGCGCCGCGCGGGCGGGGCGGGTCTTCATCCGCACGGTCGATCTGCGCGACTTCGCGCGCGACCAGCGGCGCACGGTCGACGACAAGCCCTATTCGGGCGGACCCGGGATGCTGATGAAGCCGGAGGTGTGGTTTGACGCGATCGAGACGTGCCTCGCCGCGCCTTCCGCCGATACCCCCGCCCGCGTCGTCTTGACGACGCCGACGGGAACGCCCTACACGCAGCGGACGGCGGAGGCGTTCGCGGCGTCGCCGCACCTCATCTTTCTCTGCGGACACTACGAGGGGATTGACGCGCGCGTGCGGCGGCTTGTCACGGACGAGGTTTCCCTGGGCGATTTCGTGCTGACGGGCGGCGAGATCCCCGTCGCCGCGATGGTCGACTCCACCGTGCGTCTCCTTCCCGGCGTCTTGGGCGGGGGCTCCGCCGCCACGGCGAACGAATCCTTCGGCGAGGAGGGTCTGCTGGAGGCACCGCAGTACACGCGCCCGCCGGTCTACCGCGGCATGGCCGTTCCCGACGTGCTGCTCGGCGGCGACCACGCGAAGGTCGCCAATTGGCGGAAGCGCCAGGCATTCGACCTCACGAGCCGCCGCCGTCCCGATCTGCTGGAGATGGGGGGCACGTTTGCGGGCTGAACGGACGAGGAAGCCGGAGACATGAAGTTCGTCGGTGTTCTGCTGGCGGCGTGGGCCGTATGGGGGGCGTGGGCGAAGCCGGTGCCCCGCGCGAAGATCGCCGTCGTCAAGGCCGTGACGGCGTGCGTGGCGGCGGACCGCGCCTATGCGGCGACGCTGGCGGAGAGGACGCGGCGCTGGCTGGCGGAGGGTGGGGTGAAGGTCGATCTGGTCGAGGACCGCGCGCTGGCATCCGCCCTTGCGGGACGCCGCCTCGTCTACCTCGTCGTCTGCCAAAAGCCGTCCCAGGCCCATCTGGAGACGTTGGCGCGCTTCCGGGCGCAGGGGGGGCGCATTGCCGCGCTCCAGTCGTATTCGCCCGAACTGGCGGCCGCGATGGGGGCGCCCGCCCCGAAGACGCCCCGGACGGGGCCGATCCAGGTCGCGCGCGTGCCGGGGGGCTGGTGGGCGGCGAATCTCTTCGGGGCCACCGGTTCGGAGGAGGCGAAGGCGCGGACGCTCCTTGAAATGGCGGCGGCGGCCGTGCCGGGGGCCTGGAGCGCGCCTGTGTGGGAGGCGCGCCGCGCGGCCCGTCTCGCCGCCGAGCGCGACTACGGCCGTCTGCAGCGCCCACGCCCGGGCGAGATCCACGCCGTCTGGGACCATACAGGACAGGGGCTCTATCCGGGCGACTGGCCGCGCACGATGCGGCTCCTACGGGCGAACGGGATTACGGACCTCTTCGTCAACGTCGCCGGGGCGGGCTTCGCGCACTACCCCTCGCGCATCCTCCCACAATCGCAGATCTGCCTGGAAGGGGGGGATCAGCTTGCCGCATGCCTCGCGGCGGCGCGCGGCACGGGCGTGCGCGTCCATGCCTGGTTCCTCTGCTTTAACGCGACGCGCGGGTCGAAGGCCCGGCTGGCGTCCCTTGCGAAGCGGGGGTGGCGGCTGAAGGACCGGGCGGGACGCCTGACGGAATACCTGGACCCGTCGAATCCGGATCTCCGCTGGCATCTCATTTCCGCCCTCGACGAACTCGTGCGCGCCTATCCCGTCGCAGGCGTGCATCTGGACTTCGTGCGCTGGTACGAAGGGGCGGCGGCGAAGCCGCGCAACCCGGCAACGGCGGTCGGGACGTTCGTCGCGGCCGTGCGGGGGCGCCTGCGGGCGGTGCGTCCGCGCGCCTGGCTCACGGCGGCCGTGCTGCCTGGTTATCCGTCGTGCGTCGCGTCCGTGGGGCAGGACTGGACGGCGTGGATCGACCGGGGACTCGTCGACTACGCGGTACCGATGAACTACTTCGAGAGTCCCGCGCGGTACGCTGCCGCCGTCGCGCGCCAGGCGACGACGAAGCAGCGCGCGCGCCATATCATCTCCGGCCTCGGAGTGACGGCGAACGAGAGCCGCCTCACGCCGGCGCAGGTGATCGACCAGGTGAACGCCGCCCGTCGCGCGGGGATGGCGGGCGTCGCGCTCTTCGACCTCGATCACACGCTCGTGGAACGTTTCCTGCCCATCCTTCGCCTGGGGCTCTTCCGCCCGAAACGATGAACCGGATCGGACTTGACATACCTACCTGAAGGTATGTATAATACGCGCCCGCAAAAGGAAAACCAGGTCCACGCATGGCACGACGGGCAAAAGAGGAAGCTGAAAGGACGCGCACGCGGATTCTCGCGAGCGCGCTCGCGCTCTTCGCGAAGAAGGGCTATGCGCAGACGACGTTCACCGACATCGCGGCGCGGCTGAAGCTGACGAAGGGGGCGGTCTACTGGCACTTCGCCTCGAAGGAGGCGCTGCTGCTCGCGCTGATCGACGACATGGTGGCGCGCTTCGGGCGCCTCTTCGCCGCCGCGATGCCGCCGGGCGAGGCCTCCTACCCCGACGTTGCGGCGCTCCTGGCGCGCCACACCGCGCAGATGCTCGACCACGCCGAGGCGCGGGCCTACTTCCAGCTTCTCCACCGCCAGATCCAGTGGACGGACTCGTCGATGGCGGCCGTGCGGCGCGACCTTCTGACGAACCGCCGCTTCGGCCCGTGGGAGGCGTTCCGCGCGGCTTTGGAGAACGACGTGCGCGCGGGGCGCGCGCGGCCGGGGACGGACGCCGCGCAGGTGGCGAGCGTGAGCATGGCGATGCTCGACGGCCTCGTGGGCGCGCGGATCGCGGAGTTTCTTGAAAGCGACCTCGAAGCGACGCTCCGGCTCGGCTTCGCGGCGCTGTGGGCGAGCGTCCGCGCGGACGCGCGCGGGACGACGAAGGCCGGAGGCGGAGACGATGATCGAGACAAGAGGTGACAACATGGCAGAAGAAACGAACAAGAAGAGCATGGGGGCCGTGCTGGGCTCCCTCGTCGGAACGATCGTCCTGGGCGCGGCGTGCGCCGTCGGCGGCTGGGTGGCATGCGAAATGTGGCCGAAGTCCGCGCCGCAGGCGCGGGCGGCGGCGCAGGGGACCGTGACCGTGGCGGTGCGTGCCGCCGAGGAGCGGCCCTACAACCTCCCCGAGAAGTTCGTGGCGCACGCCGAGGCGGAGCAGGAGGTCGATCTGCTCCCCCAGATCGACGGCTACGTGAAGGCGCTCAAGTTCAAGGAGGGCGACCTGGTCAAGGCCGGGCAGGTTCTCTACGTGATCGACGACGAACGCTACCGCGCCGTCGTCAACCAGCGCAAGGCCGATCTGGAGGCCGCCGAGGCGGAGGCGCGGCGCGCGGACCGGTACTTCGAGCGCATGCAGAAGGCGGACGCGCGCGGCATCACGCAGCTGGAACGCGACAATGCCGAGGCGGGGGCCGAAAAGGCGCGTGCGTCGGTGCTGCAGGCGAAGGCGAACCTCGTTGTGGCGGAGTACGATCTCAAGAAGACGACGGTGGTGGCGCCCATCTCCGGGCAGATCGGCAAGTCGTCCGCCTACGTGGGCGACTACGTGGCGCCGTCGAAGGGAGCGCTCGCGCGCATCGTGCAGATCGACCCCATCCGCGTCTCGTTCCCGCTCACCGACCGCGCCTACGTCGCGTGGCGCAACGCGCAGCTCGCCGGGAAGCCGTTCGAGTTCCGCCAGCGCGTCGTCCTGCCCGACGGCACGCTCTACAACCGCGAGGGGTTGTGGGCCTACGACGACAACACGATGAGCAAGGAGACGGCCACGATCACGATGCGCCTCTCCTTCCCGAACCCGGACCGCCTGCTCGTGCCGAACACCTACGTCACGCTGCTCGTGGACTCCAAGAAGCCGCGCACGCTCCTCTGCGTGCCGCAGCAGGCAGTGGTGGACCTTGCCGGCGGTGGACGCGGCGTGTGGGTGATGAAGAAGGACGGCACGGTGGAGCAGCGCGTCGTCACGGTGCTGGAGACGGGGACCGACGGCTGGACGCCGGTCACGGACGGGCTCGCGAAGGGCGAGCAGGTCGTCGTGTCGGGCGTCGCGAAGCTGCGTTCGGGTATGAAGGCGACCATCGCGCAGGCGACGCCGAACGCCGACCTCGACGCGAAGTACAAGGCCCCGATCAAGGAGTAGCCGTCCATGAAACTTTCGGTCCGCGCCAGCATCGACAAGATCAAGACGTTCTCGCGCGTCTTCATCGAGCGTCCGCGCTTCGCGATGGTCATCTCCATCGTGCTGACCCTCGCCGGCCTCATGGCGATCAGGAGCCTGCCGGTGTCGCAGTACCCGCAGCTCACGCCGCCCTCGATTTCGGTCTCCTACACCTACCCCGGCGCCAACGCGCGCGAGGTGCTCAACACCGTCGCGATGCCGATCGAGGACGAGGTGAACGGCGTCGACGACATGCTCTACATGAAGGGGAGCTGTTCGGACGACGGCAACTACCAGCTCGAGGTCTCCTTCGAGGTCGAGAGCGACCGCGACATGGACATGGTGAAGGTGCAGAACCGCGTCTCGCAGGCCGAGGCGAAGCTGCCCCAGGAGGTGAAGCAGCTCGGCGGCAAGATCCGCGCGCAGTCCACGGACATGCTCGGCTTCCTCTGCCTCCGCTCGCCGAAGGGCACGATGTCGCGCCTGCAGATCTCCGACTACATCTACGCGAACATCCAGCCGGCGCTCCTGCGCGTGCCGGGCGTGGGCGAGGCGACCGTCTACGGTCCGAAGCTCTCGATGCGCGTGTGGATGGACGCCGACCGCCTCGCGGCGCAGGGCCTCAACTCCGAGGAGGTGATCGACGCCGTCTCGAAGCAGAACATCCAGGCCTCGATCGGCACCGTGGGCGCGGCGCCGATCTCCGAACACGGCGCGAAGGTCTACACGCTCAAGGCGCAGGGCCGCCTCATGACGCCGCAGGAGTTCGACGAGATCGTCATCCGCCGCGACGCGAACGGCGGCCTCGTGCGCCTCAAGGACGTGGCGCGCACCGAGGTGGGCGAGCAGAACTACACCTTCACGGGCCAGTTCAACGGCGGCAACGCTGTCTCGATCGCCGTCCAGCAGAAGCCGGGCGCGAACGCGATCGCGACGATGGACAGGATCTACGCCGAGATGCGCGACCAGGCGAAGTCGTTCCCGGAGGACCTCGAATGGACGGTGCCCTACGACGCGACGGAGTACGTGCGCATGTGCATCAAGGAGATCGTCGAGACGCTCCTCATCACGTTCGGCCTCGTCGTCCTCGTGTGCTACATCTTCCTGCAGGACTGGCGCGCGACGCTCATCCCCTGCCTCACGATCCCCGTCTCGCTCTGCTCCACGTTCATCCTGATGGCCTTCCTCGGCTACTCGATCAACACGCTCACGCTCTTCGGGCTCGTGCTGGCGATCGGCGTCGTCGTGGACGACTGCATCGTCGTCGTCGAGCGCGTGCAATTCCTCATCGAGACGCGCGGGCTGAACGCGCGCGAGGCGGCGATCCAGGCGATGCACGACGTGACGAGCGCCGTCATCGCGACGACGCTCGTGCTGCTCGGCATCTTCGTGCCGATCGGGTTCATGAGCGGCATCACGGGGCGCATCTACCAGCAGTTCTCCGTCACGCTCTCCGCCGCCGTGTGCTTCTCGACCGTGTGCGCGCTCACGCTCGCGCCGGCCCTCTGCTCGCTCCTCCTCCACGAGGCGCGGCCGTTCAAGCACGGCCCGCTCGCGTGGTTCAACTGGTGCATCGAGCGCTTCAAGGGCCTCTTCGTGACGGCGGCGAAGTGGCTCGCGAGCCGCATCTTCCTCGCCGCCGTGCTGCTCGTGCTCACGATCCTCCTCACGGCGCGCCTCTTCATGGACACCGAGACCTCGTTCCTGCCGGACGAGGACCAGAGCGTGATCTTCTGCGCGATGGACATGCCCGAGGGCACGTCGCGCGACCGCACGCGCGACGTCTCGCTGCGCGCCGTGGAGGAGCTGCGCAAGATCCCCGAGGTGTCGAGCATCCTTTCGATCACCGGCTTCGGCATGATCTCCGGGCGCGGCGAGAATCTTGCCATGCTGATCGTGGACCTCAAGCGCTGGAACGAGCGCACCGAGCCGTCGCAGAGCCTGGAGGCGATGATCCCGAAGGTCTCGGCCGTCCTCGCCGCGATCCCCGAACCGAAGTGGCAGGTGTTCGCGCCCCCCGCGATCCCCGGCCTCGGCAACTCGAACGGCGTCTCGGTGCAGATTCTGGACAAGACGAGCACCGACCCGGTCGCGCTCGACCGCGTGAAGAACGCCATCCTCGCGAAGCTCAACGCGAGCCCGCTCGTCCTCGCCGCGTTCTCGGGCTTCAACTCCGAGACGCCGCAGCTGCGCTTCAACCTCGACCGCGTGAAGGCGGAGATGTTCCACGTGCCGGTCTCCGTCGTCTACTCCACGCTCCAGAACTACCTCGGCTCGCGCTACGTGAACGACGTGAACCTCGGCACGCAGGTGAACCGCGTGACCGTGGCCGCCGAGGCGGGCGCGCGCAACTCGCCGGAGGCCGTCGCGCGGCTCTACGTGCGCTCGAACGAGGGGGCGATGGTGCCGGTCGGCTCGCTCGGCACGATCAGCCGCGAGCTCGGGCCGCGCACCGTCTCGACGCGCGACAAGTACATGACGTGCGGCGTCACGGTCATGCCGAAGCCCGGCGTCGCGTCCGGCACCGTCATGAACGCGGTGCGCGAACTCCTCGACGCGGAACTGCCCGACGGCTACGGCTACGCCTGGGACTCGCTCTCCTTCCAGGAGGCGCGCAACGAGGGAAGCGCCGCGCCGCTCATCGCGCTCGCCGTCGTCTTTGGCTACCTCTTCCTCGTGGCGCAGTACGAGAGCTGGACGATTCCGCTTCCCGTGATGCTCTCCATCTTCGTGGCCGTCTTCGGCGCGCTCCTCGGCCTGCGCCTCTACGGCTTCAGCCTGAGCATCTACGCGCAGCTCGGGCTCGTGCTCCTCGTGGGCCTCGCCTCGAAGAACGCGATCCTCATCGTGGAGTTCGCGAAGGACAAGCACGAGCTGGAGGGCTACTCCATCGTGGAGGCGGCCGGCGTGGCGGCGGGCGAGCGCCTGCGCGCGCTCCTCATGACGGCGCTCACGACGCTCCTCGGCACGCTGCCGATGATGATCGCCACGGGCGCGGGCGCGGCGAGCCGCAACCACCTGGGCACGACGGAGTTCTTCGGCATGCTCTTCTCGGTGGCGTTCGGCATCCTGCTCGTGCCGGGCCTCTACGCGCTCTTCCAGACGTGGCGCGAGCGCATCAAGCGCGTGTTCGCCTACATGTCCGCCCGCGCCGCGCGCCGCCGCGAGCTGAGGGCGCGCGGGTAGCGGACGGGGCCGCGATGGCACAGCCCTGTCTGTTCGGCGAAGCGGGGACGGGCATCCTTCTCGGATGCCTGTTCCTCTGCCTTGCCGCTTGGGGGCTGGCCGTCGGCCGCGAGAAGAAGTTCCGCCCGGTTCGGGCGTTGGCCGCCTTCTTCCGGCGGCAATCGGTTTTCGGACGTGTGTTCCTGGGCGTGTTCTTCATCTCCCTGTGGGTGTTTGCCGGCACCAAGCCGGAGCGCCGCCAGGGCGTGCGTGGAAATGCGCGTCCGGCGGGCGGCGCGCTCCGCCCGGCGGCGGCTCCTTCTGCCGCTTCGTCCGAAGAACTGCGCGTGACGGAGATTGACGTATCGGCTGGCGGCGTGATGCTGGCGGCCTCCTGGCCCTCGGGGCTGTGCGGATCGGAGCGCCTTCTGGAATTTGCCGTTGACGTGGCGCGGGACGCCGGGGGCGACGGCTGGCGCCGCGCGGGGTCTTGGACGCTTGCGGCGGGCGCAACGGACGCGGCGGTTTCGATTCCGAAGGCCGCGTTGCCGTGTTTTGGGGAGGAGGCGTTCCCCTCGCGCGCGTTCTTCCGCGTTGCCCTGCGCGGGAAGGGCGCCGAGGCGTATGTGGGCGTCGTCCGGCTGGATGACGTTCCTCCGCTCTTCCCGTTTTCGTGGAAGACCGTCGCCACGGGGCCCGGCGATGACGAGGCGTGGCGCGCGAACCGTGCCGCCAAGGGCGATGTCGAGGCGTGGATGGACGCAAACGCGGCGAACCATGCCTGGAACGCCTGCGCGATTGACCGGAATCGGTATGTGTACTTTGCATCAAGTTTCTTTCATAAGTTCCATCAAGTCAGAGAAGTGCCGAGGAGTGAGTGGTGATGAGGACCGTTGCATTTTTCCTTATGATGTTCATGGCGTGCGAGGTGGCGGCGTGGACATCGGAAGCGGAGATGGATGCCGAGGTCTGCACGGCGCTGGCTGCGGGAAAGGATGCCTGGCGTCCGGCGTTCGTCAGCCAGCTGCAGGAGGCCGCCACAAACGGCCGTTCGGCGGAAATGCGGTGCGAGGCGTCCATGCTGCTTTCATTGAGCGCCTGGCAGAGTTTCCTGGACACGATGGACGAGGCGTGGATGGGACGGGAAATGGCGTATGCGACAAACGCCGTGGAACAGATTGGGACGGCGACGAATACATGGCAGTATTGGATGGCGCGATTTGTCCACGCCGGGGCCCATGCGTCGAACTGTCGCTACGTTCAGGCGCTGTCCATTCTGGGCGACTCCATCGATCGGATGACGCGCGAACACGGCACGAATGAGGTGACGGACGTGGAGCGGGCCATCTTGAGGCTTTTCGAGATGCCGGACTTGGTGACCGTTGACGCGATGAGGGCCTTTGCGGGGATGTCCGCCGCCGCGCTGGGAGACGGGAACGCGGCGACGAACTTCGCGGTCCAGCTCCCGCCGCGCTACCGGACCATGATCTTCAGGGCGTTGAATGGCAAATGACCGGTGGGGAAACGCCCGCCGTTATGATATGATAATGAACCGTGAACGAGAAGGAGTGAACAAGATGAAGGTAGGACAAAAACTGGTCGCGGGCCTGCTGCTGCTGGCGGCCGCGCTCGTCGGCTGCTCGCATCTGCCGAGCGTGGGGCCGGATTACGTGGAGCCCGGGATCACGGCGCCGGAGGCGGCCGCGCCGGACGCGGGCTACCCGACGACGAACAAGACGGCGACGGGCGAGTTCCGCGCCGCGCAGACGAACGAGGACCCGCGCGCCGTCATCACGGACGCCTCGATCCGCGCCTGGTGGAACCAGTTCAACGACGACGCGCTCACGAACCTCGTCGCGGCGGCCGTCTCGAACAACCTCACCTTCCTCATGGCGCAGGAACGCCTCGTGCAGGCGCGCTGGGCGCTCGTGGGGAGCGCGGCCGCGTTCATGCCCAAGGTGACGATGGACGGCACCTACACGCGCTCGGGCGCGCACCGCTTCACGAGCTCGCGCGCCGCGAGCGGCACGAGCGCGCACGGCGACCACTGGGCGAGCGGGTTCGACGCCACCTGGGAGATCGACCTCTTCGGCGGGTCGCGCCGCGCCTACGAGTCGGCGGACGCCGCCCTCGCCGCCGCCGAGTACACGCTGGAGGACGCCTGGGTCACGCTCACCTCCGAGATCGGCCGCGAGTACATCTCCCTCCGCACCACGCAGGAGCGCCTGCGCGTCGCCCGCGCGAACCTCAAGCTCCAGAGCGAGACGTACGACATCCTCAAGAGCCGCCTCGACAGCGGCATCGGCGACGAGCTCGCCGTCAACCAGGCGAAGTACAACGTGGAGCAGACGCGCGCCTCGATCCCGAACCTCCTCGCCGCCGAGGAGAAGTACATGAACGCGCTCGCGATCCTCTCCGGCACGATGCCCGGCGCGCTCCACGTGCTCCTCGGCGAGCTGCCGGACCGCGACTGGCTCGTCGCCCCGCAGCGCCTCGCCGCCATCCCGCTCGACGCGATGCGCGCGCGCCCCGACGTGCGCGCCGCCGAGCGCCGCCTCGCCGCGCAGGTCGCCGCCGTCGGCATCGCCGAGGCGATGCTCTTCCCGAAGTTCTACATCAACGGCTCGCTCGGCCTTGACAGCGTGAAGGCCAACCGCTTCTTCCGCCGCGAGGCGTTCCTCGGCTCCATCGGCCCGAGCTTCAGCTGGCCGGTCTTCCAGGGCGGCAACCTCGTCGCGAACATGAAGGCGGAGGAGTCGAAGATGCACGAGGCCGCGCTCGCCTACGAGCTCGCCGTGCAGACGGCCTACGAGGAGACGCGCAACGCCTACAGCGCCTACACGCAGGAGTACCACCGCTACCAGTCCCTGCAGGGTGCTGTGAAGGCCGCGACGGACGCGGTGAACATCTCGCAGGACCTCTACAAGAACGGCCTCGCGGACTTCAACAACGTGCTCGACGCACAGCGCTCCCTCCTCACGCTCGAAGAGTCCCTCACCATCAGCCGCGGCAACATCACCCTCAACCTGATCGCCCTCTACAAGGCGCTCGGCGGCGGGATCACGCCGTAGCCCCCCGAGGACGCCCCCGAAAAAAACGCATTTTGGAATTGCCAAATCGGCGAATTTCCTCTATCCTATTCGTCGTGAAACCGCGAACGAGGTTCTGTGGCTTCCGCATCCTGTCCAAAAGAGGTAGAAAAAGACATGAACAAGGTTTTGCATGCACTCGTCTACGTGACCCTGGTGGTCGCGGCCGCCGCGCTGTTCTTCGAGTTTAAGCTCTATGACAAGAAGGACCTGCTCAAGGACCGCAACCGCCAGCTTGAGGACTATCTCGTCAAGATCTCCAACACGATCGAGAAGTCCGACGCCGCGAAGCCCTCCGCCACCCCGGAGGCCCGCAAGGACATCTCCGCCGTCGAGGCGAAGCTCGTGGACACGCCCGAGACCGAGAACCTGCTGGAGGACTACCCCGCGCAGCTCGAAGAGGCGAACCTCGAGACGATGAAGTGGGACGACAAGGAGCGCATCCAGCTGCGCCAGCTCTACAAGCTTGGACCGGAAGGGGAGAAGATTCCCGACGCGGCCAATCCGGGCGACTTCGTGAAGAAGGGCCCCGGCACGGCGCAGGAGCTTCTCGACCAGCTCTTCGAGCGCGCCAAGGCACAGCAGGCGAAGCTCAACTCCACGCGCGCCGAACTCGCGAGCGTGCGCACGAAGCTGGAGACGCTCGTCACGGACTACAACAAGATCAAGCCGGAGGGCCGTCAGGACAAGGTGGCCGTGGAGGAGAAGGCGAAGCAGGTCACGGACCTCGAACAGGCGAAGGCCGCCGTCGAGGAGACGCTCACGAAGACGAAGTCGCAGATCGACGACCTCAACGCCGAGATCAAGTCCCTGAAGGACGAAGTGTCCAGCGCGAAGGACGAGACGGAGGCCGTGAAGGAGGACCTCGCGAAGTCCCAGAAGCTCGTCGACCAGCTGAAGAAGCTCCTCCAGACGCAGGTTTCCTCGCAGCCGGCCGCGGCGCAGGGCACGGTGGCCGCCGCCGCGCTCACGGCGGGCAACAAGGGCAAGATCGTCGAGGTCAACCCCAAGCTGATGTTCGCGGTCGTCGAGTTCGACGATGCCGCCATGAAGGAACTGCTGGGACCCGAGCGCCAGGGCGCGCTGCCGCTTCTGGAGATGGGCATCCGCCGCACGGGCTTCCAGGGGCCCGCCGGCGAGTACGTGGGCCGTCTCCGTCTGCGCCAGAACGTGGCGGGCAAGAACTTCGTGATCGCCGACATCCTCGGCGACTGGCAGCAGAGCGAGGTCCAGAAGGGCGATGTCGTCTTTGCCGAGTAGAACGTCGCGCGTGTTCTCCCGGGCGTGCGTGCTTGCGGGCGCGCTCGCCTTGGGGTTTCTGGTTGGGTGCATTGCCGACTCGGCGGAGGATTCCGACCTTCCGTGGTCGTCCAACCGGAACTGGGAAGGACTGGGGCCCCTGCCTTCCGTCATCACCGACCGCTATGATTGAGAATTCGGAATTTGTGCAGCACGAAGGCGGCGTCCGACTGGACGCCGCTTTGTTCGCCCGTTTCCCCTCCTCCTCGCGCGCGTTCTGCCGCGAGGCGTGCGCCGGGGGTGCGGTGTGGGTGGACGGGCGCGTGGCCACCAAGGGGATGAAACTGAGGGGGGGCGAGACGGTGCGCGTGGCGTCGCTCGCCGAGGAGCGGGACAACCGCGTGGCCCCCGATCCCGCCGTGCGCGTGCGCGAAATCTTCGCGGACGCGGCGTTTCTCGCCTATGACAAGCCTGCCGGAATGCCCGTGCAGCCGCTTTCGCGCCGGGAACGCGGCACGCTCATGAACGGCGTCGTCGCGCGCCATCCCGAGTGCGCCGAGATCGGGGACCAGCCGCTCATGGCGGGGGCCCTCCACCGCATCGACGCGGATACGTCGGGCCTCGTGCTCGTGGCGCGCACGGCCGATGCCTACGCGAACCTGCGCGCGCAGTTCGCCGCGCAGACGGTGAAGAAGACCTATCTCGCGCTCGTCGAGGGGGCCGTCGCCGTGGGGGGCACGCTGGAGAACGACCTCGTCCACGATCCCACGCTGCCCTTCTGCCGCATGATCGACATCTCCCGCGCCCGCGCGAAGGTGCGCACGGCGCCGCTCCACGCCGTGACGAACTTCCGTCCCCTCGGCCTCACGCAGTGCGGCAACGAGACGCGCACGCTGCTGGAGGTGACGATCTACACGGGCGTCACGCACCAGATCCGCGCCCAGCTCGCCCTTGCGGGCATGCACATCGTCAACGACCGCCTCTACGGCGGCTTCGCCGTCGAGGGGCAGTCGGGGCACTGCCTCCATGCCCTCGCGGCGCACTTCCGCCACCCCGTTTCGGACGACGAGGTGGAGATCCGCACGTCCGAACCGGAGTGGGCCGGACGATGACCTGCTCCTGGCGCAGATTCCGGATCTCGGTCGCGGTCGCGCTCTTCCTCCTCGCGATGGGCTTCGGCGTGCGCTACGCCGAGGACTGCCAGGTCGGCTACACGCACGATGCGTCGATGTGGGTCTTCGTCGCGTCCGGCCTGATGGCCTACTACGCCGTCCTCGTCGGGTTCGTGCTGGTGCGCCGTGCGCGCCGGCGCGCCAAAACACCCGCCTCGCCCACTTGAATTTCCCCCGTAAATCGGATATACTCTAAATCCATTTTTCCAAAAGGACACATGAGGTAAATGATGAGTTCAAATTCTACGTCGCGCACCGACATCTGGAAATGGCTGGCGCTGCTGATCATCGCGGTCTTTTCCATCTACGTCACCTATCCCCCTGTGGCCCAGACGGACGAAAACGGCGTCGTGGTCAAGGAGGGGAAGCTGCGCTTCGGCCTTGACCTCAAGGGCGGCACCTCCTTCACGCTCGGCGTGGACAAGGACAAGCTCCGCGAGACGATCGTCGCGGCCAACCCCGCCATCACGAACGAGCCGGGCGCCGTCGAGAAGAAGATCGCCGAAACCCTCAAGAACTGCGACGCGCGCATCATCCAGGTCGTGCGCCGCCGCGTGGACGGCATGGGCATGAACGAGCCCGTCATCCAGGGCATGAAGGACCACCGCCTCCTCGTGCAGCTGCCCGGCATCGACGAGGCGACGCGCGCCGCCGCGAAGAAGTCGCTCCAGAGCGCGGCGTTCCTCGAATTCCGTCTCACGCACCCGAACAACGACCGCCTCGTGAACAAGCTCATGGCGGGCACGGCGTGCCCGGAGGGCTACGAGCGCGGCGGCGCGGGCTTCGTCCGCGCGGCGAACTACAACGAAGTCGCCTCCCGCCCCGGCTACGCGACGCGCCTGGCGGCGTTCCATACGCCCGACTCGCGCTACCAGTTCATGCTGGAGAAGGCGAAGGACGGCATGTCCTACACGGCCAACTTCGTGAGCCGCTTCCCGCCCGCCAAGGAGCCGATCACCGGCGAATACCTCACCTCGGCGAGCGTGGCGCATGACGCCGTCGGCGCCTGCTCCATCGACTTCACCTTCAACGCGAAGGGCGCGCAGCTCTTCTCGCAGGTCACGCGCAACTACGTCGCGCACGGCCCCAAGAACTCCAGCGACCGCGGGCGCCAGCTGGCGATCATCCTCGACGACACGCTCGTCTCCGCGCCCGTCATCCAGAGCGAGATCGGCGCGCGTGGCCAGATCACCGGCCAGTTCACGGCCGCCGAGGCGCAGCAGCTCGCGAACGACCTGAACGCGGGCGCCCTCCCGGCGCCGCTCAAGCTCCTCGCCGAGTCCTCCGTCTCCCCGACGGTGGGCGAGGACGCGAAGCAGGCGGGCCTCGTGGCGGCCGGGCTCGGCTTCGCGCTCGTCGCGCTCTTCATGTTCGTCTACTACTGGTATGCGGGCCTCGTCGCGAACATCGCGCTCTTCCTCGACATCGCGCTCCTGCCGGCCGCCCTCGTGCTCGTCGCGAACGTCCTGGGCGTCTTCGCGAAGGACGCCTCGATGGGCGCGACCGGATCGCTCGCCCTGCCCGTCCTCACGATGCCCGGCATCGCCGGCCTCGTCCTGACGCTCGGCATGGCCGTGGACGCGAACGTGATCATCTTCGAGCGCATCCGCGAGGAGTTCGCCGCCAAGGCCTCCGTCGGCACGGCGCTCAGGAACGGCTACGGGCACGCCTTCACGGCGATTCTCGACTCGAACATCACGACGATCGTCACGGGCGTCATCCTCTTCAGCGTGGGCACGGGTCCGGTGCGCGGCTTCGCGATCACCCTCACGGCCGGCGTCATCATCTCGATGTTCACGGCGGTCGTCGTCACGCGCCTCGTCTTCGACAACACGACGAACCCCGAGGCGATGAAGCCCTTCCGGATGCTGAGCTTCTTCAAGAAGACGCCGAACATCGACTTCGTGCGCTTCGGCAAGCTCGCGACCTTCGTCAGCTTCGGCATCTGCTTCCTCGTGCTGGCGGTCTTCTTCGTGCGCGCCTTCGTGAACACGGCCTCCGTCTTCGCGGTGGATCTGACGGGCGGCACCTCCATCGTCTACTCCGTCGACAAGCAGGCCAAGCCTTCCGTCGGCGAGATCCGCAAGGTGCTCGACTCCTTCGACAACGCCGCCGTCATCCAGTACCAGGAGGGCGTGGGCGACCCCACGCTGCTCGTGAAGACGGGCGAGACGGCCGAAACGAAGAAGGGCCTCGCGCTGGAGAACCACGACGTCGGCGCGCACGTCACGAAGATGCTCCAGGATGCGTTCAAGGACGCGAAGATCAAGCAGGTCTCCGTGGACGAGGTTGGCTCGATGGTCGGCGCGGACCTCAAGAAGTCCGGCACGTGGGCCGTCGTTCTCTCGCTTTGCGCGATTCTCATCTACGTGGCGTTCCGCTTCGAGTTCGGCTTCGGCCTCGGCGCGCTCGTCGCCCTCGCGCACGACGTGTTCATCTCGCTCGGCCTCTTCTCGCTCTGCGGCCGCCAGGTCTCCCTGCTCGTGATCACGGCGCTCCTCACGATCATCGGCTACTCGGTGAATGACACGATCGTCGTCTTCGACCGTATCCGCGAGGATCTGCGCAAGGACCAGAAGACGGACTTCAAGGCGCTCTGCAACCGCGCCCTGAACGAGTGCATCAGCCGTACGGTGATCACCTCCCTCACGACGTTCTTCGCCGTGATGGCGCTCTTCGCCTTCGGCGACGGCTCGATCTTCGACTTCGCGCTCACGATGATCATCGGCGTCGTGGCGGGTACCTTCTCCTCCATGTTCATCGCCACCCCGGTGATGATGTGGTTCTACAAGGGCCGCCGCCCGCAGTTCAACAAGGAAACCGCCGTCGAGCAGAAGTAAGCGGCCTTGACAGCGAAGGTTCCAAATGGCGTCGGCGTGGTGGAGACCCACACGCTGACGCTTTCGCTTCCCGAGGGGGGCTTCCGCCTTGAGGAAGGGGGCGTGCTGCCGCGCGTCGACGTGGCGTGGGAGGGGTGCGGACTCGTCCGCCCCGGAAACGACAACGTCGTCTTCATCTGCCACGCCCTCACGGGCGACGCGCACGTGGCGGGCCGCTACGCGGGCGAGGACGAGAGTTCCGGCTGGTGGGAGAGCATCGTCGGCCCCGGCAAGGCGATCGACACGACGCGCTACCGCGTGATCTGCGCGAACGTGCTCGGTGGCTGCAAGGGGACGACGGGCCCCTCCAGCGTCAACCCCGCGACGGGGAAGCCGTGGGGGAGCGCCTTCCCCCGCTTCACGATCGGCGACACGGTGGAGGTCTACCGCGCGCTCCTGCGCGAACTCGGCGTGACGCATCTCGCGGGTCTCGTCGGCGGCAGCTTCGGCGGCATCCAGGTGATCGAGTGGATCACCGCCCATCCGGGCGAAGTCGACAAGGCCGTGGTGATCGCCTCCGGCGCGGCGCTCAACTCCCAGGCGCTCGCGTTCGACATCGTGGGGCGCTCCGCCATCACGCTCGACCCGCACTGGAACGGGGGCGACTACTACGACCGCCCCTTCGAGGAGCGCCCCAACGTCGGCCTCGCCCAGGCCCGACAGGTCGCCCACATCACCTATCTGTCCCTCGATCTCCTCAACCGCCGCTTCGGACGCAAGCAGCAGGCGGACTGGCTTGCGCGCGACGCCGCCTGGCAGGAGGCGCACGCCGCGAAGTTCGGCACGACCTTCGCCATCGAGAGCTACCTCGCCTACCAGGCGAAGAAGTTCCTCTCCCGCTTCGACGCGAACTCCTACCTGCAGATCACGCACGCGATGGACCGCTACGACGCCGCCGTCAAGTACGGCTCGCTCGACGAGGTCTGCCGCCGCATCACCTCCCGGCTGCTCATCGTCTCCATTTCGGGCGACTGGCTCTTCAGCGAGGGCCAGAGCCGCGCCCTCGCCGCCGCGATGCTGCGCCAGGGCAAGCGCGTCGCGTATTCCCACCTCGACATCAAGGTCGGCCACGACGGCTTTCTCACGCACACGAAGGAGCTGGGGCGGCTCATGGGGGCGTTCTTCTCCCCCGTCCCGCGCGAGGTCGGCCCCGCGAAGCGCCGCAAGCTCGCGCCCATCGTCGACATGGTGGGCGCCGGCGCGCGCGTCCTCGACATCGGTTGCGGCTCCGGTTCGCTCCTCACCCTGCTGCGCGACGTGAAGGACGTGCGCGGGACGGGCATTGAGATCGACTTCGAGAAAATCGTGAACGGCGTGCGCGCGGGCATCGACGTCCTCTACGAGGATGCCGACGAAGGCCTGGGCCTTCTGCCGGATGCGGCCTACGACCTCGCCGTTCTTTCCGAAACCCTGCAGACGGTGAAGAAGCCGCGCGAAATCCTCGTGAAGATCCTCGACAAGGCGAAGGAGGCGATTGTCACAATCCCGAACTTCGCCGCCATCGGCATCCGCCTCCATCTCCTCCTCACGGGCCGCATGCCGGTGGGGCGCGAGCTGCCGTTCGAGTGGTACGACACGCCGAACACGCACTTCTTCACGTTCGACGACTTCCGTGCGCTCTGCGCGCGGGAGGGCATCGAGATCAAGGCCGTGCGGGCCGAGGCGAAGGGGTTCTGGGGACGCCTCCTCCTCGCGCTCGGCTTTACGAACCTGGGCGCGGAGCGCGTGATCTGCCGCCTCGCCCGGCGCAGGCCCTAGCCGACGCCCTCCGAGGCGTCGCGGAGGACGTCGAGGATGTCCTCGCCGTACTCGTTCAGCGTCTGGCTGTAGACGAGATGGCTCAGGTGGGCGAGCGTGCGCGGGTTCTCCTCCGCCACGCGGAAAAGCGTCTTGTTGGCCATGATGCGGAACGCCGCCACGCCCAGTTCGTCCGCCGTCTCCTTGCGCCAGCTCCGCAGCGCAAGGGCCCGTCGGCGCGCGGCGGGGGCGAGGT
>ERZ1026780.138-NODE-138-length-63086-cov-9.752582_pt1 | contig 63086 bp, 52 predicted proteins | sample MGYA00380126_ERZ1026780 | MGnify/ENA primary metagenome ERZ1026780 (study PRJEB33269, sample SAMEA4719762) | human gut metagenome | biome: human-associated habitat; feature: organic feature; material: feces | place: Cameroon | collected 2013-10 ... | reverse complement strand
TGTACCGAAATACCGAATTCCATTGTTCTTTTTTCAAAAAGAAAACGATAGAATCGTTTTAATAAATAATTTTTAGGAGGGGTTTTATGCCCATTAAACCCGAGGCAAAAGCCGAAATTATTGCTTTAATTGAGCAATATAAAGGGGAATCGAGTCCTCTTATGATGATTTTGGAAACAATCCAAAAGAAGTTTGGATATATTCCTCTCGACGTCCAAGAGATTGTTGCTGATAAGCTTGGGATACCTTTTAGCGAAGTCTATGGCGTTGTGACTTTTTATAACTTCTTTTCTCTTACTCCGAAAGGAAAGTACGTCATTGGTGTTTGCCTAGGCACCGCCTGCTACGTAAAAAATGCCCAAACGGTTTTGGATAAGCTTGAACAAGTGCTCAAAATCAAACCTGGTGAAACGACGGAGGATGGGCTTTTTACAATCGAAGCGCTTCGTTGCATTGGGGCGTGCGCTTTAGCGCCAGCGATGTCGATTAATGGCAAAGTCTATGGCCAAGTAAAGCCCGATCAAATTGAAGGTATTTTAAAGACCTACCGGGAAAGTGAGGAGCTTCTTTAATTATGGAAAAGATAAAGGATGTTAAATCGCTTCTAAAGAGAATCGAAGGCGATAGCGAGAAGTTCGAAAAGAAACTCTCGGGCGAAGGTGGGAAGCGTGTTATTGCAGTGTGCGGTGGCACGGGCTGTCTCGCCAACGGGAGCGACGAGCTTATTCAAGAAATTGAAAAGCAGATCCAAGAACACCATTTGGAAAAAAGCGTTTCGGTGAATCACGTCGGTTGCTTTGGCTTTTGTTCCCAAGGGCCATTCGTCAAGATTTATCCAGAAGAAACCCTATATCGTCTCGTGAAAAAAAGTGACATCAAAGATATCTTCGAACAAGATATTTTAGGTGGAAAAATTTGTGAGAACCTCCTTTACGTGGATCCGGTGACTCACGAAAAAGTGGCTCGCCAAGAAGATATCAACTTCTACAAAAAACAACTTCGCATTTCGCTCCATGGTTGTAGCACCATCGATCCCGAAAACATCGATGAAGCGTTTGGCTACGATGGCTTTAAGGCTTTAGCGAAAGTCCTTTCAGAGATGAAACCCCAAGAGGTTATCGATGAAATCCTTGAAAGCGGTCTTCGAGGACGTGGCGGAGCAGGCTTCCCAACGGGCCGCAAATGGCAATTTGCCGCCAATGTGAAATCGGATACGAAATATATCGTTTGCAATGGCGACGAAGGGGATCCTGGCGCTTTCATGGACCGCTCGATTTTGGAAGGTAACCCTTTCGAAGTCATCGAAGGCATGATGATTGCTGGTTACGCTTTCGGCGCCAACGAAGGCTACTTCTATGTTCGTGCCGAATATCCTGTCGCGGTTGGGCGTTTAAAGAAAGCTATTAAGGAAATGGAAGAAGTCGGCCTTTTAGGAGAACATATTTTAGGAACGGATTTCTCCTTCAAGGTTCATCTTAGAGAAGGCGCTGGCGCTTTTGTGTGCGGCGAAGAAACCGCTCTTTTAGCCTCTATCGAAGGAAAACGCGGCATGCCTCGTCCTCGCCCTCCATTCCCCGCTGTAAGTGGCCTTTATGGCAAGCCGACTTGTGTCAATAACGTTGAAACCTTGGCTCAAGTTCCTTATATCATTCGCGTTGGCGCTAAAGAATATGCCAAAGTGGGTACGGCCGGAAGCAAAGGAACGAAGGTTTTCGCTTTGGGCGGCAAAATTAATAACGTTGGTCTTGTGGAAGTGCCAATGGGAACGACCCTTCGCACTCTTATTTATGATATTGGCGGCGGCATCCCACAAAACAAGAAATTCAAAGCCATCCAAACGGGTGGCCCAAGCGGCGGTTGCCTTACCGAAGAAGATTTGGATACTCCAATTGATTATGAAACTCTTACGGAACGTGGCTCGATGATGGGATCGGGCGGCGCAATCGTCATGGACGAAGATAACTGCATGGTCGATGTGGCCCAGTTTTATATGGATTTCATCTGTAGCGAAAGCTGTGGCAAGTGTACGCCTTGCCGTATTGGCACCAAGCGCCTTTACGAAATGCTTTCGAGCATCACCCAAGGAAAGGGAACACCTCAAACGTTAGAGGATATGAAGTCTTTGGCGGAAGTCATCAAAAATGGCAGCTTATGCGCTTTAGGGCAAACGGCTGCAAACCCCATCCTTTCCACCATGAAGAAATTCCCAGAAGAGTATCGCGCTCACGTGGAGGATAAGGTTTGCCCCGCCCACGTTTGTAAGAGGCTTATCCGTTATCGCATCAATGCGGATAAGTGTAAAAAATGTTCGAAATGTGCCCGCAATTGTCCTGTTGGCTGTATCTCTGGCACCCCAGGGAAGACTCCTTACGTGATTGATGAAACAAAGTGCATCAAGTGCGGCGCTTGTATGGGTGGATGTTTCTTCCACGCCATCGAAAAGATTTAAGGAGAAAGAACAATGGCTACCATGAAGATTAAAATCGAAGGGAAAAGTTACGAAGTCGATTCCTCTTTAACGGTCCTTGAAGCCGCTCGAGCGTGCGGATATCGCATCCCTACTCTCTGTAATTGGAGAAAAGGACATAATAGTTTTGGCTCGTGCCGTGTGTGTTTGGTTGAAATTAAAGGACCAAGAGGAGGGAAACTCTTTGCGAGTTGCACCTATCCTGTGTCTGAATGTCCCGAAGAAAAAGGCTTTGAAATCTTGATTTCGAGTCCAAAAGCCGTTAAAGCCAGAAGAACATCGGTAGAGCTCCTTTTATCGAACCACTCTTTCAATTGCCAATCATGTGTTAAAAATGGCGAATGTGAGCTTCTAGACGTCAGTAAGCGCGTTGGCGTTGATAGTGCGAAATATGAAGGTGCCAAGACGCCTGTCACAATTGATAAACTTTCGCCTGGCATCATTCGAGATACTTCGAAATGCATACTTTGCGGAAGGTGCATCAATCGTTGCTTAGAGGCAACTGGAATCGGTATCCTCGGCTTTATCGGTCGTGGCTTCAATACTCATGTGGGTCCAGTAAGCGACGGCAGCTTTGCTACCTCTCCTTGCATTCAGTGCGGCCAATGCATCAATGTTTGTCCGACTGGTGCCTTAAGCGAAAAACGCGAAATCGAAGAAATCGACAAGGCGAAAGCGGCTGGCAAATTTGTTGTTGCGCAAGTTGCCCCCGCCGTTCGAGCAGCTATTTCTGAAGAATTCGGACATCGAATTGGCGAAGAAAATGGCGAAAAGAAGATGATCGCCGCGCTTCATCGCTTAGGATTTGACCGCGTTTTTGATGTCAATTTCGGCGCGGATTTAACAATTGTGGAAGAATCGGCTGAGCTCCTTCGAAGAATCACGAAGAAAGAAGGACCGCTTCCTCAAATTACCTCCTGCTCCCCAGGATGGATCAATTATCTGGAATACTTCTATCCGGAACTCATTCCAAACGTGAGCACTTGCAAGTCTCCTCATGAGATGCAAGGCGCTATTACAAAGAGCTATTTTGCCAAAGCCCATAACTTGAAGCCCGAAGATATCTATGTGGTTTCGATTATGCCTTGTACCGCTAAAAAAGGAGAAAAACTCCGCAAAACCAATGCGGTTAATGGAATTCCTGATGTTGATGCAGTTCTTACGACCAGAGAACTTGCCACTCTTATTAAGCGTAGTGGCATTATGTGGGATGAGCTTCCCGAGAATGAAACCTGGGACCAAGATCTTCTTGGCGAGTATACCGGCGCGGCCGCCATATTCGGTGTTACTGGCGGCGTCATGGAAGCGGCGCTTCGCACAACCTACCACTCTTTAACGGGAAAAGAATACCCTGCAATCGACTTTACGGCCGTTCGCGGACTTGAAGGGGTGAAAGAAGCGGCTATCACTATCAATGGCCAAGAGATTCGTGTAGCGGTGGCTAGCGGCACTAAGAATGCGAAACCTCTTTTAGAAGAGATCCAGGCAGGTAAATCCCCTTATGCCTTTATTGAAATCATGGGGTGTCCTGGCGGATGCATCAATGGCGGTGGCCAACCTTTCGTTAAGCCGAACCTTCTCGATCACGAAGCTTCGGATATCTTGGATACGTATCGTGAGAAACGTGCCAAGATCCTCTATGACATCGATAAGAACGCGACTCTTCGTCAATCTCATAAGAACCCAGACGTCATTAAACTGTATAAAGACTATCTTGGCGAAGTGGGTGGCGAAAAAGCGGAAGAGCTTCTTCACACAAGCTACGATGCCAATCGCAAGCGTTATTCGGATTTAGACTAAAAAGGATTTGCCATACGCGCTACAATAAGGCGTATGGCAAAGAACGTTATCTTTGATTTAGACGGCACTCTTCTTGATACGATCGGGGATATTAAAGACGCTATTAATGACGCGTTAAAGGCGGCGAATTTCCCTTATCGCTATGACAAAGATGGGTGTCGTTTTCTTATTGGTGATGGCGCGGATAATCTTGTGCATCGCGCTTTAAAAGAAATGGATAATCCTACAAACTTCGAAAAGCTCAAAAAGGAATATATGCCTCGCTATAAGGAATACCAAAATCGGCACACAAAGCCCTTTGATGGGGTTTTAGAAAGTTTGAAATATCTTAAAAACCATAACATTTCCCTCTTCATTTGCACAAATAAACCGGATGCATATGCACAAATCATCATTTCGAAATTCTTCGATCCCTCTTTGTTTAATGCGGTTCGCGGTCTTCGGGAAGGAGAGGAACCAAAACCCAATCCTGCAATTGTGAATTATTTTGTGGATTCCTTCCGCCTTGATAAAAAAGAAACCTTATTTGTCGGCGATAGCATTACGGATCTATATACTGCTAAGAACTCAGGCCTCCCTCTTGCTTTATGTTTATGGGGATATGGCTTTTATAACGAGGCTCTCCTTAAGGAAGCGAAGATGGTTCTTGCAAAGCCTCTCGATTTGGAGAAAATCATCCTATGAGTCTTTTTGAAAAAGCGGTGCAGAAAAAGAAGAAAGCAATTCCTTCTTTTTTGCTCTGCACTTTCGGCTTTTTCTTGCTGAGCCTTCTTTTCCTTCTTTGCTATAACCAAAAAGAATACATGATGGAAGGGGAAGAAAACGATTATTTGGTAGGTACGATTTGCTTCTTCGCTTTAAGCGTTCTTTCTTCTTTTCTGGACGTTGCCTTTTATTTTTCTTTTACGGAGGATAATCCTCTCAAGAAGTGGTTTCTTCTTGGCTCTTTTTCTTTTGAGCTTGTGAGTTATATTGTTGGCCTTTCTTCCTATTTTAGTTTCTATAACGAGACCGTTTCTTCTATTGTTGCCGTTCGTATCGTCATTGTTATCCTTGGCTTTTTGCTTTTTGCCCTTAATCTTTTCTCTCGGCTCCTTCTTTATTTTGAAAATTTCAAAAAAATAAAAAACAATGCAAAAACCTGCTCGATTTTAAATTTGATCCCCTTTGTTTTGACGAATATCATCGCTTTATTGTTTCCTGTTGCGGTCTTCGAAACGATGCAAGTTCCTTTTTCACATTATTCCTTCATCTTTCTTTTGATTGATTTATTCGCTTTTGCTTTGTTTGCTATCTTCCTTTTGTTTGCTTTGCAAAGCAAGAAGATCGAAGAAAAGAATCTTTCCCGTTTTACGACTTACTTCTTTGCGGCTTCTCTTGCGTTAGGTGGCGTTACTTTGCTTTTGGGGATTATTGCTTACGCTAACAAAGACACGTTGTCTTTCCGTTCCCTTTATTGGCTTGTTGCTTCTTTGATCTTCTCGTTGGCGATTGATGGCTTATGCCTTGTCTATCGTTATCTCTTAAAGAATCCTCAAAAGATCGCTTCTTTTGAAGACGAAAAAGAATGAACTCGTTGATGCTCGTTTGAAGCATCTATGTGTAAAATAATGGCATGGCACATGAAATTCGTTTTTTTAACTCAATGGGTTCAAAGGTCATGCCCTTTACTCCCCTTGTTCCTGGGAAAGTGAGCATTTATTGTTGCGGACCGACCGTTTATAACGATCCTCATATCGGCAATTTCCGTCCGGTTGTTGTTTTTGACGTTCTCCGTCGTTTCTTAAAAGCAGAAGGATATGATGTTACTTTTGTGAGCAATTACACGGATGTTGATGACAAAATTATTAAACACGCCAAGGAACTTGGCATTACCGAAAAAGAGCTTACCGAAAGCGTGATCGAAGAATATCGTCGCCTCGTAACGGAAGTGGGTTCTATGCAACCAGATGTGGCCCCACGACCGACCGTTTATATGGATCAAATCATCCAATATGTGAAGGATTTAGTTGATAAAGGCTTTGCCTATCAAAGTGGTGGCGACGTCTATCTTCGCGTCCGCAAGATCCCTGGATATGGTTCTCTTAGTGGCAATTCGATTGAATCGCTTGAAAGCGGCGCAAGAATCGCCGTCGGAGAGAAGAAAGAAGATCCGCTTGATTTTGCTTTATGGAAAGAAACAACGGAAGGCATCCGTTGGAAGAGCCCTTGGAGCGAAGGAAGACCGGGCTGGCACACCGAATGTTGCGTCATGATCCATAGCATTTTCAAAGACCAAAATGGCTATATTGATATCCATGGGGGCGGATTTGATCTTAAGTTCCCGCATCACGAAAACGAAATTGCGCAATCTATTGCCCATAATGGCAATTCCTTGGCCCGATTTTGGATGCATAATGGCTTTATTAATATCGATAACGAGAAGATGTCCAAATCTTTGGGTAACGTTGTTTTGATGAAAGACGTTGTCGAAAAGTATGGCGGCTTGTCTTTTAGACTTATGACCTTGGCTTCCTATTATCGTTCTCCGGTTTCTTTTAGCGAAGAAACGATGCACGAAGCACTTACTAAAAAAGAACAATTAGAATCGACCTTTCGTAAGGCTTCTATTTGTCTTATTCGAAAAGGGGCGGAGCCCTATCAAGAAGGGAAGGCCAGCGAGAGCTTCCTAGCATCTTTAGCAGACGACCTTAATACGCCGAACGCTTTGGCGGTGCTTTATGAGGATCAAAAGGCGGTGAATGCCGCTTTACGAGCGAAAGAAGTGGATGTTCCTTTGCTTTTGGAAAAATTCGAAACTTTCTTAGCGGAGCTTGATATCCTTGGACTTTCCTTTTCAAAGGTCACGCTAACCCAAGAAGATTTGGAATTATTGGATGCCTATGACAGAGCGAGAAGTACGAAAGATTTTGCTTTAAGCGATGAAATTCGTGCAAAACTCCTGGAAAAAAAGCTCTTCTAATTTTATCAATATCATAATTTGTATCTTTACATATAAAATCGTTTTATTGAAAGAAACAAATTAACAGAAACAATTTAAAGACTAGTTATTTTAGAAAGACAGATATACAATAATGGTACAAGTATTTGGCAAAAACGCGGTAAAGGCGGCTATCGAGTCACGACAAGCAAAAGTCGTTTACGTGCCGTCACGTCATTCTCAGGGCGATCTCGTCGCACTGGCTAAGGATCGGAGTATTCCCGTCAAAATTGTTCGCGACGACGAACTTGATCGGATTGCTTCTACTTCGAACCATCAAGGCTACGTCGCGAGTATCGATAATATTCCCCTCTATTCCGTGAGTGAGCTCATCCAAAATTGCAAAGGAAAGCAGTATCCGACGATACTACTTCTTGATGGAATAGAGGATCCCCAAAACTTTGGAGCTATTTTAAGAAGCGCCGATGCTTTCGGTGTCGATGGGGTCATAGTGAAAAAACATGGCGAAGTCCCACTCAATGGGACGGTTGCCAAGGTTTCGACCGGAGCGGTTCATTACGTCAAAGTGGCGGCTGTTTCGAACTTAACTCAAGCGATTCTGAAACTGCAAGAGAGTGGCTTTTGGATTGTCTCCAGCGCGGATCAAGGTGCCTCTTCCTATCTTGACGTGGACTACCGATGTCCAATTGGATTGGTAGTTGGTAACGAAGGAAAAGGAATTAGCAGGTTGGTTCTCGAGCACAGCGATTTTATCGTTAAGATTCCTATGCACGGGCATGTCAATTGCTTGAATGCTTCTGTTGCTACTGGAGTTTTACTAGCAAACATAGTCTCATCTAGACTTTAAAAAATGGAAAAAGAAACCAATGTCCGAACCATCCTTATCTTTTGCCGAGGAAACTGACGAGAGCCTTTTGATGCTCTCTCGCTCTGGCAATATTTCTGCTCAATTCGCCCTCACGAAACGTTACTTCGATAGGAAATTCGTTCTAGCGAAGCAAGCGTCTCTTCCTCTTGCCTCTATGTTTGGCAATTGGGACATCAATCATATTTTCTTTTCGACGTTCGTTCGTGTGGTGGACCGTTATGAACTTGGTCAAACCGCAAAATTTTCGACCTACTTTTTGACTTGTTTCCGGCATGATCTCATCGCCGAAGCGAAAAATACGCATCTTTTTGAAAGAGGCGCCACTTTATCGCTTGACGAAGAGAAGGGGTCGCCTTCTTCGGAAGATGGCTTCACTTTGCTAGACGTCCTAGAAGCGCCTCACGAAGATCCGATGAAATACATCGACTACTTCGATGAGTGTCTGGCCGAAGGACGTTACGGAAACAAAATCAATGGGGCTGCTGTCGATGTGGCAAGATTAAAGATTTATGGGTATAGCTTCCGTTATATTTCGAAACTCATGAATCAAAGCATCCGGCAATGCAAAAATCTTTTTAATGAGTTTGCCGAACTCGTTAAGCAGTTTTTCCCAGAGTAGCGGTGGTTGACGATTCTTTCTAGAAAGAGGGGCCGGAATTTCCGGCCTTTTTGTAACTTTTGCTCTAAAATTTCTAAAAGAAAATGACTTTTATTCTTTCTTGAAAGGATTTTCTGTATCACTTTAGTGATAGGGCCTTCTTCTCTTCTTGACAGCCTAAGGGGCTAGTTCTATGATTGACACGCTGAGAAAGGATAAGATGAATGGGTAGGGAAAAGAAATTTTTAATTTGCTCTGAATGTCTCTCAAGAAACTATCAGATCACCAAGAATTCGGACGACCCAGATCGTCTTGAACTCAAAAAGTATTGCCCGAAATGTGGACGTCATACCATCCACAAGGAGAGCAAATAAGGAGGAATCTCATGAACCCACACAAGTATATGAAAGAAGTTGTCAAAGAAGGTAAACGTGTCCGTTGGCCTTCGAGAGACAAACTTTGGCCAGCAATTGCGGTTGTTATCTGTATCTCGCTTTTTGCTGCAATATTCTTGGCTCTTGAGGATTTGACGGCAAACAGCATCATTTCGCAGCTTAAAGACGCTTTTGGAGGAATGTAAAATGGCAGCACCGCAATTAGGTGAAAAGCAGTGGTATATCGTTACCACTTATTCGATGCACGAAGCAAAAACCGCAGAAAACTTGAATAAGCGTATCAAAACGATGGGAATGGAAAACGAGATTTTCCGTGTTTTGGTTGCCGAGGTCGAAGAACCCGTTTTGAAAGATGGTATTCCAACCGGAAAGATGAAGACCAAAAACCTCTATCCAGGCTATATCTTCGTTGAAATGATCATGACCGATCATTCTTGGTATATCGTTCGTAATACGCCAGGGGTTACTGGTATTGCCGGATCGAGTGGCGGAGGTCAAAAGCCAACTCCTGTCACCCGCCAAGAAATCGAACCTGTTCTTAAGAGAATGGGTCTTGTGGATAGCTCGATGTATGACCGTTATGGCGTTGGGGACAAAGTCAAAGTCATCAAAGGACCTCTCGAAGGAACGGAAGGCACAATCCTTTCCATCGATAAGGAAACGGGTGCATGCCGTGTTGATACGATCTTCTTCGGAAGAAGCACGCCAGTTGACGTGGATTTCTCCGAAATCGAAAAAATCTAAAAAACACTGCAAAAAAGGCTGGATTTCAAAGGTCCAGTCTTTTTCTTATCTCTTTATATGAATAAAAGTTCATATTTATCTTGACCCTTCTTTCTCGAAGTGTAGAATAAGCTTGCAAATATGAAAGGAGATTCATATTTATGAGCCAAATGCCTAAGGACAAGGTTCTTGAAAGAATGGAAGAGCTTCTTAATGTTGCTAGCGACTTCACAAGACTTAAGATTCTCTATTCGATTGCAAACGAAGAAAAAAATGTGAGTCAAATCACGGAAGAAGTAGCGGCTTCCCAATCTCTCATTTCCCATCAACTTCGAACCTTACGAAGAAATCATCTTGTCGATACTCGGAAAGATGGACACAAAGTCTATTACCGTTTGGCTGATGAACACGTGAATAAACTCTTGGAAGTTGTTCACGACCACGTCTTGGAGGAAGGAGAATAGTTATGTCTTGTCATTGTCACGAATGCGCTCCAATAAGCGAAAAAGAAAAGATTGAGAAAGAAGATCGGAAGCATCTTGTTTTCACGATTATTCGGTTATCCGTTAGTCTTGTTTTAGCACTCTTAGGCCTTTTCCTATTCACGGAAGAATGGGGCGATGCTCATTTAGGAAATGGAGCAGGACTCTGGCTTAACTTCGCTATCATGCTTGTCGCTTGGCTAGCAAGCGGATACGACATTGTTATCGAAGGCGTTGAAAGTTGTATTAAAGAGAAGAATCCTTTCGACGAGAATGTCTTGATGTTTATTGCCAGCGTAGGCGCTTTTTGTCTTCGTTTCTTTGGCGCAAATGAATTCTTCGAAGCCGTTATGATCGTTCTTCTCTATCAAATCGGCGAGATGTTTGAGGATTTTGCTTCGGAACGTTCTCATAAAGCGATCTCGGACGCCGTTGGTTTAAGAGCGAAAACCGCCAATTTGAAGATGGGCGATATCGTCCGAACCGTTGATCCAGAAGAACTTAAGATTGGCGATGAAATCCTTATCAAAGTGGGCGAAATCGTGCCAGCTGACGGCATTATCACTGAAGGGCAAGGGAACTTCGATATGTCGAGTTTGACGGGTGAATTTGTTCCTGTACCGAAAAAAGAAGGGGAGTTTGTGAACAGTGGCACCGTCTTAAAGAGTGGGTCGGTCTCTCTTAAAGTCACAAAATCCTATGAAGATAGTACGGTTAGCCACATCCTCAAACTCGTTGAGGATTCGGAAAACAATAAATCGAAAGCGGATAAATTCATTACCAAATTCTCCAAAATTTATACGCCCGTTGTGGTTTCTCTTGCCATACTTGTCGCCATTATTCCTTCTTTGATTCTTGGCTATAACAATCTCTCTGTCTGGAAACATTGGATCTATACCGCTATATGTCTCTTGGTTATTTCTTGCCCTTGCGCCGTTGTGGTAAGCGTTCCTCTTAGCTACTTTGCCGGCATTGGCCTTGCTTCCAAAAATGGAGTACTTGTGAAAGGCGCTTCTTATTTCGACAAACTGACCGAGCTTGGTCTTCTTGTTACAGACAAAACCGGAACTCTTACTTATGGCCGTTTCGAAGTAAGCGAAATGGTACCAAATGGCATTTCTCTTGATGAATTTAAAACCTACCTTTTTGCCTCCGAATCAAGAAGCAACCACCCTATCGCCAAGGCGATTATCGGAAACGAGAATATCGATAGTATTGTTTCCGGGATCACTTCTTATGAAGAAGTCGCCGGATATGGCACTAAACTTACCTTCAATGGTCACGAAATCCTCGCTGGAAACTACAAGCTTATGGAAAAAGAAGGGGTTTCTGCTGAGAAAATTTCGAAAATTGGCACGATTGTCTATTTAGCTATTGATAAAAAATACGTTGGTTATGCGCTTCTTAACGATGTTGTTCGTGAAGAAAGCGCGGCGATGGTGAAAGACCTCAAAGCGGATGGAATCGACACTTTGATGCTTACGGGTGACAAGAAAGAAAGTGCTGAGATGATGGCCGAGAAACTTGGTATTTCCTCTTATCGAAGTGAACTTCTCCCGAATGAGAAAATGACGATCCTCAAGGAAAAAATCGATTCTTCTCCGAAGGCGGTTGCCTATATTGGCGATGGTATTAACGACGCTCCATCGATCGCCTTGGCGGATGTTGGGATCGCTATGGGTGGCGGGGGTAGCGATATGGCTATCGAGAACGCCGATGTCGTCATTATGAACGACAATCCTCATAAGGTCGCGACTGCCATTAATGTTGCTAAGAAGACTCGCAAGAGAGCAGTTCTTGATGTCATTATTGCTTTAACGGTGAAGTTCATCATTGCGTTTCTTACTATCATCATGCCTTATATTGCTGATGGGAATGAACTTCCGATGTTTATTGCTGTCCTTGCCGATACTGGCTTGACGGCTTGCCTTATCTTCTTCTCCGTTTCGCTTCTTTACGTGAGAAACGTTGATAAAAAGAGAGGATAGTTATAACGAATCGAAAAGCCCGTGCTATGCGGGTTTTTCTTCATTTGATGGGGGTTTTGCATGGATATTTTCGATTTTGCAATTTTTTAGTCGTTTCATATTGAAAATATTTCTTGCATGAGTGCGTTTACGCGCGTATACTAATACCCGCACGCGAAAAGAGCGTGTAACGTGGTAGGGTCTTTCTGACGAAGATCCGTGAAGCCACTTCATATTGTCAAAGGAGGACAACATGGCAAAGAAAATCGTCAAAGTCCTTAAGATGGAGCTCCCTGGCGGAGATGCCCATCCTGGACCAAAGCTTGCTAGCGCAGGCGTCGTCATGAACAAGTTCTGCACGGACTTCAACGCGAAGACGGCAGACCGCAAGGGACAAGTCGTCCCTGTCATCATCACCGCTTACGAAGACAAATCGTATAGCTTCGAGATCAAGACCTCTCCAGTGAGTGGCCTCATCCTCAAAGCGGCGGGCCTTACCAAAGGTTCTGGTGACCAAAAGAAGATCGTCGGCCACATCACCGATGCTCAATGCGAAGAAATCGCAAAGTACAAGATGCCAGACCTTAACGCCAATGACATCGAAGCTGCTAAGAAAATCGTTGCTGGCAGCGCTCGTCAAATGGGCATCACCGTTGAGAAGTAAGGAGACAGCAGATGAAAAAAGGAAAGAAATACGTCGAAGCCTCCAAGCTTGTCGACGAAAACAAAGAGTATAGCTTCGAAGAAGCCGCTGAACTCTTAAAGAAAACCAACACCACCAAATTCGATAGCACCATCGACGTGAGCTTCCGTCTTAACGTGAATCCAACGCTTGCGGACCAACTCATCCGTGGCACGCTCGTCCTTCCTCATGGGAATGGCAAAACCAAGAAGATCCTCGCTCTTACTTCTGGCAAACAAGAAGAAGCGAAAGCAGCGGGTGCCGACTTCGTTGGCGCCAAGGACATGCTCGAAAAGATTCAAACCGAAAACTGGTTCGGATTCGACGTCATCGTCGCGACCCCAGATATGATGGGCGAACTTGGTAAGATGGGCCGTGTTCTTGGTCCAAAAGGCTTAATGCCAAACCCCAAGACCGGAACCGTTACCATGACTATTGGCCAAGCGATTACCGAAATCAAGAAAGGTAAAATCAGCTATCGTGTCGATAAGGATGGCAACCTCAATATGAGCATTGCCCGTATCTCCTTCGACAACCAAAAGATTGTTGATAACCTTCAAACCGTTTGCGATGCGATTGTCAAATCCCGTCCATCGACCGTCAAAGGCAACTATATCTTGACTGCCGTTGTCCATACCACGATGGGCCCTGGCATCAAACTCGCCTTTGCTTCCCGTAACTAAGAGCGGGATTCACTCATTTGGTGAATTGCTTGTTATACCTAAGATAGCAACGGGCAAGTGCCTTAATAATCCACGTTGCTGAGGTCACATTCACATTCTCGCTAGTTATATCAAGCTTCACATATAGTCGACAAAACAAAGAAAGGAGGAACACACGATGAACGAAAAAGCGCTTCAGGCTAAGAAAAATGCCGTTAAGGAAATTTCCGAAGGCCTTAAGAACAACAAAGCTCTTGCCATTGTTAGCTATCAAGGTTTAACAGTTGCTGAGATGACCGAACTTCGTCGCACGCTTGCTGAGAAGAAGGGCACCCTCGGTGTCTATAAGAACACCTTGGTTCGCCGCGCTCTCAAAGACAATGCCATCGAAGGACTCGACGCCTATCTCGAAGGGCCAAACGCCTTCATCTTCTCCGAGGATGCTACCTCGGGTGCGAAGATTCTCTACAAGTTCAGCCGTTATCACGAGGCTCTTGTCCTCAAAGGCGGACTTGTCGAAGGTACGGTTGTTGATGCTGCCGGTCTTAAAGAAGTTGCCAAGCTCCCAACCAAGGAGCAATTGCTCTCGATGTTCTGCATGGTTCTCAACGAACCCGTCGCTGGCTTTGCCCGCGCCGTCAAGTCGATTGCCGAGAAGGATGCGCCGGAGGCTAGCGCCCCGGCAGCCAATTAATCTAGGAGGATAAAACCATGGCTGAAAAGTTAACCAATGAACAAATCATTGACACTCTCAAACAAATGACCGCCCTTGAGCTCTCTGCTCTTGTCAAGGACGTCGAAAAGGAATTCGGCGTTACTGCCGCCGCTCCAGTTGCCGCTGCTGCTCCAGCTGAAGAAGAAGGACCAGTCAAGAAGGGACCAACCGAAGTTTCTCTCTTCCTTAAAGGACTTGGAACTGCTGGCAAAGTCGCCGTCATCAAAGCCGTTCAAGCCATCACCGGTCTTGGACTTATGGATGCTAAGAAACTCGTTGACTCCGCTCCAGTCGCTGTCAAAGAGAAGATTAGCCCAGTCGAAGCGGAAGCCTATAAGAAGACTCTCGTCGACGCTGGCTGCGAAGTCGAGATCAAGTAGTTTCAACTTAAGTCGTTTGAACCCTGCCCATGGACTCGTCCTCTATGGGTAGGGTTTTGGCGCTTATGGAGGGTATCAAAGAATGGGACAATACTTCGATAACGTGGAAGGTTTATCCCACAAGGACATCCTTATTCACTTCTCTCTTTTTGGGAAGGAATATTGCCTCCATAGCGACAATGGGGTTTTCTCGAAAGATGGCTTGGATGATGGCACTCGTCTCTTGCTTGAAACCATCGCCCAAGCGGATCTTGGAACCTCAATCCTGGATGTGGGATGTGGAGTGGGCCCAATCGGACTAATCCTCGCTTCTGTCTCCCCCGAACGTTCGCTCACGTTAATCGATGTGAACGATCGGGCCTTGACTCTTGCTCAACAAAACGCTTCCGACCTTGGCGTTAGCGCAAGAGTTCAAATCCAACATAGTGACGTTTACCACAGCATCGACTCCATCTATGACACGATAGTTACAAACCCTCCCATTCGGGCCGGGAAAAAAGTGACATACGCGATTTATGAAGAAGGGCTCAAACACCTCAAAGAAGGTGGGAAGCTGCTTCTCGTCATTCGCGTGAAACAAGGCGCCTATAGCGCGCTCGCGTATATATCCTCTTTATATAAGAAGACGGGAATACTCGCCAAAAAGAAAGGCTATCTTGTCATCCAAGCAATTAAATAAGGAGCTTAAAATGGCCAAAGCACAAAGCAAAACGTACAAGGACTATCCTTTACTCCAAAACGATCGTATTGATTTCGCTAAGATTAGCGGTCATACGCCACTTCCCTATTTGGTGGAAATTCAAACTGATTCTTTCAAGTGGTTTTTGGATAAAGGCATCGATGAAGTTTTTAAGGAAGTTTTCCCTATCGCGAACTATCAGGAAAACGTTTTCATCGAATATGTGAGCTGTCATTTCGACAAACCGGAATACACTCCACTCGAATGCAAGGAGAACGATTTAACTTATTCAAGCAAGTTACGTGTCACTCTTCGCATCAAAAACGATCAACTCGGCGAAATTAAGGAAGCTAGCGAAGTCTTTATGGGTGATGTCCCAATGATGACAGATAGCGGCACCTTCATTGTCAATGGCGCGGAGCGTGTCATTGTTTCGCAAATTGTCCGTTCGCCAGGCGCTTATTTTGGCGAGTCTTTCGATAATAAGCTTGGCGTCCATCTTTATACGGGTGAAATCATTCCAACCCGCGGCACCTGGCTTCAATTTGAGACGGATAGCCATGGTGCCATGTTTGTCCGCATCGATAGACAACGTAAAATGCCGGCGGTTGTTCTCTTAAAAGCGCTTGGCTTAGACAAAAACGACGATAAAGGAAATTGGAGCGAAATCACCGAACTTTTCGGCGACAGCGAAGGCATGAAGGCGACTCTTGCCAAAGACAGTGCCAATACGACTGGGAGCCTCGCTCTTATCGATATCTTCCGTAAATTAAAACCAGGCGAACCTATCACCCGTGATGGCGTTGAGAAGTTCCTTGTCCAAAAGTTCTTCGACGATAAGCGCTATGACCTTGGGCGTGCTGGACGTTTTAAATACACCCAAAAACTCGGCATTTATGAACGTCTTGTCGGACGTGTCTTAGCCGAAAACCTCGTGAGTGCTGATGGTGAAATTTTCACCAACACCGATGGCGAACCTTTCGTTCGCGGCCACGTCTTAACGAAGACAGATGTTTCCGAACTTCGCGATGCCGAATTCTTCGAAAGAGGCGCTCATACTAAGAAAGTTCGTGTGAATACGAACCTTGATACCCATAGCACCGTCAATGTCGTGAAGGTTTATGCCCACGATAAAGAAGGCGACAAAGTCGTCAAGATCATTGGCACCGATATCAATCTTTGCGGTGTCCAAGGAAACAAAGAAGTGAACTGTGTCACGATTAGCGACATGCTCGCTTGCTTTAGCTATTTCTGCAATATTCAAGATGGCATCGGAACAACCGATGATATCGATCACCTTGGAAACCGCCGTGTGCGTTGTGTTGGAGAGCTTCTCCAAAACCAATTCCGCATGGGCTTAAACAAGATGAGCAAAGCGGTCCAACAAAAGATGTCCGTTTCGGATCTTTCGACGGCCAAACCTCAATCTCTTATCAATATTCGTCCGCTCACTTCGAGCGTTCGCGAATTCTTCGCTTCGAGCCAACTTTCGCAATTTATGGATCAAACCAATCCTCTTGCGGAACTTACCAACAAGCGTCGTATTAGCGCTTTAGGTCCTGGTGGTTTAACGCGTGACAGAGCTTCCATGGAGGTTCGTGACGTTCACTATACCCACTATGGTCGTATTTGCCCTATCGAAACCCCAGAAGGCCAAAACATCGGTCTTATCAATAACTTAAGCACCTACGCCAAGATCAATCGTTATGGTTTCTTACAAGCCCCATATCGAGTGGTCATCAAAGAAGCCGATAAAGAAGGCAAGATGCACTATTACGTAAGCGATCGCGCTGAATATTTAAGCGCGGACGACGAACGTGATCATTACATCGCTCAAGCTAACGTTCGTTTAAGCGCTCCCGAAGAAGTGATTTTTGCGGACGGTCATAAGGAAGTCGTCAAAGAGTTCCTTGATGAAGAAGTCATTGCTCGTCACGACGATGATAGCGGCCTTGTCCCAGTGGACGAAGTTTCTTATGTCGATGTTTCGCCAAAAGAAATCGTCTCGGTGGCTGCCGCTTGTATTCCATTCCTTGAAAACGACGATGCCACCCGTGCTTTGATGGGTGCGAACATGCAACGTCAAGCGCTTCCTCTTCTCCGTCCATCGCTTGCTTATGTTGGAACGGGTATGGAAGGGAAAGTTGCTCGTGATAGTGGTTTAGCGGTGGTGGCGAGCGCCGATGGCACCGTTACCTATATGGATAGCGCCACCATCAAAGTTAAAGAAGGAAGCAAAGAACATACCTATCGACTCCAAAAGTTCGACCGTTCGAACCAAGGAACTTGCATTAACCAAACGCCAATCGTGAAAGTTGGTGATGAAGTCAAAGAAGGACAAATCATTGCCGATGGTCCAGCCATGAGAAATGGCGAACTCGCCCTTGGCCAAAATATGCTCGTCGCTTATATGACGTGGCATGGTTATAACTACGAAGACGCCGTCATTATGTCCGAACGTATGGTGAAGGAAGATATTTATACTTCCATCCATATCGAAGCGTATGACCTCGAATGCCGTGAAACCAAGCTTGGCGCCGAAGAAATCACCCGCGACGTTCCAAACGTCGGCGAAGACGCTAAGGCGAACCTCGACGAAGATGGCATTATCATTGCCGGCGCCGAAGTCAAAGAAGGCGACATCCTTGTTGGTAAAGTCACACCAAAAGGCCAAACCGAACCCACCCCAGAAGAAAAACTTCTTATGGCCATCTTTGCCGAAAAGACCAAAGATGGAAAAGATAGCTCCTTACGTGTCCCACACGGTGGCGCTGGCATCGTTCTTAAGGTCAAACAATATAGCCGCAAGAACAAAGACCCGCTCTCTCCGGGCGTTATCAAGAAAGTCCGTGTCTATATCGTTCAAAAGAGAAAAATCTCCGAAGGCGACAAGATGTCTGGACGTCATGGTAATAAAGGCGTTATCTCGAAGATTCTTCCAATCGAAGATATGCCCTTCTTACCCGATGGCACCCCAATCGATGTCATGCTCTCGCCAATGGGCGTTCCTTCCCGTATGAACATTGGTCAGATTCTCGAAGTCCATCTTGGACTTGCTTGCCGTAAGCTCGGCCTTCGCATTGCTACCCCTGTCTTCGACGGCGTGAGCAACGACGAAATCCGCGACCTTATGGATAAAGCAGGTATCTCGAGCGATGGTAAGACCATCCTTTATGATGGCCAAACGGGCGAACGCTTCCCAGAACGTATCTCGGTTGGCGTTCAGTACATGATTAAACTTGTCCACATGGTCGATGATAAACTTCACGCTCGTGCGACTGGTCCATATTCTCTTGTCACGCAACAGCCACTTGGTGGTAAAGCCCAAAACGGTGGTCAGCGTTTCGGTGAAATGGAAGTCTGGGCTCTCGAAGCTTATGGAGCCGCCCATGTTCTCCAAGAAATGATCACGATTAAGAGCGATGACCGCGTCGGACGTCGTAAGACCTACGAAGCGATTATCAAAGGACATGCGATTCCAAAACCAGGCATGCCAGAAGCCTTCAAAGTCTTCACCAAAGAACTTAAGGGCCTTGGTATGAATGTCACCCTCTTTAACGAGGATGGTGGAACGATCGATATGAACGATCTTGCCAAAGAAGCTCTTATCGAAGAACGCAAAGTCAATAGCGCTATCCGTAACCTCACTGCGCCACGCGAGGAAGAAAAGCCTGAGACCGAAGAAGTTTCAAGCGATGTTGCTTCCGAACAAGCGGCAGAAGAAGGGCTCTCTATCGGAGCGGGTCCAAGCTCTGGTGATCTCGACTAATAAAAGGAGGAAGAAAGAATGTTTGATATTAACGAATTGGCCGCGATGAAAGTCGGCCTTGCCTCCCCTGATACGATTCGTAGCTGGTCCCATGGAGAAGTGACCAAATCGGAGACGATTAACTATCGTTCCCAAAAGCCTGAAATGGGCGGTCTCTTCTGCGAAAAGATCTTTGGCCCAGCCAAGGACTATGAATGCCATTGCGGCAAATACAAAAAGATCCGCTACCAAGGCATGGTTTGCGAAAAATGCGGTGTCGAGGTCACTTCCAAAGAGTGGCGTCGCGAACGTTTTGGCCACATTGAGCTCGTTTCTCCATGCTCCCATATTTGGTATCTCAAGGGCATCCCATCCCGTATGGGTCTTGTCCTTGATATGTCGCCAAAACAACTCGAAGAAATCATCTATTTTGCCGCTCACGTGGTTTTGAAGGCGGGAGACGCCAAAGTTCTTAAATATAAGGACTTCCTCGACGAAAAGACTGCTCGAGTCGAATTCGTCGAAGAAATCAAAGCCGAACTTGCTTCCAATATGATTCCAGAAGGAAGTGCTGATGCCGCGAAAGCCGTCGAACTTATTGAAAAGATCCAAAATCCAAACGAAACCTTCGACTTCTTTACGGCGAGTGCTTTCATTTCGAAATATACGGCTGCCGAATTTGGCGAAGGTGCTGCTGCCATCAAGACTCTTTTAACCGCGGTCAATCTTGATGAAGAATTCGTCAAGATTAGCGAAGAAATCCATTCTTTCAGCGGCCAACGCCGTTTGAAAGAAGCCAAGCGTCTTGAAGTTATTCAAGCCTTCCGCGATTCTCATCAAAGACCAGAATGGATGATTTTGGATGTCATTCCAGTCATTCCACCGGATCTTCGTCCAATGCTTCAACTCGATGGCGGGCGTTTTGCCGCGAGCGATTTAAACGATCTTTATCGTCGTGTCATTAGCCGTAATACCCGTTTGAAGAAACTTATCGATATGAATGCTCCATACGTCATTCTCATGAACGAGAAACGTATGCTTCAAGAAGCGGTGGACGCTTTAATCGATAACGGTCGTCGCAATAAGCCAGTCACCGGCCCTAGCGGGCGTCCTTTGAAGTCTCTTAGCTCCGGCTTAAAAGGCAAGCAAGGTCGTTTCCGTCAAAACCTCCTTGGCAAACGTGTCGACTATAGCGGCCGTTCCGTTATTGCCGTCGGTCCATCTCTCCGTATGTATCAATGTGGCCTTCCACGCGAGATGGCCATTCAACTTCTCCGTCCATTCATCGCTGCCATCCTTATCAAACGTGGCTATGTGAATGCCCATAAGCAAGCGGACAAGATCATCGACCGCTACGACTCTGTCGTCTATGACATCGTTGAAGAGATTATCTCGCAACACCCTGTCCTCTTGAACCGTGCTCCAACCCTTCACCGTCTTGGTATCCAAGCCTTCCAACCTGTGCTTGTCGATGGCCATGCCATTCGTTTGCACCCACTCGTTTGCCCTGGCTTCAACGCTGACTTCGATGGTGACCAGATGGCCGTTCACGTTCCTTTAGGCAAAGCAGCTCAAGAAGAAGCTTTGAAGCTCATGCTTGCGAGCAATAACATTCTTGGTCCAAAAGACGGCAAGCCAATCGTTATTCCTTCGCAGGACATGATTCTTGGCAACTACTATCTCACCGAAGAAGAAACCAAAGGAGACTTCTTACTCCGTGCCAAGAAACTCCGCGCGGTGAAGATTCAGGATGCGGATGAAAAAGAAGCCAACGAAAAATATGCCCTTCTCAACGAAGAATTCGCTTCAATGGAAGGCAAGGTTTTCGGTAGCATCGACGAAGTGAAAGACGCTTATGAATCCGGCGTTGTCTCGCTTCATAACCGCATCGCTATCCCAGCTTCGAAGATTCATAAAAAGTTTGCTCCTGCTACCGATCCCGATAACATTCGCGACTATGGCCTTCCATACGAATGCCGTAATCGTTATCTCATCACGACTGTGGGCAAGATTATCTTCAATGAAATCTTCCCAGACGATTTCAACTATATTAACGACAAACCAGGCGCTTCGCTTGAACAAATCAAGAGCTGGTTTGTGCCAATGGGAACGAATATTCCCGCTTGGATTGCGGAGCAAGCGCCTCATAATCCAATCAAGAAGAAAGACCTTGGAAAACTTATCGACCTCATCTTCCATAAATATGATATGAACGAAGATCGTTCGATTGCCGCTATCCAAGCTCTTAGCGATAGCTATCACGATGGCGAGAATAAAGATGCTGAAGGCACTCTCAAAGCTCTCCACGAACTTATCGACAAGAATCTTGCTGAAGAGGATGATTCCAAGCTTGTGAATGCTTCCAAGCATCATTTCATCCTTACTAGTGCCGACGACATCCTTCGTGAGCATGAAGAAGGAACTCTTAGTGCGGAAGCGGCGATGGACGAAGTCAAACAACTTCTTCTTGAACCTTATCCTTCGAAAACCAGCGCCGTCCTTGACAAGATCAAAGACCAAGGCTTCGAATATAGCACCAAGAGCTCGGTCACCGTTGCTATTAGCGACATCAAACCGGTCGATGGCAAAGAGGAACTTGTCGAAGAATATCGTAAGAAAGTCGATCACATTAACTTCTTAGCCAACCACAAAGGTCTCCTTAGCGAAAACGAACGTCATGAAACGGTCGTTAAGCTTTGGCAAGAATGTACCTCCAAGGTTCGTGAACTTGTCGAAGCCGCTATTAAGAAGCCGGAAGAGAGACAGAACCCGGTCATTATTATGCTTGACTCTGGATCTCGTGGCTCGGTTGATAACTTCAACCAGCTTGAAGGCATGAAAGGTCTTGTCGCCGCTGCTCGTGGCAGCGCCCACAAAGACTACGTTTACGAAATGCCTATTACCTCCAACTACCGTAGTGGCTTAACCATCGCGGAATACTTCCATAACACCCACGGTTCTCGTAAAGGTGGCGCGGATACCGCTTTAAAGACGGCTGATTCTGGCTATCTTACCCGTCGTCTTGTCGACGTTGCACAAGACGTCATCGTTCGCGAAGAAGATTGCCATTGCGATCACGGCTTCAAGGTCCGTGAGATTGTCGATACGGCTAGAAACGTCGTCATCGTCAAGCTCGAAGATCGTCTTGTCGGCCGTTTCGCGATGCATGACATCCTTGATCCAAAGACGGGCGAAGTCCTTGTGAAAGGCAATACCCTCATTAGCTCTGACGAAGCCAAAGCCATCGTGAAGGCAGGCATCAAAGAAGTGGAGATTCGTTCCCTCTTTACTTGCAACACCAGGAATGGCGTTTGCCAACACTGCTATGGTCTTAATATGGCGACCGGTCACCTTGTTGAACTCGGTGAAGCGGTTGGCATTATGGCTGCTCAATCCATTGGTGAGCCTGGTACGCAACTTACCATGCGCGTCTTCCACACTGGCGGTATGGCTACGACCGATATCACGCAGGGTCTTCCACGTGTTCAAGAACTTGTCGAAGCCCGTAATCCAAAAGGCGAAGCCCTTATTAGCGAAATTGACGGTACCGTTGAAGCCATCAAAGACGATGGCGACGGTCGTTATATCGTGACCATCCGTTCTTCGAGTGAGAAGACGGCGGAAAGCGATGTCCCAGAAGTGAAGAATTACACCACGGGATTCGGCGTCCGTCTTCGTGTGAAGAAGGGCGATCACGTCGAAGCCGGTGGCAAGATTACCGAAGGCGCCATCAACCCGAAGCAACTTCTCGAGGTGAGTGACGTCGAAAAAGTCGAAATCTACATGATCAAGGAAATCCAAAAGGTTTATGCTGCTCAGGGTATCGACATTAGCGACAAGCACCTTGAGGTCATCATCCGCCAAATGCTTCGCAAGATGGTCATTATCGATGGTGGAGATACGCCTCTCCTTCCAGGAACCCGTGTGGATGTCGATCGCTTCAAGGAAGCCAACAAGCGGGCTCTTGTTGTTGGCAAACGCCCTGCTATTGGCTATCCGCTTGTTCTCGGTATTACCAAAGCTGCTCTTGAAACGGAAAGCTTCCTTAGCGCCGCTTCCTTCCAAGAAACGACTCGTGTCCTTACCGACGCTGCGATTAAAGCGAAAACCGATCCGCTCCATGGCTTAAAAGAGAATGTCATCGCTGGCAAACTCATTCCTGCCGGAACGGGACTTCTTACCGAAGAAGAGGAAAACGAAAGACTCAGTCGTTTCGATGTCCTCAAACACATGCAAGAAGTTAAAGGACAATACATCGAAGCCCACGATCGCCAAGAAGTACTCGATAAGTAGTTTGTTTCTCTTAAAGCCTCTCTTCCCTCTAAGGAGTAGGGGCTTTTTTCGTTTCTTTCTTAGTGTCCACACGCTCCAGTGTATCAAAGAATAAATAAATTCGTTGTTGACACGCTTTTAAGGCTGTTTTATCATCTTGCCCGGACGTAAGAATTTATTGCTTACGAGGGCTTGATGATACACTGGAGGCAGTGGACATCAAGAGAACAAAGGAGAATTGGAAATGCCAACGATTAACCAACTCGTCCGCTCTGGCAGAAAGTCCGTCGTCAAGAAGTCGAAAACACCGGCTCTTGGCAAAAGATGGAATTCTTTGACCAAAGTGGCGAAAGATCAACCCAGTGCTCAAAAACGTGGTGTTTGCACCCGTGTCGGCACAATGACCCCAAAGAAACCGAACTCGGCGCTTCGTAAATACGCTCGTGTCCGCCTTTCGAATGGGTACGAAGTTACCGCCTATATCGGCGGCGAAGGACATAACCTTCAAGAACACAGCACCGTTATGATTCGTGGTGGACGTGTCAAGGACCTCCCTGGCGTCCGTTATCACATCATCCGCGGCTGCTTAGACTGCGCGGGCATTGAAGCCCGTCGTCAAGGCCGTAGCCAATATGGCACGAAGAAACCGGCCCCTGCGAAGTAATTAGGAAAGGAAAGATAACATGTCACGCAAAGGAAAAATTGAGAAGCGGGATGTTCTTCCCGATCCAATCTACAACTCGAAGCTCGTTACTCGTTTGATCAACCGCGTTATGTATGATGGCAAACGCGGAACTTCTCAAACGATCATCTATAACAGCTTCAAGATCATCGAAGAAAAGACCCAAAAGTCGGCTATGGACGTCTTTGCAACGGCCATCGCCAACATCATGCCAGAAGTCGAACTTAAGGTTCGCCGTATTGGCGCTGCCAACTATCAAGTTCCAGTGGAAGTGAGTCCAGAAAGAAAACAAACTCTCGGTCTCCGTTGGCTTGTCAACTATTCGCGTCTCCGTGGCGAAAAGACCATGGAACAAAAACTTGCTGGCGAAATCATCGATGCCGCTAACGGCACTGGTGCTGCCGTCAAGAAGAAGGAAGACGTCCATAAGATGGCTGAAGCCAACAAGGCTTATGCCCATTACCGCTGGTAATTTAAGGAGAATCAAATGGCCAACGACGAAAACATGATTAAGGAAACCGAGAATTACGATCTTCCTCATACTCGTAACATCGGTATCATGGCCCACATTGACGCCGGTAAGACAACGACCACCGAGCGTATTCTCTATTACACGGGCCGTACCCACAAAATTGGCGAAGTTCACGAAGGAACTGCCACCATGGACTGGATGGTCGAAGAGCAAGAACGTGGTGTTACTATCACTGCCAGCGCGACGACCGCTTTCTGGAAGGGCTACCGCGTGAACATCATCGACACTCCAGGGCACGTCGACTTCACGGTTGAAGTTGAGCGTTCCCTCCGCGTCCTCGATGGTGCCGTCACTGTTCTCGACTCCAAAAACGGTGTCGAACCACAAACCGAAACCGTTTGGCGTCAAGCCGACAAATATAACGTTCCACGTATTGTTTTCTGTAACAAAATGGACGCGATCGGCGCTGACTTCTTTATGTGTCTTGACTCTCTTAAAGAACGTCTTGGCGTGAGCTATGCGGCCTTCCAATATCCTATTGGCAAGGAAAGCGGCTTCATTGGCGAAATCGACCTTGTTCGTATGGTCGCTTGGACCTACACCCAAGATAAGGATGTTCCTCCAACCGAAGGACCAATTCCTGAAGAACTTAAGGCCAAAGCCCAAGAATACCACGAGAAACTCCTCGAAACTCTCGCTAACTACGACGATGAGTTGATGATGGATTTACTCGATGGTAAAGAACCAACGATCGAAAAAGTCAAAGAGGTCGCTCGTAAAGCGACGATCACTGGTAAATTCTTCCCAGTCTTCTGCGGAACCGCCTTTAAGAACAAAGGCGTTCAACTTCTTCTCGACGCGGTTATCGACTATCTCCCATCGCCGCTTGATATCCCAGGCGAACCTGGCGAACTCAAAGGTGAGAAATACGTTTGCAAGACGACCGACGATGCCCCATTTGTGGGTCTTGCCTTCAAGATTGCAACCGACCCCTTCATCGGACGTCTTGCCTATGTCCGTGTTTATCAAGGCGTTCTTAAGAGTGGCACCTATGTTTATAACAGCAGCCGTGGCTCTCAAGAACGTATCGCCCGTCTTGTTCTTATGCATGCGAACCACCGTCAAGAGGTCCCATGCCTCCACGCTGGTGAAATCGGCGCTGTTGTCGGTTTAAAGAACACCACGACCGGTGATACCCTTTGTGATCCAGAGACACCCGTTATCCTCGAGAGACTTGAGTTCCCTGAACCAGTTCTTGAAGAAGCGGTTGAGCCCAAGACCAAAGCCGACCAAGAGAAGATGTCTATCGCTCTTCAAAAGTTGGCTGAAGAAGATCCAACCTTCCGTGTCCATACCGATAACGAAACTGGCCAAACCATCATCGGTGGTGTTGGTGAGCTTCAACTCGAAGTTCTTATCGAACGTATGCGCCGTGAATTCTCCGTCGACGTCAACGTTGGCAAACCACAAGTTAACTATCGTGAAACGATCCGTAAGACTGGCGAAGCCGAAGGTCGTTACATCAAGCAAACGGGTGGCCATGGTCAATATGGTGACGTTTGGATCCGTTTCGAACCAAACCCAGGCAAAGGCTTCGAATTCGTCGATGCCATTGTAGGTGGTGCCGTTCCAAAAGAGTTCATCAAGCCAACTCAACAAGGTCTTGAAGAAGCTCTTAACCGTGGTATTGTCGCGGGTTACCCAATCATCGATATCAAAGCGACCCTCTTCGACGGTTCGTATCACGATGTCGACTCGAGCGAAGCCGCTTATAAGATTGCCGCTTCGATGGCCCTCAAGGCTGCCGGCGTCAAGTGCGACCCCGTCATTCTCGAACCGATCATGAAAGTCACGATCACCGTTCCAGAACAATACTATGGCGATGTCATCGGCGATATCTCTCGTCGTCGTGGCAATATCAACACCGAATCGCAACGCGGAAACGCCAAAGAACTCGAATGCTTTGTCCCACTTGCCGAAATGTTCGGCTATGTCACCGATCTTCGTAGCTTAACGCAAGGACGTGGCAACTTCATGATGAGCTTCGATCACTATGGCGAATGCCCACGTTACATTCAAGACAACATCATCAAGAACAATAGCAATGCTCGCTAAGTTACCTATTAGGTAAGTGTTGCGAAGCAAGGCGAAGTGCTCTATCATTACTACGCGAACTTTCTAAAGACCATTCTTGGAGGAAATAAAAATGGCAAAAGAGAAATTCAATCGTGACCGTGTCCACGTTAACGTTGGCACCATCGGCCACATCGACCACGGCAAGACCACCCTTACGGCGGCTATCTGCCACGTCCTTAGCCTCGTTGGCAAAGAAACCAACGGTGCCGAAGGCAACGCGAAAGACGTCGGCTATTCCGGCATTGACAGCACCCCAGAAGAGCGTGCTCGTGGTATCACCATCAACAGTGCTCACGAAGAGTACGAAACTGCGAAGCGTCACTACGCTCACGTCGACTGCCCAGGGCACGCTGACTACATCAAGAACATGATCACCGGCGCTGCTCAAATGGATGCCGCTATCCTTGTTGTTGCAGCCACCGACGGCGTTATGCCACAAACTCGCGAACACGTCCTTCTTGCTCGTCAAGTCGGCGTTCCAGCGATCATCGTCTTCCTTAACAAGTGCGATATGGTTGATGACCCAGAACTCATCGACCTCGTTGAAATGGACGTCCGTGATCTTCTTACGAAGTACGGCTTCCCTGGCGACGAAGTTCCTGTCATCCGTGGCAGTGCTCTTGCAGCGACCAAAGTCGCCTCGAGCAAAGACAAAGATGCTCAACCAATCCTTGAGCTTCTCAATGCCCTTGACACCTATATCCCAGATCCACTCCGTTCCGACGACAAGCCATTCTTGATGCCAATCGAAGACGTCATGACCATCTCTGGCCGTGGCACCGTCGTTACTGGCCGTGTCGAACGTGGCCGTGCCAACATGAACGACGAAGTCGAAATCGTTGGTATCCGTCCAACTCAAAAGTCGGTCATCACTGGCCTTGAGATGTTCCGTAAGACCCTTGATTTCGCCGAGAGCGGCGACAACGTTGGTGTCCTTCTCCGTGGTATCACCCACGACCAAGTCGAACGTGGACAAGTTCTTGCCAAACCTGGCTCGATCGTTCCACACGACAAGTTCACCGCGACCGTCTACGTTCTTACCAAAGAAGAAGGTGGCCGTCACACTGCCTTCCTTAACGGCTATCGTCCACAATTCTTCTTCCGTACCACTGACATCACTGGTTCGATCACCCTTCCAGCTGACGTTCAAATGGTTATGCCTGGCGACCACACGACCTTCACCGTCGAACTCATCCACCCAGTTGCTCTTGAAGCTGGCACGAAGTTCTCCATCCGTGAAGGTGGCAAGACCGTCGGCTCTGGCACCGTTTCCGAGATTCTTCACTAATCTCTTAAAACGCCCTATAGAGCTCTCCTTCGGGAGGGCTCTTTTGCGTATATAGGTAGTGACTTTTTTAGAAATTTCGATATATTAAAACCTATGGAAAATAAAAAGATTGTGAACGCTCCATATTGGAAGCGAATGCTTGCTTATGTGCTCGATGCCGTCTTGGCTTTAGGCTTTGGTTTTTTGCTTTATACCTTTGTGACAAGTACCTATCTCTTCAAGGCAATGGGTGGCTCTGATAGTGAGCAAAAACTCATGAATTACTATGCCGAAAGCGGTCTTTTGGTCACCGAGAAAAAGGAAGACGGAACTTACGATAAAAGTAAGGTCGGTTTCTTCCAGTTTAAAGCGGATGAAAAAGATGGCTCTACTTTTGTGGACGCTCCTGAGGGCAAACTTGCTTACGAAGCCTATTACGATAAGGTTTATGACTACTATACGGTCGTTCTTCCAAAGGCTTTAGAAGGAAAAAGCGATTTCGTGCTTTTGAAAGATGATAATGGCAAAGACTTTACTTCCTTAGACCAATACAAAGAATACTTTAATGAAAAAGTCTTTTCGCTTCCGAAGGTAAGTGACGTGACGAAAATTGAGGAAGACGCTCGTAGTAGCAAAACGAATCCTTATTTCGTCTTGGCACTTAATGAAGAAGGAAATGCGGTGGACCCACTTGCTCGGCCAGTCCTAAAAAAAGAATATCAAGATAAAGTGGTCGCAAAAGATGCAGATGCCATCAAAAAGCTCCGTGATTATTTCTTTGATGCCACAAGCTCAAAAGCGGCTGATGCAGGCATTTACTATAACGCCGTCACCGATATGATGGGCACAAGCGAAACGAGCGTTCAAACCTTTAGTAACACCCAAAACGCCATCATCACAAAGGCAAACGCCGTCAGTCAAGTGGTAGCCTTTATTCCCTGCATCTTTATCTTCACTTTCCTTATTCCAGTCTTTGTGCCAGGAGGCAAAACGATTGGAAAGCTTGTCTTTAACCTCCCCGTCATTAGTGAAGAAGGATTCAGCATGGCTTTATGGAAACGCATCCTTAGACCTCTTTATATGGCCGTTTTAGGATCGCTTCTCTTTATTCCTTATACCATTTCGATGATCGTGTTCTTTGGGCTCTTCTTAGTGGACGCTTTAATGCTCGGTTTCTCTCGAAGTGGCCTTTCGCTTCATGACCGAATCTTTAAGACCGTCGTCATCGATGGAAAGACCTCGAAATACTTCAAAGATGCCATCGCTCAAGAAGAATATTACGAAGAGCATCCCGAAGAGAGAGAAGGGGAAGAAAAGACGGAAGTCGATTATGAGATGGAAGCGGCCATCCGTAACCAAGAACGCGTCTTGGATATGGATACCATCATGAAAAATAGAGAAGAAGCGCGTTCCATCACCTCTTTCGATGAATTCGAAGCTAAAAAAGAGGCCGAGATGAACGCTCTAAAAGAAAAGAACGCCTCAAGCGTTGTCAATCTTTCTAAGGAAGACGAAAAGAAATAGGAAGGCAATAAAAAATAGAAGGAGATGGCTTAGCGGCCATCTTTTTCTTTAAGGACATATAGATCGTTATGGCGACGATACACCAAAATATAGTTTGGTTCATAACGTTCTAAGTAAGAACGTATTTCAGCGAGATAACGATTGAAAGTGATATTGCTCAAATTGAGCTCTTTTATCATTATTTTCTTGTCGATATTCTTTTCCTTAATCAGAGCGCTGTATAAGCGAAGAATGGCTTGTGATTTAGAAATCTTCATAATGACCCCTTAATCATGATGATAATACTCAATTGTTATAAAGCATATTTAGGCAATTTTCAAATCTTGAAATGTATGTTTTCCATAGCCATTTCGTTCCTTCTTATAAAAATGGCTTAAAAAACCGAAAAAACGAAAAATTCGTGCAAATTATGAATGCTTTTCTTAAATATTGGACAAATTGTGGGGATTTTTAAAAATTCCATCAAAAGAATTCCTATCTTTTTTAACGTTTATTGTAATAATCTTGACGTATGGAAGAGTCTTTGAACAAAGAAACTAAGGAGAAGTCCGATTCTCTATTTTTTGGAAAAGGAATTACAAGAGTGGTGGCCGCATTAGCAGATGCCTTTTTCGTCACCCTCTTGGGCGTTCTCCTCGCTGTTTTGCCTTTCTATTTTTCTTTTGGGTACTATGGCGATGTTGGCGACTATTCCACGCATCAAAATAATCTAAACGAAAAAGCCATCGCCTCCCATTTGGTTTCTAAAAACGAGAAAGGATCCTTCAAAAGCGATGACGACCTCGCTTATGAGTACGTCCTTGTTCAAGCAAAGAAGGACTTCTACGATGGTAATGGCGTCCGTAAAGACCGCATTGCTTATTATTATTTAGATTATAAAGGAAAAGCCATCGCCTTTTTAAATAGCCTTATAAACAAAGCTCAAGAATCGGAAACTCTCTTTGAGTCTCAAGACCCTGAAAAAGAAATCCTTACTTTAAAAGAAGATATCGGAGAGGCCATCCTTTCCTATACTTCAGGTCACTCCTCGAATAAGGAGAGTTTCAATAAAGTTGCGGGCGTTTTTCAAAAGCTTTATACGGAGGCCAAAGATGATTTTTCGGGGGAAGCGAGCTATTTGGCTGAATTCGAGAAAATGAATGCGATCTACGAAACGATGGAATGGAAAGGAGCACTGAGCGCTTTCTTGGGCTACCTTGTTTCTGGCGTTCTCTTTTTCATTACCCTTCCTGTCTTTGCTTTTAAGGGAAACACCATTGGGAAAAAGATTTTGAAACTTTCCGTTCTTGATGAATATGGAGCCCCTTTAACGAAATGGAAGCTTGCTTTGCGAGGAATTTTGGTTTTTGTAACGGAGCTTTTTATTCCCCTTGTTATCGCCTATGTTTCGAACTGGGGCATTACTGCGCTTAATCTCCCCGTTCTTAAAATTGGAGGCTTTACCTTAACGATGGGGGTATTTGCGCTTATTTTCGGGGTGGTCGCTTTAGCCTCCGCCATAACGCTTCTTATTCGTAAGGACAAACGCTCTTTTCATGATTTGGTTTTAAGAAGTGGCGTCTATACAACGGATCTTAGAAAAATTAAAGAAGAGAAGAGAATTCGAGACTATCGACTGAAGAACGAAAAGGATGGAGGCAATAATGGAAATCGTCTATAACAAAGCCCCTTATGGAAGAAGGATGTTTGCCGCGTTATTCGATATGGCATGCCTTTTTGTACTCGGTTCTCTTTTGGCTTGGCTCTATAGTCTCGCTTTGCCTTCCTTCTCTTTTTATAAAGAAGCGCAAGAGACATCCTTAACTCTTCAAAAAGAAAGCAGCCTCTTCGTGGAGAAAGATGGCTTACTTATCAAAATAGACAAGGCCTATGGGGACGAAAAGAAAGAAGACGCCAATACGCTTTATGAGGCGGCCCTTAAGAAGTTCTATGTTTGTGACGCTTTCTTCCCAAAAGGAGATGGTCTTTCTTTATACGAGGAACAAAAGATTGGTGATAAAGCCATCGTTGATAAAGATGGCGTCCCATATTGGGAGAGGAAGGGTGGCTCTTTAAGCCCTAAAGAAGGAAGAACGGCTGAAGATATGAATGAATTCTATATCTCCGCACTCAATGACTACGCTTACTCCTATATGAATCTCAATAGCGACTACGTTTCTTCCTCTCGGACAATTGCATATGCGGGGCTTTATTGCATACCTGTGGTTTTAAATATTTCCCTTTTGGTTTTTGAACTTTTGATACCTCTTTGCTTAAGAAGAGGAAGGAAAACACTCGGAAAACTCATTTTTGGTCTTGGCGTTTTAGATGTTCATGCCTTAAGTCCGAAATGGTGGCACTACCTTCTTCGTTTCCTCTTTCTACTCATTGTCGAAGTGGACCTCTCTCTGGTGACATTCGGTCTTCCTCTTATCATCTCTTTTAGCATGTTCGTTTTTGGAAAAAGAGGCCAAACTCTTCACGATTATGTGACGAACACTTATGTTGTCGATGCCAAGAGCAAAAAGATATACCTCAATATAGAAGAATATTCGCTTGCCCAAGAGAAGCTTCAAGAAATCTCCCTCGAGAATGAGGACTTTCAAATCGAAAAATAGGGCCTTTTGCCTTCGCCTATGGTGGGTTGAATAAGGGGGCTTCGCTCGGTATACTACTCTTAAACTCACTGGATTTTTTAACGTCCAGGAATTAAGGAGATTTTCAATGGAAATCAGGCTCAAGAACTTAACGAAGGTCTTTCCTGGCAATCCGAAAAAAGGAATTCCCGACACCATCGCCGTCAACAATCTTGATGTGACGATACCAGATGGGAAGCTTTTAGGTTTGCTTGGTCCTTCTGGATGTGGCAAGTCCACGACCCTTTATATGATTGCCGGCCTTCTCGAACCGACGAGCGGTGAAATTTGGTTTGGCGATGAGGAAGTGACGCGACTTGCTCCAGAAAAACGTGGCATTGGCCTTGTTTTCCAAAACTACGCCCTTTATCCGCATATGACGGTCTACGATAACGTCGCCTTCCCTCTTACCAATCTTCGTGTCGAAGACACCGTCATGGAATTTGATAAAGAGAAGCAAGAAGCGATTCAAAAAGAATATGACACGAAAATAGCGGCCAAAAAAGAAGAACTCGACGCTTTAAAAGCGGAGAAGAAAAAGGAAAACGAAACACGAATCAACGCTATTAAAGACGAGATTCGTGAACTTTCTTCCCTTTGCCGTTTAGAGATGGCGAAAGCGGGTACCCCAAAACTCGACGAAAAGGGAAACCCCATCATGAAACTTCGTCGCATGAACAAAGACGAAATCGATAAGATTGTTCGTGAAACGGCGAAAGTCGTACAAATTGAGCAATATCTCGAAAGAAAGCCAAATCAGCTTTCGGGCGGCCAACAACAACGTGTTGCGATTGCACGTGCGCTTGTCAAAAAGCCAAAGGTTCTTCTCTTAGACGAGCCTCTTAGTAACCTCGATGCTCGTTTGCGTCTTCAAACGCGTGAAGAAATTCGTCGTATCCAAAGAGAGACGGGAATCACGACTGTTTTCGTTACTCACGACCAAGAAGAAGCGATGTCTATCAGCGATGAAATCGTTGTCATGAAGCTTGGCATCGAACAACAAAGAAACGCGCCTCAAGAGGTCTATAACAATCCTTGCAATAAATTTGTTGCCAACTTCTTAGGAACGCCTCCTATCGGACTCTTTAAAGGCAAAATCAAGGATAATAAGGTCTATGTTGGCGATGAAGTTGTCCGTGAAATCACCGAAAAAACAGTTCCTGACCAAGATTGCACTGTTGGTATCCGTCCTGAGGGCATTGTGGTTGATCCAAAAGGGACGTTTACTATCAACGTCGAAAGAATCCTTACGATGGGCCGCGATATCATGCTTGTCGTAAAAGATGAAGACGCCATCAACGATGTGAAATTTATCGTCGACGCCTTTGTGGACGTCAAAGTAGGTTCCGTTAAAGTGAACGTGAAACCGCATAAGTGTTTCGTTTTCGCTTTAAGCGAGAACGAGGAAAGGCTTATCTAATGGTTAAGAAAAACAATTGGAAAGCCTGGCTCTATTTAGCGCCTGTCATCATTCTTATGGCGGTGTTCACGTTTTATCCGCTCGTGAATACAGTAGGCATTTCCTTTTTGAAAAACTACAACTACCTTACGGGTTCTAGCGAAGGTGCAACGCTTGATAACTACGGCTATGTTCTTGGTATCGTCCCCAAAGTTTATATGGGGAAGGCGATCTATTATAGCGACGTGGTGAAATACGCCCTTCCGAACACCCTTTTCATCACTTTTGTTACCGTTCCTATTTCTATTCTTTTGTCGCTTCTTATCGCTGTTGGTCTTAACGCGATTAAGCCATTAAAGAAATTCTTCCAAACGATTTTCTTTATGCCATACGTCACAAACGCGATTGCCGTTGGTATGGTATTCGGCGTTATCTTTGCCGACAAAGGTCTTTGGAACACCATTTTCCAACTTGGTCAGCAACACTGGATTGACGCTTCGAATGCCGGTGTGGCCAGCGATTGGGGGCACGCGATGTTTGCTCTATGCACTTACATCGTTTGGCATAGTCTTCCTTTTAAGATTCTTATCTTCTTGTCAGGCTTACAAAACATCGATAAACAGTATTATGATGCCGCTAAAATCGATAGCACGCCCGGCTGGAAGGTGTTCACCAAAATTACTGTTCCTCTTCTTTCGCCCCAAATTCTTTATGTCATGATTACGAGCTTTATTGGCGCCTTTAAGGAATATTCCAGCGTTATCGGTTTATTTGGTGCAAATAATGCTTCTTGGTATAGTGGTGGTCATGAGCTTTACACCGTTGTCTATTACATTTATGACACGATTGGTAATGGCACGGTTCAACTTGGCGCTGCGGCCGCTGTTATGTTGTTCTTAATCATTATGCTCTTTACGGCAATCCAATTCTGGGTTAGCAAAAAGAAAGTTCACTATTGATGGAGGAGGAGATCATGAAAAAAAAGAAATTAACAATTATTCTTCTCTTCGTGGGTATCTTCATCGGCTTTGCTTGCTTTGTTTCGTTTTTATCCGTTGCTATTGTGAATACCGTGGCGGCAGAACATGCTGAAGGGATGGAAGCGGCTTCTTTAAAGACAACGGCTTTCTACTACGCTTTTGCGACTTTGACGATGCTTGCTCCTATCATTTCCGGCTTCTATGGCGCTAAGAAAATCTTTGCCGCCGAATCGAAAATGGATTTAGTGAAGCCTGCTATCATTTGCATTCTTCTTTGCTTTGTGGCGGGTGGCGTTTCCATGCTCTTCTTAGACGAGAAAGATTTCGAGAATAAATCCGAGGACAAAAAGCTCGTCCTTCTATCGTGCGAAGGAAATCTCGAAAAGAAAGCGGAAAAACAAAAAATTCGCGAGAAAGATCCTTGCTATCAGGCGATTAGCACCCAAAGCATGAAACTCGTCATTGCCGAAGGACACGTCTCGGCAGATCGCTTAGAAAGAGGTCAAAAGATTATTCGTGTTATCTCGACCATCTTGGTTTATCTTTTCTTGGTTGTGATGGCCATCATCGTTTTGCTTCCTTTCTATTGGATGCTTATCACGTCTTTAAAGACGACCGAGGAGATTCGCTCCGATGAGCAAACTTTTTGGCCGACTGTCGTCATGTGGAGTAACTATAGCGAGGTTTTTGCGAAATTTGATTTCGGGACCTATTTGACCAATACCCTCATCGTTGGCGTTCTTAGTACCTTAGGCACTCTTGTAACGACCATTTTCGCCGCCTTTGCATTCGCGCGTCTTGAATTCAAAGGGAAGAACGTTGTCTTCGCTTTGTTCTTGGCGACGATGATGATTCCTGGTGAAATGATGGTTATTACCAACTACATTACGGTAGCGAATTTTGGTTGGCTTGGAAGTAAAGTCGGCGCCTTTACGGCTATGATCGTTCCTTTCTGGGTCAGCGTCTTCTATATCTATCTTCTTCGCCAAAATTTCATGCAAATCCCCAACGAACTCTATCTTGCCGCGAAAGTGGATGGCAAAAGTGATTGGCAATATCTTTGGAAGGTCATGGTGCCGCTTAGCGCCCCGACACTCATCTCCATCTTCATTTTGAAGCTCATGGGCGCCTGGAATAGTTACGTGTGGCCAAACCTTGTTGCCGACCGCCAAGAATGGCGTCTTATCACCAATGGTCTTCGCCAAACGGCCTTCCAAACGGCATCGGGCGACGTCCAATATGGTCTTCAAATGGCGGCTACGGTCATTGTTACCGTACCTCTCCTCCTCCTCTTTATTTTCTTTAGAAAATATATTATGCATGGCGTTGGCCGTGCTGGCATTAAGGGCTAGCGCTTATCATTTGGCGCTTGCCCCTTTTTTGTTCTACAATAAGTTGTCTTTTTAAAGGAGAAATAATATGAAAAAGAAATTGTTGCTAAGCGTTGGTCTAGCAGCTCTTGCCGCGGGCGTCCTTGTGGGATGTGGGCAAGATGATGGAAAAGTCCATATTTCCTTTTGGCATACGATGGGTCAAACAAATCAAGCATGGCTTAAGGAACGTATCGGAGAATTCAATGCTATGTATCCCGACGTCGTAATCGAACATACGGCGCAAGGCGGCTACGACGACTTAAAAGGAAAAATTTCTAAGGCCATTCCAGCGGGTACGACTCCGACCATGGCCTATTGCTATCCGGACCACGTTGCCGATTATCTTGTGGCGGGTGCGGCGGAAGAATTGACCCCTTACATCAATGACGCGGCGATTGGCTTAGGGAAGAAAGAAGAAGATAAAGATCTTGGCGATCTTGGCCAAGACGACTTCATTACCGCTTATTGGAATGAAGGAAACGCTTATGTCAATGCCGATGGCACGGCCGCTCCTGGCGTCTATTCGCTCCCTTTCTCTAAATCCACCGAAGTCATGTTCTATAACAAAACGGCTTTCGATGAGAATAATTGGACGGTTCCTACTTCTTGGAACGAACTTTGGGCTTGGGCGAAAAAAGCCAAAGAAAAATACCCAGGCGTTATTCCTGTTGGCTACGATAGCGACGCCAATTTCTTGATCACTCTCTTTGAACAATATCAAATTCCTTATACTTCGGCGACTACGACTTCCGAACAAGGGCACTTCCTTTTCAACAATAAACGCGCCAGAGACCTTGTGACAGATTTAGTTGATTACTACAATGAAAAGCTCTTCGTGACTCAAGGAACAAGCTCACAAAACACTTATACTTCAAACCTTTTTGTGAAGGGTGCGGTTAGCGGCGGTTGCCTGGTGACCATCGGTTCCACTGGCGGTACGGGCTATAACTTCCCAACCAAGCAAAATGATAAAGGCGAAACGATTAACGGTTCCGCTTTCGAAGTGGGCGTTGCCGAAGTGCCACAAGCCGACGAATCGAATAAGAAAATCATTATGCAAGGCCCTTCGATGTGTTTCTTCAAGAGAGCCAGCCAAGAACAAAAGAAATATGCTTGGCTCTTCTATAAATATTTGACCAATACCGATAATAGTGCTTCTTATAGCTTCCTTACCGGTTATCAACCCGTTCGTACAAGCTCCTTTAGCAGCCCTTATTACGACGAATTCAAAGAAGGTCAAGATGAAGGCACCAAATATGAACTTATTCATAAAGTCACTCAATTCCTGCCACAAGTGAAAGATGACTATTTCACTTCTCCAGCTTTTGAAGGTAGCACTGCGGCGCGTAACCAAATGGAAGGCCTTCTTGCCGCCGTTTGCAACAATGGCACTTCCGTTGAAAAAGCCTTCGAAGATGCGGAAACAAACTGTGTCTTCGCAACCAACAATTAACTTAGCGAAACGATTTTATTATGAAAAAGAAGTCTTTGGTTAAGACGGTACTTCCTCTCTTCGTTTTGTTCCCGAGCGTCCTTTCTTTGGGCGCTTGCGGCAATAGCATTGAGAGCGATTATCGTGCTTACGATATAGAAAAAGATGGCGATCCAACCTCTTTAAAAGCAAAAGTCACATTTTGGCATACGATGAGCCAACAAGGACAAAAGATGTTGGATGATCAGATTGCCGCTTTCAACAAGATCTACCCCAATATTGAAATCGACCATAGCGCCCAAGGCGATTATAACGGTCTTCGTGACAAGCTCGTGAAAGCCATTCCTGCAGGTACCACCCCAACGATGGCTTTCTGCTACCCCGATCACGTGGCGGAATATCTCTCGAGCGGCGCGACCGAAGAGATGGGGCAATATACGACCGATTCCGTTATCGGCTTTGATAAGGACGAAACGGAGAGCGGCGGTGTCTCGGATTTCATCGATGAATTCTGGCAAGAAGGACAGGTTTATGCGGAAAAAGGCATTTACTCTCTTCCTTACGCCAAATCGACGGAAGTCCTTTATTACAACAAAACGGAATTCGATAAAAAAGGTTACACCATGCCAAAAACATGGGACGGTCTTTGGAATCTTTGCCGTCAAATCAAGCAAGATTATTCTTCCATCGAGAGCTTCGTTCCTCTTGGCATCAATAGCGACGCCAATATGTTTATCACCTTCTCTGAACAAATGGATATCCCCTTTACGAGTGCGACGGGCGATCACTATTTGTTCAATAACGATCAAGCGAAAGCTCTTATCAAAACCTTGAAAGGCTATTACGATGAAGACCTTTTCGTAACGGAAGGGACGAGCGAAAACAATAACTACACCTCAAACCGTTTCGTTAAAGGCGCTTCGAAAAATGGCAGCTTGATGTTTATTGGCAGCACCGGCGGTACCTCCTATGCTTGGCCAAATGGCGGTCCTTCGAAAGCATTTGAAGTCGCTGTCGCAGTACCTCCGAGCGTGGAAGAGAATAAACCTGCTGTTATTACGCAAGGTCCATCGATCACCTTCTTTAAACGTTCTTCGTTAAAAGAAAAATACGCCGCTTGGCTGTTCTATAAGTGGATTACCAATACCGATAATAGCGCGGAATACGCTTTATTGACGGGTTATGAACCCGTTCGCAATTCCAGTTATGAGACGGACGCTTATAAGGACATGTTGGCGACGCCGGTTGATCCTGATAGCGATGATAAGACGATGCTTTTCGCCGCCGTGGCCAAGACGACCGTTACCATGAAGAGCTCCTATTTCACTTCTCCCGTATTCGTTGGAAGCTCGAAAGCGCGTGACGCGGTAGGGGAAATCTTCCCAGCCGTTGCTCTTAATGAGAAGACAATCGATGAGGCTTTCGATGAAGCCTTGAAACGTTGTGTCTTCTAAAAGGAGGCCATAAAAGAATGCTTAAGAAAACTTTTGTTGCATTAGGTTTAGGAACGCTTGTTCTTGGTGGCCTTTCCTTTACGACGCTTACAAGCTGCTCGGATAGCAATGGCGTCGATTATGTATCGGAAACCAAACTTGATGTCGACTATAAAGGCAAGAACTTCATCCGAGATGGCATTGGGAAAGTCACTCTTCGGAAAGGGATCGATGGTGATACCGCCCATTTCTACGACGATGATGGGAAAACCATCATCAAAGGTCGCTTTATCGGCGTTGATACTCCTGAATCGACGGGTCAACTTCAGCCTTGGGGATATGGTGCTAAGGTCTTTACCACCGAGAAGCTTGAAAAAGCCAAAACCATCGTCCTTGAAAGCGAAGACCCCACCAAAGCAGCCGAAAAGGATTCCACAGGAACCCGTTACAAGTGCTTTGTTTGGGTGAGCGACGTTGAGGATGGCGGTATTAGCACTTTCAAGATGATCAACCTTTGGCTTGTGCAAGAGGGTTGGAGCGCGGGGAAAGGCATTAGCGGCAGCAAATATGCGAACACCTTTACCGAAGCCGACTTGCAAGCGCAAAAGAAAAAGCTCCATATTTGGAGCGACGCCAAAGATCCGGACTTCAACTATGCCGATCCTGTGGCTTGCGACTTGCAACTCATTAACGAAGGCAAGATCAAAAAAGCGGGCGAAACCGCTTATAGCGATTACGACTGGAACGAGAACAAAGTCACGATTGTAGGCATTGTTTGCGATATCCGCGGTACCGATTGCTGGATCAATATGACCTTCAATAACGAGCTTTCAGGAGGCGTTGATAAGACCTATGGCATGTATATCTTCACGATGTATAAGTCCTATCCACCTTTGCTTCACATTGGAAACAAGGTGCAATTAACGGGAACGATCACTTCTTATATGGGCAACTACCAAATGGTGGATGTCTATTGGAGCAGAACTTCGAAAGATCCCGATATTATTAAACTCCTTGAAAGCAAAGTGGAAACTCCAACCGTTAACGTTGAAGCCAAGGATATTACCCGCAACAGCCAAACGGGCAAAAACTATTTGAATGTTGTCGTAAACTGTGTGACGCCTCTTTATGCGGCGGGTTGCAAAGTTACGGAAACTTCAAGCGGATATACAATCGGTGCTTATTTGACGGATCTTGAACGCAAAACTGAGCTCTATCTTTATGTGGACGATCAAGTCCATTTGAAGAATAACGAAGGAAAACGCTTGACGACCAAAGAAGACGTTATGGCCTTCTTAGGCAACAAGAATGACCCTTTCAAGGTTCGTGCTCCTATTACTATCTTCACGAGCGAAGACGAAAGCTATACGAATTTCGATCTTTGCTATACTGGGACTGCTTCGATCACGTTCCTAAAAGAAGAAACGAAATAATAAAAGAAAGGAAATAAATACAGAATGAAAAAAGGATATTTACTCGTTTTAGCGCTTTTGTCCCCACTCGCCTTGGTGGGCTGTGGTCAAGAAGAGAAGAAGATGAGCCTCGAAGACGCCAAAGTTCAAGCGGTCAATCAAGTTTCTTATAGCGATTACGCCATCGCGGGAACGCAAGGCGATTTTGATCTCATTACGAAATCCGTGGTAGAAGATTACACCTTCGACATCTCTTACGCTGTCGGCGAGCTTAAGGAATATAAAGGAAAAGATGATTCCGTTTATCACTTTATCCAAGTCTCATCCGATGGCGAAAAGGCAAAAGTGACGCCGCCCAATTATCTTGATGCGAATCTTGATTTCGCAAAAACGTATGGCAGCTATGCGCAGTGTTATCTCGAAGCCTCTTTCTCCTATGGCGGCGAAGTCTTTAAGACCAAGAAATATAACATTAAAATCAATGCCGTTTCGAGCTGCACTATCAAAGAACTTTATACTGAAAACCTTTTAAAGAGCGATATCTCTGTCGAAGTGAATGCCTATTATATGGGCGCCTATTCCAATAGCACCCATTGGCAAGGCTCCTTTGTCCAAGATGGCGATGCCGGCCTTCTTATCTATGGTCTTGATTATGCTAAGCTTCCTTCGGGACTTAAGATTGGCGATCCTATTCATATTACAGGTACCACCTCGCCATATAACGGCCTTCAAGAACTTAAGAACTGCACGTTTACGATTCTTAAAGACGAAGTTGCCATTAGCAAGCTTGCAAAGCCGGAGACTATCGAATTCAATAGCCAAACGACGTTCCAATATTACAACTTGAGTGCTTTGGTGCACGCTAAAGGGACGGTTTCTGACTATAAGGTTGAAGGAGCCGATACGAGCCGCAGGAAGATTAAAGGCAAAATCAACACCGATGATGGTGCTACCATTGCCGTCTTTGCCGACGAAAAGTATATGGACAAAGACAATTTCGCCGCTGTCGTTGAAAAGTTTAAGGACGGCGCAACAGTCGATGTTACGAGCTATCTTGGATATTACAGCAAATCTTCGGCCTTTAATGCGAGTGGCGTTCAATTAGTTAATCCTATTTTTGCCGAGTAATTTTCGATTTTTTGGAGGGCGAGAGAATGATTTATTGCCAAAAGTGTGGGACGAAAAATCCAAAAGAAAACGCAATCTGCAAAAAGTGCGGCGCTCCTTTGGAAGAGACTTTAGCCGATGGAAACGAACGTCCTCTCGTTCAAAAACTTCATCAAACTGAGAATGTCTACCGAGAAAAGAAAGATAGCGCCATGTCCTTTATCGTCATCGGCTCTATCTTGCTTATTCTTGGCACGATCTTCTTTATTTTGTCTTTCAAACTTCCGACGGCTACTGCCGCGAACAAAGTTCTTATTACGACTTGCTTTGAATTTTGGGTCTCGATGGTGGGGCTTGTTGGCGGTGGAGGCTGTTTAATCTACGGCCTTACTTTGCTTTTCCTTTGCTTAAATAAGCTTAAGGTGCTTAAAGAAGACATCGTGACGATTCGAGCGAATAAGTCGCCTGCTATTCCAGAACCGGAAAAGAAGTAATTGATAATGCCTGAAGGGCTTAGCGTTTGCTAGGCCCTTTTATCTGTTATTTTCACTTGCGGACGCCCTATTAGTTCCTTATAATAATCGAGCGTTTCAAAAGCGCGATGGTCCCTTAGCTCAGTTGGTAGAGCAGCTGACTCTTAATCAGCGGGTCGCGGGTTCGAGTCCCTCAGGGATCACCAAACTGTAAGCAAGCCTCTTCGGAGGCTTTTCTTTTGGCTCTTATTGCAAACTTTACCTTCTAAGTAAATGTTGCGTGGTTTGCATATGAATAATAAAATATTAAAAAATGGAGAGCCCTATGAAAACTATTGCTAACATTTTATGGATCATTTTTTTCGGATGGTGGTATTGGATCTATTACGTTTTAGTAGGGATCCTTTGTTGCATTAGCGTTCTCTTTATTCCAGTCGGCCTTCAATGTTTCAAATTTGCGAAGCTCATGTTTGCGCCTTTCGGAAAAGACGTCAATCTGACAAAGAGCGGTGGCAAAATGTTTATCAATGTCTTGTGGGCTATTCTCTTTGGCTGGGAAAACGCCTTGGCGATCCTTCTTAGTGGTGTTATTTGTTGTATCACCATTATCGGCCTTCCTATTGGTCTTCAACTTTTTAAGGCAGCTAAATTCATTCTTTTGCCGGTCGGTTCCACAATTTCTTAATATTCCAATTCAAACTTCCTTCTTTTGGGCTTCTCGCTCTTTATTTTAGAAGCCGTTTTTCATTAAAATGTCCTTATGGAAACAAAACCCAGTGTCTATAGACTAGCGAGAGCGAAATCTTTCTTAAAAAAGAATAGCAATAGGAAATTCATCTCTTTAGAGGATCTTTCCAAAGGAGTGGGCGTTTATAGTGATGTTTTAGCAAACGACCTTGTCTTCTTTGAGCCGATGATCCTTATGGATCCATCTTTGAATATGCACGATCTCCTCCCTGCTATCGAAGCGTATTTATTAGAAGACAAAGAAAAGAAGGCCGCTCTTCCAAAAAAGAAAAGACAAATAGCACGCAAGAAAGAACTCGACGAATATAAGAATTATGTGGACTTCATCTATCAAAAGTTAGCGGGTGCAGGAGGGCTTCTTTCCCCGACTGCCGATCTCAATGACCATGATCTGCACGTTTTAAATGTTCTTGTTCGTAACGAAGTGCGCAAAAGAAGAAAAATCAAAAAAACTCTAGCAAAACCGCGCTAATTTTGTTTTGTGATGATAAATTTACAAAATTTGTCGGTTTTCTTTGTAAGAAAGATGGCTCGATTTGTTGAATAAAGGGGTCTAGGCAATTAAAATTATTCCATACAGAAAAGGAGAATGAAATACTGTATGAAACGTAGACTCGTTTGTTTGACGCTTGCGGCTGCGAGCTTTATGGCTCTTGTTGGCTGCACGAACACCCCAGCCGCTTCGAGCCCCACTCCAAGCACGGAACCGACTCCTAGCAGTTCGGATAGTAGAAAGGTTCTTTCTGTAACCATCGATTCATCGGAAACGACGGTTAATGTTGCTGAGAGCATCACGCTTACCGCTTCTGTCGAAGTTGAAGGTGGCGCCAGCAAACTTGTTACTTGGTCCATCGAAAGCGGCGGAGAGTTCGCTACTATTGGCGCTGATACCGGCAAATTAGAAGGCAAAGATGCGGGCACTGTTGTTGTCAAAGCGACTTCCGTTTTTGATGAAACCAAATTTGCCACAAAAACCATTGAAGTGAAGGATGGCTTCAATAAAATTTCAGAAGTGACACAAGCCGGGACATATAACATCCGTGGCGTTATTGTTGCACTCAACGCTAAGGGCTTCTTGGTGAGCGACAAAACCGGTACTACTCTCGTTTATTTGAACAGAGTCCCAAGCGAATATCAAGTTGGCGACTACGTGAGCGTTAGCGAAACGCTTGTTAAAGGCGATTATCAACCAAGCAATGGTCTTTGGGAATTTACTAAAGATGCTACGGTTAAGAAACTAGATGCAGCTGCTCCAACAATCGACACCTCGGCAACCCCTCTCACGAAGGAAATTGCTGATGGCTGGAAGAGCGTTACTGCTGTCGATCCCGCAAAAGACATCAAGAAATATTCCTGGACTGCAACTTGTGGTGTTTCTGGTAACTTCTTTACCTTAAACTATGCCGAAAGCGATACCGTCGTTGAACCTTTCTATAGTGGCAGCGATATTACTTTTGAAAAAGGCCACGTCTATAACCTTGAAGGCTATTTCATTAACTATGCGACCAAGTATAGCTATGCTGCCGTTTTATTCACGAAGGCTGAAGATACTACAAAGGTTAGCGTGACTGCCACCAAGACCGCGCTTAATAAAGGCGAAACTGCTCAAGTAACCGCGACAAGCAGAGACGCTGAAGATAAAACATTCACTTATGCTTCCTCAGCACCCAAAATCGCTTCTGTCTCGGACACTGGATTGGTGACCGCCCTTGCCCAAGGTGAGACCACTATCACCGTCAAAGGATCTCATAGCGGTGATGAAGCCACTATTAAATTCACCATTACAGATCCGAGCTTAACGACTGCTAAGATTGATTATCAAAGCTATAAAACGACGGATTTGATTTCTTTCTCAAAGGCCGCGTTAGATGATGCCGAACACAAAGAATTTGGTTTGGATAAGAAAACTTCCGTCAAGAACACCAAAAAAGTTTCGAATATCGTGTCTCTTGCTTTGGATATTTTCGGTAGTTACCAAAATCAAAAGGTTTATGTTGGAAGCGATAATACCGGTACGCTTGTGACTCCAAAAGCGACGAACGGAACCAACGGAAAACTTTACACTTACACATTTGATGAACCGGTTGATAACGTTTTCATCGAAAATCCATCAACTTATAAAATTTGGTTCTTCTCCATTACCTTCGTCTATTCGGCGGCTGAATAACCTGTTTTTGATTTAGGGGGTTAGGGTAACCTAGCCCCCTTTCCTCAGTTTGGAGATTTGTATGAAGAAAAATAACGCCAAAAGAGCCTTCCTTGCTCTTCTTACTCTTTTCGGTATCTCTATGACGGTTTCATCCGTCTTCGAAACGAGAGAGACGTATGCAGTAGAAGCCGCTTCCGTAAGCAAAGTGGATTCTCGCTTTTTTACGGCAACAACAAGTAAACCTTGGACTTATACAGACTATCAAGGCGATTACTATAGCGGTTGCAACATCACCGTTACAGGCGATTCTCTTCTTACCAATCTCTCAACTTGGACCAATAAGAATTTCACTTCTTCGAGTTATGATGGTTTAAAAACTGGCCTTCCTGCTGTTTGCAAGTTTGCTAATGGTCAATCTGGAATGGTTGGCTTCTATAACAGGCAAAAGCTTCCGAACGCTTGGGATGGCGCTAAAACGTGGAATAGAGAACACGTTTGGCCGAATAGCCGTGGTGCTGGAACTTCGGGAGCGGGCGCCAATCCGTTTGTCATTATGCCAACTTCGGTGAGCATTAATTCCTCTAGAGGCAACAATTTTTTTGGAACGAGCGGCTCTAATACTTGGGATCCAGGCCAATACGATAAGCAATTCCGCGGCGCTGCGGCGCGTTGTGTACTTTATGCGGCGATGCAATATCGCACGACTCTTCGACTCAGCGAAAATCCATCCGATGGGCAAGATATGCATACGATGGGTGTTAAATCTCTTCTTTTAAAATGGAATAGAGAATATAAGCCAGACGCGGATGAGATGTATCGCAACAACTTAACCGCTCAAAAGTATGGCGCTCGCAATCCTTTTATCGACCATCCTTACCTTGCCGATAATATCTGGGGAAACGGTTCTAGTGATGGTGATAGCTCGAGTTCTTCTAGTTCTTCATCGAGTTCTTCCAGTTCTTCGAGCTCCGAAAGTGAAGGGAAAATAGCTTACAAGCAAATCAAAAACGTTTCCGAATTAACTTCTGGTAAGGAGATTGTTATCGCCGGATTAGGAAACGACAATAAAACGGTTTATTCTTTATCGACGAAGATCATAAGAGATAGCACGCCTTGGTATTTGGAGGCGGATACTTTTTCAAACGATGGGATTTCTTCAAACGTTAATACTTCTAACGAGCCATCTCTATGGAAGGTTCATAAAGATGGCGAGAATTATACTTTCTATAATAATAATGCCGGCTTTATCAAATCCTATGTGAGTTCAAACCATTATAGTGTGGGTTTCACTAAAGTCCCCGGAAGCGTCTCTTCTGATGAGGGGACGAATAATTGGAACGTTACCTTCGATAGTAGTGGCAAAGCCACCTTTAAATCGAGCGCGAATGTTTATCTTAGTTTTGTGAATTCCACTCAATATACTGAATTTAAGGGGGATTCTAAAAGCAAAACCCTTTATTTGTTCGAAAAAGTGAAAGAAATGGACCCTATGGTGGAAGCCGAGGCTTTTGCGAGGCGTTTCTTAGACGAAATACGCCCGAATTGCACGGATATTCAGAAAAATAGCAATACTCCAAGCGCCTCCTTGTTGGCTTCTTGGAAGAAAATGAGCGAAGAGTCTTCTTCCTTGTCGAGTGCAGCGCAAACGATTCTAAAGAAAGACACCGAGACCTCGGAAACTATTCGCTCTTGCGTCGATCTTTACGAATACATTTGTTTGAAATACGATTCCAAACTCAATGCAAACGGTGGTGACTTCTTAGGACGTTTCGGCTCCTCGCCCAATCTTCGTGGGAATCCTACTTTCAACGGAGATGCTACGAGCCTTTTGTGGGCGGTGGCTGTTTTGGCGGTCGCCGCTTTAACGGGACTAGGAATTGGGAGTTTCGTGCTTTCTAAAAGGAAGAAGAATCAAGCGTAAATGTTAGACATGACTAACTTACAATTGGTGGAGCCCCCTTAAGGGGGCTTCTTTTTGAAAACCCTTTGTAAATGAAACGCCTATGGCTATACTTAAATCGTTACAAGGAGATATTCATAATGTCTGAAATTAAAAAGACGTTCCATTCCGTCGATGGCAACACCGCGGCGGCTATGGAAAGCTATTTCTTTACCGAAGTGGCAGCGATTTATCCCATCACGCCAAGCTCTCCAATGGCGGAGTACGTTGACGTTTTGGCTTCGAAAGGAGAAAAGAACTTCTTCGGCTCTCCAGTAAAGGTTGTGGAGATGCAAAGCGAAGCTGGCGCTTCGGGTGCTGTGCATGGCGCTTTACAAGGCGGCGCGCTTGCCACGACCTATACGGCCTCCCAAGGCTTGCTCCTTATGATTCCAAACATCTACAAATGGTGTGGTGAACTTTTGCCAGCCGTTTTGCATGTTTCCGCGAGAAGCTTAGCCACACGTGCTTTGTCGATCTTTGGCGACCAAGCCGATATTTATGCGATCCGTCAAACGGGGGCCACGATGCTTTGCAGTGGCAGCGTCCAAGAAATTGCTGATTTGGCTCCGGTCGCTCACCTTATGGCCATTGATGCCTCGACCCCTGTCGTTCATTTCTTTGATGGCTTCCGCACTTCGCACGAAGTTCAAAACGTTGAATTCGTCGATAGCGAAGAATGGAAGAAACTTCTTCCGATGGACAAAGTCGAAGCGTTCCGCGCTCGCGCTTTAAACCCACATACTCATCCAGTGACTCGTGGTGGCGCGGAAAACGATGATATCTATTTCCAAGCTCGCGAAGCTCAAAACACCCATTGGAACGATATTCTTCCGATTGCTGAGAAATATCTTGCCGAAGCGAGTCGTTTAACGGGACGTAACTACGCTCCATTCGTTTATTATGGCGATCCAAAGGCTGATCGTGTGATTATTGCGATGGGTAGCGTTACCGAAACGGCAAGCGAAGTAGTGGACGCTCTCAATAAAGCGGGCGAACATGTTGGTGTTGTGAAAGTGCACCTTTATCGTCCATGGAGTCCAAAACATCTTCTTTCCGTCATTCCTACGACCGTTAAGAAGATTGCTGTCTTAGACCGAACAAAAGAAAACGGTGCTGCGGGAGAACCGCTTTACCTCGATGTCGTGAGTGCCTTTGCGAATTCTGACCGCAAACTCGAAACCCTTATTGGTGGCCGTTATGGTCTTTCGAGCAAGGATACTCAGCCAAAAGACGTTAAATCCGTTTTCGATTTCCTTAATGCCAAAACGAATTGGAATAGCTTCACTGTTGGCATCAAAGATGATGTCACAAAGCTTTCTATTCCAACCGACGAGTCTTTCAAAATCGATCAAACTTGCACTGCCTGTCTCTTTTATGGCTTAGGAAGTGATGGTACGGTTAGCGCCAATAAGAGCTCGGTTAAGATTATTGGTGATGCGACGCATCAATATGCGCAAGCCTATTTCCAATACGACTCCCGTAAAGCGGGTGGCACGACGCGTAGCCATCTCCGCTTCGGCAAAGAGCCTATTCATAGCGAATATTACGTTAAGAACGCCGATTTCATCTCTTGTTCTTTGGATACCTATATCTTCAAGTTCGATATGATTTCGAACCTTAAAGATGGCGGTACCTTCCTTTTGAACACCGACATGGACGATGAAACTCTTGTTAAGAGTATGCCAAACCGCATGAAGCATCTCTTAGCGGAGAAACATGCGAAGTTCTATGTCATCGACGCCAATAAGCTTGCTGAAGAATGCCATATGGGCCGCCATACCAATACCACTCTCCAAGCCGCTTTCTTCAAGCTTTCTCCAAAAATCATGCCTTATGAAGAGGCGGAAAAGTGGATGAAGAAGTTTGCTGAGAAGAGCTATGCCAAAAAAGGCATGGACATCGTCCAAAATAACTGGGATGCCATTGATGCTGGTCCAAAAGGACTTCGTGAAATCAAAGTGGATCCTGAATGGATTAAACTGGATGCCAAGAAAGTGTTCGATAACGACACTGGCGATACCTACTATGATGAATACGTCGAAGCGATCGATCGTCTTGATGGCGACGAACTTCCGACAAGCGAATTCATGAAGCACGAGCTTCTTGATGGAACGATGAACGAAAACATCACCTTCCGTCAACAACGCGCGATTGCCGACCGTGTTCCATTATGGAACCCTGCCTATTGTATCGAATGTAACCAATGCGCGTTCGTTTGCCCGCACGCGACCATTCGTCCATATCTTATTAGCGAAGAAGAACTTGCGAAGGCTCCTGAACTCATCAAGAACGGCGTGAAGCCTCTTATGGGAAGCAAAGAACCTTACAAATATCGTATTCAAGTTCAAACTAAGAACTGTGTCGGCTGTGGCCTTTGCGTTACCGAATGTATGGCCAATCAAACCGCCAAACGCATGAATAACGACCACTACGCTTTAAAGATGGTGGAAGCGAAGAGCCAATTCGCGGAGCAAATCGCGGCTGATTATCTCTATTACAATTGCGCTCCGAAAGGGGAAGTCTTCCCAACTTCTACGGTGAAGGGCGTTGGCTTCTTACGTCCATATATGGAAGTAAGTGGCGCTTGCGCAGGATGTGGTGAAGCTCCTTATTACCGCTTATTGAGCCAACTTTTCGGACATGATCTCTTAATCGCCAACGCGACCGGATGCTCTTCGATTTATTGCGGCAGCACACCACTTACCCCATTTGTCAAAGACGAGAATGGCGAAGGCGTTGCTTGGGCGAATAGCCTATTCGAAGACAATGCCGAATATGGCTTTGGTATGCGAATCGCCAATGACTATAAGATGTCTCAAATCGTTCGCATTCTTAAAGCGGTCACAACTTCTGATACCGCCGAAGAAGAGCTTAAAGACATCGCTACTAAATACCTTGCTGCCTTAGCGAAGAAAGACCGCAAGGAAGAAAGAGCGCTTGTTAAAGAGCTCGTCGCTAAAGTGGACGCTTCCAAAGACGAAGCGGCCAAAGAGCTTAAACTCTATGAACGCGATCTCGTCGAAAAATCCATTTGGATCATCGGTGGTGATGGCTGGAGCTATGATATCGGCTATGGTGGACTCGATCACGTCCTTGCCAATGAAGCGGATGTCAATGTTCTTGTTCTCGATACCGAAGTCTATAGCAACACCGGTGGCCAAGCTTCGAAATCCTCTCAAACTGGTTCGATCAATAAGTTCACAGCCAGCGGCAAGAAGGAAGCGAAGAAGAACCTCGCTCTTATGGCGATGAGCTATGGACATGTCTATGTCGCTCAAATTGCTCTTGGCGCCAATCCAATGAAGGCTATCCAAGCCCTTAAGGATGCCGAAAGCTACAACGGTCCATCTCTTGTTATCTGCTATTGCCCATGTGCCGAACAACACATCAAGGGTGGTCTTGTGAATAGCATCGAAGAAGAGAAGAAGGCCGTCGAATGCGGTTACTTCCAAACCTTCCGTTATGATCCACGCTTGGTGAAAGAAGGAAAGCCTGGTCTTACGATCGATATGAAAGAGCCAGACTACACGAAGTTCCGTGACTTCCTTATGCACGAAACCCGTTTCTCTCAACTTCCAATCACCAATCCTGAACACGCGGAAGAGCTTCTCACGAAGTGCGAAAACTACGCGAAAGATCGCTGGAACGCGATTAAGAAATTCGGCTTATAATCGCCCCCCTTTTCTAAAAGAATTACCGCTTGGGTTACCCTAAGCGGTTTTCTTTTATGTAGAATAGAGGCATGGAAGAAACGTTTCGTGGCCGTTTAAAGGAACTTCTTAAGAAGCGCGGATACACGCAAAAAGGATTTGCGAAGCTATGCGGTCTTACCGAAGGACAGTTATCTCATTATCTAAGCGGCTATCGGATGCCTCGAAGCGATATCCTTGAAAGGATCGCCAAAACTCTTGATGTGAGCATTGAAACCCTTTTGCCAACAACGAGTGGCAAAACCTCTTTCGAAAACGCAAAAACCGCAATAATGGCTGCAAAACCCTATTTAAATCCCGAAGAAAAGATGGCTCTTATTCTAATTCTTTCCAAAAACGATTGAGATTTGCATTGATTTTGAAAAATAAATATCCCTCTCCTTTGATTAAAAGAGAGGGATATTTCAGGATAAATGGTCGGAACGGTGGGATTTGAACCCATGACCCCTACCACCCCAAGGTAGTGCACTACCAAGCTGTGCTACGTCCCGAGCGTGATTATTATAAACAACTTTCTTTTCTTTTCTAGTGGCAGTCTATTTCCGTGTCATTCCTCGCTCCGGTCGGTATAATAACTTAGTTATTATGGATTCTAGAAAGTACATCATCATTAAAGGCGCTAGGGAAAACAACCTTAAGAATGTGGATGTTGCTGTCCCTAAGGAAACGTTGACCGTATTTACGGGACTTAGTGGCAGTGGGAAATCCACTTTAGCTTTTGACACGATTTATGCCGAAGGGCAAAGACGTTATGTTGAATCTCTCTCACCTTATGCAAGACAATTTTTAGGTGGCGTTGATAAACCGGATGTCGATTCGATTGAAGGACTTTCGCCTGCAATCTCGATTGATCAGAAAACCACTTCTCATAACCCTCGTTCCACGGTGGGAACGGTAACGGAAATCTATGATTTTTTAAGACTTCTATTTGGTCGCGTTGGCGTTCCTTATTGCCCTCACCATAACATCCCTATCGTGGCGACTTCTCCAAGTGCCATGACGGAAACCATTCTTCGCTATCCCTTGGGTTCTAAGATTCAAATATTAGCTCCTGTTGTTTCTCACGAAAAGGGAACCCATAAAGACGTTTTCGACAAGATTAAAGCAGCTGGTTTTGCCCGTGTTCGCGTGGATGGCGTTTTTTCTCTTATCGAAGAAGTTTCAGAACTTGATAAGAATAAAAGACACGACATTGCGATTGTTATCGATCGTCTTGTGATGAAAGAAGGGCTTCGGAGTCGAGTTTCTGAAGATACGGAACTTGCACTCGATTGGGGAAAAGGCTACCTCATCATCTTAAATGGTGAGGAAGAAAGGCTTTTATCGAGTAACCACAGTTGCCCTGAATGTGGTTTTAGCGTTCCAAAGCTCGAGCCAAGACTCTTCTCTTTCAACGCCCCGATGGGCTATTGTCCCACTTGCAAAGGGCTTGGCATATCGCGCACTGTGGCGGAAGATCTCCTCATTCCCGATCCGAATAAAACCATCAAGCAAGGTACTATTCGCTATTACAAGAACATCGTTGGAACAAAGAATCTCGAGTGGCAAGAGTTCTGCGTTTTGATGGATAGCTATAAGATTCCTTATGACGTTCCTTGGAAGGATTTGACCGAAAAGCAAAAACATATCATTCTCTATGGCTCGGACCGTGTGATTAACCATACCCTTACTTCCTCGAGTGGCAATGTCACTCATAAATATGGTCGCATCGAAGGGGTTAAGACGATGATTGAGAGGCGTTACGCCGAAACAACGAGCAAATGGATGCTTCCTTTCTATGAATCCTTTATGCGCGATTCCGTTTGCCCCGATTGCCATGGCGCTAGGCTCAACGAGCAAGCTCTTTCCGTTCGCGTGAATGGACTAAATATCCATCAAGTGACGCAACTCACCATCGATAAGCTTTTGGGATATGTGGATTCGACAAGGAAATCTTTGACGCCAAACGAGCTTGAAATCGCGAAGATGGTTTTAAAAGAAATCGAAAATCGTGCGAAATTCCTTGTGGATGTGGGTCTAGATTATTTAACGCTTGATCGTCTTGCGATGTCCTTATCGGGTGGCGAAGCGCAACGTATTCGGTTAGCGACTCAAATCGGTTCTCGTCTTTCGGGTGTCTTATATGTTCTTGATGAACCTTCTATCGGTCTCCATCAACGTGATAACGCCAAACTCATTAAGACCATGCAAGAGATGCGGGATCTCGGAAATACGCTTATCGTGGTGGAACATGATGAAGATACCATTCGGGCGGCCGACCATATTGTGGATATTGGCCCGGGCGCTGGCGTGCATGGTGGGAAAATCGTTGCTGAAGGTTCACTTCAAGATATCGAAGCGAATAAGGAAAGCATCACAGGACAATACCTTTCTGGTGAGAAATATATTTCCATTCCCAAAAAGAGAAGAAAAGGAAATGGCAAAGAACTCGTTTTAAAAGGCGCTTCTTGCCATAACCTAAAACATATCGACGTTCATTTTCCTTTAGGCACCTTGACCCTTGTGACAGGGGTTTCGGGAAGTGGCAAGAGTTCGCTTATCAATCAAACCCTTTCCAAAATTCTTGCCCAAAAAATCAATAAAAGCGATGAGGTGCCTGGCGCCTACGACTCGATTAAGGGGCTTAGCTATATCGATAAAGTAGTTAATGTCACTCAAGAGCCAATCGGAAGAACTCCTCGCAGTAATCCGGCAACCTATACCAAGGTTTTCGATGATATCCGCGCTTTATTCGCGGAGACCCCAGAAGCGAGAGCGAAAGGCTTTGATAAAGGCCGTTTCTCTTTCAATGTCGCTGGGGGGCGATGCGAGAAATGTCAAGGCGCAGGAGTGGTTGTCGTTCCAATGAACTTCCTTCCCGACGTCTATGTGAAGTGTGATGAATGCGAAGGCATGCGTTATAACCAAGAAACTCTCTCTTGCTACTACAAAGGGAAGAATATCTATGACGTCTTAGAGATGCGTGTGGAAGAAGCGATGCATTTTTTCGAAAACCGCCCGCAAATCTACCGCAAAATTAAAACGCTCTATGATGTTGGGCTTGGTTATTTGAAGCTCGGACAACCGGCAACGACCTTATCGGGTGGCGAAGCGCAACGTATCAAACTCGCCTATGAGCTTCAAAAGCGGCCGACTGGGAAAACAATCTATATTCTCGATGAACCGACGACTGGTCTTCATAGCGATGACATCAAGCGCTTAATCAATGTTCTTCAAAGCCTCGTGGATCATGGCGACACCGTCATTGTCATTGAACACAATCTCGACGTCATTAAAGTAGCGGATTACATCATTGATTTAGGCCCAGAAGGCGGCTACCGAGGTGGCAATATCGTTTGCACTGGAACGCCTGAAGAAGTGGCGGAAGTCAAAGAAAGCTATACGGGTCAATTTTTGAAGCCCGTTTTAGAAAAAGGAAAGAAAGAATAGGAGGAGACTCTTTATGAATGGTGGCAGTATCGTATGTTTAGTTCTTGGCCTTTTGTTCCTTGTAGGCGCGATGGCTTATCTTATCTATTCTCTGAAACACTTCATCAAAAGAACCCCTACAAGTACGATCGATAAGAAAAATGCGATTGTTTGGGGACTTTTGTGTGCGGCGATAGGGGTTGGGCTTCTTCTATTAACAACTTCTTTGTTCTTAGGAAACCCTTCTTGGGAGAGCAAAACCGCTTGGACGACTGGGCCTTATAAAGATAAGCCAATCAATTATGCTTCCTCGATGAGTCTTGCTTTGATCGGAAGCGTGCTCTTTGGGTTCTCTTTTGCCGCTTTGTGGAGCGCTTTTTCCCTCCGCTTCTACAAAACGAATCTCAAAGAAAAACCTTTGAAGGCTGTGAAGATTATTCTCTACTCGGCAATTCCTTTCACTTTATTTTCCATCCTTATTGCATTGGAAGGATTAGCTCCTTATTTCACTTATCCTTTGGTGAATGGATTTTCGATCGATGGGACTGGTTTTCACTTCACTCGCCCCAATGGTTTTGAAGGGGCCTCGAAAGGTGGCCTTCATATCGCTTTTTACGCTTTAGTGATCCTCTTTGGGGTGGCGATTGCCTATTGGGTGAGCGACCATCGTTTCTATCAGAAATACCATCAACACGGCATATTGGATACCCTCGTGCTTGTTGCTTTCCCAGCTGGCGTTATTGGTGCCCGTATCTGGTATGTTGTTGGTAACTGGGACCGTGAATTCGCCGGTCAAGGTTGGACGAAACCGTTTGAAATATGGAATGGTGGCTTAACGATTTTAGGTGGCGCTGCAGCAGGCGTCTTAGCCGGATATCTTTTCTTAAGAGCGACGAAGAAATTTGTCGACATGCGGTTTGCAATCGATGCCATTGTGCCGACCGTTTTGCTTGCGCAAGCGATGGGGCGATTTGGTAACTTCTTCAATCTTGAAGTCTATGGCCAAGAAGCCCTTGCCAGTTCTTGGAATTGGTTACCGAGTTGGATTGTGACGAACATGAGCTTCAAGAATGGTGGAGGCGCTTTAGCGACGGGCTACATTAACGTGCCTTTGTTCTTTGTTGAGGCAGCCATGAATGTTCTTGGATATTTCCTTATCACTTATGGCGTTGGAAAAGGTTTAAAGAAATGGACATCGCCTGGTGATTTATGCGGTTGCTACTTCCTTTGGTATGGTCTTGTCCGTATCGTTATGGAACCTATGCGAAATGCCAATTTCAATATGGGAACGGACAATGCATGGAGCATTTGTAACTCTCTTGCCTATATCCTTATCGGCATGGGTCTTATTGCCGCTTTCCATTTGAGCGATCTTTATAAGAAAAACAAAAAATCCCTGCATTTTCCTATTATCGGCATGGGTTTATTGCTTCCTTGTTTCTTTTTCCCATTCCTTCCCTCGATTAACGTCTCGGGCGCGAAAGATGGCACGGGAACAACGAATGTTTTTAATGGATTTGAAATTATCTTCGGCAAAAGCCCCTTCTATTTAGTTTCTTATGTCTTCCTAATCTTCGCTTTCCTTGCTTTTGGAGCGTGGCTTATTTTGAAGCTTCTAAAGGCTCAAAAAGATTGGATTGCTGGCGTTATTGGAAGTGCGTTGTCGCTACTAGTCGGTATTTTCTTTTTTGCTGGAAAAGGTACTTGTGATTTGGGGGATATCGGTTCCTCCTACGTAAACCTTTCTTATGGTTTTGTGCTCGTGGCGCTTTTTGCGATTTTAGCCGCGCTCCTATCGATCTTGCCCTTCCTTTCTCGATGGATGGCCAAAAAGAACGAAGAACGTGCTCGAAAAGAAGCTTTAAAGGAGCAAAAGAATGCCTAAACTCGCTTTATTCGATATGGATGGGACGCTTATCGATAGTGATCTCATGATTATCGACATTTGGCGTGACCTTTATGCCCATTTTCGCCCTGGCTATCGGCCTCATTTAAAGGAGATGATCGCTTTTAGCGGTCCTCCTTTGGCCACTTCTTTGCGTCAAGAATTTCCGAGTTTCTCACTCGAAGAGACCCTTTCTTTCTTTAAGAAACATGTGCGCAAATATTATGGGGAATCAATTGTGGCGTTCGATGGTATGCGTTCACTTCTAGAAACCCTTAAGAAGAATGGCTATTTGCTTGGCGTTGTGACCAATAAAGCGCGTGATTTTGCTTTTCTTTCTTTGAAAATCTGCGATTTAGAAAATCTGTTTGGCGTTGTGATCGGCGATGAAGACGTGCATCAAAATAAACCCGATCCTGAAGGGATCCTTAATGCCATGAAAAGAGTGGGCGTTTCCAATAAAGAAGACGTTTTCTATGTTGGTGATACGGTCTTTGATTTAAAGACGGCTCGAAACCTAGGTGTGAAGTTCTATTTGGCCAACTGGGCTTGTCGCGACCTTCCAGAAGGCGTTTCGAATGACGAAGTTTTAAAGACGTGCGATGATTTGCTTAGGAAGGAGCGACTTCTATGAGCGAATTTGAAACGATTGTCATTGGTGCAGGGCCTGCTGGGATAGGTGCCATAACGTATTTGAAACGCGCAAACATCCGTTTTCTTTGGCTCGAAAAAGGAGCGCCGGGTGGCAAACTCGTCAATATTCATCAAATTGCAAATTGCCCTGGCTTTGAACCACAAGATGGTTTTTCTCTCTCCTTAAAACTTATGGCTCCTTTAGGAATATCACCCACTTTCGGAGATGTTCTTTCGCTAAAAAAAGAAGGGGAAACGTTTTTGGTTGAGACCAAAGAAGAAACCTACGCTTCTAAAACGGTCCTTCTAGCGACGGGTTTAAGCAATACTCCTAAGATTCCCGGGGAGAAAGATCTTCTTGGGCATGGTGTTTCCTATTGCGCTACATGCGATGGCCCCTTTTATAAAGAGAAAGTGGTGGCTCTTAATGGCGAAGGCGGGAAAGCTTATGAAGAAGCTCTCTATCTTTCTTCCATCGTTAAAGAGCTTCATTTGTTTTATCCACCTCCTTCCTTCTTTAATGAAGAAATCCTTAAAGAGAAGGGGAATGTCTTTTTTCACCCTTCTTCAGAGATTCTAAAAATCCAAAGCGAACCGGACGTAAAAAAAGTGGGCTCCATCCTTTATCGCGAAGGAAAAAGCGAAAAAACGATGCAAATAGCCGCTCTATTTCCACTTATGGGAGAAGGAACAGATACTTTCTTTTTAAGAAATCTCCCTATTCAAGTAGAAACAGGATTCATTGTGACAAACGATTCTATGGAGACGAATATTCCTGGTCTTTTTGCGGCTGGCGATATCGTGAAGAAACGATTAAGGCAAGTGGTGACCGCTTTATCGGATGGCGCCATCGCAAGTAGTGGCATCATTTCCTATCTTAGGAGTCATAAGGAGTAAGGCATGGTCGAGTCACCTACTTCTTTTACCGAACTTGTTAAGGAAGAGAGCTCGAAAGCGGATCGCATCGACTCCGAGAAGCGCGCTTTTTTAAGTGCTTTTATCCGCATGAATGGTTATTTGCAACTTCGAGACGATAAGAGCGGCCTTGAAGTCACAAGCGAGAATAGCGCGATTGCCAAAGTCGTTTATCGTTACCTCAACGATCTTTATGGCGTGCGAGCGCGTTTTGCTTACACAAGAAGCGCGGGATTCTTAAAAAGAATCGTTTATCACGTCATCGTGGATACGGATGCTGAAGACATATTGAACGATTTAGAAGTTGATTTCTTTTTTCCAACCGACCCCAAAAACGTGATATCCACTTCTGAACAACTATCTTCCTTTTTCGCCGGCGCTTTCTTGGCGGGAGGCTCTGTCAATAGTCCCAATAGTTCTTCCTACCATCTTGAGATCTCTTGCAAAGAGGAGAGTTTTGCCAATTTTTTATTAAAACAGCTTTCGAAATATGTTCCTCACCCTTTTCATGTCAAACTCGCTCTTCGCAGAAATAAATACGTGGTTTATCTGAAAAGAAGCGATGAAATAAGTGATTTCCTTATTCTTTTAGGAGCGAAGGAAAATTGCTTGAAGTTCGAGGACGTGCGAGTTTCGAGAGATTTCGCAAGCATTGGCAACCGACTGGCGAACCTCGATAGCGCCAATTACCAAAAAAGTCAAAAAGCAGGGGCGAGACAAATTGAAGAAATCCAATATTTCCTTGCAAAACTTGGTTGGAATGGTATCGATAATCCTAAACTGAAGGCACTTATGAAACTTCGTCTTGAACACCAAGATGCCACTCTTAATGAACTAGCTAAGCTTCTTTCCGAAGAGCTTAATACGACGATTAGCAAATCCAACGTGAATCATTTGTTCCGAAATCTTGATTTTGAATATCGAAAGGCAAAAAGAAATGGCGAAGAAAGAAAAAGATGAGGCGGTCCTTCTTTTATTAGGAAAAAGAATTGTCTTTTTACGCAAGAAAAAGGGGTATTCCCAATTGACCCTTTCTTTTCTAGCCGATGTCTCAAAAACCTATCTTTCGGACGTCGAAAGAGGAAGTCGTAATCCCAGCGTCTCTACTCTCTCTCGAATCGCCAAGGCTCTCGAAGTCAATTTGGAAGAACTTTTCGAAGGGGTGGGGGAATACCGCTTCCTTTCCGAGAGCGAGCGTTCAAAAAATCATTAGGCTCTTTGTCACAAAAAAATTCCGAAAAATTTGTTTCTTGGTCGTTTTATTTCGATAAAGCGGTTTTTCTTTTCCCTAAGGAAAAAAGGTTTGTATAATGGTGTCGGTTTAATTAGGAGGAATTAGCTTCACATGTCAATTAAACTAGCTATTAACGGATTCGGCCGTATCGGCCGTCTTGCGTTCCGCCGCGCTTATGAAAGCGGCGAATTCGAAGTCGTTGCGATTAACGACCTCGTCGATGCCAAAACCTTGGCCTATCTTCTCAAGTATGACACCACCCACAGAACCTGGATGCCAAATGAGATCAGTGCCATCGTCAAGAAAGACGAAGCTGGCAACATCATCGAAAACGAACTCGTTTTCAAAGGAAAGAAAATCCCAGTTCTCGGCAAGAAAGACCCACACGACCTCAAATGGGGCGAATATGGTGTCGATGTTGTCTTGGAATGCACTGGCCGTCTTAAGACCAAAGAAGATGGACAAGTCCATTTGAACAATGGTGCCAAAGGCGTCATCATCAGCGCTCCATCTTCGAGCAAAGACATCCCAACTTATGTCTATGGTGTCAATACCAATAAGCTTACCGCTGATCAAAAGATCATCTCCGGTGCGAGCTGCACCACCAACTGCTTAGCTCCAGTGATGCACGTTCTTATGGAGAAATTCGGCGTTAAGGGTGGCTATATGACCACTGTCCACGCCTACACCAATGACCAAACGATCCTTGACCTTGCCAAAGGCAACCTCCGTCGTGGCCGTGCGGCTGCTGCCAACATCGTTCCGACGAGCACTGGCGCTGCCAAAGCTATTGGCGCTGTTATCCCAGAACTCAAGGGCAAACTCGACGGCGTTGCGATCCGTGTCCCAGTGACCGACGGCTCGCTTGTTGACCTTTCCATCCAACTCGAGAAAGAGACCACTGCCGAAGAAATCAATGCTGCCATGAAAGCGGCTTCCGAAGGCGAACTCAAAGGCGTTCTTGGCTACACCGAAGACGAAATCGTCTCCAGCGATATCCTTGGCCGCACTGAAGGTTCCATCTTCGACGCCACTCAAACGATGGTCCGCACGATGCCAGATGGCACCCAATGGGTCAAAGTCTTCAGCTGGTACGACAACGAATATAGCTTCACTTGCCAATATGTCCGCCTTGCTGGACTCTATGGCAAGATCCTTGCGAAGTAATTCGCTTTAGGTCTTTCTAAAGAAAGCGTCCTTCGGGGCGCTTTTTTCAATATTGAGAAGAAGTCTTTGTACCGATATGTCGGTATTCTTTTCCATATTACTTTTTTTGCTTCTTTTTAGCGTATAATAACCCCGCAAGGAGTGTAAAAAACATGCTTACTGTTAAAGATCTTAAAGACCTCAAAGGGAAACGCGTTTATGTCCGTGTGGACTTCAACGTTCCTCAAAAGGATGGTGTGATTCGCGATACGAATCGTATTCAAGCCGCTCTTCCAACCATCGAAGAGCTCGCTAGCAAAGGCGCTCGCCTTATTTTGATGAGCCATCTTGGCAAGATTAAATGGAAAGAACCCGATCCAGCCAAGATTGAAGCGATGAAGAAAGCCAATGATATGGCCCCAGTCGCTAAAGCTCTTCAAGAATTAGCTCCCAAATATCACGTTTCTTTCTGCCCAGCCACTCGTGGCGAAGCTCTCAAGAAAGCGGTTGACGAACTCAAAGATGGAGATATCTTGCTCGTTCAAAATACCCGTTATGAGAAGGGCGAAGAAAAGAATGATCCAGAACTCGCCAAAGAATGGGCTTCTCTTGCCGATGTGTTTGTGATGGACGCCTTTGGTTCGGCGCACCGTGCACATGCTTCGACGGTTGGTGTTCCAAGCGTTCTTAAAGCGGAAGGCAAACCAGTCGCTCTTGGTTACTTAATGCTTAAGGAAGTTGAAAACCTTAGCCGTTGCGTGGAAGTTGCCGATTCTGATCGTCCTTACGTTGCCATCCTTGGCGGCTTCAAAGTGAGCGATAAGATCAAAGTCATTGACTCACTCCTTAAGAAATGCGACTACGTCCTTATTGGCGGCGCTATGACCTATACCTTCAAGAAGGCCATGGGCATGCACGTTGGCAATTCTCCAGTGGAACTTGATCAACTCGACTACGCTCGCAAGTGCTTAGCGGAATCCAATGGACGTCTTATCGTTCCAGATGATGCTGTTATCACCGACAGTTTCGAAGAAAAACCAGATCGTCAAATCAAAGTTGTGAACACTGAAGTGGAACATGGCGAAGGTATCCCTGATGGCTTTGAAGGATGCGATATCGGTCCAAAGACCATCGCCTTCTATGAAAGCATCATTGCCAAAGCCAAGATGATCTTCTGGAATGGTCCAGTCGGCGTCTTCGAACAAAAAGATTTCCAAAACGGCACGGTTGCCATTTGCAAAGCGATTGCCGCTCTTAAAGGCAAAGCCTTCACCGTCTGCGGTGGTGGCGATAGCGCCTCGGCCGTGAAACAATTCGGCTATAAGAAGGAATTCAGCCACGTTTCAACGGGTGGCGGTGCTTCCTTGGAGATGATTGAAAACGATGGTCATCTTCCAGGCGTTGACGTTCTTCGCTAAGAGGTGCCTTTATGCGTAAGAAACTCCTTTTAGGGAATTGGAAGATGAACAAGACTCCAAGCGAGGCGAAAGCCTTCGCTTTAGGAGCCACAGAGATGATCGAATTTGCCACTTCCCATGACATTGATGTTGGTGTTGCTCCCACTTTCGTTTGCCTTGAAACTGTTAAGAACAACATCGATAAGAAGTGCATCGTTGCTGCTCAAAACGTCAATGAGCATGACCATGGTGCCTTTACTGGCGAAGTTTCGATTCCAATGCTTCAAGAAATTGGCATCGACTGGGTTATTCTTGGCCACTCCGAACGTCGCGCTTATAATGGTGAGACTTCGAAAGCCTGCAACCTCAAAATCAAGGCTTTGCTCGCTAACGGCATGACTCCTGTCTATTGCTGTGGCGAATCGCTTGAAACGTTCGAAAAAGGTGAAACTGCTTCTTTCGTTGGTGAACAAATCCGCGAAGGTCTTGCGGACTTAACACCTGAAGAAGCCAAAAAAGTTGTCATTGCCTATGAACCTATTTGGGCGATTGGCACTGGCAAGAGCGCTTCCAAGGAAATCGCCGAAGAAACGATTCTTTCTATTCGTAATCTCCTTCGTGAGATGTTTGGCGAAGCGGCCGAGGAAATGCGCATCCTCTATGGCGGCAGCGTGAAACCGGAAAATGTCAGCGCTTATATGAGCGAACCGGACATTGACGGCGCTCTTGTAGGCGGGGCCTCGCTGGATCCGAAGAGCTATCGTGGCCTTATTGAGGGCATGCTCGCTTAATTTCTTTCTAAAATCACGGAAAGCTATCCGAAAAGGATGGCTTTTCTTTTATCCTTTTTGCATTTCGTTTATTATTTCCTTGATTAAAGGAGGTGCGTTATGGAGAACGTTTCCAATTCACCAAAAGAATCGAGCGTTGCGACGAAGATCACTTCGAAATTTTTGGCTGCCGTTTTCGGCTACATGTTTATCGGTTTACTCATAACCGCAGCGGTTTCGCTAGGCTTTTCTTATTTTGTGGCTGCTCGTTATAGCGAGAATGGCATTTTGAATATGACGGGCCAAAATATCGTTATGATTGGTGGCATTGTTGCTGTTGTTGTGAGCTATATTATCACCTTTGTGAATAACATCTACAGCATGAAAACGGGCAAAGCGCCTTGGATTGGCTTCCTTCTTTATGCCGCTTGCATGGGCGTTTGCTTTTCGCTTGTTCTTTTGTCGGGTGTTGATTTTGGAACGATTGGCGAAGCGCTTGGGCTCACCGCTTTATCGTTCGGGGTTGTTTTCTTAATCGGATATTTCGCGAAAACAGACCTTTCTCCGTTGCTTTTTGTCGCTTTGGCCTTACTTATTTGCATCGTTCTAGCTTCGGCTTTTTGGTTTGTTTTCTATTTGATCAATCCCGCTGCGTTTAGTTGGTTTAATGTTGGCATCAGCGTGGCCATTATTGTTTTCTGTCTTCTTATTGTTGGCTTTGAAGCCAATAGCATGGGAAAAATCGTTGAAAAAGGGCAAGGGAACAATAACTTAGCTTTATACTGTGCTTTCAGCCTTTATACGGATTTCATTGCTCTCTTTATCAGAATCCTTATTCTGTTGAGCGCCTCGAAGAAAAGGAAGTAAAAGCATCTCCCAGGACTTCTCATCTCTTTTTTTCTATAATGTAGTCGTAGGAGGAATAAACTACTATGGCTACATTTTTTAAATCAAATAACGGAACGCTTCTTGACTTACTCGAAGGAGATGGCAAGAACTTGACTTCGAACGGAGAGGAACTAAAAGAGCTTGTCCCTCACGATTCTTCTTTCGAAGGCGTTGAAAAACATGTCCCTGTTGTGGAAAGAAAGGGCAACGAAGTCTTCGTTCAGGTGGGATCGACCCTTCACCCGATGCTTCCAGAACACTTTATTGAATGGGTTTATCTCTTAACGGACAAAGGAGCTCAAAGGAGAACCTTAAAACCAGGAGAAGAACCAAAAGTCACTTTCTACGTCGGAAAAGACGAAAAAGTGGTGGAAGTACTCGCCTATTGCAATAAGCACGGCCTTTGGAAAGCAAATCTCTAAGATAAAGAGTCCTACGAAGGTAGGGCTTTTTTCAGGGAAGATAAGATATTCCCTATATCCTTATATATAAGAAAGTCCCTTTTCAAAGCGGTCTAAAAAAGCCGATAAACTTTTTTCCGAAAACTGTTGACGCGGCCCCCTCGGAAGCATATATTA
>ERZ1026780.137-NODE-137-length-63126-cov-17.688034_pt1 | contig 63126 bp, 76 predicted proteins | sample MGYA00380126_ERZ1026780 | MGnify/ENA primary metagenome ERZ1026780 (study PRJEB33269, sample SAMEA4719762) | human gut metagenome | biome: human-associated habitat; feature: organic feature; material: feces | place: Cameroon | collected 2013-10 ... | reverse complement strand
CAAGTTCTTTTTTCATTTTTACCAATATCTTTTTTTCTATGCGCGAAATATAACTTTGGCTTATTCCAAGTTTATCGGCTACTTCTTTTTGTGTGAGTTCGTCTTCGCCTTCAAGCCCAAATCTCAAAATCATAATTTCTTGTTCGCGCCTTTCAAGACGATTTAATATCTGCCAAATCGCTTCCCGCTCTGCCGAATGATCCAGTCCCGACGTCACATCGTCTTCGCTTGCAATGATGTCGGCAAGCACAAGTTCATTCCCTTCACCATCATCACAAAGCGGTTTTTCTAGACTTACTTCGCCTTTGAGTTTTGATCTTTTTCTAAGTTGCATAAGCATCTCGTTTTCAATACAACGCGATGCATAAGTTGCAAGTTTTATGTTTTTGCTTCCATTAAATGTTTTCACCGCTTTAATCAGCCCCACCGACCCGATCGAAATTAAATCTTCAAATTCGATTCCTGTGCTCTCAAATTTCTTTGCGATGTAAACCACCAAACGCAAGTTGTGCTCGATAAGTTTTGATCGTGCAAACTCGCTTCCTTTTTCTGCCTGCTCAATCAGCATCTTTTCTTCGTCGGGATCAAGCGGCAGAGGCAACGCCTCAGTGCCACAGATATAACAAACGATACCTTCCGCGTTTAAAAGGTTGCCTTTTCGATTAAAAATCTTCCATAAAAGTTGTTTTAAATAAAACAATAATTTTTGCATTTAACCTCCTAAGCCAGCGCACTGTGAATAAGCACGCCCGAATTGAGAGTCTTAGAAAAATCCGCTCCGCTTATGCCCAGCAAAGTATGTTCGTATTCGCGCGCTTTTCCCTTTTCGGTTATCACCATTTTATCAACCATAAACACAAGCATTCTCCCTCCGTCAACCGCGCTGCCAACATTGACATAATGCCCGTAAGGCAAACGCTTAACCTTGTCCGTTCTAGCGGCAAAAAAGAGATAGTCTTCGCCGACTATTTTTGAAAATACATCTTTCGTAATCAACACTATCGGCTCAGATGTGAGCGGGTCATATAAAACATTTGCGCTGTCGATATAACCAATTTCTTCAACAACCTTTCCATTGCTTGATATTTGCACCGAGCAAGTAAAAGTTTGCAGCGCTCTTTTGCGCGCAAGTCGCGACAAAAACACTTTTATGCTCACATATAAAACAATGCAAGCGATGCAAATTAAAAACACGCTCAATTGTCCAAACCACGACGTCAAAAGTTGACACGCTCCACAAAACACAAAAGTTAAGAAAACGAAACCAAATCCATAAAAAACAAAGTCTTTTGCCCTTTTAATTGGAAAACTGATTGCAACCATGATGATTGCAACAAGCACAGTTGATATTATTCTTATATAAATAGGAAAATTGAATATTGGAAAGAATAACGCCATCAATGCGCCAAAAAGACAACTGACAAACCACAATCGCGGCTTAACCTTAAAAAGTGCACCGCAGCATGACATAATAAAATAGTTTATAATCAAATTTTCGATGAGCACATATTCAATAACAACTTTCATTCCCTCTTCCTTTTTGCAAATTTTATAACAAAACTTGAAAATCGCTTTGATAAAATTTTAGCGAATTTAAAGTTTTTTGCACATTTATTCGCAAATGAACAGTTGCCGACATAAAAGCAACAAAAAAAGACGGGTCGCCTTTTTTTATTTTGATGTTTTTTAATATTATTTTGTAATTTCGCTCTCTTCGTTGCTTTTCTTCATTTCTAAATCCATCTTATCTAATTCAAGTGCCGTTATCGTTTCAGCGGGAGCATATTTTAATATTTTTTCACCGTGGATTTTAAGCATTCTTTTTGCAAACTTTACATCTTCAAGCCAATTATTTAATACTGCCTTGCCTACAGATTGGTCGAATTTATCATCAGTATTTTCCACAAGTTCAATCCAGAGCGCTGCCTTGTCTTTTGATTTTCTTCCCCAAAATTTCATAATAACCTCTTTTCGAATAAAATTATAGCATAATTGTTTGATTTGTCAATGCCGATCTTGGCTAAATTAAAATTGTTTGCATATTTTGACATATGCGCCATTATAAAAGCGGCATAAAAAAACTCCCATGCGGGAGTTTTAATAATCAAAATTTATTTCTTTTTGCTGCGAAGTTGTCTAAGCCAAGCAGGGATTGATGTGTCAACATCAACTCTTGAAGAATTGCCTTCTTCTCTTCTTACAGAAACTTCAGGTTTTTCTTCTTCTTTAGGTTGGTTTTTAAGAGCAGCAAGTCCTTTTACTGGTTCTTTTTCTGCAAAGTCAGGGTTAAAGTTTTTGGCTTCTTCAGCTTCAGCTGATTTTTCCTTTTCTTCAACAGTTGGGAAACCAGTTGCAATAATTGTAACTTCGATTTCGTCGTGCATGTTTTCATCAATGCTGTTACCAAAGATAACTGTGCAGCTTGGATCGATTACTTCTTGAACAAGCATAGCAACTTCACTTACGTCTTCTTGAGTAAGATCCATTCCGCCTTTTACGTTGAGAAGCAAACCTTTAGCGCCTTCGATTGTTGTTTCGATAAGTGGGCTTGCAACTGCTTCTTTAACAGCATCAAGAGCTTTTGTTTCACCTTTGCCGTGTCCGATACCCATGTGAGCAAGGCCTTTGTTTTCCATGATTGTTTTTACGTCAGCGAAGTCAAGGTTGATAAGACCAGGTTTAGCGATAAGGTCTGATATCCCTTGGATACCTTGACGAAGAACATCATCGGCATATCTAAATGCTTCTAAGATAGGTGTTTTCTTAGGAACAATTTGGAAAAGTCTTTCATTTGGAATGATAACCATTGTGTCGACGTATTTTTTAAGTTCTTGAATTCCTTTGTCAGCGTTTTCTGCTCTTACTCTGCTTTCGAAAGCGAAAGGTTTTGTAACAACAGCGATTGTCAAAATTCCCATTTCTTTTGCGATTTGAGCAACAACTGGAGCAGCCCCAGTTCCTGTTCCTCCGCCCATACCTGCTGTAATAAATACAAGGTGAGCGCCTTCAAGCATTTCTGTAATAGAAGCTTTTGATTCTTCTGCTGATTTTTGTCCAATTTCAGGTTTCCCGCCTGCGCCAAGTCCTGATGTAAGACGTTCGCCAATTTGAAGTCTAACGGGTGCTTTGCTTACTACAAGCGCTTGTTTATCTGTGTTTACTGCAACGAACTCTGCAGAATCAACGCCTGCATCGATCATTCTGTTGACAGCGTTGTTTCCGCCGCCTCCTACTCCGACAACTTTGATCTTGGCAAATGAAGTGTTTTCCATAATGAATTCTCCTTAATGAATATTTTAAACAATATTATTGATTTTTGCAAGCAATTTGCTGCATTTAATCGCAATTTTTAAGTGCAAACCACGCTATTGAATAGATTAAAGCATCTTCTGGTTTGTTTTTCCCTGGAAGTGGTGCTCTTCCAAAAGCAACATTTCTGCCTAGGCATTTTGACAAAAAGTCACGTCCGCCTTTAATTTTGCTTACTCCACCACCTGTAAGATAGATTGGAACATAGTTTGAAATGTTTATGTCTTGAATAATAAGACATTGATTGATTGCCGAGGCTATGGTTTCAAGACGATAAGATACAACTTGATTTGTATCCATTTCTGGAATTCTTTGTATTCTTCCCTCAACTGATGGCAAGTCATAATAATCAAGTGGCTCAGCGGCAACTGAGATTACACACATGCGTTTCAACTTTTCAGCATCTTCATAAGCAAGGTCAAACGCTTCGCAAAGGTCGCTTGTTATGTGCCCCCCACCGATTGAAAACGATGTAAGTGAATTGATGCCTTCGTTTTTAACAAACGCCACACTTGTTGTCAAATGTCCAACGTCAATTAAAATCGCGCCGTCTTTGCGCTCTTCTTCAGGAATAACAAACAGCGATTGGCATAAAACTTCGCTTAAATATTCAACACTGCTAAATCCAAGTTCTGAAACAAGCGAATTGAGTTTTTCAATCAACGATTTTTCGCAGATGATAAGTGAAAAACAACCTGTAATACTGCGGCCCTTTTTGCCAACAACATCGTCGACTTGATTATCGTCAATCAAATATTTAATAGGTGAAATTGTGACAACTTCACATTCGTCCGGTTTTGCTTTTATAGATGCTTGATATTTAAGGTTTTCAACATCAGCCTTTGATGCTTTGCCCATCCCATCAAGTTCAATAGACGCGGTGGCGTTGACAACTTTTGTCATCTCAGCAGGCAAAGATATGTAGATTTTTTTATTGTATTTTTTCTTTTTGTAGTCAATCGAATTAAAAAGTTCGAATAAGTTTTTACCTAACTTTTCGCCATCGACAAATTCGCCTCGAAAAAAGCCGTCATATTCACGAGATGCGCATTCTTTAACAACCAATGTGTTGTTTACTCCCTCACTTGCAACGATGGCTCTTAATTTTGATGATCCAATTTCTAAACAAACTGCTTCTTTATCAAACATTTCTCACCTTTTCTCCTTTATTGTAAACGTTTTGCCAAGATTTGTCAATGGTTTTTTATAAATATTTATTTTTTTGCATGAGTATTCACAATGCTATTCTTTCGCCATTGTAGACTAAATAGAAATAGCTGTCGCTTTCATCATAGGTTGAACCTAAATAATTATTTATGTGAATTTCGCTGTTTTGAATTTGGTCGGTCGTCAGCTTGTCTGCCAGTTTATAAAGCGAATTTTCAACCGCATAAAATTTGTTTAGCTTGTATGCAAGTCCATATGCAGCGTTGTGCAAATATACAACTCTGCCCGAATGCAGCGTAATTTTCAACCCCGTTTCACTGTTGTGATAAACTTCGTTTTCGCTTTCAAAATATTCAATTTGTTTAAAGTTTGCAAGCCCGTCTTCTCGAGTTTTTGAATTAAGAAGAATTGCATCATAAAAGTCACCTAAATATGCTAAGTCAAGTTTTTCGCCGACTGTTCCGCCTATTGTGAACGGAAGCAAAATTGGGTTGGTCTGAGTAGAATCGAATGTTTCTACTTCTTCAAGAACCTTCATGGTTGGGTCAACAAGAAAATATCCGTTTTCGCTTTTAACCGCATAAAATGGCTGTCTTTCGCGCACATGAATTGTAAGTTTTGATGGGAAAGATGTTTCTATATTTATAACTTCTAAATAAGGATATGCCTTTTCTATATTGTCGATATAAGGTTGTTTTTTAAGAAAAATTATATTCTTGCCTTTTGGCAATTTTGAATCTGATATTATCTGTTCGTCATTGTATTCGTGTTGAAGGCTTGTCCGATAGTCGATTGAAATTTGCTGAACGGTGAAAAGCGTAAAAGACAAAATCACAATAGTGATGACAACAAGTCCTATGACACTCAGTGCGATGATCCATTTTTTCTTCAATCGTCAATCCTTTTTACGTCGGCTCCTAGCAAAGCGAGATCGGTTTCAATTTTGTTGTAGCCGCGATCTACGTGCTTAACGCCCGAAACGGTTGTATAACCTTCTGCAACAAGTCCAGCCAAAACAAGCGATGCCGTTCCGCGAAGTTCCATTCCGCAAACTGACGCTCCGTAAAGAGCGTTGCAACCTCGAACAACTGCCACGCGGTCGCATACGTGTACGTCCGCCCCCATTTTAATAAGTTCTGGAACATGTTTAAAGCGCGATTCAAACACATTTTCAACAATTATGCTTGTTCCTTCGCTGATGGTGGCAAGAGCCAAAAGTTGCGCCTGCAAATCGGTTGGAAGCCCTGGGTAAACCGACGTTTCAATTTTGCCTAAGCACCCTAAACGGCAGTCTCCTCTAGTCACCCTAATTTTATCATTTTTTACATCAATTAAGCAAGCAGTTTTGTCTAATTTATCAATAAGCGCTTGTAAATTTGCGCCTTTAACGCCATTTATCAGCACATCACCGCCGCACATAGCGGTTGCAATCATATAAGTGCCAGCAATGATGCGGTCTTTTATTGGATCATATTCGCAACCGTGCAACTTTTTGACGCCATAAATCACAATTTCGCTGCTTCCCGCGCCATGAACCTCCGCCCCCATCGCATTTAAAAAGTTTTGCAAATCTACTATCTCAGGCTCTTTTGCTGCATTTAATATGCGAGTCTCTCCGTCGCAAAGACAAGCCGCCATCATCAAACTTTCGGTCGCTCCAACGCTTGGAAAATCAAGTGTCAAAAACGCCGAATGAATGCTTGAGGCGTCGCAATAAATATATCCGTGTTTTTCCTCAACCTTAACACCCATTTTGCGAAAGCCTGAAAGATGAATGTCAATAGGTCTCACTCCTATTTCACAACCACCAGGATATGCCACTTTTGCCTTGCGCTCTTTCGCAAGCAGCGCGCCAAGCATAAAAATAGACGAGCGAACCTGGCTTGCCAGTTCACTTTCTATACTCCACGAAAAAAGCGAAGACGGATCAACAATCAAGCAATCATCTTGTCTTTCAATTTTGACTCCTATTGACGAAAGAATGTTGCACATATTTTCTGTGTCAGCAAAACCTGGATAATTATGTAAAACAACTTTTTCTTCACTTAAAATGCTTGCCGCCAAAATTGGCAAATAGGCATTTTTTGCCGCAGGAACATCAAAAGAGCCGGAAAGTTTTTTTCCACCTTGAATCAACAACTTACTCATATTATTTCCTCTTTTGTAAAAAGATTTACACTCACAATTAATTGTATGATTGTTTTGTCCCCATAGTTACATTTTAGGTATTGACGAGCGCAGCATAAAGTGGTAGAATATTAACATGGAAAACAGAAAAGACACAAAAGAAATGGAATTTTATAACAAAAGCCAAAAAGAGCAAGACGTGCTTGTTGACATCGCCATCGATTTAGACGATGACAATTTAGACATAACAAACTTGAAAACTCCTGAGGCCACAGGGCTATTGCTTGTTGCTGGACACGAAAAGGCTGAATATTCACTTAAAAGAATACTTAAAACCAGAATCATCTGCGGACTTGTCACTCTTGCCTCATCTGGCGTAGCCGCAGGCGCTGTTGCTGGCTTATTTACATATTTTCAAAAACGTCCACTTTTCACTGCAGCAGCAGCCGCAATAATCGCATTGCCCGGTTTAGTTCATTCCATTAAAAACTTCGCAAGCGCAAAAAGAATTAAAAGCATACTCCGCATTCCTGCTCGCGAGCGCGTTCAATTCATTGATGAGCAATATTCAAGCGTTGATGATATCGCCCTTGACGCAAGTTCAGTAATCTGCGATGCGTATGACCAATTTGAAGACATAGCACGTGATAGATTGTTTGACGCGGTCAATTTTGACGAAAAAAATGCCACTGAAGAAGAAAAGGCAAACGAACAAGACAAACACGAAAATATGATTAACGAATATGAATATTTGGACGAATATTGTGATTTTGTTACTGAGGCGGCAATAAACGGCGTGCCGAAACCATCCGAAAACTCTGACTACCCTGAAATGTAAAACAAAAGCTCACTCTAATGAGTGAGCTTTTTTGTGCCTATATTTTAATTTTTTAAATATACAAACTAAATGTCCAGCTCCCAAATGTTCATAAATTCTTCGCCATATTTTACTCTTCTAAGATGATTTAATGGCACAACATAAACGCCTAAAAATCGTGCCCCTAATTTTTCACAAACGCGTTTTGATGCCTTGTTTTCTGGAACCTGCGTTATGACAATTCTTTTAAAGCCGTTTTCTTTAAAAAGTTTTTTTATCAACTTCACTGCTTCAACGGCATAACCATATCCGCGATATTGCTCGTCTATCGAATAGCCAACATTCCCGATATAAAATGTAAATTTGTTTGTTCCTAATTTTGCACTGATTTCGCCGATTTTTGTGCTGTCCTTTAAATATATGTCATAGTTGCAGCAATCGACAAATTGCTTTTCTGGGACAGCCGGAACAAGATTTACGAATTTTAAATTTATACGATCTCCTACTATTTCATTCAAAATTTTAATGTCCATTATTTCCCCTTTTGCTTGTAATTTGCAGTTGCGATTTAGCCGCCATAAAATCTTCTGAAACTTTGTAAAAAGTCTTCATAAACTTATTTTCTGTTTATTTTAATTCTTTTTTTAACATGCTTAAATCTTTTAATATCTTTTCAAAAACAATCTCTCTATCAAAACTAGTGTCGTAGTAAGATATTTTATTTTTGTCACAAAAATCTATATTGTTTTTATCTTCTTGCGCTATATTGCCCCATAGTTTCATCAAATCTTCATTTGACATATCAGCGGTGTAGTCTTGCTTATGCTCATAACTCCTAATTATATCAAACATTTCTTTTTCATCTTTCCCACCAAAACCAAGGCAAATAATTTTATCATTTACACTTGCGACTTTCGCAATATCTTTAAGATTTAATATTGCTAAATCCAGTATCGTATTATTACCAGTAAAAAATTCGTTCCATTCAGTAAATTCTTTTAAAAATGTAGGGAAATCTTCTTCTCTTTGTTTGCTATACTTATTCCCCCATTCTTTATAATGTATCGAATCCATTTTTTGAAAACCATTTCTTAATGCCTCGCCACTTATAATATTAAAAGACGGAAATTCTTTTCCTATTTGTTTACACAAAGTCGTTTTTCCGGATTTTGGCACACCACAAATCAAAATTTTCAATGTTACCCCCTGTTTCGCGCTATAAAATTGTTTTGTCGCACAACATAAAAATCAAGTTTCTCTTTTTATATAACTTTATCATACAAGACACATTCAAGTCAACATTCAAACAAAAGAGCAAGGCGACTACACCCTGCTTTTTTTGAATTTAAATAGTTTGCTGCTTTCAGGCTTTCCTTTACTTTGTCTTGCCACGTTTAGGCAAATGCCTATGCCTGCCATAAACATCATAACGCTCGTTCCGCCGCTCGAAATAAACGGAAGCGGCAGCCCCGTCGGTGGGATTGATCCTGTCACGACTGCAATATTAAGCAGCGCTTGAATACCGATGATAAACGCGATCCCGCCCGCTAAGAGCGCACCAAATCTGTCAGGAGCGTTGAGTGCTATTTTTATCAGCAGCCACACAAGCACGGCAAACGCGCTCATAAGCAAAATGCATCCGACAAGTCCGATTTCTTCTCCTATCACAGAAAAAATAAAATCTGACTCTGCAAATGGCAGAAACAAATACTTTTGCCTTGAGTTAAACAGTCCCACACCAAACCAACCCCCTGACCCTAACGAATAAAGTGACTGAATGAGTTGAAAGCCTTCCCCTTGTGGCGATGCCCAAGGATTGATAAAAGCAAACAACCGCTTTAATCGATATGGCTCGAGCGCAATTAAAAGTGGCACGGCCGCAGCCGCCGGAACAGAAAACATTATTGTATGCTTTTTGCTTATTCCGCCCGCTATCAACATAAACAGCGTCACAAATCCCAGACACATTGTGACTGACATTGAAGGCTCTAAAATCACAAGCACGCAAAAACTTGCCGCGACCAAAAGCGGAACGATCAACGTCTTGAACGATTTAATTTTTTCGTAATTATCGCTAAGATATGCCGCCAAAAATATAACTAAACTGAATTTTGCCACTTCTGACGGCTGAATTGAAACTCCAAAAATCGAAAGCCATCTTTTTGCGCCATAGCTTTCTGTTCCGATGCCCGGAATGAAGACCAGAGCAAGCATAACCCATGTAACAATAACAAACACCCACTTAAACTTTTTGAGTTTGTGATAATCAAAAAAGGTTAACCCCAGCATGCACGCTAGCCCCAGCACGATACCAAAAATCTGTTTGTAAAGGAAAAAATATGGATTGTTGTAATGATAGGCTGCGGAATAACTGCTTGCAGAATAAACCATCATGGCACCAAAAGCCACCAACCCCAGCACAACAATACCTACAAAAATACAAGTGCGTTTAACTTTCACCTTTCACCAGTTCCATAAAAATTTGTCCTCTCACGGCATATGAAGAGAATTCATCAAAACTTGTGCACCCCGGAGACAGCAGCACAGTGTCTCCCCTTTGCGCATTTTCCTTAGCAAATTTTGTTGCGCTTTTAAGAGAGTCAAACACATGTGGCTCGTATCCATATGCTTTGGCACTTTCTGCAATTTGCTCGCCCGCCTGCCCAAAACAGATGAGCTGCTTTATGTCACTATGCCTTGCAAAGAATAGTGAAAAATCCAAATCTTTGTTTTGCCCGCCAAGCATCAGCACCAAATTTTTTGCATTCAAACTTTCGATTGCCATGTCCACGCACGCGATGTTTGTAGCTTTTGAATCGTTGATATATCTCACGCCACTAAACTCACCCACAAATTGCAGCCTGTGTGCCGGTGGCGAAAAGCGCATAAGTGCATATCTGATGTATTTCGTTTTTATTTTGCAAAGCAGCGCAATCGTGACCGCCGCCATAACATTAGACATATTTTTGTCTCCTAAAAGCGAGATGTCGCTTGTTCCTACAATTCTGGTTTTGCCATGATAAATGTATCCATTTTTAATGCAAACGCCCTTTTTTAGCGGATTTAACGAAAAATATTCCACATTTTTTGGCAAATCTAAACTCATCGTCATTTCATCATCAAGATTGACAACCGCTTTGTTTTGTCTGCGAAAATTTTTAAATATGCTGTTTTTTACTCGCTTATATTCTTCAAATGTGCCATGTCTGTCAATGTGGTCGGGCGCGATGTTAAGCAGGCAGGCGATGTCTGGAGAGAAAATCGAAGAAAGTTCAAGTTGAAAATTCGAAGTCTCACAAACCACAAACGATTTTTTATCGGTCGAAAGCGCGATTGACGAAATCGGCAAGCCAATGTTTCCACAAACAGCGACTTTTTTGCCGGCTTCTTCAAAAATTTTACCTAAAAGCGAACAGGTTGTAGTTTTTCCATTTGTTCCGGTTATTGCAATCAGTTTTCCTTTGCAGAATTGACTGCCTAAATCAATTTCACTGATAATTTGTGTCTTTTTCGATCTAAATCCCGAAATAAGTGTGTTTCCAATCACTTTTATGCCTGGCGACACCACTACAAGGTCATATTTATGACAAAGCGGCTGTTCATCAAAACAAAAGAGCGAACGATATTTTTTGTCATCATCAAACACGCTTACGCAGGCTCCAAGCTTATGCAGCAAACGGCAAGCGCTGTTTCCACTGCCTCCCATACCATAAACAAGAACTCTTTTGCCGCGTAAGTTTTTCATCATTCTCCTTCTATAAAGCGATTTCTAAACAAAGACAAACCGCACTGAGAAGGCTTGTCACAATTATATATATTGTGACAATGCGATTTTCATGCACCCCCTTTTTTTCGAAATGATGATGGAGTGGAGCCATTAAAAATACGCGTTTATGAGTGCGCTTGTAATGCGCAACTTGAATGATGTCGCTCAGCGCCGAAAGCACAAACATCAGCCCCATAATTGGAATATACAAAATCTTGCCAGAAAACAACGCCAAGCACGCGATGAACCCGCCAAGCGCCAACGAACCCGTGTCACCCATAAAGATTTTTGCCGGAAACGTGTTGACAGCCAAAAAGGCAAGAATTCCGCCGGCAACTGCAAATGCTGCGACTGAAAGACTGGAGGGCTGTGGTTCTCCGATTAACGCGACAATCGCGCCAAAAAACAGCAAATACACAAAGCTTGTCCCGCCGGCAAGACCATCAAGGCCATCGGTTAAATTAACAGAATTGACCACCGCCAAAATCACAACGATGGCAAACGGAATAATTCCCCAGCCGATATTGAATTTAAGTGAAAAAAATGTAAGTTCGCCACCGATTTTAAAATAAACTAACACGGCTATCAATGCCGCGATGGCTGTTTGTCCAATTATTTTTTGAAGCGGGCTCAGCCCTTCATTTTGATGAAAATGAACTTTTATAAAATCGTCTAAAAATCCTAGCAGTCCAAACGCAAGCATCACAAGCATGCTCATCCACGCATAAAAACAATCGCCCCACAAAAAGCACGCGCACCCGACAAGCGAAGCCAAAATAAAAATAATTCCGCCCATGGTAGGCGTGCCTGATTTTGAATAATGCGCCTCGACATAATGCAAAACAGTTTGCTGCGCTTTAAGTTTTTTGCAAAGAAAAATTACAGGATACGCAAGGGCTAGTCCCACTGTTAGGCTTATTATAAAAACAAGCAATATTTTAACGCTTATAATCAACCTCCGCCTCCTCTGCTTTGACTAAACTATGCTCTTGTTCATATGACAAAACTTGGCTATAATCATCGTATGGTTGTTTTTGCCCGCATATGTCTTGGTATTTTTCCGCACCCTTGCCCGCAATGATTAAAACATCGCTTTCACCCGTTTCATCAAGCGCCATTTTTATAGCCTTTTTGCGGTCGGGCTCAATCACATAATTGTCGCGTTCTGCGCCTTGAACAATCTGCGAAATTATTGCACACGGATCTTCAAATCTTGGGTTGTCACTAGTAAAAAAGCATTTGTCACTAAGCTTTGTGGTTATTTTGCCCATAATTGGTCTTTTTATCGCATCACGATTTCCGCCGCAACCAAACAAAGTCAAAACCCGGCCTTTTGTTAGAGAGCGAACGGTCGCAATAAGTTTTTCCATGCCGTCGGGAGTGTGTGCATAATCAATCACGACCTTTTTGCCTGCGTGCTGGATAATGTCAAATCTGCCATCTATTTGCGGAAGAAAGCGAAGTTGTCTTTCAATCGTTTTAAGATCCATTCCAATAAGCGAACAAGCGCTGATCGCCGCCAATGTGTTTTGCACGTTGTATTCCCCCACAAGCGGCGTAGTGATAAATGCAATTTCGTCACAATCGTTGCAAACAAAATTGCTGCCGCCAAACGTTTGTTTTACATCAATCGCAAACACGTCAGCAGGACTATGCATGCCGTATGAAATCACCGGCACTTCGCACATTTTCATAAACTTGTTCATGTTTACGCCGTCACTGCACACAACAGCCTTTCGGCAATGCCTACCATCAAAAAATTTGTATTTCGCGTTTGTGTAATTTTCCATATTGCCGAAAAAGTCCAAGTGATCTTGAGTGATATTTGTCAAAACGCCGACATCAAATTTGATTCCTTCCATTTTTTCAAGAGCAAGTGCGTGCGCGGAAACTTCCATAACAACATACTCTACACCTGAGTTATACATCTTTAAAAACACGTCGTGCATTATGTCTGGGTCTGGCGTTGTGAATCCCGTATCTATCCAATCGCCGTCGGTCTTGTATCCAAGTGTGCCGATAATTCCAACCTTTTTGCCCGCGCCTTTTAAAATGTTGTAAATTATGTTTGTGGTTGTCGTCTTTCCATTCGTTCCAGTGATGCCAATTAGTTTCATCTTATCACATGCGCAGTTATGCAACTTTTTTTCCATTATCGCAAAAGCGCGGCGCGGATTTCGAATCGCAAAACAATTATCAAGCCCATAGTCATTGCTAGACAACACAAAATCAGCGCCCGCCTTTAACGCTTCTTTCATTTTAAATTGCGCCTGCTCGTCATCTTTCAAAAGCAAAAACACATCGCCTTGTTCAATTTTGTTAAGGTCGATTTTGATGTTTTTAACTTCTCTTTCAAGCAGGCGCATTGGCAGCTCATCGCTGTTTGTAACATTTAAAAGCTCTTTTAGTTTCACGTTCCCCTCAAACTATAATATTCAAGTTTTGGCATTCATATCATTTTAATTTGTGCCGATATTTAATTGAATTTATATTTATTTCTTTGCATATTTATTCATATTTGCGTTTGCAAATACATTCAGCGCTTGCGAGTCATTATTAAAAGAAATCTGTTTATTTTTCTCAAATCTTTCAAGCGCCATATCAATGCTTTCAAACACAACTTCTTTCATATTGTCAAACAAATAAAATGCAAGCGAGCCAGGAATCGTGTTGACTTCATTTACAAACATCTTGCCGTCTTTTGCCATCAAAAAGTCAACGCGCACAACGCCTTGGCAATCCAAGATTTTGCACACTTCGACAGTTAGTTTTTCAATCATTTTCTTTGCTTCTTTTTCGATTTTGAAAGTTGAAGATGGCTTGTCGCTTAAGTATTTTTCTTCAAAACTATAAAGCCCTTTAGGACGAACTTCGCACACTTTTGATGTTTTATATTTGCCGCCGCGACACAAGCAAGCACAATTAAATTCGCGGCCGTTTTCAATAAAATGCTCAAAAAGTAGCTTTTTGTCATACATTTTTGCAATATCTATCGATATTTTTAATTGTTGGGCATTATCACATTTAGTTATTCCTACACTGCTGCCACAGCGCGAAGGTTTGACAATAATAGGAAAAGTCAGTGCAGATGTGATGTCTTTAATTTTTAAATCTTCGCCGCACACAAAATCTATAACAGGAATATCTTTGCTTGCCAAAATTATTTTGGTAACTTCTTTATCCATACACACGCTGCTGCATTCAACGCTTGGGCAAGTGTAAGCGATCCCGGCAAGTTCCATAAGAGCCGACATCATGCCGTCTTCGCCATTCGCGCCGTGATTGCAAATGAGTGCGACATCTGGTTTTATGGTCTTGTTTTTAAACCGACCTTTTAAGACAACTGTTCCTTTCCCCAACTGAAAATACACTTCTTTTTTGTGTTTAGCTTTGCGGGCAAAATCGGAATAAATATTCACGTCAAGCAGATTGCCGGCGGACACAAATTGTCCGTCGCCTGTCACATAGACAGGCAAAAGCAGCACATCGTTTTTTATCGCATTCATCGCTTGCAAGGCGGTTATAATCGAAATATCATGCTCAACACTTTTCCCACCATATAAAACTAAAACTTTTTTCATAACTCTCCTATTTATAGTTGTCTGGAAGGTCGTTTTCAAATAGCACAACACTTCCCCTTTTTTGCAAACTTTTAAGCAGCGCCCCTTGCTCTTTTCGCGTGGACGCAAAATGAATATTTTCAATTTTCATTCCCGCGGCAAGCGCACCTTGAAACAACGCATTTTTGTTTGTTTCGTTCATGATAATAAATTCGTCGCAACTTGCCCCTATTGTTTTTCCGAGTTTATAATTTAGCTCATATTGTTTATTCCCCTGCTCAACAAGTCCAGGCGAAACAATTATTTTTGGTCCCGAAAACAGTTGCACACATTCGCACGCTTGCATAGCACCCAAAATATTGCTATTGTATGAATCATCAATAACCGTGCAAAACGAATTTGGCAGCAGTTGCAATCTGTGCGGCGCGGGCTGCAAGTCTTTTAACGCTTCAATTATCTCTTTCTCATCAAATCCCAGAATGCTTGCCATGCTAACCGCACAAGCAAGGTCTTTTAATATTTCGCTGCCGATAAGCTGTAATTTGACTTTATGGCTCTTTTTGTCTATAAAAATCTCGCATTGACAGCCTTTTGCGGAATATTTTATTTTATCGAACCGCACACCGCCATCAACGTTTGCCGCCGCCTTATCGTTTTGATAACACTCATAAAGTTTTTTAGTAGTCTCGCATGCGCAATCAAACACTATACTGCCGCCCTTGCACATATGCTCACATAATTCATACTTGGTCTTTTCAATCGCTTCCTCACTGCCAAAACTTTCAAGATGTTGCGTGCCCACCGCGGTCAAAATCCCATAGGTCGGCTGCAGCATTTCCATCAACTGGGCAATGTCACCCTTGCGGCGCGCTCCCATTTCAACAATTAAAATTTCATCGTCATCGTTTAAAACTTCCAGCGCAGTTTTGCATAACCCCATCGGCGTATTGTAATTTTTCGGAGTCGTGCAAACTTTATATTTTTTCTGCAAAATTTGTGCCAAAAAGTTTTTGGTAGAAGTTTTACCAAAACTGCCAGTGATTGCAATTTTTTTGCCTTTAAATTGACTCAGCCGTTTTTTAGCCTTCGTGATATATCTCGACTTAATCCACCTTTCAAATGGAGAAACTATCGCCGCTGCCAGCAACAAAATAGGTTGCAACAGCACAAACTCGATTATGACACACAGCGCAATAAGCCAAATGCTGTTTAAGAAAATAAAGTAAGAATATGTAATCAAAATAAGTAAAAACAAATAACAAACTATAAGCCGAGTCATTCTCTTGGTGAAAACAAGTTTGTTTTTACCATTGAAATAGTATGAAAATACAAAGATATTTTTTATGTAATATTTAATGTCATATCCGCTAAGTTGAAAATTTTTTGCGAAAGGATAAGAAATTGCGAAAAAAAACACCAAAAAAAGCGTTCCAAAAATAATATTCATTCCGCCCCCAACAAAAAGTTTTTTGTCACCCTTACAAAAGCCATTTCTCGATCAACAAACACAAAGTGTCCTGCACCTTCTAAAATTACAAGTTCCGAATTTTTAATTAGACGATTCAAACGCTTTGCCATATAAACAGGAGTTTCACTGTCGCGCTCTCCAAACACAATAAGTGTGCGTGCAACAATTTGTGGGCAATACTCTTCCAGTGGCGTATTAACTATTGATACAAAAGTTTTTTTCATGTCATCAGAAAGTTTGCAATAATCGCTTGACCCAGCATTTTTAGGAAAATATCCAAAAAATTTAAGTATTTTATATGAAAAAACATTAAAATAATATGAAATTTTGTGCTTTGGCTTCATTCCAGCGCTTCCAACCAAGACCATCTTATCAACAAGCGACGGTTTAAGTGATGCTATTAAAATTGCTATTCTGCCGCCAAATGAATGGCCTATTAAGTTGCATCTTTCAATTTTTAAATGATCACATAATGACATGACCATGTTTGCATATGAATATAAATTCCACCCGTGCGGCTGACCGCTGGCTCCGAAAGGCGGAAAATCAATCGTGATGTTTTGGCAGCCTTTGAAGTGTTTTAAAATGTTTGAAAAGCACTTCCCGCTCTGTCCCCATCCGTGCAAAAAGATGTTTACGCGGCTTTTGCTTTTCCCGTAAACTCTATAATAAATCTGACAATCGCCAAAAACATAAATCACATTATCTTTTATGAGCGATATTTATTTTTTGTTCACTTGTCAAAATCATTTTGAAATTTTTATGCTTTTTGATATTATAAAGGTAGCAAGATATTGCGAGACTTAAAAAGGAAGGTATACAAATTTGAAAATTACAGATGTGAGAGTAAGATTAGTAAGCGACGAAAAACTTAAAGCAGTTGCTTCAATTACTATTGACGAGTGCTTTGTTGTTCACGACATTAAAGTGATCAACGGAAGAGATGGACTTTTCATTTCAATGCCAAACAGAAAAACACCTGAAGGCGAATACAAAGACATCGTTCACCCAATCAACACAGCAACAAGAGAAGAATTGAAGAAAACTATTCTTGACGCTTACGAAGCTGAAACAAACAAAGCTGAATAATTTTTATTTAAGCCACAAAAAAACACGTTTAAAAACGTGTTTTTTTATTTTCCGTTTTGTTTAAGCGGCTCTTCTTTTATAGCCACTTGCCGATGGTTGTGGAATCACAGGAATTTCCGGAGTTGAAGGTGGAGTTGTCTCTCCTCCATTCCCTTTTTCTTGTTCTCCTGAGCTATTGTTGTCAGTTGCTTTTTTATTGTGCTTACTTACAATGTTAACCTTAACAACTTCGGCTGCTTTAAGTGGAATAGCCATTTGCGAAGCATCGCTGTCTTCTGAAACAAGGTTCCAGTTGCTTTCTAAAAATCCAAGTTTGCTAAGCAACCCATCTGCCGTGCAGTTTAAGCTTGTGTATTCTGCAACTTTAACATCATTTGCGAATGTTGCAAAATAAGTTTGAATTTTTGCTTTAACAGTATTTATGTTTACATAGCAATTTGTGATGAGAGTAGTATCTTTAATTCCCCATTTGAAGAAATCAAGTTCTTCGTGAACAGTTTCTTTGCCGTCTTTGTCAACTGAGGTAACTGTCTTAGTATCCGCAACGATGATTGTATTTGTAATTGATCCAAATCTATCAGGTCTTGCGCGAAACTGCGAACTTGTTTCTGCAAATGTTTCTTTTCCGCTTGCGTCGTTTGCTGATTGTTTGAATGAAACGTCGATATAGCAGTGATCAATGCGTGAATCTTTTCTCAAATAAACTGTCATACCTGCTTCGACTTTTGAAGCGTTAAATTCTGCGGCAGACATACAATCTACGATTGCCCCTCTTAATGATGCTGTAAATCCACCAACATATGCACCATCCATTTGGCAGTTTTGTGAAACGTAACTTTGAACAATTTCACCGTCGCACACACCAGCGAATCCGCCAAGTGAATAACCAGTCATTTTAACAAGGTCAGCTACACTGTAACAAACTTTTGCGCCCTTGCCAATGTAACCAGCAAGTCCTCCGCCAACAATGTTTTCGTTTGTTTTATTGAAAGCAAAGCCTGAAAGAACTTTGTCTGCTTCACCAGTGATTGCTGATGAAATGATGCTTCCGCTTTGATGATAGCCTACCAGGCCACCAAAATAAGCGTTTGATGTTGTGTAGTCGTTTGCTTCAACTGAGAAGCCGTTATTGATTTTTACATCTGCGATTTTGCCTGTATTTACACCAGCCGCTCCACCAAGGTATAGTTCTCTATTTTCGCCTGCCAGTTGTAAAAGTTCAATTTTGCTTAAGAATACTTTATCAATAATTCCTGCGTTTTTACCAACGATTCCACCGATGTAAATTGTAGATGCGGTTGAAGTTGTGTTTATATACATTCCGCCACCGTTTGATGACATTGTATAAACAATTTCGCCTGTTTCTTCATCATAAACGATTTCTTTAACTATTTCGCCATTAACTTCTTTTTCAATTGTCTTAGGCTCTGAGCAAACAATACAATTTTTGATTGTTCCTTCGTTGTAACCTGCAATTGAACCGAGATATTTGTTTGTGTAGAAATCATATAAGTGAACTTGGCAATTTTCGATTGTTGCGCCATAGTTGCAAGCTGCGATTCCGCCGACAACTGTTCCGTTTGCTTCAACACCTTTCAAAATAATGTTTTTGATGATTGTGTTGTTGCCTGAAATACATCCAAACAATCCGGCAAATTCACTGTTGATTTTAATGTTTTCGATTGTGATTGTCACATCATCTTTCATTTTGAATTGACCTTTGAATGGTCTGGTTTGTGATCCGATTGGTTCCCATTCTTTCCCCTTGCCATCATAAACGATTGATTCGGTGACTTCGTAAATATAGTTTTTGCTTGGTTGTGCTCTCATTGTATCGAAAGCAGTTTCAAGTTCCTTCTTAGTTGTAATTGTAATTGTTTGACCATTTGAAGCAAATGTTTGATACGCCATTACGTTTTCTTCGTCAGCACTGTCAAAAGCAAGGCTAATTGATTCTCCCGGAGCAATTGACCAGATGTTGGTAAAGTTCCAATTGCTTCCTTTTGGCGCTGTGTAGGTCTTTTTAATCAATGCTTCTTCGTTTGTAAGGCGCTTTGCATAACTGTGTGCTGTTGATGGGTTTTTGTCTGAAATTTCTACTTCATCATCGCAAAGATAATATGTTTTTATGTTTGAAGGTGCAACATACATAAGCATTTTGTAGTTTCCTTCAGATTCATAAACTGCACTTTTGCCATAGTATGCGCCAAACACGCCTGCTACGTGTGATGTCGTTGGTTGAATTCCATCAATATAAGCAAGGCAGTTTGCGACATAACTATCATAAATATCCCCTGATTTGCTTGCACCGCAAACTGAAATTCCTGCAACGCCACCATAGTATGAATATTTTGGATCTTGTCCGTCTGCAACGCTGAGTTCAAGTTTGCTTGTTTTAAGCAAGCAGTTGTAAATCACTCCGCCATTGTTTTTGCCGGCAGCGCCCCCTGCTACCCATTTAGAATTAAGTTCTATATTCGCTTCGCAAATATTGATTTGAGCAAAATTATCGCTTCCGGAGGCTCTTTCATTGAGTCCTACGATTCCGCCAGTGAAACCGCGTGGATATGTGTTTATAACCTTTCCGCCTTTGACTTGGCACATTCCGATAAGTCCAAAGTTTGTTCCTGCAATTGTTCCGGCATAGGCGTGATATCCTTCGACTGTGATGTTTTCAAAAACTAAGTTTTCAACTTTTCCGTTTGAGCCTACAACTGCAAAGAATCCTGATGATTTAGGGCTGAGATTGCTGTCGATTTTAACATTAATGTTTGAAATTTTCTTTCTGTGAACGCCACCAGTAATAGTCCCTGAAAATTCATTAACTTTCATTACACCATCTGTGATTTCAACACCGATTGGCATCATTGATGCTGTCATTTTTATATCTTTGACAACTTCATATGAACATGAAAGTTTATATTGACCTTTGCCTATATTTAAAATGTCTTGTTCGTTTCTTATGTAATATGGATGTGAAACTGTTCCATTTCCGATATGGCAGTGAACGTCAAATGTTTCACCTTCATATCTTTTGTTTGTTGAAATAAAAGTAAGAGTTGCGATTCCTGCGCTTTTGCCTGTAACAGTCCAGTTTTCAAGGTCTACGTCCAAATAATCTTCATATCCGCTTTTCAGAATAAATTTTGTATATGACGCAGGATTATCCCTTACAATAGGAATTTCCAAAGTTTCGTTTTCATTGATATAAAAAAGCTCGTCGCCTTCAATACGGCTGTAAATTTCCTCGTTGTTTCTCACAACATAATATATAGAAAAACCGGCCGAAACCAGCACAATTGCTACTACGATATACATTAAAAATCTTTTCATTTACCCTCCAAATCGCGTTTTTTGCGATTTTTTCAGTCATTTTTAACCTTTTTAAGTATACCGCTTTTAGCCCTAAAAGTCAATACCCATTTTTTTACAGCCGACCACAACTGCTGCAATCAAAAAACCGCAATTCGTTTGCGGTTTTTTTTCTGCTAAATTTGTTACATAAGTTTGCTTCCATCTGTTGTTTGAATCACTTTAAGCACGTTTTCTTCTTTGCCTGTGTCTGCATTTAAGTAAACATAATATGTCGATCCTGCTTTTTCGCATTCATATTCAAAGCACACAACTTCTCGGTCGTAGTCAAGCGGAGCAAGAACCAACTTTGTGCCCCTTATCGCCAAATCGCTTGGCAATTTGCTTTTATATGAGTTTGCCGATTTGGCTGGCGCTTTAAGTGCTCTTGGAATGTGATTTAAAAAGTAATTTGTCGCGTCATACCCAACGATTGTCGATGTCGTTAAGTCAACTTTTACTTTGACAAGGTCAGGATACAAAATTATTCCGTTGTTTGTTGGCGCTATATTTAAATAGATGTCATTTTGAATTTGATCGTGCCATACAACCTCGCCGCCTTCAATTCCATTTTCGGCAGCAAAATCCAATGCTATTTTTTTCGCTTCATCAAATCCAATCTTTTTGTTTTGACTTGCGTTCCCCCTGCCGCTGACAGTGATTATATGTCCTCCAACTTTTGACACTTGAACAAACAATTTTTGATTGTCCGTGTTTGTCATATGGTATGTAAATGTTTCAAATCGACTGTTTATTTCGCCTGAATAACTAATTGATGCATAGTTTTTAAACGCTTTTTCAACTTCTTTTTGGCATTGTTCACTGTTTAAAGTTTCGCCCTTTAAGCCTTTCACTGTGACGTTTTGCTCGGCGTCAGAGAATGGCCCATCATAAATCATAACTGGATAATCAATATCTTCGCCCTTAATTGACGACATATCAATCGTGAAATTGTTAAAATCTCCATCAATATTCAAACTTTGTTGCAAAATAGAATAGTTTTGTTGCACTTTTTTAACAAATTTGTTGATTTGGTTTTTCATGTCAAGCACGCTTTCATGAAGGTTTTGAAGAGTCGACAAATCTTTTTGATTAAGGCTGCCACCTTGCGCCAGGTTGTCAGCAAGCGACTGAGTATAAGCGCCCATCTGATTGATGAATTTGACGCTATCTGCCAAAGAATTTTGCGAAATTGGCAACGAAGATATCGAGTTTTCTGCCAGTTCTGTATTTTGAGCAACCTCCGCCAGCAACTTCTTTTGCAATCCACCTTCGCTGGCTGCTAAAATTTTACTGAGTTTTGTTTCGGTGTTGTTTACACTTTCAACCAAGTCATACATGTTTTTTTGATAAACATTTTCAAGTTGAATAGAATATTGATTCGCTGCCGATTGCGTGCAGCCATATGCGGTTGCAAGGCCTATTGTTGAAAGTCCAAGCACGCCAACCGCAACAGAAAGTCCTGTCACAAGACCTTTTGTATATCTTCTTTTAGGCATGCTTTGTGATGATTTAACTTCTTTATTTTTCATCTTTCACCTCCCACTAAATCGCAAACACATGGTTGCCAATGGTGACGACTGTTGTTCTTGAAAAAATCCATTTGCTTGTGGCTGTGGAAGCATTGTAATAATACAAGCATCCGTATGTAGGATCCCAACCATTCATTGCATCACGCGCCGCGCTGTATGCGGTTTGATCAGGCTCTAAGTTAATTTGCCCATCATGAACAGCAGTAAACGCCCAAGGTTGATAAACAACGCCTGCGATTGTGTTTGGAAAATCAGCACTTTTTACACGGTTTAAAATAACCGCCGCAACTGCGACTTGCCCTTCATATGGTTCGCCGCGGGCCTCGGCATAAACGCATTTTGCAAGCACATACAAATCGCTGCGTGACTGTGAAACTTGCTGCGTGTTCAAGGTTATCCCGAGCGCCTTTACTGTCTTAGCTCCCACTACTCCGTCCGCAGTTAACCCACGTGATTTTTGAAACTTTATAACCGCATTGCGCGTTCCTGCTCCATAAACTCCGTCAACACTACCTTTATAAAATCCAAGTTCTTTCAATTTTTGTTGCACGGCTTTGTTTTCGGTGGATGTCAACGCATCAACATTTTGATTTGGCTGTTCCCCACCATGCATCTGTATCAGCCCAGCGACCGCACCTGGAACAAGAACAAGCACTATCGCCATAAGCACTGCTAAAATTTTATATTTCAATTTTTATTCCTCCCACTTACTTTTTCTATTATTTCCCAAATTTTGGAAATATAAACATAATTTGTCGGATTTTTGGTTTTTGTGAAGCAAAATGCCGGATAAACAAGACACCACCAGTTGTCACCAGTGCCAGTACCAAGTTCGATGATAACCGCTTCATACTCGCCTTGCTCAAGTGTAATATTTTCGTAAGTGCGAGTCGGAAATTCCTCAGTTGCAATCTTGCTTTTCGCGCCATAATAAAATCCTTCGCTTTTTAACACTTCGTCGGCAACAGCGTTGATATAGTCAAAATTTTTCACAACAATATCTTTTGCTTGGTCTTTTGTTTCTACATCAGCAAGCAGCGGGATTAACGCTTCAACTATCGCGTCTTTCACCTTGTATTTGACGCGTTGATCTTCTTGCGTGTTTGAGTTTGCGCGGATATGAAGACGCAAATATTCGGTTTGAGTTTGCTTCGTAGCCAAAAAAGGCGAACAAATCATCAAAACTGAAAGCAAAACACCGCACAATGCTGCAACAAACCATTTCATAAATAAAACTCCCCCTAATTTTTATAGGGGAAGTTTTGACCGAGTGGGAGATTTTTATACCTAAAATGTGAAATTATGCAAACTTACACATTTTGATAGAAAATCACAATATCATTATTTTCTTGAAGTGGAAACACAAGCGATGGGTTTTGCTCTGCAATCATGCTTTCTTTAACCTTGCTCATTTTTGCGATATCCCAAAGTGTGTCTCCTTCTTTGGCAAAAATAAGTTCCATAGCATAATCTTTTTCGGCAAGCGTTTCTCCTTCGGTTACTTCGCTTATTGTAGCAGAAACTTCGTCTTCGCTTATGATAACGTTAACTTTAACTTTGCCGTCAAAGAAAAGTTCTCTTCCCTTTTTAACAGCAACATCGACGTCTGTGAGCACAGCGTTTGTCAAAATCAGTGCTTGCGAAGAAGCCTTTGTTTTGTCACTCAGCACAAATGGCACTTCGATTTCGACAGCGTTAAGTGAGCCAAGTTCGTCATTGAGATAAACCACTGTTGTTTTTGCGATACCTTCAAGAGTGAGTTCCCCGTCGGCAACATAACTATTTGTAACAACTGCGCTACTGCCAAAAGTAAACATAATTTTATCAACACGAGGTTGATCTTGGTCGATTGTAAGTGAACCGTCCGCTTTGCCTTCTATGTTTTCCATGAAAATTGATCTTGACATATTAAATGTTTCAGATGTGATTTTCACTTCATTTTTTGTGCTGAAAAGGTCACTTACAAGTGTAATTGATTTTTCTTCAAAAGCATAAGCCGCAACTTCAAATGGCACATTAAGTGAAATTTTGCTGCTGCTATCTTCGTCTTCGATTTCAACTTTGATGTCACTTGCGTTGACTCTTGCAAACGCTTCTACAAAGTTTTCACGATTTACGCCTTCAATTTCAATCTCTTCTTTAAAAGAGTCATGAAGGTCTGCCGATTGGAATCTGTCGTTATCGTCAACATACAAAACTTTCGCGTTTACATCACCGCTTACTGAAACAAAGTTGACGCCTGCTTCAACATTTTTGATTGTAACACTTGCTTCTGTTCCAAGCACTTTTTTAACTTTTTCACGTGACGAAGTTTGAAGTTTTTCATTAAGCACACTTATGCCACTTCCAACAAACTGAACGATTTTAAGTTCATCTTCTTTAACACAAATGCTGTCGTCGCTGGATTTAATGTTTCTAACTTCAACATTTTGAATAAGCGCGCCGCTTTGCTCAACTGTGACATTGATTGTCGCATCAGAGCCAGATATTGCACCTATTTCATGATCGACAACTTTAAGTTCGATAATAGCCTTTTCGCCGTTTGCAATTTGCTCGTCCTCAAATTTTGAAGAAAATGGATGAGATGCTTGTGCACTTGCAATTCCGCCATCTTCAAGGCCATAAATCATGCAAACATCAACGTGCCCCGAATATGACACTACCCCATTTGTGATTTCTTGATTATCACAATAAACATTCAACGAAACGGCATAAACTTTTGCAATTTCATCTCCTGCAGCAACTTGAACCGCAAGATTCAGTTCTCCTTTTGGCAAACGAGTTTTTCTCACCACCTGAAAATTATTGTTTTCAAACGACATTTTAATTCCCCCTCAATCAATTAAAAATGTGCTTTTCTTCGCACTACTTGCTGTATTTTATTGCGATGCTTTGCAAAGTATGACAAATGTTTAAAAAATTTTTTTATGTCAAAAAGACTTTTGTAGGTGCTGCTTAAAAAGGAGAAGTAATGAAAAGAAATATAGGTGAACTAAACTTGGTTAAAGAAAAAATATCTTCGCTTAAAGGCGAAACTGTTGAAATGAGCATAAATCGCGGGCGCAAAAAAATTGACAACGTCAGTGCGACGGTCAAAGATGTCTATCCGTCGGTTTTTACTGTTCGAATCGAAAGCGCCAGACAACCGCTTCAAACATTTTCGTATTTTGACATACTTTGTGGCAACGTAAAAATCCAATAAAAAAATAATTTTCCCATTATTGTTTTGTTATTTTTTATTATTCATTTATAATAATTGTATATGGAAGAAAACATTAAGAAAAACAAGAGAAAAACCAACTTATTGCTTCTTTATCAAGCCTTGTCTTGTGACTGGCTTTTTATTTATGCCATCGATTCAATCTTTTTAAACGAAATTAAGGGGCTAAGTTTTTCGGCAATTTCACTAACAATAACAATTTTGTCTCTTTCATACATATTGATTCAACTTCCACTCGTTAAACTCGTGCGAAAAATCGGCACGACCACGGCTTCGCGCATAGGCACAGCTTGTTATTTACTTTCCGCGGTTTTGTTTATATTCAACACTTGGACAATCTTTTTATCTTTTGTAGTTTTTGCAATCGGAATGGCTTTCAAAACTCCATCTGACAGCAAAATTTTAAAAGACAACTTAAAAATGTATGGCATGAGCAACAGTTATGCCAAATATTGCGGAAGAATAAAATTCCTTTATCAAATTCTTTCCGCCGCATCTTGCCTTGCCGCGGGATATCTTTATCAGGTTTGGGCATACGCACCTATCGTATGTTGCTGCGTGATAATGGTTGTCGCCATGATATTGTCAATTTTTGTTCGCAACGAAAAAGAACTTTACAAAAAACAAAACAATCTTCCAGCGCATCAAGTGCAAATGGAAAAATTCGAATATTTCAAACTTTTCAAATATCACACAACTTGGCTCCTTATTGGATTCTCTGCCCTGTTTAGCGCGCTCGTAAGCTGCAATATGGACATAAACAAAATGACCTTCCAAGAAATCGGCATCTCTGCAATCACAATCACAATAATAAACGCCATTATTCGTGCACTGCGCGCGTTCTCGACTCTCGGATTTGAAGGTATTTACAAAAAGTTTGGTTTCAACACTACATATTTTGTTTTAACAATGCTTGCCTTTGGCATCATAATGGTTGGACTTGGTGGAACATTCCTTTCAGGAATCGCTGCTATAATTGCTATGTCAATCGGCTCTGTTTTCATTTATGCAGCGCGCGACCCATTCAATATCATTCGCGAAGATTTTGTAATGAACAGCAAAGGTTTGACAAAAAGACAAACGCTGCTTTCACTTACAAATATGGGGCGCTATTTAGGTCGTTTAATTTTCTCGCTCGCTGTCAGCGGCCTGTTGCTTTCACAAACAGCAGCAGTGACCGGAATGATACTTTGCGCATGCATGGTTCCCCCACTTATTGTGCTGTCGATTCTTCTTGACCGCAAACGCAAGATCAACAAATATTAAAATAACTTTTCGACTATTTTATTTTTAATAAAACTTTTAGGTTTAACAACAAAAAAAGAGGCAAACGCCTCTTTTTTAATAAATATTTAAAGTTTTTTAATTAAATATAGTTATTTTTTTAATTTTTTTATTGCTTTTTCTCGATCTGGCGCTTTGTAAACAAAGTTGCCGCTAACCAGTATATCCGCTCCAAGCTCTGACAAGAGATGTGCGTTTTTATCATTGACTCCGCCATCTATTTCAATTTTAAAATTGAGTTTATTGTCAAATCTAATGTCGCTTAACTGACGAAGTCTTTCATAGGTCGACTCAATAAGTTGCTGTCCACTGATGCCCGGTTCGACCGACATAAGCAAAACAACATCAACATAAAACAGAAAACTTTTAACTTCGCTGATTGATGTGTTAGGTTTAAAACTAAGTCCTGCCAAAGCGTGATAAGAGCGAATCAGTTTAAACGCCGCAATCAAATCTTTTTTGTTTTTAAAGGCTTCATAGTGAACAGTTACAATATTTGCCCCCGCCTTCAAATATTCTTCCAGCGTCGCAAGAGGTTCGACAGTCATTAAGTGCACGTCGAGTGGTATAAGCGTTTGGCTGTTTATCTTTGCCACAAAACGGCTATCAAAAGTTGTATGCTCTACAAACTTTCCGTCCATAATGTCGCAGTGCAACAAGTCTGCCATGCCTTGCATTGATTTTGCATATTCCAAAAGTTCTTGATAATCTTTGACAGGATCAGTTGATACTGCTATATCGACCGTTCTTTTTTTCATTTTCGTCTCCTCTCTTTAATGGCATCATAAAGTTTTAAATAATTTTCATATCTAACAAGTGCAATATCACCCCGTTTTGCTGCGACAGCAATCCCGCATTTTTTCTCTTTTGTATGCGTGCACGAAGAATATTCGCAGTCGTTTAAATATGGCACAAAGTCAGGATAATAGTTTGCCAATTTTCTTTCGTCTATATCAAGCAAGCCTTCATCAAGTTTTGAAAATCCCGCCGTGTCAGCAATATAGTCGTCTTTGCCAAGTTTATAAAGACTCACCATGCGAGTTGTTTGCTTGCCTCTTTCAACCTTTTTAGCAAGGTCACCAACTTGTTCAACATCTTGTCCGTGCAGCGCGTTTATCAAACTGCTTTTGCCAACTGCGCTTTGCCCTGCGAATGTGCAAACGCCTTTTATTTGACTTGCGAGTTCTTTGCAATCGTCATTTTTTGCGCTTGTCATAATTATTTTTGCAATATTAGAATAAATGCTTATAATTTGATTTTTCAGCGTTTTGTCCAAAATATCACATTTATTTACGCAAATTACAGGAATAATTTCATTTTTTTCACAAAATATCAGCAATTTATCAATCAACAGAAAATCAGGTTTTGGCACTGGCGCAATTACAATTATCATTTTGTCTATGTTTGCAATAGGTGGACGAACAAGAACATTTTTTCTTTCGCACACTTTTTCAATCACATTTTCGCGGTCGTCGCACACGACGTCGTCACCGACAAAAATGCCTTGGTCTTTAAGATTGCCTCTCGCGACACACCAACGCCCATTGACTAAAAATTGATTTGCATTTTTTTTGACAACTTTTCCTAGCATTCTTCACCTCGCAAAACTTTCGAGCGAAGTTGACCGCAAGCACCACCAATATCTTCACCCATTGTTCGACGCTTTGTGGCTGAAATACCGTTTTTGTTTAAGCGCTCTACAAACGCATAAGCCTTTTTGATGTTTGTCCCAACCAGCGCGCGCTCTTTAACCGAGTTTAAAGGAATGACATTTACATGGCATGGAAGACCTTTCAATAGTGTGCTAAGCTTATCCGCTTCGTCAAGCGAATCGTTTCCGCCGGCGATAAGCGAATATTCAAATCCAATTCTTCTTCCCGTCTTTTCAAAATAATATCTGCAGGCTTTCAAAATTTCCTGAATTGAATAAGCATTTGCAATCGGCATAAACTCTCTGCGCTTTTCATCAGAAGTTGCGTGCAAAGAAATTGTAAGCGTCACGCTGACGCCATCATCAGCAAGTTGATAAATTTTCGGAACAATTCCGCAAGTCGAGAGCGTGATGTTTCGCTGTGAAATGTTTAAGCCGTCTTCGCTTGATACAAGATGTAAAAATTTCAATACGTTGTCATAATTGTCAAGTGGCTCGCCCATTCCCATAAGCACTACATTTGTGACTTGTCGCGACTTAGTAGAGCCACCAAGTTCGGCATTTATAAAAATAATTTGTTCTAAAATTTCGCCGGCAGTAAGGTTGCGCAACAGGCCATTCAAGGTCGATGCGCAAAACTTGCAGCCCATTCGACAACCAATTTGTGTAGAAACGCAAACTGTGTTCCCATATTTATATTTCATCAAAACGCTTTCGACAGTTTGTACATCGCTGAGCTCAAAGATATATTTGCTTGTCCCGTCTTCAGCGGTCAATTTTTTAATCAAATTAAAAGAAGGATAATCTTTTTTTACTGCTTCCAACATTTCTTTTGGAATGTTTGAAATTTCATTAAGTTTTTTGCCGCTGTAAATTGCATCAAAAAGTTGTTTTCCCCTAAATGCAGGAAAACCCAACCCCGTCACATACTTTTTAATTTCCGCTAATGAATAATCAAGCAGCATCAATCCACCTTGTTTATGTTTCTAAGTCCGTTTAAAAATGCTTTTCCGTCAACCGTTTTGCCATTTGGTGAAACAAGCGAAACTATTTCAATGACTGAATGCAAGCATTTAATCAAAAAGTGATTTTTATCTTTAATAATATCTTTTGGCTGGTTTTGCGTGTCCTTTTCTTGGTCTGCAAGCGCTGCCTTTAAAACTTTAACACGCTGTCCACCCAATTCAAAATAGCAGCCTGGATTGTGCGCAAGTGCTCTAACTTTGTTTACGTTTTCGCTGGCAGTTCTTAAAAAGTCAAGCTTGCCGTCGCTTTTTTCAATCATTCTAGTAAATGTTGGCTCGCCTTGTTGTGGAACAAATTTGGCAGTGCCATTTTCGATTGATTCAAGCGCCTTTGTAAGCAGTTTAACGCTCACTTCGCTTAGGCGTTTTTCAAGAGTGACATAATCGTCGTCAGGTTTAATTTCAACTTCTTCTTGTTCGATAATATCGCCCGCATCAACTTCATAAACCATTCTTTGAATAGTTACGCCTGTTTTTTCGCAACCATTCAAAAGGGCCGTTTGGATAGGCGTCGCTCCCCTAAATTGTGGAAGCAAAGATGGGTGCACATTTAAGCCCATTTTAATCGCTAAAAAATCGCGCGACAAAATTTGTCCGAACGAAGCGGTCACAAAAATGTCATAATCAAGCGCTGCTATTTCGTCCAAATTTCTGTTTACTTTTTCAAATTGCAGCACTTTAAGCCCCTTTTCAAGAGCGTATTCTTTCACAGCGGGCATCTGCATTTTGTGCCCGCGGCTTGCTGGACGATCGGGTTGACAAATGACGGCAGCGACATCGTGTCCTGCCTTCAAAATGCCATCAAGCACTGTTTTTGCAAAATTTGGTGAACCTAAAAATAAAACTTTCATCTATTTCCCGTGTTTTTTGATATATTCTTGGCCATGTTCGCTGATGTCAATAAAAAGTCTTCCATTTAAGTGGTCGATTTCATGACTTGCGCAACGAGCAAAATATTTTTCGCCCGTTATTTCAAAATTGTATCCAAGTCGGTCCTTAGCCTTAACTGTAACTTTGTATGGACGCTTTACATTGTCGTTGAAATGTCCAACACTAAGGCAGCCCTCTTCGTCAATCTGCTCGCCTTCTTCAAAAGTGATTTCAGGATTGATCAATTCAAAATAGCAACCCCCGACATCCATAACGATGGCGCGAATAGGCACGCCGACTTGTGGAGCAGCCAAGCCCATGCCGTCGTTTGCATACATAGTCTCACGCATATCGTCCAAAAGTTCGTAGAGTTCGTCATCAAACTCAGTCACTGGTTTTGAGATGCGTCTTAATCTTTCGTCTGGAAATTTGAGTACTTTTCTTTTTGCCATTTGTCCTCCTATGACATATTTTCAGGATTAACTTCAAAGAACACACTTGACTTTAATCCATCTTGCGTGCAAGCATAAATTTCGTCTTCAATTTGCTTGCAGTTGTCTAACTTTAATCTGATTATCACTTGATAGCGATAAGAATTTTTAATGCGCTTGATTGGAGATTTCATAGCATCCATATAAATGATGTCATCAAAATATTTCTCGCGCACTTGCAACAGTTTATTATAACATGATTTTAATTCATTTTTAACAACATTTTCATCTGAATGCGAAAAAAGAATGCGAATTATTTTTGAAAAAGGCGGAAATTGTGCCGTTTGACGTATGTTTGCCTCTTTTTTGAAAAACGCCTTATAATCATAGTTTGCCGCAAACTTATAAACGTAGTGGCGTGGCGAATAGGTCTGCAAATCAACTTTGCCTTCCCATTGGCTTCTGCCCGCCCTGCCGCTTACTTGCGTGATAAGTTGAAAACAGCGTTCTGTGCTGCGATAGTCAGAACGATAAAGACTTTGATCCGCATCAACTATTCCAACCAACGTAACATCTTCAAAGTCATGTCCCTTTGCAATCATTTGAGTGCCAACTAATATCGCGGGCTTCGTTGCTGCAAATTCTGAAAGAATTTTTTGATGCGCGTTTTTCTTTGAGGTTGTGTCGTTGTCCATGCGCAATATTTTAACATCAGGGAAAATGCTTTTCAACTGGTCAACCACTTTTTCAGTGCCAACCGCTCCCTGTTTAATTTTGTCTGAGCCGCATTTTGGGCATTGATCCAAAACTTTGTATTGCTTGCCACAATAATGACATTTCAAGCGGTTGTCTTCGCGATGGTAAACAAGGCTGACATCGCAATCATGACATTTTGCAACATATCCGCATTCGCGACACATCATAAATGACGAATATCCGCGACGGTTGATAAAAATCATGGCTTGCTTTTTGTCGTTTATAACTTTCGCCAAGTCTGACAGAAGTTGCGTTGAAAAATTGCCGCTGTTTCCTGCTCGGATTTCATTCATCATGTCAATTATTTGTATTTTTGGAAGTTCCTTGCCATTTGCTCTAACGGGCATTTCAATCAATTTGATTTCGCCTTCTTTTGCTCGCTGATAGTCATCAACGCTTGGAGTCGCGCTGCCCAAAACAAGTGGACAGTTATTATTTTGCGCTCTAAACGCAGCGACGTCTTGAGTGATATATCGTGGATTTGACTCAGACACGTAACTTTGTTCGTGCTCTTCGTCAATTATAATCATGCCCAAGTTTTCGATAGGCGCGAAAATAGCAGAACGCGCCCCAACGACAACCTGCGCTTCGCCAGCAAAAATTCTTCGCCATTCGTCAAATCTTTCACCCGCTGAAAGGCTGCTGTGCAAAAGAGCAATTTTATCTCCAAATCTCGCTTTAAAAATTGACACCACTTGTGGTGTAAGCGAAATTTCTGGAACAAGCATAATCGCATTTTTTCCTTCACTGAGTGCGCGTGAAATAAGGTGCATATAAACTTCTGTCTTTCCGCTTCCTGTCACGCCATGCAAAAGATATGTTCCATTTTTTCCAACGCTTTCAATCGCGTTTTGCTGTTGAGTATTTAATATGACGCTTTTGTTTTCTTTCTCAATTGTAAGAGGCGCGCGATTCACTTTTTCTAATTCAAGCAAAATGCAGCCCTTTTCGATAAGCGATTTGATTGCGCTTTCTCCAAAATTTTCTTTTAGCAAAGCAAGTCTTGTTCGCCCTTGCGATTGCAAATATTTAACCGCTTCCAACTGTTTTTTTGCTCTTTTTAATGAATTTTCATCGATATTTTCACTTAAAACAGCATATTTTTCAAAAAGTTCTTTAACTTTTCCCTCGCGCATTTCAGTAGGCAAAAACAGTCTCAGCACGCTTGTTTGTCTCAAATGAAATTTATCACACATAAAGTCCATCAGTTGCAACAGCTCTGGCTTTATCACAGGAAAGTCTTCAACAGCATGATAGATTGATTTAATTTTATTGTCTTCAAGCGATGTTTGCTCTTTTATAGCAATGACAAAACCTTGCAGCGTTCTTTGTCCAAAAGGAACAATCACCCTCATGCCCTCCGTGATGTTTTGTCCGTTAGGAATGCGATAGGTGAAAACTCTGTCAAGTGCCTTTGCGTCTTGGTCGATAATTACACTAGCAAACATCTTTTCTCCAAAAAAAATTCTATTGCTTTTCGGCAATAGAATTATAACACATTTATCAATAAATTTCTATTAAAAATCACTTGGAATAACTTTTCCTTGATAAACTTCTTCACAAGCAATGCTGATTGCTTTTTTGTCAGAGCCAGCAAGTTCGGCATGGCGAAGAGTTTCAATTTCTTTCGCTCTCTTTGTTATGATAGTGCAAAGAACATAAGGATTTCCTTTAGTTTTACGAACAAGATCGTCGATTGGTGGATAAAGCATCATAATAAGTCACCTCTTTATTTATTTCGCTAGATATTTTACCATAAAAAACAAAACTTGTAAAGCACAAATTATGTTTTTCAAACAGTTTTTTGACTATTTTTCAAATTAAATGCGGATGTTCTTTTTCTTTTGGAATTGTCCATTTTTCTTTTTAACCACAACGCCAGCATCGTTGTTTTCACAAAGTGTTTTAACTCTTGCCATAGCATCTTTCTTAGTTGCGTAAGAAGCGATAACTCTTTTAGCGTTGTCACGTTTGATTTTCCAAAGTTTTTCTTCTTTGTCAAAAACAACCACATACTTGCCAAGTGAAACTTCTTTTTCTTCTACTTCTTTTGTTTCAACTTTCTTTACTTCAGCCTTTTTTACGTCTGCTTTTGCTGGTTTCACTGGTTTTGCTGCTGTTGCTTTTTCATTTTTTGCTGGAACAACTTTTTTTGTTTTTTCTTCTTTTTTGTTTTCTTTAACTTTTTTCATTAGTTTTCCTCCTATTATCCTAAGTATAATACAAATTTAAAAAAATTCAAGTTAAAAATAAAAATAAACGGAAATTTTGGTATTTTCCGTTTATTTTAATGTTTTTATTTAACTTTTTGTTATTTTCTTGGATTTTTGATGTTTGCTTGAGCTGCAGCAAGTCTTGCAATAGGAACACGGAATGGTGAGCAAGAAACATAGTTAAGTCCTGCATTGTGGCAGAATTCGATACTTGATGGTTCTCCGCCATGTTCTCCGCAGATGCCCAGTTTGATGTCTGGGCGAACGCTTCTTCCAAGGTCAGCGGCCATTTTAACAAGTTTTCCAACGCCATTTTGGTCAAGACGAGCAAATGGGTCGTTTTCAAAAATCTTCTTTTGATAGTAAACGTTGAGGAATTTTCCTGCGTCGTCACGGCTGAATCCGTAAGTCATTTGTGTAAGGTCGTTTGTGCCGAATGAGAAGAATTCTGCACTCTTAGCGATTTCGTCAGCAGTAAGAGCAGCACGTGGAATTTCAATCATAGTTCCAATCTTATAGTGCAAATCAGCCTTCTTCTTTGCAATAACTTCGTCTGCTTTTGCAGCAACGATGTCACGAACAAATTTGAATTCTTTGCTGTCGCATGTTAAAGGAATCATGATTTCTGGAACGATATCATATCCATGAGTTTTCTTTACTTCGATAGCAGCTTCGATAACGGCTTGTGTTTGCATTTCCGCAATTTCAGGATATGTTACAGCAAGTCTAAGCCCGCGGTGACCCATCATTGGGTTGAATTCGTGAAGGTCAACAACTGTTTGTTTTAATGAAGCAGCTGAGATGTTCATTTCTTTTGCAAGTTCTTTAATTTCAGCATCTGTGTGTGGAAGGAATTCATGAAGAGGTGGATCCAAGAATCTGATTGTTACAGGTTTGCCGTGCATAGCTGTATAAAGGCCTTTAAAGTCTTTCTTTTGCATAGGAAGAAGTTTTGCAAGGGCTTTTCTTCTTTCTTCAACTGTTGAAGAAACAATCATTTCTCTCATTGCCATAATTCTATCAGCGTCAAAGAACATATGTTCTGTTCTGCAAAGGCCAATGCCTTCTGCGCCAAAATCATATGCTGTTTTTGCGTCTCTTGGATTGTCAGCGTTTGTGCGGATTTGAAGTTTGCGGTTTTTGTCAGCCCATTCCATAATAGTAGCAAATTCGCCCGAAATCTTTGCAGGTTCAGTTGCAACAGCGCCGGCATAAACCTTTCCTGTTGATCCATCGAAAGCAAGCATATCGCCTTCTTTGAATGTTTTGTTTTTGATTGTAAATGATTTTCCGTCAGCAGCAAATTTAATATCACTGCATCCTGCAACGCAGGCTGTTCCCATTCCTCTTGCTACAACGGCAGCGTGAGATGTCATTCCTCCGCGCGCAGTCAAGATACCTTCTGAAGCAGCCATTCCTTCGATGTCTTCAGGAGATGTTTCAAGACGAACAAGCACAACTTTTTCTTTGTTTGCTTTCATTTCTTTAGCTTTTTCAGCTGTAAAGCAGATCTTTCCGCAGGCAGCTCCAGGAGAAGCAGGAAGTGCCACGGCGATTACTTGTGCTTTTTTAAGTGCGCTTGCTTCAAATTGTGGGTGAAGAAGAGCATCAAGTTGAGTTGGGTCAATCATAAGCAATGCTTCTTTTTCGGTAAGCATTTTCTCTTTTACAAGGTCAACAGCAATTTTTAATGCTGCTTTTGCTGTTCTTTTTCCATTTCTTGTTTGAAGCATATAAAGTTTGCCGTTTTCAATGGTAAATTCCATGTCTTGCATATCATGGTTATGTTGTTCCAAAGTTTTAGCAATCTTAACAAATTCAGCGTAAACTTTTGGATTTTGTTCTTTTAAAGTTGAAATTGGAAGTGGTGTTCTGATTCCGGCAACTACGTCTTCGCCTTGTGCGTTCATCAAATATTCACCATAAAGTTCGTTTTCACCAGTTGCAGGGTTACGGCTGAATGCAACACCTGTTCCTGATTCGTCACCAAGGTTTCCGAACACCATTGATTGAACATTAACCGCTGTTCCCCATTCATATGGAATAGCATGCATTCTTCTGTAAACGTTGGCTCTGTCGTTATCCCATGATCTGAAAACTGCTTTTACAGCTTCCATAAGTTGAACTTTTGGTTCTTGAGGGAATTCTTCACCAAGTCCTTTCTTGTAAAGAGATTTGAAAAGTTTAACAATTTCTTTAAGGTCTTCTGCAGAAAGATCCTTATCATATTTAACGCCTTTCTTTTCTTTGATTTCGTCTAAAATTCTTTCATATTTTGATTTATCTTGTTGCATAACAACATCTGAGAACATTTGAATAAATCTTCTGTATGAGTCATATGCGAATCTTGGGTTGCCAGAAAGCGCAGCAAGTCCTTCAACAACTTCATCATTAAGACCAAGGTTCAAAATAGTGTCCATCATGCCAGGCATTGACACTCTTGCTCCTGATCTAACTGAAACAAGAAGAGGGTTTTTCTTGTCGCCGAATTTCTTGCCTGTAAGTTTTTCAAGTTCAGCAAGTTTTGATTCGATTTCTTTCATGATTCCATCATTGATTTTTCTTCCATCTGCATAGTATTGTGTGCAGGCCTCAGTGGTGATAATAAATCCTTGAGGAACTGGCATGCCAAGTTTTGTCATTTCAGCAAGGTTAGACCCCTTTCCACCAAAAAGAGCCTTGTTTTTTCCGTCTGCTTCTTTGAAAGCATAAACAAATTTTTTCATGTTTCTTCTCCTTTTTTTGATACCTAAATAGTATACAAAAAAAGCCTAAATTTTCAAAGTAAAAAAAGCCTAAATTTTTTAGTTTTTACAAATAATTTTGATTTCTAAATCGACGTTAATTTGTCTCAAATTTTAAAAATATAGTTCTTTCATCACTCCGCTAAAACAAATAATTAAATTTATCTTATTTTTACGCAAAAATGTTGACTTTACTTTTCTTTTTTGATAAAATATCAATGCATTTTAAATATTGGGGTGTCGCCAAGCGGTAAGGCACAAGACTTTGACTCTTGCATGCGTAGGTTCAAATCCTGCCACCCCAGCCATTTTCTAAACACCTTCCGGTGTTTTTTTATTTGCTCTTCGGCAGTATTTGAACCTACGGCTCACCCGTCCCGGCGAAATCGAATCAAGTTCGATTTGGCTTTGGCTACAAACAAGCACACCGGCTTGTTTGCTTTACGCGTCGCCCCTGCCACCCCAGCCATTAAAAAAAAGAAAAGCCTTTTAAAAAGGCTTTTTTATTACATCACTATATTTATATTTTTCTTTTGTTGCAGTTTATTTAGCGCATGAGTGATTGCATCATCATTATACGCTCCCAAACGCTTTTGCTCTTTTGTGTATGGCGTCTGCGGATATGGATTCATTCTAAATCCAACATTATCCATAAATATCTTTTCAAACTTTACATTAAATCTTCTCGAAAGATAATAAATCGCTTGAATTTGCTCTTCGGTTGGTTCTAAGTCATATTCATATTCGTTGTCGTCGTGAAGATCATTCCAAACCGAACACAAAATGTCAGGATCGTTTTCATTTGTCGCTCTTACATGGTCATAACATTCGCGAATGTCAAGGCGCTTGGTGTCTTGAAAATATACATATCTTAAACTATTTTTTAGGTTAACATTGTTATATTTAAGCCAGCACGCAACTTCCATATGCATACGCTCAACCTTATAAATCGTGCCATCTTTTAAAATAATGCCCACTGTTGGCAAGCGAAATTTATCCATATTTTTTAAAGTATAAAAATTCTTTCCTTCTTGTTCAACGGCAAAGTAATCATCGCAATATTCAGGATAATTTAAATCCTGTCCGCCATAAACAAGTGCACTTCCAAAAACTGGCAACTCAGAAAACATATCTTTGATTGTCATCAAAGTTAATCCGTCATCAAAACATTTTTTAACTTGTTTAATTGTTGGTCGTGCTATTGTTTCCATACAATTATTATACTCCTTTTACACAGCGAAATCAAGACGTTTTAACAAGATGATTTATTGCACAAAAAAACCACAACAAATTGTGGTCTTGGTGGCTCACCCGGGGCTCGAACCCGGGACCCCTTGATTAAAAGTCAAGTGCTCTACCGACTGAGCTAGTGAACCATAAGGTGGATTGAAGCCGGCTTGTTTTCGTTTGTGTGGCTGCTTTGATTGTGCTGTCTTTAAGGCCATTTCGTCTGTTCGAATTGGCTGGGGTGGCAGGGACGACGCGTTAAGCAAACAAGCCGGCGTGCTTGTTTGTAGCCAAAGTCAAATCGAACTTGCTTCGATTTCGCCGGAACGGGCGAACCGTTGGTTCGAAGCCTGCCTTTAAGACTTTTTCGCTTGTTCGAATTGGCTGGGGTGGCAGGATTCGAACCTACGAATGTTGGAGTCAGAGTCCAATGCCTTACCGCTTGGCGACACCCCATTATGGCGCTCTGAAAAGATATGGGGTGATCGAAGAGGATCGAACTCTTGACCTCCAGAGCCACAATCTGGCGTTCTACCAACTGAACTACGACCACCATAATTTTTGGTGCTCCCAGAAGGATTCGAACCTTCGACCTCTGCCTTAGAAGGGCATTGCTCTATCCAGCTGAGCTATGGAAGCCCATGGAGCGGGTGATGGGAATCGGACCCACACAACCAGCTTGGAAGGCTGGGGTTCTACCACTGAACTACACCCGCACGATAAGCGACTATGTAAATATAACATAATTCGCTTATTTTGTCAACGATTTTAAATAATAAAATTTTTGTAATAACGACAAATTATTTTCTTAGTAAAACTAGATTTTTTTAAGCACAGTTCTTCCCGCTTGAAGCATTATTGCAATAGGAAGTTCGTTTGTCTTTATCGCTTTGATTGCGCCATGAGCATACTTGGCTGCAATTTTAAGTTCGGCCTTAGTTGGTTGCCAGCCTCTTTGCAAGTGTCCGATCACAAAGCTTCTAACTTCGGCAGGAGCGACTTTTTCTTCAAGCCTGTTTGCAAGTTGTCTAACATCGCAAATGTTTTCACGAATTATAACACTTGACGACCTACCTTTTTTGTAAGCGGCTTTGATTGTATTTGCAATCGCATCTTCGTCAAGTTGAGCCTGTTCAGTTATAGTTATATCTGGTTTTAAAATCTTTGAAGATGTTTCAGCAATGTGCCCCGAATATCTGCCCATTGTTTCAAATATGCAACATCTGTTGAAGGCTTCCATGCTTGGCATAATGTTGCGGAAGCTGTGGCATACAGCATTGACTGCTGTGTGAAATCCTATGCAATAGTCAGTATCTTCAACATCGTTGTCGATAGTTCCCGGAACAAACACCGCTCTCATGCCATTGTCGGCCAATCTGCGAACTCCAACTTTTGATCCGTTGCCTCCAATAACGACAACAGCGTCATAATTTTTAACATTATCAAGGCATTTTTGAAAGTTTTTAACTTCCTTAAATTCAGGAAATCTTCCAGATTTTATGCAGCAACCAGCGGCATTTTCATACTTGAGTGGTTCAAAATATGAAGCAGGATAGATTTCATTTTCATAAAGTCCTTTAAATCCGCCTTGGCAAGCATACAAATGCTTTCCATATTTTTTGTAAAGTTGTGAAATAAATTTGTTCATTCCTGGGGCATCTCCCCCACTTGCAATAACTAAAACTTTCATTATTTCTCCTTTTTTACTTCATTTGTGACCACATTTTCTTGGCCGATCAAGCCATAGAGTTCGTTTAATAAATAATTGTTTACATCTACGCCGACATTATAAGCAAAGGCTTTGTTTGCAGATGTGCATTTGATAATAACCTCCGCCTCTCCTTTGTAAGCGTGAAGTGTGGATTTAATCTTGTTGAACAAGTCTATGTCGCGTGTGTCAAATTTCAAATAAAGTTTTTTCTTTAAATTTTCTTCTTGTGCTTCTTCGCCGCGTTTCTTCCATGGAATAACTTCGGTTGCGTTGACACTTGGCGTTCCGTTTCGCATTGAAATTTTACCTTTGATTGTAACAAGTCCATCTTCTTCAACATACTGTTTGAATTTTGGATAAACATTGCCAAACAGCGAAACTTCAATCGTTCCATAAAGATCTTCAATTTTGATGAACGCAAATTCTTTTCCGTCTTTGCTTAGCATACGCTTCTTTTCAACAATAAGCCCACCGCAAGTAACCGACATGCCGTCTTGAACTTGATCATAAACAGCCTCTTCGTCTTGCATTTCTTCATCAAATTCATCGCCTTCTTCTTCGTTTGGTTGCATCATTTCGCTTGTAAGATTAAATCCATCAAAGTAATCAAGGTAGTCGTCAAGAGGGTGACCTGAAAGATAAATGCCGACAACTTCTTTTTCGTATTTAAGCAAGGTTTCTTTGTTGTATTCTTTAATGTTTGGATAGTCAAGCGTATTGAAGTCTTTTTCAACTGCTGCAAAAGCGTCGAACATTGAAAATTGACCTGTTTGCTTGTTTTTGTTGTCTTTAATCGCTCTTTCAACTGCGATGCTGTAAACTGACATGAGTTGTGAACGATATTTGCCAAAGCAATCAAATGCGCCGGCCACAATCAAACTTTCCAAAACACGTTTATTTAAAGCAGCGATATCTACTCTTGAAACATAATCCTCAAAAGATTTAAATTCGCCGTTTTTGTTTCTCTCTTCGATGATTAAATCAATAACTGATGAGCCCACCCCTTTCAATGCAGCAAGCCCAAAACGAATGTTTCCATCTTCAGTTTTGAAGTATGTCGTTGATTTGTTTATGTCAGGTGGAAGAACTTTGAATCCTTCTTTTTTTGCATAAGTTGTATACTTTTTAATGTCATCAGAACTTGTAATTCTGTTGTTTAAAACAGCAGTTAAAAATTCAACTTCATAATAGGTTTTTAAATATGCGGTTTGATAACCAACGTAAGCATACGCCGCAGCGTGTGATTTATTGAATGCATATTTTGCAAATTCGGACATTCGGTCGAAAACTTTTTCAGCAACCGCACGGTCATGTCCAAGTTTTACCGCGCCAGGAATCGACGCCTTCCCAGTTGGATCTTCCCAGCCGTCGACAAACTTAACCTTTTCAGCTGCAATTTTATCGACTTTTTTCTTGCTCATAATACGACGAATATTATCGGCTTGCCCAAGTGAGAATCCGCCCATAACTTGAACAATTTTCATAACTTGTTCTTGATAGACAATACAGCCGTAAGTTACGTCCAGAATATCTTCAAGACAAGGATCATCATACACGACCGCAGAAGGATCTTTTTTGCATTTTACAAACTGTGGAATCGAATCCATTGGACCAGGTCGATAAAGCGAAATTCCGGCGATAATATCGTCCATACATGTTGGACCAAGGTCCTTCATGAATCGTTTCATACCACCGCTTTCAAGTTGAAATACGGCTTCGGTGTTTCCTGATGAAATAAGTTCGAACACTTTTGGATCGTCATATTCCATATTATAAAAATCGATGTCAACGCCGTGGTTTTCTTTAATGTAATCAAGGGCTTTTTTAATATCGGTGAGAGTTTTAAGACGCAAGAAGTCCATTTTCAGCAAACCTAAATGTTCGATTTCAATCATGTCGAATTGCGTTACAATTTCTTCGCCGTTTCGAGCAAGCGGAACGAAATTAGGAATAGGTTCTGGCGAAATCAAAATGCCGGCAGCGTGCTGCGAGCAGTTTCTTGGCACGCCTTCAAGCTTAACAGCCATATCAACGACCTTTTTAATAAGATCATCTTCTTCATAAAACTTTTTAAGGTCAGGAACGATATATTTATCATTTGCCGGATCTTTTGTCTTTCCGAAATAATATTTCAAGACAGGTTTGTTTCTGTTGAGTCCATCAGGCGGAAAATTAGGGATTTCCTTGCAGATTTTGTTTGTGTCAGGAATTGACAAGCCAACAACTCTTCCGACGTCTCTGATGGCGTTTTTCGCCTTCATACTACCAAAGGTGATGATTCCTGAAACATGATCGGGTCCATACTTGCGTTTTGTGTATTCAATTACTTCGCCACATCTATCAGGACAGAAATCGACGTCGAAGTCGGGCATCGAAACACGTTCGCGGTTGATAAATCTTTCAAAGAACAAATGATACTTAATTGGGTCAACCATAGTGATGCCTGTGCAGTATGCCACCAAACTTCCTGCCCCCGATCCACGACCTGGGCCAACAGGAATTCCGTGTTCGCGGGCAAAGTTGATATAGTCCCACACAACCAAGAAGTATTCAACGAAGCCTTGATCGCGAATGGTATCAAGTTCCATTTGCATACGTTCTTTAAGTTCGTCAGTAATTTCTGGATAAAGCCTTTCCATGCCTTCGTATGCAAGACGCTCCAAAAATTGATAAGCTGTTTCGCCTGTGTCTGGACGATAGTCAGGAATGTAGTTTCTGTTTGCTGGCAATTTATATTTTTCGTCCACGTTTGGATTTTCGCCTAACGATTTTGTTTTCAATATAACTTCGCATTTGTTGGCAATTTCAATAGTGTTGTCCAAAGCTTCTTCAAAGCCAGGCAGCGCTTCCAACATTTCTTCATAGGTTTTATAATAAAACTCTTGCGTTTCAAACTTCAAGCGGTCTGGATCATCAAGCTTTTTGTGCATCTGAACGCACATAAGCACATCTTGAAGTTCGGCGTCTTCTTTGTTTAAATAGTGCACGTCGTTTGTCGCCACCATTTTAATGCCAAGTTCTTTTGACAGTTTCACAAGCCCAGCAATCACTTCTTGGTCTTCTGGCAAATAGTGATTTTGTATTTCAAGATAATAATCATCGCCAAAAACATCTTGATGCCATTTTGCAAGTTCTTTTGCTTCGTCATAGCGGCGTTGCAGCAAAAGTTGAGGCAAATGTCCCGCCAAGCAAGCAGAAAGGCAAATAACGCCCTTTGAATACTTTTTCAAAAGTTCATAATCAATTCTCGGTTTATAATACATGCCATCAACGTTTGCAATTGAAATAAGTTGAAGCAAATTGTGATAGCCTTCATTATTTTTTGCAAGCAAAATAAGGTGACCCATATCCGCTTTTGTGGTTTTATTTTTATGGTCTTTGCAAATATAAAACTCGCAACCAATGATCGGTTTAATGCCATTGGTTATACATGCTTCATACATTTTAATTGTGCCATACATATTGCCGTGGTCAGTGATCGCAACTGCCTTCCAACCGCGTTCTTTTGTGATTTCTACCAACTTTTCAATGCGCGCAAGCCCATCAAGCAAGCTGTATTCAGTATGGACGTGTAAATGCACAAAATCTTTCACGAGTCTCTCCTTTTATTTGAGTTCTTTAGCAATTTTTATAAGTTTGTTTAAGCGGTGATTAAGTCCGCTTTTAGACAGTTGCAATGTCGAAAGTGACAACAGCCCATCAAGGCTTTCTTCGGGATTTGCCATTCTTAAAAATGCAACTTCTTGAAGTTGATCGTCAAGGCTTTCAATTCCAATGGTCGAAATAATAACATTTATTGCTTCGATTTGACGCATACTGGCGTCAACTGTCTTGGAAATATTTGCGTTGATGCAATTAACCTCGCGGTTTATCTGATTTCGCTTTTCGCGAATAATCATTTCATTTGAAAGCGCCATAACGCTGTTATCTGCTCCTAATAGTGCAAGAAAATCTTTGATGAGTTCGGCTTCTTTTATATAAAGCACAAAAAGATTTTTTCGCTCTACAAGTTTTGATAATATGTTAAATTCAACCAAAAGTGCAGCCAAATCAGTCAAAAATACATGACTGTGCGATGTAAGTTCAAGATGATATCCCGATGTTGTCTTTTCGCTTTCAACTTCGCTGAGCCTGATTGATGATGTCCCGCAGCCAAGATAAGCGCCTCTTAAAAATGAAATCTTCGTTTCCTCGCTGCAAACAATGTTGCTGTCAATCCCCCAATTTAAATGGTATCCATCATTAGTTATCTCTAAAAGCCCGATATCTTTCAACAATCTTTCAGCAAATGTCGCCGGAAATGTTATGCGATAATAGGTAGTTTTGTTGATCACGTAGTCATCTTCAATGTCAAGCTCAAGATAATCTCCATAAAGCGTGTGAGCAAGTTCGTTTACAACAGGATACAATTCGTTTAAGTCTGTGACGATTGCCGCTTTAAGTGCTTGTCCATTTTTTTCAATTTCGCCAGCAGCATGAAAAAGACCAGACAAAAAGGCAAATGCAGTATCTGCATTCTCCTTATGCGTGTTTAATATTTCAATTTTGCTGTCTTTTGAAAAACTCAATTTTAGTTCCTTTTCTTTTTAAACGTGACCGGTTTGTCCAAATTCACTATCAAATTTGATGGAATGTTCAATCTATAAATCAAGTTGATAGCATTGTTGCACTCTCCCACCATTTCTGGGCTGTGAGCATCAGAATCTATTATAAACTTAACACCTTCTTCCGCCATAGTCAAAACTTCTTCGTCTGTGAAGTTTATGCGCTTGCCATTAAGTTCGATATATGTTCCTTTTTGTTTTGCCAGTCTAGCAACAGCTATTGTATCAGTTGGACAGCCAAAGTTTAAGTGTGTGATGATGTCAATAGGATATTTATCAAGCGCCTTTAAAAAAGCGGCAGTGTTTTTTGATAAACGCGCCTTGCTTGGCTTGAATGGCGAAAAATTAGCGTAAACTATATTCAATTTGTCCTTTAAAGTAGGTGTTTTTATAATATTATGATGACCCATAAGAATTATATCAAGGTTTTCAAGGTCTTCTTCTTTTAAGTCAACCTCGCCATTAAGTGAAATTAAATTGGATTCTACGCCCAACAAAATATCAACGCCAGTGATTTCTCTAGCGTTTAAAATATCTTCTCTAACTTGTGGGATATCTTTTCTGCGCACGCCATACAACTTGTGATTAAAGCCGTGATCTGTAATTGCAATTTGTTTCAGACCTTTTTCAGCAGCCACAGTCGCATTTTGAAGAACAGTTCCCTTGCCATGATTATGTCTCGAGTAAATTGTATGGGTGTGATAGTCCCCGTAAAGTATCATTTTCGCTCCTTATTGATAGTATATCAATATAACAAAAGTTTTGCAAGTCAAAGGGGGCGAAAAGTTAGATGATTTTTATCTCTCTTTCAAACTCATAGCCTTTGCTTTTTGCAATCCATTCAACAATTTGAATTAGCAAAATTACGTCTTCAAATGTGGCATCGTTAGCATTTACTATAAATCCCGCATGCTTGGTCGAAATCATCGCCCCACCAACAGTCAAACCTTTAAGCCTCCATTCATCAATAAGTTTTGCTGGGGAAAAATCTTTTCCGCGCATAAACACACTGCCGCATGACGGCAAAGAAGGCTGCAAAGATTTGCGTTTTTGCAAAAATTGCATTTGTTTTTTAATTATTTCCTCTTTTTTACCTTTATTCAACTTAAATTTTGCTTCAATTAAAATTTCGCCACTATCAAGTGGACCTTTTCTATATGCAAAATCAAATTTGTTTTTAGTTTTAATTTCGCCGTCTTGCAGCGAAACAAACTCATCAAGATGATTGCAAATTTCATCGCCAAACGCGCCTGCATTCATGGCAATCGCTCCGCCAACACTTCCAGGAATGCCATACAATGGTTCTAAGCCAGTGAGTTCATGTTGCTCACAAAACATACACAACGTAAATAGACTGATCCCCGCGCCGCAAGACACAATGTCCCCGTTAACTCTTATGGTGTCAAAGCCTTTCATCGACACAAACACATCACGATAAACTTTGTCACGAAAGATAATATTTGAACAATTACCTAAAATAATGCAATTTTTTGATATTTTTTTGCTATATTTTATTATATTATTTAATTGTTCTATATTTTTGGGGACAAACAATCTTTTTGCTTTGCCGCCAACATGCATAGAAGACAACTTTTTTAAATCTATATTTTTTAATTCTTTCCCTTTATTTTTCATACAATTAAATATGAAAATAATATAAAAAAAGATAATAATTTTAATTAAAAATAATAATATATTAAATTATTTAAATATTTTAAAAAATAACAAAAAAAATACACAATAATTTGTGTATTTTTTTATTTTAATTAAATTTAGATAAGTTCAACGATTGCCATTTCAGCAGCATCGCCTCTGCGTTTTCCAAGTTTAACGATGCGTGTGTATCCGCCACCTTGTCCGAGTTTTTCAGCGCGTTCAGCATATTTAGGAGCATAAACGTTGAAAATCTTTTCAAGAAGAGGATGGTTGATTCCTTCAACTCTAGCATCATAAGCCGCTTTTGATTCTTTGTCGCCGCGTTGTTCTTGTCTGTCATAAACATATGACATAATCTTTCTTCTTGCAGCAAGTCTTTGTGATCCATCATTAACAACTTCAGTCTTAACTTTTACACCCTTAGCATCTTTAATATCTTTAGAAACTGTTGAAGTGTCTTTGTAAGTTTTGATAGCGGCAGTTAATAACTTTTCAGCAACTGAGCGAACAGACTTTGCTTTAGCAAGAGTTGTTTCGATTTTTCCATGCCAAAGAAGATCTGTAACTAAGCCTCTAAGCATAGCGTCTCTTTCTTTAGATGGTCTTCCAAGTTTATCGTTAGCCATTGTGTTCTCCTTTTATTCTTCGTCTTTGCGAAGTGCAAGACCATAACTTTCAAGTTTTTGAACAACTTCATCAATAGATTTGATTCCAAGGTTCTTAACTTTAAGCATGTCTGCTCTTGATTTTTTAACAATGTCTTCAACGGTGTTAACACCAGCACGTTTAAGACAGTTATATGACCTAACTGAAAGGTCCATTTCTTCGATTGGAAGTTCCAAAATTTTAACTTGTTTGTCTTCTTCCTTAGAAACTAAAATTTCAACATTTGCCATTTCTTCGCAAAGTTCAACAAAAAGACCAACGTGTTCCATCATAATTTTACCGGCAAGAGAAACTATTTCTGTTGCTTTGGTTGTTCCATTTGTTTCAACTTCTAAAGTAAGTTTGTCAAAATCTACGCTTTGGCCAACACGAGTAGCTTCAACGTTGAAATTAACTTTCTTAACAGGTGAGAAAATTGCATCCATAGCAATAAAGTCAATGTTGTCAAATTTTGTTTTGTTAACAGCGCTTGGAACATATCCTCTGCCATTGCCAATCATAACGTCCATATCAAGCACGGCACCATCGTCCATTGTGCAGATGTGAAGGTCTGGATTGAGGATTTCAACTTCATCGTTAGTTTCAAAGTCTCTAGCAGTAACTTCGCCAGCACCTTGTTTTCTAATTCTTAAGAAAGTAATGAAATCACGGTCGTGATTTGTTGTTCTAACATAAAGAGTTTTTAAGTTCAAAATGATATCAACAACGTCTTCAGCAATACCTCTGATTGTTGTAAACTCATGTGCTGCCCCAGCGATTCTAACAGCGATTGGAGCTGCGCCAGGAAGCGAAGAAAGAAGAGTTCTTCTCATGCAGTTTCCAAGTGTGATCCCGTAACCTTTTTCAAGTGGTTCAACTGTAAATCTTGCATAAGCGCCATTCTCGGTTTCTTCACAAACGATTTTTGGTTTTTCCATTTCCATCATAATTTTATCCCTCCAATTATCTAGAATAGAGCTCGATAACAAGTCTTTCTTTGATATCTGCATCTACATCATCTCTTTGTGGAAGTGCAATAACTTTTCCTTTAAGAGCTTCTGAATCAAATTCAAGCCATTTAGGCATAACAATTTTCATACCTTTGATTGATTTGATAAGAGTTTTGTCAAGTTTATTCTCTTTAACAGCAATTTCGTCGCCAACTTTTGTAATGTATGACGCAATATCAACTCTTTTTCCGTTAACAGTAATCATACCATGATTAACCATTTGACGGCCCTGTTTTCTGCTTGCTCCAATTCCCATACGGTAAACAACGTTGTCAAGTCTTCTTTCGATAAGAGAGAGCATGTTTTCACCAGTTACACCCTTCATTCTTTCTGCTTCTTCATAGTATGAGTGCATTTGGTTTTCTAAGAGACCATAAATTCTCTTAATTTTTTGTTTTTCACGAAGTTGTGAGCCATATTCAGTGAATGTAACTCTTCTGCGTGAATTGCCATGTTGTCCAGGAATAACTGGACGTCTTTCCATAGCGCATTTTTTGGTTGTGCATCTTTCACCTTTAAGGAAAAGTTTGCAACCTTCTCTTCTACACTGACGGCAGTCAGGTTCAATTGTTCTTGCCATAGGTTATCTCCTTTTAAACTCTTCTTACTTTTGGAGGTCTGCAACCATTGTGAGCAATAGGTGAAACGTCCTTAATAAGAGTTACATTGAGTTCGCAATTTTGAAGTGCCCTAATAGCGGCTTCTCTTCCGCTTCCTGGGCCTTTAACATAAACTTCAACAGTGTTAAGTCCATGTTCTTTAGCAACTTTAGCAGCTTCTTCTACACAAGTTTGAGCTGCGAAAGGTGTGCTTTTCTTTGAGCCTTTAAGCCCAAGTTTTCCAGAGCTGCACCATGATACAACGTTTCCGTTTGCATCTGAGAAGGTAACAATGGTGTTGTTGAAAGATGTCTTAATGTGAACTTGTCCATGAGAAATGTTCTTAGAAACTCTTTTTCTAACTCTGGTTGTAGTTTTTTTGTTAGTTGTTGTTTTCGTAGCCATTATCTTTCTCCTTATTTACCCTTCTTAGATGAGCCAGCAACAGCTCTCTTTGGTCCTTTTCTTGTTCTGCAGTTATTTCTTGTGTTTTGACCGCGAACAGGAAGTCCCTTTCTGTGGCGGATGCCACGATAGCATCCCATTTCGTTTAATTTTTTAATGTCAAGGCTAACTTTTTTTCTTAAGTCACCTTCTACAGTTACGTTATGTTCGATATAATTACGAAGTTTTGCAATTTGTTCATCAGTAAGGTCTTTAACTCTGATGTCTGGGCTGAGGTTTGTTTCAGCACAAATTTTACCGGCCGTAACTTGACCGATACCGTAAATATAGGTAAGTCCTATTTCCAATCTTTTTTCTCTAGGAAGGTCTACACCTGCAATTCTTGCCATATTGATTTCTCCTTATTTTTCTTAACCCTGAGTTTGTTTATGTTTGGCACTCTTAGGGCAAATAACCATAACTTTTCCGTTTCTTTTAATAACTTTGCATTTATCACATATAGGTTTAACGGATGCTCTTACTTTCATGATTTTCTCCTTCTTAACCCTTATCTCTCCAGGTTATGCGACCCTTAGTTAAATCATAAGGGCTCATTTCGACTTTTACTTTATCTCCTTCAACAACTCTAATGCAGTGCACTCTGAGCTTGCCTGAGATATAAGCGATAATGACATGACCATTTATAAGACGAACTTTAAAAGTTGAATTTGGAAGAAGTTCTTCAACCACGCCTTCAAATTCAATTACATCTTCTTTTGACATATCCTCTCCTTTTCGACTTTAATCAATTTTCGCACAGCGGAATTGTATTTTACGTCTCGAGTTATATCATCGCCTAGCAAAAATCTTTGTTTTGAAACTTTTTGAATGTGTTTCTCATTTTTTCTTTTAGGTTTTGTCACGCTAACGCGCTTCCCGTCTGCTATGTAAACAAACTGCTGATCAACTTTGACTACCAAAAAGATTTCATTTTTTTCTTTTCCTGCCGTAGCAATCACCAAATCTCCAACTTGCATCAGTCACCTACAAAGTTAAAATTTCAATTCCTTCACTTGTTATGTGAATCGTGTTTTCATAGTGTGCCGAAGGCATATGGTCTCTAGTTACAATTCCCCAACCGTCGCGCAACATAGCGATTTCTTTTTTGCCCATGTTAATCATAGGTTCAACTGCTATGCAAGCATTGTCGGTTACGATAGGGCCATCGGTTTCTTTGCCATAGTTTGGAACATTTGGACTTTCATGCATTTTTCTGCCGATGCCATGCCCAACAAGTTCTCTAACAACGCTATATCCATTTTTTTCTGCATACGCTTGTATAGCATGCGAGAGTTTGCCAAGTCTGTCACCGACCTTTAAATGCTTGATCCCTTCAAAGAAACATTGCTTTGTAACTTCGATGAGTCTAGCCTTTTCAGGTGAAATTTTTCCTACTGGAAAAGTTCTTGCAGCGTCTCCATTAAATCCTTTGTAGATCACGCCTACGTCGACGCTGATAATGTCGCCTTCTTTTAAAATAATGTTGGCTGATGGAATGCCGTGAACAACGACTTCGTTGACCGAAGCACATATGCTTCCAGGAAAACCATCATAACCTAAAAATGAAGGCTGACCACCACTTTCTATTATAAACTTTTTTACCAAATTGTCAAGTTCCAATGTGGAAATCCCTGGTTTTATAAGGGTTTCCGCATAGTTTAAAGCATCTCGAGTGAGCTCACCTGCTTTTTTCATAAGGACAATTTCTGCAGGATTTAAATTGTTCAATTTTTTGCCTCCAAATCCTTTAAAAAAGTTTTTACGCGCGAGTATGTTTCGTCTGGCGTGCCAGAACTTGAAACACTTTGCACTTTATCACCGTAGAAGTTTATAAGTGGTGCGACTTGTGATTTATAAACTTCCAGACGAGTCTTTATTGCTTCAGGTTTATCGTCATCACGCTGAAACAGTGTTGCGGAGCATTTTCTGCACTTGCCATTATATCCAGCATGGTTTGTGTTGTCGATTTCTCCACAGCTTGGGCATAATCTGCGACTAACAAGTCGTTTTTCAAGTTCTGCAAAACCAAGTTCGAGACTGATGACAACATCAATTTCTGTCAACTTTGCGAGCATTTCGGCTTGTTGAAGAGTTCTTGGAAAACCGTCTAAAATATATCCGTTTTTGCAATCGCCTTTCTCAAGCCTGTTTTGCAGGACTTTGAAAGTAACTTCGTTAGGAACAAGGTTCCCTTTATTGATATAACTTTTCACCAATTCGCCAAGTTCGCTGCCACTCTTAACGATTTCCCTGAATAAATCGCCTGTTGAGATTTGTGGGATATGAAAATCGGCAGAAATTTGTTTTGCCAGCGTTCCTTTCCCGCTACCAGCGGCACCTAACAGAATAAGTTTCATAAGTTATTCCTTTTAATGGGTTTGCCCAATTTATGCTTTTCACAACGAGAGGCAAGCCTCTCGTTGAAATAGCCGTATTAGTCTAAGAAACCTTTATAGTTTCTCATAAGCATTTGTGCTTCGAGTTGTTTGTCAAATTCAAGAGCAACGCTAACCAAGATCATAAGACCAGTTGCGCTGAATGCATTCAACAGCACTCCCCAACTAGTGTTGTCACCTATTGCTTTAAAAGCAAGAGATGGGATCAACGCAATAAATGCTAAGAAAATTGCGCCAAATAATGTGATTCTTCTTGAAATTTTCTTCAAATATTCTGCGGTTGGTTTTCCAGGACGAATACCTGTGATAAATCCACCGTGTTGTTGAATACGTTTGCTTACATCTTCTGGGTTGAATGTTATTTGAGCATAGAAGAATGAGAATGCCAAAATAAGCAGTGCTAAAAGCACAATGTAAAGCCAAGAATTTGTTCCAAGGTATTGTTGATACCAAGTTGATTCTGGCCAGAAGATTGAAATAATCATTTGTGGGAAAGTGAGCAATGCACTTGCGAAGATGATTGGCATAACGCCCGATCCATTCACCTTAATAGGAATAGATGTGCTTTGTCCGCCATACATTTTTCTTCCCTTGATTTGTTTAGCATATTGAATTGGAACTTTTCTTTCTGCATTGTCTACAAAAACAATAAGTCCAAAGATTAAGATAACAGCAACTACATAGATTACAAGAGTCCAGATAGTTGTGATGTCTTGTGTTGCAAGTTTGATACCTTGAGCGAATGAACTTGCACTTGATGAAAGGATACCAACGAAAATGAGCAAGCTCATGCCGTTTCCGATTCCAAGATCAGTGATTCTTTCTCCAAGCCAAACTGTGAACATACCTCCCGCAACAAGGATAAGCACAACACCAAGTCCGATAAGCCAAGTAGGAGCACCACTCCAAAGAGCGTTGCCGACATCAAGACCATCTTTATATGCTACAACAATACCAACTGCTTGCGCTATTGAAAGCACCAAAGCAGCGATACGAGTGTATAAATTGATTTTTCTTCTTCCGTCTTCGCCTTGCTTTGAAAGTCTTTCCAAAGCAGGAATAGCGATTGTTAAAAGTTGAATAACAATGCTTGCAGTAATGTAAGGTGACACGCCAAGAGCGAGCACAGAACAATTTTGCAAAGCATTACCGCTTATCATATTCATAACGCCGAAAATGCTGAAACTATTTGATAAATTGTTGTTTTCTCCCAAGATTGCTGAAATATCAAAGCCTGGAATTGGCAACCAGCATCCAAGACGATAGATGAAAAGAAGAAGAAGTGTCAACAACAATTTTCTTCTTACATCTTTAATTTTGAAAGCGCTGAAAAGGGTTTTAAACATAACCTTACTCCTCGATTATTTTTCCGCCTACTTTTTCGATTTTTTCTCTAGCAGCAGCTGTAACTTTGCTTGCTTTAATGGTAAGAGGTTTTGTAATCTCTCCATTTCCAAGCACTTTTAATCCATAAGGTTCAATCTTTCCAATGAAACGGTTTTCATAAAGGAAATTGATATCAACTTCTGAATTAGCTTCTAAAACATCAAGGTCTCCAACATTGATTGTTGAGTAAACTTTCTTGAAGTTTTTATTGTTAAATCCTCTGATTGGGATTTTACGGATAAGTGGAATGTTTCCGCCTTCAAATCCGGCTTTAACTCCACCCCCACTTCTAGCATTTTGACCTTTGTGGCCTCTACCACTTGTTTTGCCAATGCCACTTCCGATTCCACGGCCGACTCTAACTTTTTTTGTAGTAGCGCCAGCAGCAGGTTTAAGATCTCCTATTTGCATAATTTCCTCCTACTCTTCTTCAACCTTAAACAAATGTTTAACGGCGAAGATGCTTCCTCTTATGCTAGCATTGTCAGGCAAAATTCTTGTTTGGCCAAGTTTTTTAAAGCCTAATGCTTCGACTATTTTAGCTTGTTTTTTGTTATATCCGATTGTGCTTTTAACCCAAGTCACTTTTATAGTTTTATCTGCCATGTCTGCCTCCTATATTTCCTCTGGGTTTTTGCCACGGCGAGCGGCGATTTCTTCACGTGTGCGAAGAGCTGTAAGGCCGTTCATTGTTGCTTTTACGGCGTTGATTTTGTTTGTTGAGCCGTGAATTTTAGTAACGATATCTTTAATGCCTGCAAGTTCGATAACTGCACGAGCTGCGCCACCGGCGATAACTCCAGTACCAGGTTTAGCAGGAAGCATTAAGATTTCAGATGAACCAAACTTTCCAATGATTTCATGGGGAATAGTTCCATCTACAACACGGATCAAATGCATATTTTTTCTAGCAGCACTTGTTGCTTTGTCAATAGCAGCTGGAACTTCCATAGCTTTGCCAATTCCGATTCCAACGTTGTTTTTCCCATCTCCAACAACAACTAAAGCTGAGAAACGAAGAGTACGTCCACCTTTAACAGTTTTGTTAACTCTTCTAACGCAAACGAGTTTTTTCTCGAATTCGCTTTCTTCTCTAGGAGCGCGACGTTCTCTAGGTTTTGGTTCGAATTTCTTGTCTTTTTTAACTTCTTCCATTCTATCCTCCTAAAACTTTAAGCCGGCACTTCTAGCGCCTTCTGCAAGAGCTGCAACTCTGCCAGTGTAAAGGTATCCACCTCTATCAAAAACAACTTCTTTGATTTTAGCAGCGATAGCTTTCTTAGCGATAGCTTCACCAACAACCTTAGCTTGTTCTGATTTTGTTTTACCTTCAAGGCTTGATGCAAGGTCTTTATCAAGTGTTGAAGCACTAACGATTGTAGCACCTCTTTCATCGTCAATAACTTGAGCATAGATGCTTTTCAAAGACTTGTAAACACAAAGTCTTGGTCTAGCAGCAGTGCCAGAAATGTGTTTTCTAACTCTAGCATGACGAACTTTTCTTTCTTCATTTTTATCTTTAACGCTAATCATACTTATGCTCCTTACTTCTTGCCTTTACCAGCAGCTTTTCCGACTTTTCTTACTACAACTTCATCACTGTATCTAACACCATATGCGTGATATGGTTCTACAGGTCTAAAGTCGCGGATGTTTGATGCAAATTGACCAACTCTTTGTTTGTCAATTCCTGAAACTTTGATTTCAGTAACAGATGGGCAAACAACGTTAAGGTCAGCAGGAATTTCAACTTCGATTGGATGTGAATATCCAAGTCCAAGTTGTAATTTTCTTCCGCTAACTTGTGCTTTATAACCTACACCGTTGATTACGAGGCTTTTTTCAAAACCTTCGCTAACACCTTTAATCATGTTGGCAACAAGAGCTCTGTAAAGTCCTTGTTTAGCATCTGTTTCTTGTTCATTGTTATGTTTAACAAATGTGATTACATTTGCTTCAATTTTTGGAAGGATTACTTTGTCAATAGTTTGAGAAAGTGTTCCTTTAGGTCCAGTAACTGTGATAACGCCATCATTAAATGATACATTAACGCCTTGTGGAACGATTATGTGTTTATTACCAATTCTTGACATGATGACCTCCTACCACACAAACGCAAGGACTTCACCACCAACATTCAAACTTCTTGCAGTTTTGTCAGTAACTATTCCTTTGTTTGTTGAGATTATTGCAACGCCAAGTCCGCTGATAACATATGGAATTTTATCTGCTTGAGCATAAACTCTAAGACCTGGTTTTGAAATTCTTTTAAGACCTTGAATAACGCTTGCGCCTTCTTCATCATACTTCAAAGTGATAATGATGTCGTCAAATTTTCCGTTTGATTTAACTTCGTAAGCGTTAATGTAACCTTCATCAAGGAGGATTTTAGCGATCGCAACCTTTTCTTTTGAAGCAGGAACGCAAACGTCAACGTGTTTAACTTTGAGCGCATTTCTGATTCTTGTAAGCATATCTGCGATTGAATCTGTTGATACTACCATTTCTTCCTCCTTACCAGCTAGCCTTTTTTACGCCAGGGATTTCACCCTTGTTTGCGAGTTCTCTGAAGCATACTCTGCAGATTCCATATTTTTTAAGAACCGCATGAGGTCTGCCGCAAAGGCTGCAACGAGTGTATTCTCTAGTTTTATATTTGGCTGGTTTTTGTTGTTTTTGAATAAGTGCTTTTTTTGCCATCTTTCACCTCTACTTGCTAAAAGGCATTCCAAGTGCCTTAAGTAATGCCTTGCTTTCAGCATCTGTCTTTGCAGTTGTTACAAAGCAAATATCAAAGCCTCTGATTTTCTCGATTTTGTCATATGAAATTTCTGGGAAAATAAGTTGTTCTTTGATTCCGAGAGAGTAATTTCCTCTTCCGTCAAATGCTTTATCAGACACACCGTGGAAGTCTCTAACTCTAGGAAGAGCGATTGATACAAGTCTGTCAAAGAACTCATACATAATATCTCCTCTCAAAGTTACCTTTGCTCCAACCTTTTGTCCTTCTCTCAATGAGAAGTTTGAAATTGATTTTTTAGCAACGGTTGCAACAGGCTTTTGTCCGGTGATTACTGCAAGTTCTTCAAGAGCGATGTTGAAGCTTTTTGAATTGCTTTTTACATCACCAAGTCCTGCATTAACAACAATCTTAACAAGTTTTGGAACTTCGTTAACATTTTTGTAACCAAACTCAGCAGTAAGAGCAGGAACAACTTGTTCTTTATAAAGTTTAACCATTCTATTTGTTTCTTTTGCCATAACAACTCTCCTTACTTAACTTGAGCAGTTTCTTTCGACTTTTTGGTTGCAGTTTTAGCAGGTTTAACTTCTGCGTTTTCTGCGTTATTTTCAGTAATTTCAGCTTTTTTTGCTGTTTTTACTGCTTTTTTTGCCTCTTTTTTAACAGTTTTTGCAAATTCTTTGTCGAGGCTTGCTCCACACTTCTTGCAAGTTCTAACGTTTTTACCGTTCACTTCAGTGTGAGCAACACGTGTTGCTTTGCCACAATTTGGGCAAACAACCATAGTGTTTGATGCTTCCATAGGAGCAGTCTTTTTGATAATGCCGCCTTTATCTTGTTGAGATCTAGGTTTTTGATGTTTTGTTACTACATTGACATTTTCAACTGTAACTTTGTTAGTTTTTGGATTAACATCTAAAACTTTTCCAGTTTTACCTTTGTCTTTTCCCGCAATAACTAAAACGTTGTCACCTTTTTTAATGTTCATGTTCTAATCTCCTTATATAACTTCTGGAGCAAGGGAAATAATTTTCATATAACCCTTATCACGAAGTTCTCTAGCGATAGGCCCGAAAACACGTGTTCCTTTAGGTTGTTTTTGATTATCAATGATGACTGCGGCATTGTCATCAAAGCGAATGTGTGATCCATCAGGACGACGAAGTCCTTTTGATGAACGAACGATAACAGCTTTCACAACGTCTCCCTTTTTAACAGATCCGCCAGGAATAGCTTTTTTAACAGAAGCAACAATAATGTCGCCGATGTTTCCACTTCTTCTAAAAGATCCACCAAGCACACGAATGCACATGATTTCTTTAGCGCCAGTGTTGTCAGCAACTTTTAATCTTGTTTGAGGTTGAATCATATTGCCCTCCTACTTTGCTTTCTCGATGATTTTAACAAGACGATAGTACTTGTCTTTTGAGAGTGGTCTAGTTTCCATGATTTGAACTGTATCACCAATTCCGCACTCATTGTTTTCATCGTGAACTTTGAATTTTTTTGATTTATGAACGACTTTTTTGTAAATTGGATGGTTAACTCTTGAAGTTACTGAAACTACAATGGTTTTATCCATTTTGCCAGCGCTAACTACAACGCCAGTTCTTGTAAGTCTTGAATTTCTACTTTCCATCGTAACCTCCGTTTGCAGAAGATAATTCTTTTTCTCTAATAACTGTTTTAACTCTTGCAATTTCTCTTTTCACGTTTCTAATTTGAACAGGGTTTGCAAGGTTTCTAGAAGCGTTCGAAAAACGAAGATTGAAAAGTTCCATATTAAGTTCTTTTACTCTAGCATTAAGTTCTGCAACGCTTAATGATTTGATTTCACTAATTTTCATCTTTCTCACCACCTTCTGCTGGGATTCCTTCCTTCTTTACGAATTTTGTTTTGCAAGGAAGTTTGTGTCCAGCAAGTCTGATTGCTTCACGAGCAAGTTCTTCCGAAACACCTTCGATTTCGAAAAGAATTCTGCCAGGTTTAACAACTGCTACCCAGAATTCTGGAGCACCTTTACCTGAACCCATTCTTGTTCCGAGTGGTTTCTTAGAAACAGGTTTGTCTGGGAAAATTTTAATCCAAACTTTACCACCACGTTTGATATGACGAGTCATAGCAATTCTGGCTGCTTCGATTTGGTTAGATTTAAGCCAGCAAGGTTCCATTGCCATAAGACCATATTGTCCGTAAGCAACAGTGTTACCTCTCATAGCTTTGCCAGTCATTCTGCCTCTGAAAACCTTTCTTCTTTTAACTCTCTTTGGCATTAACATTATTCTTGTCCTCCTTTATCAGACGACTTTACAGGAAGGATGTCTCCCTTATAAATCCAGCACTTAACGCCAAGCTTACCATAGTTTGTGTAAGCAGCAGCCGTGCCATAATCGATGTCAGCCCTGAGTGTGTGAAGAGGAAGAGTTCCTTCCATATAGTGTTCAGATCTGTGAAGTGTGTTAGCTCCGTCTAAAACGCCGCCAACTTGAACTTTACATCCCTTAGCACCAGCCTTCATAACTTTTTGGAGAGCCATCTTTAACGCTCTTCTCCATTGAACACGTTTTTCAAGTTGAGAAGCGATTCCTTCAGCAACAAGTGTTGCATCAAGGTCAGGTTTTTTAACTTCTTTAACATTGATAACGAGCAATTTAACAGGTCTGATAATCTTTGAAATTTCTTTTTTGATTGTTTCAATTCCAGCACCTTTAGCCCCGATGATCATACCAGGTTTAGCAGTGTAGATATCAACGATAAGTTTGTTTTCTGTTCTTTCAATTGTAATTCTTGAAATTGAGCAAGAAGCGTATTTTTGTTTAATAAACTTCTTAACCTTTTGGTCTTCTAAAAGATTTGGAGCAAAATCTTGTTTCTTTGCATACCAAGTTGAGTTCCATTCTTTGTTTACACCAAGTCTGAATCCAATTGGACTAACTTTTTGTCCCATTTTGCCCTCCTATCTTCTTTCATCAAGCACAATTGTAATGTGCGATGTTTTCTTTAAAATTCTGTCAGCTGAACCTTTTCCTCTTTGCATAATTCTCTTAAGGATTGGGCCTTGGCAAACATATGCTTCGGCAACATAAAGAGTTTCTGCATTAAGACCTTTGTTATTTTCAGCATTTGCAACTGCACTGTTTAAAACTTTCAAAGTTGCTTCTGCAGCAGAGTTTGGCATATTTGCAAGGATAGCTGCGGCTTCTCTTACATTTTTTCCCCTGATAAGGTCGAGAACGATTCTAACTTTTGATGGGCTCATTCTGATGTATCTAGCCTTTGCGTAAGGACGAACATCTTTAGCTTTTGCCCTGTTTTCTGCTTTTTGTCTAATTCTTGTAGCCATTTTTCACCTCACCTTACTTCTTAACAGCAGTTTTAGCTGCTTTCTTTGCTGCGTGGCCTTTATAAGTTCTTGTTGGAGAAAATTCGCCAAGTTTGTGACCAACCATATCTGCTGTGCAATAAACAGGAATGTGTTTTTTGCCATTGTAAACAGCAAATGTGAATCCTACAAACTCTGGGTAAATAGTTGAAGAACGTGACCAAGTTTTGATAGGTCTTTTAACACCTGAAGTTTGCATTTCTTTAACTTTCTTAACAAGAGATGGGTGCACATAAGGTTTTTTAATTTCTTTCTGCATAGTTACTTCTCCTAATTTACTCTCTTAACCATTAAGCGGTTAGAAGCCTTTTTTCTCTTTCTAGTCTTAAGACCAAGTGCAGGTTTGCCCCATGGAGTCATAGGTGACTTCATGCCGACTGGGCTCTTTCCTTCACCACCACCGTGTGGGTGATCGTTAGGGTTCATTGCAACACCACGAACGCCAGGTCTAACGCCCATGTGACGTTTTCTTCCGGCTTTGCCGAGAGAAACAAGTTCATGGTCAAGATTTCCAACAGTTCCGATTGTTGCACGGCAAGAAGTTAATACTTTTCTCATTTCTCCTGAAGGAAGTCTGAGTGTAGCATATCTGCCTTCTTTTGCCATAAGTTGAATTGCGCTGCCAGCACTTCTGCCAAGTTGAGCGCCTTTCTTTGGTTGAAGTTCAATGTTGTGGATAACTGAACCTACTGGGATTGATGAAATTGGAAGTGCGTTTCCGACTTTAATTTCAACATTTTCACCACTCATTACTGTTTCACCAACTTGAAGACCAAGAGGTGCGATGATGTAACGTTTTTCACCATCTGCATAGTTTAAGAGTGCAATGAATGCTGTTCTGTTTGGATCGTATTCAATGCCAACAACTTTTGCAGGAATGTTGTCTTTGTTACGTTTGAAATCGATTATACGATATTTTTGTCTGTTTCCGCCACCTTGATGACGAACAGTTATTCTGCCTTGAGCATTTCTACCAGCATTTTTTTTCTTTACTGCGAGAAGAGATTTTTCAGGCGTTTTCTTTGTAATTTCATCAAAAGCAAGCGAAGAATAAAATCTTCTTCCGGCTGATGTTGGTTTAGATTTATTGATAGCCATTTTTAACCTCCTCTAATTATGACAAGCTTTCGAAATAAGCAATAGGTTTTGATGACTCTTTAAGAGTAACAATAGCTTTCTTATAGTCGCTTGTTTTGCCTACTGTTCTTCCGGCTTTTGTATTTTGAACTTTTGTGTGTCCTTTAACAACCATTGTGTTAACTTTTTCTACTTCCACTCCGAAGATGCTTTCAACAGCTTTTTTGATTTCAGTCTTAGAAGCACGCTTGTCAACAACAAAAGAATAAACTTTTGCTTGAATTCCAGCATAACTTTTTTCAGTTAAGAGTGGTTTTTTAATAATTTGATAAGCTTCCATTATTCTGCGTAAGCCTCCTCTATTGTTTTTACAGCGTCGGCAGTAAGAAGAACGTTTTTGTTAGCAACAACTTCATAAGTTGTAAGAGTTCTAACATCTTCTGCATTCAAAGACTTAATGTTTGCGGTAGCACGAAGAGTTTCAGTTGAGTTGTCTTTGCCAACTACAAGAGTTCTTCCGCTAAGTCCAAATGCTTTAAGGAATGCATTTGCATCTTTTGTCTTTCCGCTTGCAATTTCGAAATCTTTAAGAACAATGAATTGTCCAAGTGCGATTTTTCTTGAAAGAGCAGTGAGAAGAGCAAGTCTTTTTGCTGTTTTGTTCATTTTCTTTGAGAAATCTCTAGGTTTTGGTGCGAATGCGACTCCGCCACCTGTGTATTCTGGAGATTTTGTTGAGCCGTGACGAGCACGTCCAGTTTTCTTTTGACGCCAAGGTTTCTTTGCATGACCTCTAACTTCACTTCTTGTAAGAACGCTTTTGTTTCCTTGTCTTTGGTTTGCTTGATAAGCAACCACAGCTTCGTGAATCAATGGTTCGTTGTATTCAAGAGCAAAGAGTTCGTCATTAAGTTCGATTTCGTCAACAACCTTAGCGGCCATATCATAAACTTTAACTTTTGCCATTTTTATTCTCCTTTGATTGCTTCACGAATGGTTACAACTGAGCCTTTAGGTCCAGGAACGCATCCTTTTACAAGCAGAACGTTTCTTTCTGCGTCGACTTTAACTATTTCAAGATTTTGAATTGTAACTCTTTCGCATCCATAGTGTCCCGGCATATGTTTGTTTTTGAACACTCTTGATGGAGTTGAGTTTGCACCCATAGAACCAACTTCTCTATGAACAGGGCCAGTACCGTGGGTCATTTTAAGTCTGTGGTTATTCCATCTTTGAATAACGCCAGTAAATCCTCTACCTCTAGTAACGCCGATTGCATCAACTTTGTCACCTTCAGCGAAGATTGAGCAGTCAACTGTTTGTCCAACAGTATAATCTGCAGTGTTTTCAAGTTTGAATTCTCTCAAAACTTTGCATGGTTCTACGCCAGCCTTTTTGAAAACACCAAGTTTAGGTTTGTTAACGCGTTGTTCTTTTTGCTTATCAAAAGCGACAACAACTGCTTCATAACCATCTTTTTCGTTTGACTTGATTTGAACTACGCTGCAAGGACCAGCTTCAATCACAGTCACAGGAATAACTTTGCCGTCTGCATTAAATACTTGAGTCATTCCAAGTTTTTTACCTAGTATTGCTTTTTTCACGAAGTGCCTCCTTACAGTTTAATTTGGAGGTCCACACCTGCAGGAAGGTCGAGCTTCATCATAGCGTCGACAACCTTTGTTGATGGACTGATAATGTCAATAAGTCTTTTGTGAGTCTTTGACTCGAATTGTTCACGACTGTCCTTGTGTTTGTGTGGTGAACGAATAACAGTGATTACTTCCTTGTCTGTTGGAAGTGGGATTGGACCAGCAACTTTTGCACCATTCTTTTCAGCGGCAAGGATGATTCTTTTGCAAGCTTCATCAATGAGAGCAGATTCGAATGATTTAAGTTTGATCCTGATTTTCTTTGTTGCCATTGTTTTTCCTCCTAGTTTTGGCTAAAACTGCCTTATTGCCACTGCTTTTGAAACTCTCGACAACGGAGCCGTGTGTTTCATGCTGCTAAGCAATAAAAAATGTGGTTTAAGGTCAGTCCGCTCGCGGTCATGCCACGAACTTGTCCGCCCAAGTTCTCTTTGATTGCCGGTAACCAAAGTAACCTCAGGCATCAACCCGTATTTCACAGCATAGTAAGTATACCCTAACCCCACTTTAAAGTCAAGCATTTTATAAAAGATTTTTAAAAATATTTATAATGTTCTTTATTAGAATTATATACAATCAAAATAACATATGCACTGCTCTAAAAACAAAAAAAATAAGATAAAAAAACCATCACATAACGTGATGATTTATGCTATAAAAAACTTACTTCCAAAACGCCATTCAAAATTTTCGCTCAGCAGGTTCAATGCTTTTATTTCTCCACCGCCGCCAAGTTTGAGTGTTTTCAAATTTTCATATGGTGTTTCTTTTAAAAGTTTAAGTGCAGATGCGGTTGCTGGTGATATTTCTATTGCAGTCATTTGTCTGCAATTTGCACAAACAATTTCGCCATAATCAAGATTTAAATACTTTTTTCCTGATAATTTTGCTTTGCAACTAGCGCAAGTGTCAAAATTAAGTTTATATCCCATATTGTCAAATATTGTTATTAAAAACTTAACAAGCGAATAATATTTTGGCGCACCATCATAGCAAACTGCTTTAAGTGCTTTTATTATTGCTATAAACAAAGCTGGGTCGGCATTTTGTGAAGACAATTTTTTCAAAATGTCCACCAAACTGCATGCTTCATAATATTTGGCTAAATCGGCTCTTAACGGAGAAAAACTGTCGATAATGTTTGCTTCAGTCACAATTCTTCCCGCTTTAGTTTCTTCAACAACAAATTCGCCAAAAGTAAATATCTCTTTCGCGGCTTTCATTTTTGCCTTTGCGCCACGCACTCCGCGAAAGTATGCAAAAAACTTGCCCTCTTCAAGCGAATAAAGAGTAGCAAGCTTGTCCTTTTCTTTGTTGTCTTTTGCCTCAATAACCAAGGCCTTAACTTTTGTTGACGCCATTTTTACAACGAAATTTCTTTTTCTCTTTTCCTTTCTTGCTCAATTTCAATAAATGTCATTATAAAAAGAGGATTGCCTTTAATTCCGTCAGGACCATAAGCGAATAATTTCCAAGAATCTTCTTGTTCCTGATTTGCGAATGTTTTTACCATGTCTTCACCCTCCTTTTTAGTTAGGCTATGCCATTTACATTATTAGTATACCCCATTTTAAATAAAAATGAAAGAGAATTTTGTTGTTATGATAAAAGTTTTGTCACAGACAAATTAACGCGCGTCATGCTCGCTGCCCCTGCCGTCAGATTAACAACGCTCAATTGCGAATTTGTTGGAACACTTATAATGAAACTTGTCGCAAGGTTTTGCAAATTTCCGTCACCTTCACCACTTATTATACTATATGGCAAAACAGTTCCATTAAGTTCAATCCCAAATTGAAGTGGGTTAACTGAAGATGACGCATTCACGCTATATGCCACTTGATAATTTCCGGTTGTTATATTAACTTCATCAGCAACCGATTGTGAAACTGCAGTCCCTGCACTTGATGTAAGAGTTAATGGGATGTTTTCGTTTTGCGCAGCTTGCACGTCTCCACCCGTAAGAAATCCCCATTCTTCTGAACGAGTCGGATTTACAACATTGTTTCTTCCGCCACACGAACCACCTTGGCAGCAATTAAAAATTGGCCTTGGATAATAAGAGCCAGTATAACATCCGTTTGCATTATCATTACATATAATAGGCATAAAATTCTCCTTATTTTTATTTATTTATTCATAATTAAATAAAAATGTTAAAAAAATAAAAAATAAATTAAATTATTTTAAATTGAATTAAATTTAATTATTAT